>ERZ1034517.11-NODE-11-length-82248-cov-7.402370_pt1 | contig 82248 bp, 79 predicted proteins | sample MGYA00520599_ERZ1034517 | MGnify/ENA primary metagenome ERZ1034517 (study PRJEB33760, sample SAMEA4777701) | hypersaline lake metagenome | biome: hypersaline environment; feature: brines | place: Spain | collected 2012-08 | depth 0 m ...
ACGGGAACCCCGGTAGCGCGGCCGAGACCGCCTCCGCGTCGGCGAGCGCGTCGTCGAGCACCTCCAGCGGTCGGTACGGATCCGGGGCGGCGGCCCGGTACGTCGCCGCGCCGCGGAGGATCGCCGGCGAGACGTCGACGTCCGCGCCGAGGGGGTCGAGCACGTCGCCCGCGGCCGCGAGGTCGTCGGCGACCGTCAGGAACTCGCGGTAGCTGTTCGCGAGCAGCCGCCCGGAGAGCGTCGTCCGGTAGCCGTCCGTCTCGCCGGCGACCAGCCCGGCCGCCTCCAGTTCGTCTATCGCGCGGTTCACCGTCGACCGGGAGTGCCCGAGCGCGTCGACGAGCTCGTGCTTGCGGAGCGGCTCCGCCGCGAGCCGTTCGAGGAAGTCGAGGCGACGTTCGACGACGCCCACGAGTTCCGACGGCTCGCTCATACGTCCGTCCGCACCGCAGCCACCGACATAATTGTTTCTTCGATGACGACTCGCCGCGCGGGGTGACACAGTGTTCCACGGGGTGAGAATAAGCCGGATGCCGCCGCAGTGGGCCCCATGGACGGGGACCCCACCGGCGAGAGCGACGAGCCGAGTTCCGCGGACGGGCTCGGCGGGGCGGCGACGGACGAGCGCGGCGAACCGAGCGCGACCGGTTCCGGGGGCGCGACGCCGGCGGAGGCGGGGCGCGGGGCGGGCACCGCTGACCCCCCGTGTCGCGCGTCGCGCGCGGTCTCGGCGGCGCGGACGGCGGCGGACGAGCTAGCGACGTGGAGCCCCGAGGACGCGGCGTCCCTCGTGCGCTCGGTCGGCGAGCGGCTGGCCGACAGGGAGACGGTCAGCCGCCTCGCGCGGTCGGCGGCCAACGAGACGGGGCGCGGCCACCCGGGGACGAAGGCGGAGAAGGTCGCGACGGCGCTCGACGCCGCCCGCCGCTCGCTCCGCGACGCGCCCACCGCCGGCGTGGTTGAGCGCGACGGCGCGGCCGGCACGGTGACGGTCGCCGGGCCGATCGGTGTCGTCGGCGCGGCGGTCCCCGCGACGCACCCGGTCGTGGTCCCCGCGGTCCTCTCGCTGTACGGGCTCGCGGCCCGGAACGCGGTCGTCTTCGCGCCGTCGCCCGCGACCGTCGAGACGTGCGACGTGGTCGTCGAGACCGTCCGCCGCGCGCTCGCCGACGCCGGCGCGCCCGCCGGCGCGGTGTCGATGCTGCCGGCGCCGGCCTCGAAGCCCGCGGCGGACGCGCTGTTCGAGCGGGCCGACTTCGTGGTCGCCGCCGGCTCCGAGGCGACGGTCGCCGCGGGACAGCGCTGCGGGACGCCCAACGTCGCCACGAGCGCCGACGGCGTCGTCGCCGTCGCCGACGGCTCGGTCCCCGCCGCGGCCGTGGCGACGCGGGTCGCCGTCGGGGCGACCTACGACTTCGGCGCGCACCCCGCGGGCGACGCCGCGGTGGTCACGGTGTCGCCCGCGGTCGACCCGCTGTGCGCCGCGCTCGAAGACGAAGGAGGGTACGTCCTCGACGCGGACGAGAGCGACCGCCTCCGTGCGCTCCTCGACGGCGACGACGAGACTGACCTGCGCGGGAACTCGCCGCGGTGGTTCGCGTCGGCGCTCGACCTCCCGAACGCGGCCCGCGACGCCGCCTTCCTCGTCGCCACTCCCGACGCCGCCGCCGACCCGCTCGCGACGCTCCCCGGGATCCCCGCGGTGGCGGTTCACGGCCGCGGCGGGTTCGACGCCGCGACCGCGCTCGCGGCCGACCTCGGCTCGCCTCACGCCGCGGCGGTCCACACCACCCAACAGCGTCGCGCGCGCCGGGTCGCGGAGCGGCTCTCCCCGGGGCGCCTCGTCGTCAACCAGCCCGGCGTCGCGGCGGCCGGCGGACGGACGAACGGGTTCGAGGCGGCCCCGGTACTTGGCGGCGGCACGGCGGAGGGGAGCCAGCTGTGCGGGGGGCTCACGCCGGACCGCTTCGCGCGGACCGCGACCGTCGCGGCGACGAGCACCGCGGACCGGGCGCCGCACCGAAACGGCGCGGGCGACACGCTCCGCGGTCCCTGAGCGCGACGCTGTTCCGCTCCGGGTCGGTCCTCAGAGCTCGATCCGGTCCACGATCGAGCCGTTGCCGTCCGTCCCGTCGCTGTGGGTGTTGATCGCGACGGTCCGGATCCGGTCTTCGAGGAGCGACCCGTCGATCTTCGCCTTCAGCAGCGAGTCCACTTGGTAGACGCCCGCGGCGTTGTTCATCCGGATCACGACCTGGACCGGGGTCTCGTCGCCCTCCCGCAGCGAGACGCGCTCGATCGCCTGCGAGGAGACGGTGTTGATCCCGCGGCCGCCCTCCTCGTAGGGGACCCGCGAGCGCCCGCGCTCCATGTCGAGCCCGTCGGCGATCCGGACGACGCCCGCCTCCAGCGTCAGCGGCTGTTCCTCGGTGTGGTGACAGAGGATCGCGTGGAGCACCTCCGCCTTCACGCGGACCCGATCGGCGACGCCGTAGAAGGAGGGGAGGAGGTCGTCCAACAGATCCGCCGCGAGCGGGATCGAGTAGTACGGGTGGTCGTGGCGGTGGACGACGTGGCCGATGTCGTGGAGCGTCGCCGCCAGCGCGACGATCACCGGTTCGTCGGCCTCGTCGAGCCCCTGCTGGCGCGCGCCGTTGAACTCGACGCCGCCGGACTTGAGCAGGTCGTACAGCCGGAGGGCGCGGTCGCGGACGATCTCGACGTGCTTGGCCCCGTGGTCGTTGTACCCCTTCCTGGCGACCGGGTTGACGTTCTGCGCCTCCAGGTAGGTCGTGACCTCCTCGTCCGACGTGAGCCGCGCGAGGACCTCGTTGAGCCGCTCGTCGGGGAACGCGTGCGCGGCGTCCGGGTCGTACTCGTGGCGGTCCGCACCGGTGTCGTCGGCGATCTCGTCGCGCCCGGCGGGCGCGCCGCTCGCTGTCGGATCGGGGGCGTCGTCGGAAGAGTCGCTCATGCGTCGCACAGAGTCGCCCGGCCGGGATAAATGTGCGAGGCGCACGGGCCGGCGGGCGCACGGTCGCCTGTCCGCGCCGGCGTCCCCGACGCCCCGGCCGCTTATGCCGCCGCCCGCTGTGGGCACGGGCATGACGCTCGACGCCGACCGCGTCTCGACGGTCACGTTCGACTCGTACAGCACCCTCGTGGACGTGGAGGCCGCCGAGGCCGCGCTCGCGGACCGCGTCGCCGACCCCGAGCCGGTGTCTCGGCTGTGGCGGTCGCGGTCGCTGGCGTACACGTTCGTCGCGAACGCGGTCGACGCCTACCAGCCGTTCTACGAGATGAACCGCGACGCCCTGACGTACGCGCTCGCCGCGCACGGCGTCGACCTCCCGGAGGCCGAGCGCGACGAGATCCTCGCGGTGTACCACGAGCTGGAGGTGTTCGACGACGTGCGCGACGCGATCGGGCGGCTCCGCGACGCGGGGTACGACTGCTACGTCCTCTCGAACGGCGACCCCGAGATGCTCGCGTCGATGGTCGACCACGCCGACATCGCGGACCTGGTCGTCGACACCGTCAGCGCGGACGAGGTGGAGACGTTCAAGCCCGCGGCCGAGCTCTACCGCCACGGCGCGGCCCGGACCGGGACGCCCATCGACGAGGTGGTCCACGCCACCGCCGGCTGGTTCGACGTGCTGGGCGCGCGCCACGCCGGGATGCAGGCCGCGTGGGTCGACCGGAAGGGGACGCCGTGGGAGCCGTTCGGCGGCGACCCGGACGCGACCGTCGAGACGCTCCACGGGCTCGCCGACCTGCTCGGAGCCTGACCGGAACCCGGTTGCGGGGAACACGCGGAAACGCCCCGGCGGCCGCCCCGTGGCAGTTTCGGCCCGAGACACAACGCATAAGCGCGTAACCGTCACATGTGCCGGTGTGACCCGACCCGCGTTCGCCTGCGGTCAGCCGTCCGCGCCAGCGACGCGGCTCTTCTCGAAAAAACGCGCGTGAGCCGTCCGCCGGCGGGAGTGGCGACCCCGTCCCGGACGACCCCCGACTCGCGGCGCGCCGGGCGCGCGGGCGCCTCGCCTCGCGACCGGACCCCGCGACCGTCTCGTCTCACGACCGACACCGCATCCCACCCACCCACACCGAACCCATGACGGACACGACGACAACCACGCCGTACGCGACGACCGACGCGACCGACCGAGAACCGACCGACGCGCCCTTCGAGGGCGTCTACCCGGCGATGACGACCCCGTTCACCGAGGACGACGCGGTCGATCACGACCAGCTCGCCGAGAACGCCCGCTACCTCGAACGCGCGGGCGTCGACGGCGTCGTCCCCGTCGGCTCGACTGGCGAGTCGGCGACGATGAGCCACGACGAACACGTCGCGGTGATCGAGACGGTCCGCGACGCGCTAGACGACATCCCCGTGATCGCGGGGACCGGCTCGAACAACACCGCGGAGGCGCTCTCGCTGTCGCGGCGCGCGGCCGACGCGGGCGCCGACGGGCTCCTCCTCATCTCGCCGTACTACAACAAGCCCGAGCCGCAGGGGTTCCTCGACCACTACCGGACCGTCGCCGACGCGGTCGACCTCCCGCAGATCGTCTACAACGTGCCGAGCCGCACCGGCGAGTCGATCCCGGCGGACGTGACGGTCGAACTCGCCGAGCATCCGAACATCCGCGGGTACAAGGCGGCGTCCGGCGACCTCAACCTGATCAGCGAGGTCGTCGAGCGGACCCGCGACGAGGAGTTCGCGGTCCTGTCGGGCGACGACGGGCTCACGCTCCCCGTCCTCTCGATCGGCGGGACGGGCACGATCAGCGTGGTCGCCAACGTCGAGCCCGAGCGCACCTGCGCGATGGTCGGCGCGGCGCTCTCGGGCGACTACGGCCGGGCGCGGGCGCTCCACCACGAGCTCTCGCCGCTCGTCCGCGAGCTGTTCGCCGAGACGAACCCCATCCCGGTGAAGGAGGCGATGCACGTCCGCGGGCGGGGCGGCCCCCGCGTCCGCTCGCCGCTCTCGCGGCTCTCCGCGGACCGCCGCGAGTCGCTCCGCGAGCTGCTGACCGCGTACGACGAGCACGCGCCGGGCGCGCTCGACCCGACGGTCGCCGACCCCGCGGCGACGGGGGACGCGGAATGAGCGGCCCGGGAGACTCGACCGCCACCGACCTCCGAATCGCCGTCACCGGCGCGGGCGGTCGCATGGGCCGCAAGGTGATCGAGGCCGCCGCCGACCGCGACGGCGTCGCGGTCGCGGTCGCCGTCAACCGGACCGCGACCGACCCGGTGGCGGGCGTCGCGGTCGAGGACGCCGACCGCCTCGCCGACCTGCTCGCGAGCGGGGAGGCGGACGTCTTGGTCGACTTCACCGGCCCCGACTCGGCGGTCTCGTACGCCGAGGCCTGCGCCGACGCCGGCGTCCCCCTCGTCACCGGAACGACCGGGTTCGCGGACGCTCAGGTCGACGCCCTCCGCGCCGCGAGCGACGCGGTCCCCGTGCTCAAGGCGTCGAACTTCGCGCGCGGCGTGGCCGCGCTCCGCCGGGCGGTCCGCGAGGCGGCCGCGGCGCTGCCGGGCTACGACGTCGAGCTGACGGAGACGCACCACAACGGCAAGCGCGACGCCCCCTCCGGCACCGCGAAGTCGATCCTCGACGACGTGGAGCGCGTGCGCGACGACCTCGACGAACGCGTCCACGGCCGTGAGGGCGATGCCTCGCGAGAGTCCGGAGAGATCGGGGTCCACGCCCGGCGTGCGGGCGACGTGACCGGCGAGCACGAGGTCCTGCTGGCCGGCAACCGCGAGACCCTGGCGCTCACGCACCGTGCCGGCGACCGCGGGGTGTTCGCCGAGGGGGCGCTCGACGCGGCCGCGTGGCTCGCCGACCGCGACCCGGGCTGGTACGGGTTCGACGACGTCCTGGACGCCGGAGGAGCCGATGAATAACTCCGGAACATCCGAGTATCGACGGGTAAATACCGCCACTCATCCATACACCAGCCAATGAGCCTCGAATCCGACGTCGCCGACCTCTGGAACCGCTATCGAGACGGGCTGACGGGCGCGGACGCGACGGCCGACGACGCCGACGTCATCGACGCCTTCCTCGCCGCCCTGGAGGCCGGCGAGGTCCGCGCCGCGGAGAAGACCGGCGACGACGTCACCTCGTGGGAGGCCAACGAGTGGGTCAAGCGGGGTATCCTGCTCAACTTCGGCCTGCGCGAGACGGAGCCGCGCGAGTACGGCGGCGTCACCTACCACGACGTGCTCCCGCTGCGCGACACCGATGACCTCGCGGCGCGCGGCACCCGCAACACGCCGGACGGGACCGTTATCCGGCGCGGCGCGTACCTCGGCAGCGACTGTATCATGATGAGCCCCTCGTTCGTCAACATGGGCGCGTACGTCGGCGACGGGACGCTCGTCGACTCCTGTGACACCGTCGGCTCCTGCGCGCAGCTGGGCTCGGACGTCAAGCTCGGCGCGAACACGCTGATCGGCGGCGTGCTCGAACCCGTCGAGGACGCGCCCGTGATCATCGAAGACGGCGTCTCGCTGGGCGCGGGCTGTCGGGTCACCTCGGGCTTCCGCGTCGGCGAGAACTCGGTCGTCGGCGAGAACACGCTGCTCACGCCGCGGATCCCCGTCTACGACCTCGTCGAGGAGGAAGTGATCTACGGCCACCTCCCGGCCGAGCGCCGCGCGTTCACCCGGATGGTGGAGTCGTCCGTCGGCGACCACGACCTCTTCGAGGGCGGCGCGTACAAGCCCGCGGTGGTGGCGACGCACGTCGAGGAGGAGACGCTGGAGGCGACCCGGCGGGAGGACGCGCTCCGCGAATGAGCGACCCCGACGCGGCCGCGGCGGCGACGGACGGGGAGACCGGCGACGACCCCTCGGTCCGTCGCGTGAGCGACTGGGACGCCGCCACCCTCCGCGAACTGGCCGACGTCCACGAGACGCCCCTGTACGTCCAGGACCTCGACCGGGTCCGCGAGAACTGCGGGCGCCTGCGCGCGGCGTTCCCCGACGCCGACGTGCGGTACGCGGTCAAGGCGCACACGGGTCAAGCCGTCTTGGAGGCCGTCCGCGACGCCGGCCTCGACGCGGAGTGCGCCTCGGCGGGCGAGGTCGACCGCGCGCTCGCGGCGGGCTTCGACGGCGCGCGGCTCCACTACACCGCGGTCAACCCGCCCGCCCGCGACCTCGACTACGTCGCCGGCGTCGCCGAGACCGACCCCGCCCTCACCGTCACGGTCGGCGCGGTCGACACCCTCGACCGGCTGGCCGAGCGGGGCTACGACGGCCGGGTCTGCGTCCGCGTGAACCCCGGCGTCGGCGCGGGCCACCACGAGAAGGTCACCACCGGCGGGGCCGCGAAGTTCGGGATCCCCTACGACCGCACCGCGGAAGCGGCGCGGGACGCGGCCGAGCGCTTCGACGTGGTCGGGGTCCACGCCCACGCGGGCTCCGGCATCGACCCGGACCAGCTCGACAGCCACCGCGAACTGGTCGCGCGGATGGGCGAGTTGGCGCGCGAGCTGACCGACCCGGACGACGCGGGCGTCGCCCCCCTCGACCTCGAGTACGTCGACGTCGGCGGCGGGTTCGGCGTCCCCTACCGGGAGGACGCCCCGGCGCTCGACCTGCCAGCCGTCGCCGACGCCACCCGGGACGCGGTCGCGCCGCTCCCCGAGGGCGTCGAGCTCGCGGTCGAGCCCGGCCGCTACGTCGTCGCGGACGCGGGCGTCCTCCTGACGCGGGTGAACACCGTGAAGCCGACGCCGGACGAGGCGGTCGTCGGCGTCGACGCCGGGATGACGGACCTCCTGCGCCCGGCGATGTACGACGCGTACCACCCGATCCGGAACCTCGGCGGCGCCGAGGGGGAGCCGGCGGTCGACGAGCGGGAGGCAACCCCTGTCACGGTCGCCGGACCTATCTGTGAGACCGGAGATACCCTCGCTAAGGATCGCGCGATCGCCGCGCCGGCCCGCGGGGACCGCCTCGCGGTCGGCGTCGCGGGCGCGTACGGATACGAGATGGCGAGCCAATACAACTCACGACCGCGGCCCGCGGAGGTCGCGCTCGACGACGGATCTGTGACCACGACCCGACGCCGAGAGACGCTCGGGGATCTCCTGACGGTCGAACGCGAGGCGGGGCGACCGGGAGGCGATCGATGAACACGCACGCCGTCCCGGTGGAGAAGTACCACGGCACGGGCAACGACTTCCTCGTCGTCGACGCGGCCGCCGAGAGCGTCGGGGACCGCGCGGCGTTCGCGCGGGCGCACTGCGACCGCGAGACGGGCGTCGACGGCCGCGACTTCGACGCCGACGAGCGCGGCGCGCGCTCGGACCGACGCGGCGCCGACGGCGTCCTCTTCCTCAGCGTCGCGGAGCGGTTCGACCCGACCCGCGTCGTGATGACGCTGGTCCAGCCGGACGGCTCCACCGCGACGATGTGCGGCAACGGCGCGCGGGTCGTCGCGCGGTGGGCCCACGACCGGACCGGCGACCGCGAGTTCATGATCGACACGCAGGCCGGCACCCGCCGCGCCACCGTGACCGCGGACGCGACCGCGGCCACCATCGAGATGGGCGTGCCGACGTTCGACCCCCGCCGCGTCCCGGTCGCCCGGGAGGGCCACGACGCGGACGACCCCCTGGTCGACGAACCGGTCGAGGGACTGTCCGTCACCGCCGTCAACACCGGCGTCCCGCACGCGGTCGCGTTCGTCGACGGCGGCCGCGACGACCCCGACGGGATCGACGCCGTCGACCTCGACGCGGTCGCGCCCCCGGTCCGGCACGCCGACGTCTTCCCGGAGGGCGCGAACGTGAACCTCGCGGCGGTCGTCGACGACGGGAGCGGCGACGGGCCCGCGGTCGTCGACCAGCGCACCTTCGAGCGCGGCGTCGAGGGCGAGACGCGCTCCTGCGGCACCGGCGCGGTCGCGGTCGTCGCGGCCGCCCGCCGGCTCGGGCTGATCGACGGCGAGGCCGCGGTGAGTCGGCCCCCGGGCGGCGAACTGGAGATCGCCGTCCCCGACGCGGGCCACGCCACCCTGACCGGGCCCGTCGCCCACGAGTTCTCGGGGACGCTCCCCGCCGATCCGCGATGAGCGACGGGAGCGACGCCGGCTCGGCCCGGGAGTCGGCGTTCGACCCGGTCTCGTTCCTCGAGGACGCGGTCGCGATTCCCTCTCACGAGTCGGTCGACGAGATGCGCGAGTTCGTCGTCGGGACGCTCGAACGGCGCGGGGCCGACCCCGCGGTCGTCGCGGACGGCTGCGTCCTCGCGGAGACGCGCTCCCCGGCCCCCGAGGCGGGCCCGCACCTTGTGTTGAACACGCACCTCGACACGGTGACGCCGCACGTCCCCTTCGAGCGGGGCGAGGCGACCGCCGACGAGCGCGGCGGAGCCGAGTCGGACGCCGCGGCCGGCGAGGACGTGATCCGCGGTCGCGGGTCGTGCGACGCGAAGGGGCCGCTGGCGGCGCTCCTCGCCGGCTTCCTCGCCGCCGATCCGGACCGCGGCCGGATCACGCTCGCGCTCACGCCCGACGAGGAGGCGCTGTCGCTCGGCGCGGCGGCGCTGACCGGGCGGCTCCCGGGGACCGACGACCGGCTCGACGGCGACCTATTCCTCGTCGGCGAGCCGACCGGGCTCGACGCCTGTACCGCCGCGAAGGGGCGGTTCCAGGCGACAGTGGCGCTCTCCGGGACCGCCGCCCACGCCGCGGAGTTCGCGGGGGCGAACGCTGTCGCGGCGGCGGCGGACGCGCTCGCCGCGATCCGGACGTTCGACGCGGACGCGACCGATCACCCGCAGCTCGGATCCCCGAAGCTCACGCCGACCGTGATCGAGGGCGGCGCGGCGACGAACCAGGTGCCGGCCGACTGCGAGATAACGGTCGACCGCCGGAGCGTGCCGCCGGAGGGCGCCGCGGAGTTCCGGGAGTCGCTCGCGGACGCGGTGCGGGCGTCGCTCGCCCCCGACCGCGACGTCGACGCCGCGGTCGCGCTGACCGACCGGGAGTCGCCGTTCTTGGAGGCGTTCGCGACGGACCCGGACCACGAACTCGTCCGGACCGTCGCCGACGCGGCGCGGGAGGCGAGCGACGCGGTCTGCCTCCCGGGGGAGCGAGGCGGCGAAGTACACCCCTTCGGCGCGGCGACCGAGGCGTCGTACTTCGCGCCGGCGCCGACAGTCGTGTTCGGCCCCGGCGACCTCGCCGACGACGCCGGCGCGGTCGCACACGCCGAGCGCGAGTACGTCCGGGTTCGCGAGGTCGAGGCGGCCGCGGCGACCGTCGAGCGTGTGGTGGCGGCGCTGCTCGGGTAGTTCTCTGGGTACGGTGCCGCCGACGGTCCTCCGGCCGCGCCGCCGTCGGTGGCTCCTCTGGCGCGGTACGCTCGGCGACCCCTACAGCAGGTACTTCTCTTCGTCCTCAGCGAGGTCGACGAAGTCGTCGGCGGCCTCGATCAGCTCGTCGGCGGCGGAGTTGCCGAACCCCATCGCCTCCACGCGGACGCCCTCGTGCCGGAGGTGCGAGCAGAGGCGCGCGAAGTCGCCGTCGCCGGTACAGAGGACGACCGTGTCGACGTGGCTCGCCAGCGAGACCGCGTCGAGGCTCATTCCGAGGTCCCAGTCGGCCTTCTTCGAGCCGTCGGCGAACGTCTTGATCTCCTTGATCTTCGTCTCGAAGCCGATGTCGCGGAGCGCCTCGAAGAAGCTCTCCTCCTCGGGCGAGTCGGCGCGGATCACGTACGCGATGGCGCGGACGAGCGACCGGTCCGCGACGGCCCCCTCGAGGAGCCCGGAGTAGTCGATGTTCCGCGAGTAGACGCTCTGTGCCGAGTGGTAGAGGTTCTGCGAGTCCGCCAGCACCGCGACGCGCTGGTCCGGGTGAATGTCGGTCATACCCCCCACTTCAGCGCCCGCCGTTAGGGGCTTTGGGATCCGCGCGACGGGTCCGCGGGACCGCGGTGACCACCATGGTTTATACCGGACGCTGGAGACCGTGGTCCATGGACGAGAAGCGGTTCGTCGTCGCCCTCTTCGGCCTCGCAGTCGCGGTCGTCGCCGGCTACGTGGCCTATCGGTTCGTCGCCCCGCTCACGGTCGCCGTCTTCCTCTACTACTCGACGCGGCGGTTCTACCACCGGCTCGAACGCTTCCGGCTGCCGACGCGCGTCCGCGCGGTAGTGTCGCTGTCCGTCATCGGGCTCCCGCTCATCGGGCTCGTCAGCTACACGTTGGTGCTGCTCGTCTTGGAGGCGCGGCGGTTCATCGAGGCGTACCCGGTCGCCGACACCATCGGCGCGGAGAACTCGGTGATCGGCGACCTGGCGGCGCTGTCGAACCCGACGACGGACGAGCTGCTCGCGGCGTACCGCTCCGGCCAGTTCGACCCCCTCATCGAGCTGGTCTCCGAACAGGCGTCGCTGCTGGCGAGCACCCTCTCGGGGCTCGCGCTCAACCTCCTCATCACCGTCGTCGTCACCTACTACCTGCTGATCGACGGCTCGCGGTTCCACGAGTGGCTCCTCCGGTTCGACGACGACGCGGTCGTCCGCGAGTACCTCGAGACCGCGGACGACGAACTGGAGGCGGTGCTGTACGGGAACCTGCTCAACGTGATCGCCATCTCGATCATCGCGGTGGTCACCTACCTCGGCTACAACGCGGTCGTCCCCGCCGCGGTCGAGATCCCGTATCCGACGCTCGCCGGCGCGCTCACCGGCGTCGCGAGCCTGATCCCGGTGATCGGGATGAAGATCGTCTACGTCCCGATCGCGGCCGCGATGTCGATCCCGATCGCGCTCGACGGCGACGTCTCGCTGCTCGCGTACGTCGCCGGCTTCCTCGCCGTCGCGGCCGTGGTCGTCGACACTATTCCCGACATCGTCCTCCGGCCGTACTTCAGCGGCGACACGACCCACGTCGGCCTGCTCATGCTCGCGTACATCTTCGGCCCGGTGGTCTTCGGCTTCCACGGGCTGTTCCTCGCGCCCATCATCCTCGTGTTGGCGCTGACGTTCGCGAACACCGCGCTGCTGCGCCTGCTCGGCGTGGAACCCGAGCCGGCCCCGGAGATCCCCGACCGACAGCGCCGCATCGACGAGTTCTGAGGCGGTCCGCGGTCGGCGCGCCGCGTCTTCTGCCCGGGTCCGCGACGCCGCCCGCCCGGCGCTCGTTCGCGGCGAGCCGAAGTCATATATCCCCGCTCGCCGACCGGGCCACGTATGCGACTACACGTCATCGGGCTCGGCGGGGCCGGCGGCCGGATCGCCGACCGGCTCGCCGCCGCGCACGACGCCGACCCGTTCCTCGCGGGCGTCAACGCCTTCGACACCGACATGGACGCGCTCGGGGCGCTGGACGCGCTCGGCGAGGAGCGGCGGTACCGGTTCGGCGACGCCGCGGGCGGGGACGGGCTCGAGGGCGACCTCCACGCGGGACGCCGCCTCGGCGACGCCCACGCCAGCGAGCTCGGCAGGGCGATGGACGACCAGCAGCCCTCCCTCGCGGAGGCGTTCCTGATCGTCGTCGGCCTCGGCGGCGCGGCCGGCGCGGGCGCGGCCCCCGCGCTCGCCGAGGAGCTCTCGCGGCTCTACGACGCCCCGGTCTACGCCTTCGGGTTCCTCCCCGTCCCGGCCGAGACGGAAGCGCCGGACGACGACGGCCCGACCGGCGGGCCCCGGGAGCGCGAGTCGCCGCCGACCCCCCACCGCCCGCTCGCCGAGCGGAACGCCGCGCGGACCCTCGGCGCGCTCTCGGACCGCTGTGCGGCGGTCTTCCCGTTCGACAACGCGGCGTGGCTCCGCCCGGGCGAGACGCTCGCCGGGGCCCGCGACCGGCTCGACGAGGCCGCGGTCGAGCGGATCGCGGCGCTGTTCGGCGCCGGCGAGACGCCGGACGGGACCGAGACGCCCCAGCAGGTGCTCGACGCGAGCGACGTCGCCCGCGCGGTGGGGAGCGACGGCGAGATCGCGGCGATCGGCCACGCGACGCAGGCGGTGGAGCCGCCCGACTCCGGGTCGCGGTTCGGGCTCGGGCTGTTCGGCTCCGACGAGCCGGCCGAGGTGGACACGAGCGCCGCGGTGTCGGCCATCGAGACGGTCATCCGCAAGGCGACCCGCGGGAAGAGCACCGTCGAAGTCCCGGACGGGCGCGCCGACCGGACGCTGCTCGTCGTCGGGGGGCCGCCCGCGTGGCTCAACCGGGAGGCGATCGCCGACGGGCGGCGCTGGCTGGCCGAGGAGACGGAGTCGGACGCGATCCTGAGCGGCGACGCGCCGGTCCGCGACGGCGACGCCGTCTCCGCGGTCGTGATCCGGTCGGGGATCGACGAGCCGGAGCGGGTCCGCGAGCTGCGCGAGACGATCGCCTGACGCCGGTCGATCGGGCGCTGCCCGCGACTCGGGGGTACCCGAACCGATTAACCGCGTGGCGCGCCGAACGATCCCGTGACGACGCAGGCAGACCTCGGGATCGACGTCGACGTGCGGGACGCCGCGGCCGTCGCGGAGCACCGCGACGAGCTCGTCGCCGCCGTCCGCGACCACGCGGGACAGATCGCCTACCAGCTCGCGCGGCTCCAGGGCGGCGACTACGGACGGGAGACCCTCTCGACGCCGGGCGGCGAGTGGACGGTGAAACACGAGGCGGGCGAGCTGGAGTTCCTGCTGTTCTCGCCGAAGTCGGGATCGGACACGTACGTGATCTCCACGAAGCAGCCGCCGGAGCCGGGCGCGCTGGCGACCGCGCTCGACGACTACGCGGCGTTCGTGACGGCGTGGAACGACCACGTCGACTCCCTCTCCGGCGTCCTCGACGGCGTGAGCGCCGAGTTCCCCGAGCCGGCGACGACAGACGGCGTGGTGGCCGAGCGCGACCGCGTCCTCGGCGCGATCCGCGACGTCTGCTCGGTGATCGCGGGGGAAATATACCGCTACGAGAGCGACGACTACGGGACGTTCACGACGCGCGTCGAGGGCGACCGCTGGGAGCTGAAGTACGACGAGGGGGCCGTCTCGTACCTCCGGGTCGGCGGCTCGGGCGGGCTCTACCTCCTCTCGCAGTACGAGGCCCCCTCCGCGGCCGACGTCCGGGCGTACGCCGACCGGTTCCGCGGGTTCGTCGACGCGTACAACGAGTTCGTCGACGAGTTGGAGGCGGACCTCGAACGCGTCTCCCTCTGAGCCGGGGGTCGCGTCTCTCGTCCGCTCGTCCCGTACCCGGCGGACTCACCGGTCCGTCCCGTCCGCGGCGCGCAGGAGGTCCCCGAGGCGGACCGGATACCGACGCGAGACCACCGCCGCGTACACCGCGGCCGAGACCGCGACGCTCACGCCCACCGACGCCCCGAACCCGGCGAGCGAGAGCGACCCGAGGACGGGCGCGCCGAGCGTCCAGCCGACGCCGACGACGCCCGCCGCGGCCGCGAGCGCACCGGTGGCCGCCCGGGCGACGGCCCGCGAATCGACTTCGATGGCGAGGAACCGCTGTCGCTCGGCCGCGGCGACCGCCTCGACGGTCGACTCCTCACGGTCGAACTCGATCGCGCCCGCCTCGGCCATCACCGGACAGTGGTGCTGGTACAGCGACGCGTACACGCTCTTCCGCTCCCCGCTCGCGACGGCCGCCGGCTCGACGCCCCGCTCCCGCGCCGCGACCCGCCGAGAGGCGTCCGCGAGGTCGACGGGGCCGTCGCGGCGGTGGAGCAGCGCCCACAGGAGCCGCCGCCGACGGTTCCCGAGTAGCTCGAGTAGCGTCGCCCGGTCGACGGCCCGGTCGCCGCCGTCGCCGCGACAGCGGGGTCGCCCGCCGTCTCCCCGGTCGCTTTCCGTGCCTGTTGGTAACATATCACTCTCTACGGCGACCCCCGTCGTATGTATTGGCCGATATGATCGCGAACATGAGGGATTGTCGCGGCCGCGTGGCGGCGCTCCGTTCCGAAGACGGGGGCCGCGTCCGCCGCGCCGCCGGGGTTCGACGGTCGCGCTCGGAAACCCCCCGACGGCGTCCCGTCGCGCGCCGCCGAAACGACTCGTTACCGCGGCCGCCGCGCCGGTAATCCGTCGTGGCAATCGGTTAATAACTACTTATATCGGGCCGTTTGGTGTCGCCCGTCCCTCCCCCCGCGACGTTCGGACGCCTCCGACGGGCCGATCCGTTCGAACCGGCGTGGGACGTTTCCCCATGTCACGAACACGCTCGCCGACGACGACGGTCGTCATCGCCTCGCTACTGGTCGTCTCCGCGGTCGCCGGCGCGCCGGCGGCCGTCGCACAGGACGGGCCCCCGCCGACGCCCGCGGCCTACTTCGGGGACATCACTATCGACGGGGAGCCCGCCCCGGAGGGCGTCGAGGTCACCGCGTACGTCGACGGCGAACGGCGCGGGAGCCTCACCACCACGCAGCCGGGCGCGTACGGCGGGTCCTCGGCGTTCGACCAGAAGCTCGTCGTCGAGGGGACGAGCGACGACGCGGGCGCGACCGTCGAGTTCCGCGTCAACGGCGAGGTCGCCGCGACCGACGAGGCGATCGAGTGGGAGCCGGGCGAGGTCCGCCGCGTCGACCTCGCGGTCGGCGACGGTTCGGACGGTTCGGACGGCTCCGACGGTTCAGGCGGCAGCGGGGGCTCGGATGGTTCCGACGGCTCCGACGGCAGCAGCGGCTCGGACGGCGGCGACGGTTCCGACGGCTCCGGTGGCTCCGGCGCCACCAGCGGGGGCGCGGTCGCCCCGCCGCCGACCGGCGACACCGTCGAGACGACGACGGCGTCCGTCGAGATGGCGAACGGCACGGCGACCCTCTCCGCCGGGAGCGTCGCGGCCGACGAGGTCGTCGAGGCCGAACTCCCCGCGGAGGCCGCGGCGTCGAACGCGACGCTCGTCGGGCTCTCCGTCTCCCCGTCGTCGGAGATCCTCTCGTTCGGGACCGACGTGACGCCGATGGCGCCCTCCGCGATGCCCGACGACGTGCGCGACCACGAGGACGCGGAGGTGGTGTCGGTCTTCGAGATCGCCCCGACGACGTTCGACTCCGGCGACGTGGAGACCGCGGAGATCCGCTTCGAGACGGAGATGTCGGCGTTCTCGGACGCCGAGTCGCCCGAGGACGTCTCGCTGTACCGCTACGTCGACGACCGGTGGCGCGAACTGCCGACGACGTACGAGGGCGACGGGACGTACGTCGCCGAGACGCCCGGCCTCTCGTACTTCGCCGTCGGCGGCCCGCAGTCCGACGTGTCGGTCGCGGAGGCGTCGCTCGGCGCCGCGGAGGTCGCCCCCGACGCCGAGACCGAGGTCGCCGTCCGCCTGCGCAACGAGGGCGACGCCGAGGGGTCGACGAACGTCGGCCTGCGGATCGACGGCGAACTCGTCGCCGACAGGACGGTGACGATCCCCGCCGACGCGACGCGGCGCGTCACGTTCACGCCGCGGTTCCCCGAGGTCGGCGAGTACGACGTCGTCGTCGGTTCGACCGAGGTCGGGACCGTCTCGGTCGTCGAATCGGCGTCAGACGACGCCGACTCCGGTGACGGCGACGGGAGCGGCGCGGCCGGCGAGGATGCGGCGACCGAGTCGACCGGCGGCGGCTCCGGCGAACTACCGCTCGAAGGCTTCGGGATCGGCCTCACGCAGGTCGTCGGGCTGGTGAGCCTGCTGCTCGTCGTGGCCGGCGGGTTCCTCCTGCTGCGCCGGGAGTAGCCCCGCGACGAGCGGCCGTCTCCGACCGATCGATCCGTATTCGCGCATATCTGTCTCGACCTTTGGCAATACTTATCCACTTCTGTCGGGTACCGGCTCCCGTATGTCGATCACTCTTCCGGGACCGACGCTCGGCGTCGTCGGCGGCGGCCAACTGGGTCGGATGCTGGGCGAGGCGGCCGCGCCGCTCGGCGTCGACCTGGTCGTGTTGGACCCGACCCCCGACTGCCCGGCCGCGCCCGTCGCGACCGACCAGATCGTCGCCGACTTCGACGACGCGGACGCGATCGACGAACTGGCGGCCCGCGCCGACGCCCTGACGTTCGAGATCGAGCTCGCGGACCCGGACCGCATGGCGGCCGCGGCCGCGGCGCACGACGTGGCGGTCCACCCCGACCCGGCCACGCTGGAGACGATCCAGGACAAACTTGTCCAGAAGGAGGCGCTCGCGGACGCCGGGATCCCCGTCCCCGAGTTCGTCGCGGTCGCGACCGCAGAGGGGCTCGAACGGGTCGTCGAGGAGTTCGGCGGCGTCATGCTGAAGGCCCGCGAGGGCGGCTACGACGGCCGGGGGAACGTCCCGGTCGAGTCGCCGGACGAGGCCGCCGCCGCGCTCGACGAGATCGGCGGGGCCGCGATGGCCGAGGAGTTCCTCGACTTCGAGCGGGAGGTCGCCGTGATGGGGCTGAAGGGCGCGGACGGCGAGACGCGGACCTACCCCGTCACGGAGACGGTCCACCGCGAGGAGATCCTCCGCGAGAGCGTCAGCCCCGCCCGGGCCGACGACGCGGTCGTCGCCGAGGCCGAGTCGGTCGCCCGCGACGTGCTCGACGTGCTCGACGGCCGCGGCGTCTACGGGATCGAGCTGTTCGAGACCCGCGATGGCGACGTGTCGGTCAACGAGATCGCGCCGCGCCCGCACAACTCCGGCCACTGGACGATCGAGGGCGCGCGCACCTCGCAGTTCGAGAACCACGTCCGCGCCGTCCTCGGCTGGCCGCTCGGCCCGACCGACCTCGTCGCGCCAGCAGTCACGGCGAACGTGCTCGGCGACGTGGACGAGACCGGACCCGCCACGCTCCGGAACGTCGAGTCCGTCCTCTCGGCGCCCGACGCCGACCTCCACTGGTACGGCAAAGACGACGTGTACCCCCTCCGCAAGATGGGACACGTGACGGTGACGGCCCCGGACGCCGACGCGGCGGACGACGGCGCGGACGGCGACGCGCTGCTCTCGCGGGCGCGAGCCCTCCGCGACGGACTGACGTTCCGCGACGCGTAGCCGGATCGGGACCCCTCCGTCGCGAGCGGCGTTCGGACTCCCCGCCTTCCACCTCGCCTCGCCCCGGCGTCGCCGCATCCGGGAGTTCCTTGTAGCCCTCCGCCGAACGCCCGACCATGACGACGGTGGACGACCTGATCGAGCGGCTCGAATCGGAGGCGGCGGCGGACGCCGACCCGGCGACCACCCCCGACGTTGGGATCATCATGGGGTCCGACTCGGACCTCCCGACGATGGAGGGGGCGTACGAGGCGCTTGACGACCTCGGCTTCGCGGAACAGACCGACTTCGCCGACCCGCCGGACGCGCGGTTCACCTACGAGAGCTACGTCGTCTCCGCGCACCGGACGCCGGAGCTGATGTACGCGTACGGGGAGACGGCGACGGCCCGCGGGTTAGACGTGATCGTCGCGGGCGCGGGCGGGAAGTCCGCCGACCTCCCCAACATGACCGCCTCGATCGCGTACCCGGTCCCCGTGATCGGCGTGCCGGTCCAGGAGAAGTCCGTCGACTCCGTGATCGGCATGCCGACCGGGGCCCCGATCGTCGCGGTCGACGCCGGCAAGTCGTACAACGCGGCGCTGTCGGCGGCGCAGGTCCTCGGGCGCGAACACGAGGTCGTCGCCGAGCGCCTGATCGACCTCCACGACGAGCAGAAGGCCGGCGTCGCGGACGTCTCCGTCGACCTCCACGACCTCGGTATCGACGGGTTCCGCGACCGGTAGCGGGCCGCGGTTCGAGGGCTCCGCCCCGCCCCCGTTCCGGGCCTCTCGACGAGTCGGACGGCGGACGCTCCGTCGCTTGGCGGGCGCTTCGACCGCGAACGGCCGGTACCGGCCCGCACGCCCGCGGACGCACAAGACTCAACGCTTATGAGGGGGCGGTCCAAACCCCAGCACGTTACGGAGACCTATATGAGCGATTGGATAGCGATTGGCGCCTTGGCGGTCGTCGGCCTGCTCATCCCGATAGCGATGATGACAGTGTCGGCGCTGCTCCGTCCGAGCGTGCCTGAGACCGGTAAAAGTACCACCTACGAGTCCGGCGAGACCCCGACGGGCGGGACGCGGATCCGGTTCAACATCCAGTACTACATGGTCGCGCTGTTGTTCGTCGTGTTCGACATCGAGACCGTGTTGCTGTTCCCGTGGGCGGTCATCTACCGTCCGGCCATCCAGGCCGGCGTTCCGATGGCCGACCTGCTGTGGCCGATGTTGGCCTTCGTCGGAATCCTCGCGGTCGGACTCGTCTGGGCGTGGCGGTCGGGGGCGATCAGCTGGGCCCGCAGTCCCCGCGCGACCAGCAGAAAAACCACGGAGGACATCAACTAATGAGCAGCGATCAACCGTTTATCACCGACGAATCGCAGGTCGTAACCGAGACCAGAGACGCCCGGATGACCGGGCAGGGGGACCGGTTCAACTCCCGGCTCCGAGAGGCGTTCGGCTCCTCGCCGTTCATCCTCACCAAGTTCGACAAGTTCCTGAACTGGTGTCGGGGCTCCTCGATGTTCATGCTGCAGTTCGGTATCGCCTGCTGCAGCATCGAGATGATGCACACCTACGCGGTGAAACACGACCTCGACCGCTTCGGGTCGGGCGTCCCCCGCGCCTCGCCGCGGCAGGCCGACGTGATGATCGTCCCCGGGACGATCGTCTCGAAGTTCGCCCCGCGGATGAAGCGCGTCTACGACCAGATGCCCGAGCCGAAGTTCGTCGTCGGCATGGGCTCGTGTACCATCTCCGGCGGCCCGTTCCAGGAGGGATACAACGTGATCAAAGGCGCCGAGGAGGTCATCCCGATCGACATCCACGTCCCCGGCTGCCCGCCCCGCCCCGAGGCGCTCGTGTACGGCGTCGTGAAGCTCCAGGAGCGCGTCGCCAACGGCGAGGCCGCGCCCGTCACCGTCAAGCCGTACGAGCTGGAAGAGTTCTCCGACCTCGAACGCGACGAGCTCGTCGACAAGCTGGCCGACGAGATCGACGACGACGAGCTCGTCATGCGGTACAACTTCGCTGATTCGCCATGAGCCTCGAACGACCAGACAGCGTCGACGACGACGTCGAGCGCACGCCCGACGAGATCGAGGCGCTGCTCGGCGACCTCGTCGTCGACCGCGACGACCACCTGAACGCGCCCGGCTTCGTCATCCGCCCGGACACCGTTCAAGAGACGCTCCGGACCCTGAAAGAGCAGGCGGGGTACGACCACCTCTCCGTCGTCTCCGCACAGGAGTACGAGAACCGCTACGAGTCGATCTACCACCTGAAGAAGTACGACGACCCGACCCAGGAGGTCAGCATCGTCGTCCCGGCCGACAAGGACGACCCCGTCTCCGAGTCGGCCGAGCCCGTCTTCCGCACCGCCGACTGGCACGAGCGGGAGGCGTACGACCTGATCGGGATCGAGTACGACGACCACCCCGACCTCCGCCGGATCCTGCTCCCCGAGACGTGGCAGGGCCACCCCCTGTCGATGGACTACGACAAGGACCGGCCGCAGATCGCCACGCTGCCGGCGCACGCGAACCCGCTGGAGGACCACCACAAGGACGCCGAGTCCGACACGATGTTCCTCAACATCGGGCCGCACCACCCGGCGACCCACGGCGTCCTCCACCTGAAGACCGTCCTCGACGGCGAGCAGGTCGCCGACGTCGAGCCCGACATCGGCTACCTCCACCGCAGCGAGGAGCAGATGGCGCAGTCCGGCACGTACCGCCACCAGATCATGCCGTACCCCGACCGCTGGGACTACATCTCGGCGGGGCTGCTCAACGAGTGGGCGTACGCCCGCGCGGCCGAGGACCTCGCGGACATCGAGGTCCCGGAGTACGCGCAGGTCATCCGGACGATGGGCGCGGAGATGTGCCGGATCGCCGCGCACATGCTCGCGCTCGCGACGTTCGCGCTCGACATCAACGGCGACTTCACGGCGACGTTCATGTACGCCATCAACGACCGCGAGCGCGTCCAGAACCTCCTGGAGGACCTGACGGGCCAGCGGCTGATGTTCAACTACTTCCGGCTCGGCGGGGTCGTCTGGGACCTGCCCGAACCCCGGGAGGAGTTCTTCTCGAAGACCCGGGACTTCCTCGACCAGCTCCCGGAGTCCGTCGAGGAGTACCACAACCTGATCACCTCGAACGAGGTGTTCCAGATGCGGACGATCGACACCGGCATCCTGCCGCCGGAGGTCGCGAAGAACTACGGCGCGACCGGGCCCGTCGCCCGCGGCTCGGGCGTCGACTACGACCTGCGCCGCGACGACCCGTACGGCTACTACGACGAGCTCGACTGGGACGTCGTCACCGAGGACGGCGGCGACAACTTCAGCCGCCTGCTCGTCCGGATGCGCGAGGTCGAGGAGTCCGCGAAGATCATCGAGCAGTGCGTCGACCTGCTCGAGGACTGGCCCGAGGACGAACGCAACATCCAGGCGAACGTGCCGCGCACGCTGCGCCCGGACGACGACGCGGAGATCTACCGCGCCGTCGAGGGCGCGAAGGGCGAACTCGGCATCTACATCCGCGCGGACGGCACGGACAAGCCGGCCCGGTTCAAGATCCGGTCGCCGTGCTTCTCGAACCTCCAGACGCTGCCGGAGATGGCGAACGGGGAGTACATCCCCGACGTCATCGCGGCCCTCGGTAGCCTCGACGTCGTTCTCGGGGAGGTGGACCGCTGATGGGTACGGCCCCCGCACAGCTGTTCCCCGAGTTCATCGTCGACACGCTCGGCCTCGACAGCGTCATCGGCGAGGTCGCGGCCTCGCTCGTCGCCGCGTTCGTCGTCGGGAACATCATCCTCGCGTTCACGGGCGTCGCGGGCCCGTGGGCGAAACGGAAGATCACGGCCGCGTTCACCGACCGGATCGCGGTCGACCGGATCGGGCCCTACGGCCTGCTCATCATCCCGGCGGCCGCGATCCAGCTCCTCGCGAAGGAGCTCATCATCCCCGAGGGCGTCGACCGCCCCTCGTGGGACATCGCGCCGATCATCCTGCCCTCGTCGGCGCTGCTGGGCTTCTCCGTGATCCCGATGGGCCAGCTCGGCCCGATCAACCTCCACCTCGCGGACCCCGAGGTCGGGTTCGCGCTGGTGTTCGCGTTCGCGTCCATCGCGTCCGTCTCGCTGGTGATGGCCGGGTACGCGTCGAACAACAAGTACTCGCTCCTCGGCGGCCTCCGCGCCGTCGCGCAGAACCTCGCGTACGAGATCCCGCTCATCGTCACGGCGATGTCGGTCGTGCTCTTCTCCGGCACGCTCCAGATGAGCGGCATCGTCGGCGCGCAGACGGAGACGCTCGTGACGATCGCCGGCGTCTCGATCCCGTCGTGGTACGCCCTCGTGAACCCGTTCGCGTTCGTGCTGTTCCTCACGGCGAACATGGCGGAGATCGGACGGAACCCGTTCGACATCCCCGAGGCGCCGACCGAGATCGTCGGCGGGTACCAGACGGAGTACTCCTCGGCGTACTTCGTCCTCTTCTACCTGGGCGAGTTCGTCCACATCTTCCTCGGCGGGGCGATCCTCGCCGTGACGTTCCTCGGCGGGGCCTCCGGGCCCGGTCCGGAGAGTATCAGCTTCATCTGGTTCGTGGTGAAGATCTGGGGCTTCTTCCTGTTCACGCAGTGGGCCCGCGCGGCGCTGCCCCGCGTCCGTATCGACCAGCTGATCGAGATCGGCTGGAAGGGAATGCTGGTGCTGTCGTTCGCGAACCTGGTGCTCACGGCCGTAATCGTGGGGGTGATCGCGTAACATGATTGGACTCATGAAATCCATGGCGACGACGATGAAGCACGCGCTGGACGGGAACACGTTCACGGTGGAATACCCGGAGGACGCGCCCGAAGTGAGCCCCCGGTTCCGCGGGGTCCACAAGTTCAGCCAGGAGCGGTGTATCTGGTGTCGGCAGTGCGAGAACGTCTGCCCGAACGACACGATCCAGATCGTTCAGGACGACCAGCGCAACGGCGAGCAGTACAACCTCCACATCGGGCAGTGCATCTACTGCCGGCTCTGCGAGGAGGTCTGTCCCGTCGACGCCATCCTGCTGACCCAGAACTTCGAGTTCACCGCGGACACGAAGGACGACTTCGTGTTCAACAAAGAACAGCTCAAGAACGTCCCGTGGTACAAGGGTATCGACCCGCTGGAGTCCCGCAATCCCGATCGCGGCGCGTGGATCGGGGAGGGCGACGGCGAGGTCGACTACCAGTAGCGGGCTCGTCTCGAAATCTTCAAAGGGGTTCTCATAGGAGACAAACACAATGGTTTATCCTACCATCGCGTTCGGGCTGTTCGCCGCGGTCACGCTGGCGTTCGCCCTCGGGGTCGTCCTGGCGCGCGACGTGTTCCACGCCGCGCTGCTTCTGGGCGGAGCCCTCACGAGCGTCGCGGTGCACTACGTGATGCTGCGGGCGGAGTTCATCGCCGCCATGCAGATCCTCGTCTACGTGGGCGGGGTCCTCATTCTAGTCACGTTCGCCGTGATGCTCACGCGATCTGAGACGGACACGGAGGTGAGTAGCGCGTGAGCGACGACGAGAGCCGCGGGTCGCGGATCCTGCCCGCGATAGCCGTGGGCGCACTGTTCGCCGTCTTCGTCGCGACGATCAACGCGGCGACGTTCGACGCCGCGCCAGCCGGGTTCCCGGCCGACGCTTCCATCGTCCACAACATCGGGTACGCCCTCTTCGACCTCGGCGCGTACGACGTCGCGACGGTCCCCGCCGAGGGGTTCCTCGCGGCGTTCCTGATCGCCGCGGTCGCGCTCGACGTGGCGGTCGACGGCGCCGTCTACCTCGCGAAGCGCGAGGAGGACGGGTCCGTCGTCTCCGCGGTCGGCGGGGCGTTCACCGACGGCGGCCGCGACGGGGGTGACCGGCAGTGACCGCCGTCGCGTCTTCGATCCCGCCGACGTGGTACCTACTGTTGGCGTCGGCGGTGTTCTGTATCGGGCTGTTCGGCGTGCTGACGCGGCGGAACGTGCTGTACTTCCTCATGAGCGTCGAGCTCATGATGAACGCGGCCAACATCAACTTCGTCGCGTTCGCGCTGTACTACGGCGACCTCACCGGGCAGGTGTTCGCGCTGTTCGTCATCGCGCTCGCCGCCGCGGAGGTCGCGATCGGCATCGGCATCATACTCGTGTTATACCGCAACTTCGGCACGACTGACGTAACCGTTCCCGCGGAGATGAGGTGGTAAGATGGTGAACGCATTCGCATACGTCCCGGCGATCGTCCTCCTCCCGTTCTTCTCGTTCCTCGTCGCGCTCGGCGCGGGGAGGTACCTCCCGAAGGGCGGCGCCTTCGGCGGCATCGCGGCGACCGCGGGCTCGTTCCTGCTGTCGATCTGGGTCGCCGCCACCGTCGCTGGCGGACGGGCGTACAACGAGACGCTGTACTACTGGGCCGGCGAGGGCGGCGCGGGGATCGGGCCGACCGACATCGAACTCACGTTCGGCGTCCTGATCGACCCGCTGTCGGCGCTGATGCTCGTCATCGTGACGCTCGTGGCGCTTCTGGTCCACGTGTTCTCGCTCGGCTACATGAACGACGAAGGCGAGACCGGCCTCCCGCGCTACTACGCCGGGCTCGGCCTGTTCACGGCCTCGATGCTCGGCTTCGTCGTCGCCGACAACCTGCTGATGGCGTTCATGTTCTTCGAGCTGGTCGGGCTGTGCTCGTACCTGCTCATCGGCTTCAACTTCCGGGAGCCCGGCCCGCCGTCGGCGGCGAAGAAGGCGTTCCTCGTCACCCGCTTCGGCGACTACTTCTTCCTCGTCGGCGTCGTCGCGGTGTTCGCCACCTTCGGGACGGCGCAGTTCGCCGGCCCCGAGTCGTTCCCGGCGCTCGCCGACGCGGCGCTCAACGGCTCCGGCTCGGTCGCGTGGACCCCCGGCGACCTCGAGCTCGGGACGTGGCTGACGATCGTCGGCCTGCTCGTGCTGGGCGGCGTCGTCGGGAAGTCCGCGCAGTTCCCGCTTCACACTTGGCTCCCCGACGCGATGGAGGGCCCGACGCCCGTCTCCGCGCTCATCCACGCCGCGACGATGGTCGCGGCCGGCGTCTACCTCGTCGCGCGGATGTACGGCTTCTACGTGCTGACCCCGACGACGCTGGCGGTCATCGCCTTCATCGGCGGCTTCACGGCGCTGTTCGCGGCGACGATGGGGCTCGTGAAAGACGAGCTGAAGCAGGTGCTCGCGTACTCCACCATCTCGCAGTACGGCTACATGATGCTCGCGCTCGGCTCGGGCGGGTACGTGGCCGCGGTCTTCCACCTGACCACCCACGCGTTCTTCAAGGCGCTGCTGTTCCTCGGGGCCGGCGCGGTCATCATCGCGATGCACCACAACGAGGACATGTGGGACATGGGCGGGCTGAAGTCGAAGATGCCCGTCACCTACTACACCTTCCTCGCCGGGTCGCTGGCGCTCGCGGGCATCTTCCCGTTCGCTGGCTTCTGGTCGAAAGACGAGATCCTCTACGAGGCGCTCGTCCACGGCCTCAACGACCCGCTGCTGCTCGGCGGCTACGTCATGGGACTGCTCGCGGTGCCGGTCACCGCGTTCTACACCTTCCGCATGGTGTTCCTCACCTTCCACGGCGAGCCGCGGAGCGACACGGCGCGCGACCCCGTTCCCGTCCGCTGGAACGTGAAGGGACCGCTGACGGTCCTCGGTTCGCTCGCGGTCGTCACCGGCTTCATCAACATGGTGCCGGTCCAGAAGGTGCTCGGCCTCGAAGGGATCGACCTGCTGCACCTGTGGCTCGACAACCACTGGGGCGGCATCGAAGGCCTCTCCTCGCACCACTACGCCGACCTGAGCCCGTACAGCAGCGGGTACCTCGTCGGCGGTGAGGTCGGCACGGTCCTCGTCGGCGCGGCCGTCTCGCTCGGCCTCGCGCTGCTCGGACTCGGACTCGCCTGGCGGCTCTACAACGTGGCGTCGCCGACGGAACACACCGCCAAGCTCGGCGGCATCAAAGACGTGCTGTACAACAACTACTACCTCGACGAACTGCAGGTCTGGCTCGCGTATCGAATCGAAGACGTCGCCGGCGGTGCCGACACCGTCGACCAGGGGATCATCGACGGCGTCGTCAACGGCGTCTCGTCGGTGAGCCTCGCTGGCGGGAGTCGAGTGCGTCGGATTCAGACCGGACTGGTCTCTGAGTACGCCGCCATGCTCACGCTGGGGCTGCTCGCGTTGTTGGTCGTGCTCGGCCTCGACGGGGGGTGGTTCCTGTGATACTCGAGGCGCTCATCGGGTTCACGTTCCTCGCCGCGCTGGTCGTGCTCGTCGCGCCCGACGCGTGGGCCGGTCGGCTCGCGGCCGCGGTGAGTCTCGTCCCGTTCGCGGGCGCGCTCTACGCGTGGTCGCAGTTCGACGGCGCTGGTAACGCGCTCACCGGCGGGACGATCGCCTTCGAGTCACGGGTCGAGTGGATCGAGGTCGGCGGCCGCACGGTGTCGTGGTTCGTCGGGCTCGATGGAATCAGCCTCCCGCTCGTGGTCCTCACCACGTTCCTCGTGCCGCTCGCCATCCTGAGCGCGTGGACGCCAATCGACGAGCGCCAGAGCCAGTTTTACGGCCTGATGCTGTTCATGGAGGCCAACCTCCTCGGCGTGTTCACCGCGCTCGACTTCTTCGTCTGGTTCATCTTCTGGGAGGCCGTCCTCGTGCCGATGTACTTCCTCATCGGCATCTGGGGCGGGCCGCGCCGGAAGTACGCCGCGATCAAGTTCTTCGTGTACACGAACGCGGCCTCACTCCTGATGTTCATCGGGTTCACCGCGCTCACGTTCGCGCTCGGTGAGTCGGTGGACTCGTTCGGCCTTCCGGCCATCACGGCCGCCATCGCGGCGGGCGAGCTCTCGACGTGGTTCGGGATCGCTCCCGGAACGATCGCGATGGGGGCGTTCCTCGCGATGTTCGCCGGCTTCGCGGTGAAGGTGCCGGTCGTCCCCGTCCACACGTGGCTGCCGGACGCTCACGTCGAGGCGCCGACGCCGGTGTCGGTGCTGCTCGCCGGCGTCCTGTTGAAGATGGGGACGTACGCGCTGTTGCGGTACAACTTCACGATGTTACCAGACCAGGCCGCCGCGTTGGCGGTCCCGATAGCCGCGATCGCCGTGATAAGCGTGATCTACGGGGCGATGTTGGCGCTCGCACAGAAGGACCTCAAGCGCATCGTCGCGTACTCGTCGGTCTCGTCGATGGGGTACGTCATCTTGGGGCTCGTCGTCTTCACCGAGTACGGCGTCGGCGGCGCGACGTTCCAGATGGTGGCTCACGGGCTCATCTCCGGGCTGATGTTCATGGCTGTCGGGGTCGTGTACAACGCGACGCACACGCGGATGGTCGGCGACATGGCCGGGATGGCAGACCGCATGCCGGTCACCGTCGGCATCCTCGTCGCCGGTGCGTTCGGGTACATGGGCCTGCCGCTCATGGCCGGCTTCGCGGGTGAGTTCTTCATCTTCGTCGGCTCGTTCGGGGCCCCGTCGCTCCCGTACGCGCCGGTGTTCACGGCGCTCGCGATGTTCGGCATCGTCATCGTCGCCGGCTACCTGCTGTCGGCGATGCAGAGCACGCTGTTCGGTCCGTTCGACCTGGAGACCGACTACGAGGTCGGCCCCGCGGCGTTCCACGACGTCGCCCCGCTCGCGGTGCTTCTGGTGGCGATCATCGTGCTCGGCGTCGCGCCCGACATCTTCTTCGAGATGATCCGCGACGCTGCCTTGCCCGTGGTCGAGGGGGTGACGATCGATGGTTAACGGTCTGCCCGGCGTGACGGCGCTGCTGCCGGCGCTCCTGCTCGCCGCCACCGGTCTCGCGCTGCTGCTGGTCGACACGATCCGCCCCGACGCGCGCTCGAACACGTCGATGGCGATCGTCGGCGCCGTCGGGTCGCTCGCAGCGCTCGCGGCCACCGTCTGGCTCACCGCGACCGGCGTGGGGAGCGCGGACGCCGGCGCGGTTTACCTGTTCTCGGACGCGGTGAAGGTCGACACGCTGGGGCTGTTCTTCACGGCCATCTTCGCGTCGGTGACCGCGCTGGTGTTGGTCGCCGGTCACGACTACTTCGACGACGGCGTCAACCCGGCCGCGTTCTACTCGCTCGTGACGTTCGCCGCGACCGGCATGGCGCTGCTCGCGGTCGCGAACTCGCTCGCGGTCGTGTTCGTCGCCCTAGAGATGGTGTCGCTGCCGTCGTACGTGCTCGTCGCGTACCTCAAGCAGAACCGCGGGAGCGTGGAGGCGGGGCTGAAGTACTTCCTCGTCGGCGCGCTCTCGTCGGCCATCTTCCTGTTCGGCATCTCGCTCGTGTACGCGGCCACGGGGTCGCTCATCCTCGCCGACATCGCGTCGGCGTCCATCGAGGGGCTCACGGGCGTCCTCGGCGTCGGCATCGTGATGATGATCGGCGGCGTCGCGTTCAAGACGGCCTCCGTCCCGTTCCACTTCTGGGCGCCGGAGGCGTACGAGGGCGCGCCCGCGCCGGTCAGCGCGTTCCTCTCGTCGGCCTCGAAGGCCGCCGGGTTCGTCGTCGCGTTCCGCGTGTTCACCGAGGCGTTCCCGCTTGAGATGGCCGTGTCGGCGAACGTCGACTGGATGCTCGCGTTCGCGATCCTCGCGGCCGTCACGATGACGCTCGGGAACTTCGCGGCCGCCGTCCAGGAGGAGGTCAAGCGGATGTTGGCCTACTCCTCGATCGGTCACGCCGGGTACGCGCTCATCGGCGTCGCCGCCCTCACGGTCGACGGGCCGGCCAACGGCACCGTCATGGGCGCCGCGATGGCGCACCTGCTCGTCTACGGGTTCATGAACACCGGCGCGTTCCTCTTCGTCGCGATGGCGGAGCGGTGGGGCGTCGGTCGGACCTTCGCCGACTACGCGGGGCTCTGGCGGCGCGCGCCGGTCGCCTCCGTGGCGATGGCCGTGTTCATGTTCTCGCTGGCGGGGCTGCCGCCGTTCGCCGGCTTCTTCTCGAAGTACTTCCTGTTCCAGGCGGCCATCGACAACGGCTTCGTCTGGCTCGCCGGGCTCGGCGCGATAAACAGCGTCGTGTCGCTGTACTACTACAGCCGGGTCGTGAAGGCGCTGTTCCTAGACGACCCCGCGTCGCCGACCGCGCTCGACGCCGTCGACGTGCGGCCGACGGCGCTGTACGCCGCGGTCGTCTTCGCGGCGGTCGCGACGGTGCTGCTGCTGCCCGGCTTCGGCCCCGTCATCGAGACGGCCGAGGCGGCGGCGTCCGCGCTGTTCTGACCGCCGCGGCCGACCCTCGGCCGGCGTTTCGATCCCCGACGTCCCGCCCGGAAGCCACAGATTCTCCTGCCTTCGGACCGTTCGTGGATACGTGTCTCGCACGCGCAGCTATCGGTGTCTGAACTGTCTCGATCACGCCGTCACCCGGTCGTTCGACACCTCGCACCTCTCGATGACGTGCCCGAACTGCGGGTCGTTCGAGCGGTTCGCCAACGAGGCGGTGATCGAGCGGTTCGAGTCGCTCGAGGCGTCGCCGCCGGCGGAGTTCGACTGGGAGCGGCTGGAGCGGCGGGAGAAGCTGCTCGTCGCCGAGCGCCTCGCCCGCACGGACAAGACGCTCGCCGACTTCGACGTGGCCGTCGACGAGGAAGCGGCGGACGGGCCGGCGGAGGGGGCCGACCCCAAGGCGAGCGACGCGTAGCTACCGGGCGTACAGCTTGCCGCCGACGAGGGCGGCGAGCCCGACGCCGTCGCCGGGCGTGACCGCCACGTAGGGCCGCTCGACCGGGCCGAACACGTCGACGACGCGGCCCACCGTCGAGAGCGACTCGTCGACGACGCTCGCGCCGATCCGCGGCGGATCGGCGTCCGGGTCGCCGCGGGCGATCGCGAGCCCCCCCGCGGTGCGGACGACGGTGCCGACGCGCCGCACGGTTACTCCCGGAGGACGCCGAGGTACGCGGCGATCGCCTGTACCAAGTCGTTCTTCGCGGTGTCTTCGGTCCCCTTGACGACGACGGAGCCGCGGGCCTCGAACTCCCGCGAGTAGGTGGCGTCGCGCTCGACGACGGCGTCGTAGCCGACCTGCTGGACGGCCTTCGCGATCTCGTCGACGGTCGGCGCTTCGACCGCCAGATCCGTCGGGACGCGGCGTCCCTCCGAGCGCGACAGCTCGGCGTCGAAGTAGGCGGGGTAGACGACGTTCTCGACCATATCGGATCCCCTCGCGCGCGGCGTAAGGTCGTTTCGGACCGGCGCGCAGTCGGCCGCCGGTCAGGCGGTGCGGAACTCGAAGCGGGCCCCGCCGCGCTCGCCGGTGAGCGCGTGGGCGGTCCAGCCGTGCGCCTCGGCGATCTGCTCGCTGATCGCCAGCCCGAGCCCGGTCCCCGACTCGTCGGTCGTGAACCCGCTCTCGAACACGCGGTCGGCGTCGTCGGGGAGGCCGCTCCCGTCGTCCTCGACGTAGAAGCCGGCGGGCTCGTCGCTCTCGTCTGCCGCCATCGGCCCCACCCGGACCGAGAGCGGGTCGTCCGGGGCGTCGCGCCCGTGTTCGGCGCTGTTCCGGAAGACGTTCTCGAACAGCTCGCGCAGCCGCGTCCGGTTCGCCTCCAGCGTCTCGTCGTCCTCGACGGTCAGTGTCGCGTTGCCCGTGTCGACGCCGCTCCACGCCTCGCGCGCCGCGTCCGCCAGCGAGACGGCCTCCGTCTCGCCGACCGACCGCCCCTCCCGCGCCAGCGAGAGGAGGTCGCCGACGAGCTCGTCCATCCGGTCGAGCGCGTCCGCGACCCGGTCGAGGTGGTCGACGTCTCCGGTGTCGCGGGCGAGGTTGACGTACCCCTCTGCGACCGACAGCGGGTTTCGGAGGTCGTGCGAGACGATCGAGGCGAACTCGTCGAGCCGCTCGTTCTGTCGCCGCAGCGTCTCCTCGCGCTCCCGGCGGTCGGTGACGTCGGTGTAGATGGCGTAGCCGGCCGCGTTCGACGCGTCGAGGTGGATCGGGATGACGTGGAGGATGAAGTGGCGCGGGCCGTCGGCCGTGACCCGCGTCACCTCCCGGCGGACGTTCTCGCCGCGCCGGAGCTGCTCGTTGAGGTCCTCCGCCTCCGAGCCGGCGTCGGGGGGGACGATGTAGTCGTCGATGGACTCGCCGAGCACCGTCTCCGACTCGTAGCCGAACGTCGACTCGAAGGCGTCGTTCACCTGCCGGACGATTGGCTCGCCGTCGACGTAGTCGTAGGCGATCGCAGGGTCGGGGACGTTCGTGAACAGCGCGAGCAGGCGGTCGCGCTCGGCTCGGAGCGTCTCGGTGACGGCCAGTCGGTCGAGCGTCTCCTCGAGGTGCGAGGCGAGCAGCTCCGCCAGCCGGCGGTCGACGCCGTCGAACTCCCCGTCGCCGTCGGCGGCCGCGAGCTGGAAGACGACGTCGTCGCCCACCGGCACCGTGAGGAGCGTGTCGAACCGGCTCTCGGGGTTCGGGTTCGGCGCGATGGAGACGTTCCCGGTCTGGACGGCCGTGCCGGCCACGCCGGTGCCGACGCGGACCCGGTTACAGTCGTCGACGGGCGTCCCGCTGGAGGCGACCACCGGCTCGACCCACTCGCCGTCGCGGACGGCGACCACGCTCTGGTACCCGGGGAACACCTGTTCGGCGACCGCGACGGCGGCCCGGTACGCCTCGTCGACCGACCGGACGGCGGCGAGCTCCGCCATGCCGGCGTTGAGCTGTTCCACCCTCGACGGGGTCCTGGTCGGCTCCGACCGGACGGCGGACCGCTCGCCCCGGGCGATCAGCCACGAGACCGTCTCGGAGAGCGCCTCCGGTGTGGCCGCCACCGCGTCCACGAGCGGGTCGGTCGCGACCCGCCCGGTCGGGCCGTCGGCGAACGCCACCACGGACCCGGTGCGCTCGACCGACCGGACCCGCTCGAGGCCGGCCTCGTCGACGACGACCGTCACGTCGGCCTCGGCGAGACGCCTCTCGTCGACGCCGCCTGGCGAGGCGGCGTGCGTCTCGACGTCGGCGTCCGCGGAGTCGCGGCCGTCGGGGCCGAGGGACCGCTCGACGCTCTCCGCGAGTCCGGAGCCGGCGGCGAGCACGAGGACCGACCCGCGCTCGTCCAACGCAGAAGTCACGTTGGTAGATGATAGCTTACGGCGAGAACATAAGTCTTCTTACCGGTCACCGCGAGCGGCCGATCCGGCGGCGCTCGGGCGCGTGCTCGTCGGTTTCCGTCCCTCTCGTTTCCCCCGATTGCGGCCGCGTCGTTCCCCCGGTCACGGCCGCCTTGCTCCCCGGTCAGGGCCGACCCGATCGCGGTCGCGCCGGCGGCGACGACCGACCCCGGAACCCTTTTGGAGCAACACGGGCCACGTTCGTGTAATGAGCGATCTCGAAGCGGAGTACCGTCTCGACTACTTCGAGGAGGAGGGGTTCGAGCGCAAGGAGTGTCCCTCCTGCGGCGCGCACTTCTGGACCCGCGACGCCGACCGCGAACTGTGCGGCGAGCCGCCCTGCGAAGACTACAGCTTCATCGACGACCCGGGCTTCCCGGAGGAACACTCGCTGTCGGAGATGCGCGAGGCGTTCCTCTCCTTCTTCGAGGCAAACGACCACGAGCGGATCGACCCGTACCCGGTCGCCGCGAACCGGTGGCGGGACGACGTCCTCCTGACGCAGGCGTCGATCTACGACTTCCAGCCGCTCGTCACGTCGGGGCAGACGCCGCCGCCGGCGAACCCGCTGACCATCTCGCAGCCCTGTATCCGGATGCAGGACATCGACAACGTCGGCAAGACGGGCCGGCACACGATGGCGTTCGAGATGATGGCCCACCACGCGTTCAACACGCGCGAGGAGGTCGACGAGGACGAGTACGCCTACCACGGCGAGGTGTACTGGAAAGACGAGACGGTTCAGTACTGCGACGAGCTGTTCGAGAGCCTCGGCGCCGACCTCGAAGAGATCACTTACATCGAGGACCCGTGGGTCGGCGGCGGTAACGCCGGCCCCGCCATCGAGGTCATCTACAAGGGCGCCGAGCTGGCGACGCTCGTCTTCATGTGTATGGAGCGGGACCCCGACGGCGACTACGAGATGAAGGACGGGAACTCGTACTCGTTCATGGACACGTACATCGTCGACACCGGGTACGGGTTAGAGCGGTGGACGTGGATGAGCCAGGGGACCGCGACCGTGTACGAGGCCGTCTACCCCGACGCGATCGACTTCCTGAAGGAGAACGCCGGGGTCGAACACACCGAGGCCGAACGCGAGATCGTTCACCGCGCCGCGAAGCTCTCCGGCCGGCTCGACATCGACGACGTCGACGACGTGGAGGCCGCCCGCGGCGAGATCGCCGACCGGCTCGACGTCGACGTCGACCGGCTGCGCGAGCTGGTCGAACCGCTCGAAGCGATCTACGCGATCGCCGACCACTCCCGCACGCTCGCGTACATGTTCGGCGACGAGATCGTCCCGTCGAACGTCGGCACGGGCTACCTCGCCCGGATGGTGCTCCGCCGGATGAAGCGCCTCGTCGACGAGGTCGGCGTCGACGCGCCCCTCGACGAGCTGGTCGACATGCAGGCCGAGCGGCTCGGCTACGAGAACCGCGACACGATCCGCGAGATCGTCCGCAGCGAGGAGCGGAAGTACGAGCGGACGCTGGAGCGCGGCGCGCGGAAGGTCGAACAGCTCGCCGACGAGTACGCCGGCACCGGCGAACCGATCCCGACGGGGGAGCTGCTCGAACTGTACGACTCCCACGGGATCCAGCCCGACATGGTCGCCGACATCGCTGACGACCGCGGCGCGACCGTCGACGTCCCCGACGACTTCTACGCGCTCGTCGCCGACCGCCACGAGGAGGGCGACGGCGCGACCGGGACCGACGAGCGGGACGAGCGGCTCGCCGACCTCCCCGAGACGGAGAAGCTGTTCTACGACGACCAGGGGCGCACGGAGTTCGAGGCGGTCGTCCTCGACGTGTTGGAGGCCGAGGAGGGGTACGACGTCGTCTTGGACCAGACGATGTTCTACCCCGAGGGCGGCGGCCAGCCGGCCGACCGGGGCCAGCTCACGGTCGGCGAGACCACCGTCGACGTCGACGACGTCCAGGAGGTCGACGGGGTCGTGCTCCACCGGACGGACGCGGACCCGGGCAAGGGCGAGTTCGTCCGCGGACAGGTGGACGGCGACCGCCGCGACCGGCTGCGCGCGCACCACACCGCGACGCACCTCGTCGGGCACGCCGCCCGCGAGGTGCTCGGCGACCACGTCCGCCAGGCGGGCGCCCAGAAGGGGATCGACTCCTCCCGGCTCGACGTGCGCCACTTCGAGCGGATCACCCGCGAGGACGTGAAGGCGATCGAGCGCGTCGCGAACGACCTCGTCCGCGACGACGTGCCGGTCCGGCAGGAGTGGCCCGACCGCAACGAGGCGGAGGCGGAACACGGCTTCGACCTCTATCAGGGCGGCGTGCCGCCGGGAACGAACGTCCGGCTGATCCACGTCGGCGACGCCGACGTCCAGGCCTGCGCGGGGACCCACGTCGACCGGACCGGCGAGATCGGCGCGGTGAAGCTGCTGAAGACGGAGCCGGTCCAAGACGGCGTCGAGCGCCTCGTCTTCGCGGCCGGGGCGGCGGCGGTCGAGGCGACCCAGCGCACTGAGGACGCGCTGTACGACGCGGCCGACGTCCTGGACGTCGACCCGCTCGACGTCCCCGACACCGCGGAGCGCTTCTTCGAGGAGTGGAAGGCGCGCGGCAAGGAGATCGAGTCGCTCAAAGAGGAGCTCGCGGCCGCGCGCGCCTCCGGCGGCGGCGACGCCGAGGAGGTCGAGGTCGCCGGGGCGACCGCGGTGATCCAGCGGCTCGACGGCGACGCCGACGAGCTGCGCGCGACCGCGAACGCCCACGTCGACGACGGGAAGGTCGCCGTGATCGGCAGCGGCGCGGACGGCTCCGCGAGCTTCGTCGTCGGCGTCCCCGACGGCGTCGACGTGAACGCCGGACAGGTCGTCTCGGAGCTCGCCGGGCGCGTCGGCGGCGGCGGCGGCGGGCCGCCCGACTTCGCGCAGGGCGGCGGGCCGGACGCGGACGCCTTGGACGACGCGCTCGACGCGGCGCCTGACGTCCTCCGAAGCCTCCAGGAGGCCTGAACGCCCCCGTCAGCCACCATGCCGCACGCGACCAACGCCGGGACCGAGATCCGGTACGAGGTTGACGCCCCCGACGCCGGCGAGGGCGACGAGGCGGTCGTGTTCTGCGGCGACGTCGGGCTCGGCGCCTGGCAGTTCGGCTGGCAGCACGCCGCGCTCGCCGGCCCGCACACGGTGATCACGCCGGAGACGCGCGGCGTCGGCCGGTCCGACGCCCCGCCCGGCCCGTACGGGGTCGCGGACCTCGCCGCCGACGTCGACGCGGTGTGCGCCGCCGAGGGGGTCCGGAACGCCCACCTCGTCGGCTACGGGCTCGGCGGGATGGTCGCGCTGACGGCCGCGGCGAACTCCTCGCGACCGGCGAGTATCGCCTTGGTCGGGACGCCGCCCGCGGGGGACGCCTACAACCCCGCCGGCGTCTGGGCCGACCCCGCCGACCCGGCCGCGGTCGAGGGGTCGCTGAACGGGCTCCTCTCGGTCGACTTCCGGGAGGCGCACCCGGACGCGCTCTCGCGGATCGCGGAGTGGCGTCTCGCGGAGGACGCCGACCGCGAGGCGTACGCGGCGCACCGCGCCGCGGTCGAGTCGTTCGACCTCACCGGCGCTCTCTTCGAGGTCGCCACGCCGGCGCTCGTCGTCCACGGGACGGACGACACCGTCTGCCCCGTCACGGCCGGCGAAACGCTCGCCGAGGGGCTCCCGCGCGGGGAGTTCCACGGCGTCGAGGGGGCGCGCCACCTCGTCGGGGTCGAGGCGTCTGCCGCGGTCAACGACCTGCTCGCCGGGTGGCTCGCGGAACACGCGAGCGCCGCGTTCGAGTAGTCGCGGCGTCGTCCGCCCCGCGACGCCCGCGTCAGCCCCCTCGGCCCGCGGCCGGCGCCGCAACCGTTTTGTGACTCTCGCCGAACCTACACTCGATGACCCGTCTCCGGTTCGCTCTGTTGAACGCCGCCCACGACGGCGCGAACACCCGCCGGAACTTCCGCAGAGAGCTCGACGCCGACCTCGTCGAGTTCGACGCCGTCGCGGGAGACCTCCCCGACCACACCGAGTTCGACGGCGTCGTGGTGACGGGGTCGCGCTCGTCGGTCTACTGGGACGAGGCGTGGATCCCGCCGCTCGTCGACTACGTCGCGTCGGCCGCCGAGGCCGAGGTGCCGGTCCTCGGCGTCTGTTACGGCCACCAGGTGCTCGCGGAGGCGCTCGGCGGCCGCGTCGCCGGGATGGACGGGTTCGAGATCGGCTACAACGAGATCCGCCGGCCGCGCGACGACCCGCTGTTCGAGGGGATCGGCGAGTCGTTCACCGCCTTCACCACGCACGGCGACGCGGTCGTCGAACTGCCGCCGTCCGCGACGCTGCTCGCGGAGAACGACCGCGGCGTCCACGCCTTCCGCGACGGCCACTGCTGGGGCGTCCAGTTCCACCCCGAGTACGACATCGACACCGCCCGCGAGGTGACCGACGGCAAGCGGGACCAGATCGGCGACGCCCGCGTGGACGCGGTCCTCGACTCGATCACGCCCGCCGCGTACGACGCCGCCTGCGAGGCGAAGCAGCTGTTCGAGAACTTCACCGCCTACGCCGCGCGGCTCGCCGACGGGGCGGAGCCGACCGCCGCTGACGATTGAGCGGGCCGGCCGCCGAGGTCGTGCGCGCGCGGCCCCCGGTCGAACACCCTTATACGGTTCCCGTCCCCAACTCGGGTATGAACGTAGTACCGGACACGAGCGCGGTCGTCGACGGCCGCGTGTCCGAACGCGTCGCGGACGGGACCTACGAGTCGGTCACCGTGTTCGTCCCCGAGGCGGTCGTCGGCGAGCTGGAGTCGCAGGCGAACGACGGGCTCGAATCCGGCTGGGACGGGCTCAGCGAACTCAAGCGGCTCGCCGACTACGCCGACGACGGAACGATCGAGCTGCGGTACGTCGGCGAGCGCGCCAGCGGCGACGCCCGCTCGAACGCCCACGAGGGCGACGTGGACGCGCTGATCCGCGACCTGGCCGCCGACCACGACGCGACGCTGCTGTCCAGCGACGTGGTCCAGGCCGAGGTGGCCCGCGCGAAGGGACTGGACGTCGAGTACGTCGAGCCCGTCGCCCGCGGCGTCGTCGACGAGCTGCCGATACGGGAGTTCTTCACCGAGGAGACGATGTCGGTCCACCTCAAGACGGGGACCGTCCCGAAGGCGAAGCGCGGGGCGCTCGGCGAGATGCGCTACGTCGAGATCGCGGACGAGCCCACCGACGAGGCGCAGCTGCGCGAGTGGGCCAATTCGATCGTCGACCTGGCGCGCCAGTCGAACGAGGGGTTCATCGAGCTCTCCGACGACGGGATGGACATCGTCCAGTTCCGCAACTACCGGATCGCGGTGGCGCGTCCCCCGTTCGCCGACGGCATCGAGATCACCGCCGTCCGCCCCATCGCGAAGACGGACTTGGACGACTACGAGTTCGCCGACGAACTGCGCGACCGGTTCGCGGAGCGGAAGCGCGGCGTGCTCATCTCCGGGTCGCCCGGGGCCGGGAAGTCGACGTTCGCGCAGGCGGTCGCGGAGTTCTTGAACGACAGCGACTACGCGGTGAAGACGATGGAGAAGCCGCGCGACCTCCAGGTGGGGCCGGAGATCACGCAGTACGGCGCGCTCGGCGGCGAGATGGAGAACACCGCCGACTCGCTGCTCCTCGTCCGGCCCGACTACACGATCTACGACGAGGTCCGGAAGACGAACGACTTCGAGGTGTTCTCCGACATGCGCATGGCCGGCGTCGGGATGGTCGGCGTCGTTCACGCCTCGCGCGCCATCGACGCGCTCCAGCGGCTCGTCGGCCGCGTCGAGCTGGGAATGATCCCGCAGATCGTCGACACCGTCGTCTACATCGAGGCCGGCGAGGTCCACACCGTCTACGACGTGACCACCGAGGTGAAGGTCCCCGCCGGGCTCACCGCCGAGGACCTCGCCCGCCCGGTCATCCAGGTGTCGAACTTCGAGACCGGGCGGCCGGAGTACGAGATTTACACGTTCAACCGGCAGGTCGTCACGGTCCCGCTGGACGAGGAGGGCGGCGAGGCGGACCGCGACTCCGGCGTCGGTCGCATCGCGAAAAAGGAGATCGAACGCGAGATCCGCTCGGTCGCGCACGGTCACGTCGACGTGGAGCTGAACGGCGACGACGAGGCGGTCGTCTACGTCACCGAGGGGGACATCGGCACGGTGATCGGGAAGGGCGGCGGTCGCATCGCCGACATCGAGAGCCGCCTCGGGATCGACATCGACGTCCGCACGCACGACGAGAAGCCCGGCGGTTCGGGAGGCGGCCCCGCCGGCGGCGCCGCCGGGAACGGCAGCGGCGACGGGCAGGTCGGCGCCGAGCGCGGCACGGTGGTCGCCCCGGAGATCACCTCGCGGCACGTCGTCATCGACGTCGACGACGGGGTCGGCGAGACGGTCGAGGTGCGCGCCGACGGCGAGTACCTCTTCACCGCCACCGTCGGTCGCGGCGGCGAGGTCCAGGTCTCCCGCGGCTCCGCCATCGCCGAGGAGTTGGAGGACGCGATCGACCGGAACCGGACGGTGACGGTCGTCCCGGCCCGCTGAACCGACGTCCGGCGTCGCCGCCTCCCGAGGCAAGACGTTTCCGAACGCTGTCACGTCGTCGTTCGACGCGGTGGCGTACCACGATCGACGTACCGTATCCCTCCTGAAAGATAACGCTTTTTTGATGGTGGTCGGAACGACGTGGTATGACAGATGAGTTAAAACGCGGGCTCGAGGGCGTCCTCGTCGCGGAGTCGGATCTGAGCTACGTCGACGGCGAGGTCGGAAAGCTCGTCTACCGCGGGTACGACATCGAGGACCTCGCGCGCGGCGCGAGCTACGAGGAGGTCCTGTACCTCCTGTGGCACGGCTCGCTCCCCACCGCCGCGGAGCTCGACGCGTTTGCCGCCGACCTCGCGGCGGAGCGCGAGGTGGACGACGACGTCATCGAGACCGTCCGCGCGCTCGCGGACGCCGGGGAGCGCCCGATGGCCGCGCTCCGGACCGCGACGTCGATGCTGTCGGCGTACGACGACGAGGCGGACGGGGCCGACGACGGCGAGGCCACGCTCCGCCAGGGCCGACGGATCACGGCGAAGATCCCGACGGTCCTCGCCGCGTTCGAGCGCGTCCGACAGGGCGAGGAGCCGGTCGCGCCCGACCCCGACCTCTCGCACGCCGGGAACTTCCTCTACATGCTCACGGGGACCGAGCCGGACGCGGTGAGCGAGGAGACGTTCGACATGGCGCTCACCCTCCACGCCGACCACGGGCTCAACGCCTCCACGTTCACCGCCATGGTGATCGGCTCGACGATGGCCGACGTCTACTCGGGCGTCACCGGCGGTATCGGCGCGCTCTCCGGCCCCCTCCACGGCGGGGCCAACCAGGACGTGATGGAGGTGCTCCACGAGGTGGACGCCTCCTCGAAGGACCCCGTCCAGTGGGTGAAAGACGCCCGCGACGAGGGGCGGCGCATCCCCGGGTTCGGGCACCGCGTCTACAAGGTGAAAGACCCGCGCGCGAACATCCTCGAAGAGAAGCTCCGCGACCTCGCCGACTCGTCGGGCGACACCAAGTGGCTGGACTACACCACCGCTATCGAGGAGTACCTCACCGACCAGGGGCTCGTCGAGAAGGGGATCGCGCCGAACGTCGACTTCTACTCCGGCTCCGTCTACGACTCCCTCGGCATCCCGGTCGACATGTACACGCCCATCTTCGCGATGAGCCGCGCCGGCGGCTGGATCGCCCACGTCGCCGAGTACCAGGAGGACAACCGCCTCATCCGTCCGCGCGCCCGGTACACCGGCCCCGAAGAGGCCGAGTTCGTCCCCATCGACGAGCGGTAAGCGTCGACGGGTTCGGTTCCCCTCGCGGTCGCTGCTTTTCTACTCGAAGGCTGCGATCCCGGTCAGGTCCTCGCCGAGCACCAGCGTGTGGATGTCGTGGGTGCCCTCGTAGGTGTAGACGGTCTCGAAGTTCGCCATGTGCCGCATCGGGGAGTAGTCGGTCGTGATCCCGTTGCCGCCGAGCATCTCGCGGGCGACGCGGGACTGGTCGCGCGCCATCCGGACGTTGTTGCGCTTCGCCATCGAGACGTGCTGGGGCGTGAGGTCGCCGCGCTCCTTCAGTTCGGCGAGCCGGTGGGCGAGCAGCTGACTGGTCGTGATCTCCGTCGCCATCTCCGCGAGCTTCTCCTGTTGGAGCTGGAACCGCGCGATCGGCCCGCCGAACTGGTCGCGGTCGAGCGCGTACTCGCGGGCCTGCTCGAAGCAGTCGCGGGCCGCGCCGACCGCGCCCCACGCGATCCCGTAGCGCGCCTGCGTGAGACACGACAGCGGCCCCTTCATGCCGCTCACGCCGGGGAGGACGTTCTCCGCCGGGACGCGGACGTTCTGGAGGCTGATCTCGCCGGTTACCGACGCCCGCAGCGAGAGCTTGTCGTCGATCTCGTTGGTGGTGACGCCGTCGCGGTCGGTCTCGACGAGGAACCCGCGGACCGGCCGCCCCTCGGCGGAGGTGTCGCGCGCCCAGACGACCGCCACGTCCGCGATGGGCGCGTTCGTGATCCACGTCTTCGAACCGTCGAGCACGTATTCGTCGCCGTCGCGCTCCGCGCGCGTCTCCATCGCCGACGGGTCCGAGCCGTGGTCGGGCTCCGTCAGCCCGAAGCAGCCGACCGCCTCCCCGGTGCCGAGGTCAGGCAGCCAGCGCTCCTTCTGTTCGTCGCTCCCGTACGCGTGGATGGGGTACATCACGAGCGCGCCCTGGACGCTGGCCATCGACCGGAGCCCGGAGTCGCACGCCTCCAGCTCCTGCATCAACACCCCGTAGGCGGTCTCGGAGACGTCGGGCAGGCCGTACCCGTCGAGGTTCGAGCCGTAGAAGCCGAGCTCGCCCATCTCCGGTATCAGGTCCGTCGGGAACGTCCCCGCCTGAAAGTGGTCGCCGATGTCCGGTCGGACCTGTTCGTCGACGAAGCGGCGGGCCGTGTCGCGGATCAGCCGCGCCTCCTCGTCGAGGTCGGCCTCTAATCCGACATAATCGAGCATGAACGAAGCTGCGGCTCGCGTCGGCAAAAACCGTTCGGCCGGCGGCGCCCCCCGGCTCGGATCGCCTCAGACGTCGAACCGCTCGCGCGCGTACTTCGCGAGCAGCGGCACGTCGTCGAGGTGGAGCAGCCGCGCCATCCCCGCCTTCTCGCCGCGGTTCGCCTTCGCGAGGATGTCGTCGTCGGTCTCCTGGAGGTCGCGCATCAGCCGGTCGTACCGCTCGTTGGGCGCGAGGTACAGCAGCTCGGTGAGCGCCAGCCGCGACCTCGCGCGCGGCGCGACGTCGCGGTGCCAGAGCGTCTCGTACACCGCGAGGCTCTCCGCGTCGGTGCGCCGCTCCGAGTCGGTGAGACAGCGGTCGACGGTCGCCGCGGCGGCGCGGGCGGACTTCATCCCCTTGTGGATCCCCTCGCCCCACAGCGGGTCGATGCTCGGCACGGTGTCGCCGATGGCGATGAAGCCGTCCGTGTGCATCTGCGCGGGGCGCTGGATGTGCGCGGAGCCGCGGTGGACCGTCTCGTCGATCTGTTCCGCCTCGGCGAACCGCGGGTCGCGGTCGATCCAGTCGTCGAGGTAGCCGTCGACGGTCTTGCCCGCCTCGGCGAACTCGCGGTGGCGGTCGTTCTGTATGTAGCAGATGCCGACCTTGGCGGTGTCCTCGCCGGTCGCGAAGATCCACGAGTAGCCGCCGGGGGCGATCTCGTGGTCCAACCGGAGCATCATCGCCCGGCGGAGGTCGGCGTAGTCGGGGTGGTTCATCTCCACGCCCGACATCTCGTACTCGATCCCGATCGCCTGGTTCTCGCGTTCGAGGTCGACGACGTCGAGCGCGCTCGCGAGCGGCGCGGCGGGGCCGGTGGCGTCTATCACCACGTCGGCGTACACCTCCTCGTCGCCGTTGTACCGAACTCCCTCGATGACGCCGTCGTCGTCGAGGACCGGCCGCGAGACACGCGCGTCGAAGCGGTACTCCGCGCCGTTTTCGCGGCCGTCGGCGACGAGGAACCGCTTGAAGTCGGCGAACTCCAACACCGCCCCCGGCTGGTAGCTCTCGTAGTACTCGTTGGGCGACTCCAGCACGACGTCGTCGGTGTACGACATCACGACGTCGTCGGGGATCCCGAACGAGGACATCATCGACGGGAACGTGCCGGCGGTCGACTTGTTGCTCTGTCGGGGGAACTCGTCTTCGGACTCCGTCTCGAGGACGACGACGTCGTAGTCGCGCGTCGCCAGATCGCGGGCGCACTGCGCGCCCGCCGGACCCGCGCCGGCGATGGCGACGTCGTAGCGATCAACCATACACGACGCTTACGGACCCACCTAATTAGGCTTGCTGAAACCCGTCGAAAACTCCGCGCGAACGCCCTCTTTCCCTCGGTTTTGGCCGTCGAGAGAGGTCGGAATTAGCGGCCCAGCGAGCGGCGACCGAGGCCGCCGTTCGCCGCCGGGTCCGTGGCGCTCCGGTTCCGCTCGATCGGTCGCGCGACGCGGCTCAGTAGAACTCGCGGACGAGGTCGGTCGCGCCCTCGGGGGCGCCGTCCGGGAGGACCGACATGTCCTCGTCGACGCCGTGCTGTTCGTGGTACGGCACCGACGACTCGTCTTTGTAGAAGACGCCCTGATGCTCCTTCTCGTTGTCGAGGATGACGTCCTTCGCGTCCTCGCGCGAGGTCGGGTCGTGGTCGCTCTCCTTCAGGTCGACCAAAGAGTCGCGGAAGTAGTCGTACGTGTCGACGTCGTTGAACGTGACGCACGGCGAGTAGACGTTGACGAAGCCGAACCCGTCGTGCTCGATGGCCTCCTGGATGATCTCTTGGTGGCGGAGCGCGTCGGAGGAGAACGACTGCGCGATGAACGTCGCGCCGGAGGCGAGCGCCAGCGCGTGCGGGTTCACCGGCGGCTGCTTGGGTCCGTCGGGGCTCGTCGACGTCTCGAAGTCCTCGCGGGAGGTCGGCGACGCCTGGCCCTTCGTCAGCCCGTAGATGCGGTTGTCCATCACGACGTACGTCATGTCGACGTTGCGCCGGACGGCGTGGACGAAGTGGCCCGCGCCGATGGAGTAGCCGTCGCCGTCGCCGCCGGCGACCATCACTTCGATGTCGGGCCGGGCCATCTTGACGCCCGTTCCGACGGGGAGCGCGCGCCCGTGAACGCCGTGGAGCGCGTAGCTGTGCATGTACGTGCCGATCTTCCCGGAACAGCCGATGCCGGCGACGACGAAGGTGTTGTCGGGGTCGTTGCCCGTCTCGGCGAGGGCCTTCATCATCCCGTTCATCGTGCCGAAGTCGCCGCATCCCGGGCACCACGTCGGCTGCTTGTCGGACTTGAAGTCGGTGAATCGAATGTCTGAGCTCATTGGTTACGCCTCCACCCCCTCCGCGAGGGTCGACTTGATCTCCGCTGCGAGTTCGTCGGCCTTGAACCGCACGCCGTTGTACTTGTTCACGCGGTCGACCCGTTCGAGCACGTCGTGTTCGACGAGGTCCGCGAACTGTCCCTGCTCGTTACACTCGACGACGACGGTCGTCTCGGCGGCCGCGACGTCCTCCGAGAGGTCCGGCCGCGGGAAGATGTACGGGACCGAGAGGACCCGCACGTCCTGTCCCTCGTCGTCGAGGATCTCGACCGCCTCGGCGAGCGCGCCCTCGTTCGACCCCCACGTGATCACGAGGGAGTCGGCGTCCGCGTCGCCGAACTCGCGCGGGCTCCAGTCCTCGCGCTCGCGGGCCGTCTCCACCTTCCGGTTGCGCTTGTCGACCTGCGCGACGCGCATCTCGGTGTCCTCCGTCCGGCGGCCCTGCTCGTCGTGTTCGAGGCCGGTGGACATGTGCGCGCCGTCGGCGGTGCCGGGGAACGCCCGCGGCGAGATGCCGTCGTCGGTGAGCTCGTGGGGCTGGAAGCCGCCAGACTCGCTCATGTGGTCGTCGATCGTCGTCTCGTCGACGACGTTGCCGCGCTCGACGTCCACCGCGTCCATGTCGAAGGTGTCCGGAGAGAACGTCTGCTCGGTGACCGCCATCGACAGGTCGGCGGTGAGGTAGACGGGGACCTGGTACTTCTCGGCGAGGTTGAACGCCTCGACCGTCTTCCAGAAGCACTCGTCGATGGTCGTGGGGGCGAGGACGAACCGCGGCACCTCGCCGTGGCCGCCGTACAGCATCTGGTTCAGGTCGCCCTGCTCCTGTTTCGTCGGCATCCCCGTCGAGGGGCCCGAGCGCATCACGTTACAGATGACGAGCGGGGTCTCCGAGGTGGCGATGAGCCCGAACGTCTCGGTCATCAGGTCGATCCCCGGCCCGGAGGTGGCCGTCATCGCGCGGGCGCCGCCCCGAGCCGCGCCGAGCGCCATGTTGATCGCGGAGAGCTCGTCTTCCGCCTGGACCACGTGACCGCCGTACCGGTCGATGCGGCCCGTGAGGTACGTCATCACGTCGGTCGCGGGCGTGATCGGGTAGCCGGCGTAGAAGCGGCAGCCGGCCGCGATGGCACCCATCCCGATCGCCTCGTCGCCGTTGAGGAGGACGTAGTCCTCGTCGGTGGTCTCGAGCGAGTAGTCGAACTCGTGGTCGTACTCGTCGGCGACGTACGACTGCCCCGCCCGCGCCGCCTCCTTGTTGTTGTCGACGAGCTTCTGGCCCTTGTCCTTGAACCGCTTCTCGAGGGCCGAGTCGAGGTTCTCGATGGGGAACTCCGCCACCTCGCAGGCCGCCCCGAGCGCGACGACGTTCCGCATGATAGCGCCGCCGGCCTCCTCGGCCAGGCTCTTGAGCGGCACGTCGAGGCCGATCATCCCCTCGGGGATCTCGACGTCCTGCATCGTCGTCCGTTCGCCGTCGTAGATGATGACGGACCCCTCGTGGAGCTCGTCGAGGTTCTCCTCGATCGTCCGGGGGGTCAACGCGATCAGCACGTCGAGTCGGTCGACGACGCTCTGTACCTTGTCGACGGAGGTCCGCACCTTGTAGGCGGTGTAGCCGCCCCGGATCCGCGATGCGAAGTCCTTCGACGTGAACACGTGTCGACCCGCGCGGGAAAGCGCCTGTGCGAAGATCTTCCCCGTCGAGTCGATGCCGTCGCCGGCCTCTCCGCCGACAGCCCAGTTGAAATCCGCAGCCATGTGCTATGGGCAAGGTTCCGGCGGACTCATCAAAAGGCTTCTGGAAGGAGCCACCGAGGTGTTTTTGGACGAACGTATCTGATCTCGCGAATATTGTGGCATCTCGTCTCCACAACCGGAAGATATCCGAATATAATTGAACACTCATACACCACATTCCTCACGATCGACCCCTCGCGTCGGACCGGTTTTCGACGACCGTCGAAATCTTCCGCTCGACGGCCGGGCGCTCAGGCGCCCGGTCGCCCCTGCGAGGGCGGGTGCGTCGAATCGCGGTCGGCCGAGCGAGCGGGTTTCGACACGGGCAGGACCGACGCCGACGGGAACACGTTTGTGTCTCCCTCGCCGATCCGTGGTATGGACACGACAGCGACGGTCGAGTCGGCCGAGTCGGTCGGCCCCGACACGTACGCCCTCCGCTTCCGCGCCCCCGAGGGGTTCGCCGCCGAACCGGGACAGTTCGTGAAGCTCGGCACCGAGATCGACGGCGAGTCGGTCGCGCGCTTCTACACCCTCTCGTCGCCCCGCGTCGGCGACACCTTCGAGGTCACGGTGGGGATCGACCCCGACGAGGGCGGCGAGTTCTCCGCGTTCCTCGCCGACGCGGAGGCGGGCACCGAGATGACCCTGACCGGTCCCTTCGGCGACCAGCACTACGACGGCGAGGCCCGCGCGGTCGTGATCGCCGGCGGTCCCGGGGTCGGTCCCGCGGTCGCCATCGCCGAGCGCGCGATAGACGAGGACGCCGAGGCCGCCGTCGTCTACCGCGACGACGACGCGGCCCACGCCGACCGGATCGACGCCCTGCGCGACCGCGGGGCCGCGATCCGGCTACTCGGGTCGGACGACGACCTGACCGACGCCGTCGCCGACGTCCTCACGGGCGCGGACGGCGAGACGGTGTTCGTCTACGGCTTCGCCGACCTCGTCGCCGACGCCGAGGCAGCCGTCGACGCGGCGGGCGGCGACGCCGACGCGGCGAAGGTCGAGAACTTCGGCTAGGCACGATCGCGGAGCGGCCGCTCCGCGTCGCGGCCTCCTCACATCGCGGGTCCCTCCTCGCACCGCGGTCGCGTCCGCCGGTGCCGTCACGCTTTACGCGCTCCCCCGAGAGGGCAGGGTATGGACTACCGACGACTCGGGGACACCGGCCTCAGCGTCTCGGAGCTCTGCCTCGGGACGTGGCGGTTCGGACGCGAGACGAACGGCGTCGTGGAGACCGGCCGCGAGGAGGCGCACGAGCTCCTCGACGCGGCCGCGGACCGCGGCATCAACTTCGTCGACACGGCCAACGTGTACGGGACGCCGAACGGGAAGAGCGAGACGTACATCGGCGAGTGGCTCGCGGACCGCGACCGCGAGGACTACGTGATCGCCTCGAAGGTGTACTTCCCGTTCGACGGGCGCGGCGAGCCCGGCCCCAACGACTCCGGGCTCGGCCGGAAGCACATCCGCGCGCAGATCGAGGGGACCCTCGACCGGCTCGACACGGACTACCTTGACGTGTACTACATCCACCGCTGGGACGAGGATACCCCCATCGAGGAGACGATGCGCGCGCTCGACGAGCTGGTCGCCGAGGGGAAGGTCCACCACCTCGGCGCGTCGACGATGGCGGCGTGGCGGCTGACGAAGGCGCAGTGGACCGCCGACGTCAACGGCTACGCGGGCTTCGACGTGGTCCAGCCGCTCCACCACGCGGGCTACTACGAGGACGTGAAGGAGTACCTCGACGTCTGTATCGACCAGGAGCTCGCGGTCTGCCCGTACTCCCCGCTCGCGGGCGGGTTCCTCACCGGGAAATACGAGCGCGCGGATCCGGACGACCCCGAGCAGGTGATCGCCCCGGACGGCTCCCGCGCGAGCTTCGACGACCGGTTCGAGCGCTTCTACCTCTCCGAGCGCGGCTGGAAGGTGCTCGACGCGGTCCGCGCGGTTGCCGACGAACTCGGCGCCACGCCCGCGCAGGTCGCGCTCGCGTGGCTCTCCGGGTGGGACGAGTTCACCTGCGTCCCCATCGTCGGCGCGCGGACGGTCGACCAGCTCGACGAGAACGTCGCGGCAACGGAAATCGACCTCTCCGACGAGCAGTGGGACCGGATCATGGACGCGCGCTACGACCCGAACGGGAACCGCTGGGGGCACTGAGGGGCCACCCCGAACGCGGCGCGCGCCCGCTACGTCTCGAAGTCGGGGAGGTCGTCGGGGGCGTCGAAGTCGGCCTCCCAGTCGATGTACTCCTCCTTGAGCGTCTCGCAGACGATCTGCCCGAGCTCCGTGAGCCCCGCGTTGATCGCGGAGACGGTCCCCCACGAGTCGAGGTCGGGGTGGAGGTCGCGCTCCTTCCAGTCCTCGGGCAGCCCGGGCGCGTGGTAGCCGACGCGGTCGGCGAAGTCGTCCCAGAAGAAGTCGAAGCGGGAGACCAACTCGAGGTCGAGCGCGATCTCCCAGTCCGCCGCGTCCATGTCGCTGCCCGCGGCCCATTGGTCGAACGCCTCCTCCCACGCGCCCTCGCGGAGGAACGCCTCGAGCTCGTCGCGGCGGTACTCGCCGCCCGCCACCTCGGCGTCCTCGTACTCGTTCGGGTCGACGGCGGCGAGTTCGGGGGGCTCCGGCGGGTCGACGTCGAGAGACATGCTCGGTGGTGGGGACCGACGGGGCAAAACCCTACGGGAACGGACCACGCGGACGCGGCGGGCCGCGGGCTCGTCCCCCGCGGGCGATCCGGTCCTTTTACCGCGGTTCCGTCCCGAGGTCGGGTATGGACCTCCGCGCCGTCTCGCGCCGGGTCGGGATCGCCGCCGCCGTCGTCACCGTGGTCGCGCTCGTCGCGCCGTACGCGTTCATCTCGGGGGCCGAGTACGCGGACCAGCTCGCGGCCTACTACGCCTCCGGCGTCGTCGGCTGGGGCGGGATCGCGCTGTTCTCGCTGCTCTCCGCGGTCGTCATCGCCTCCGTCGAGCGGGGGAACGTCGAGCCGGGGACCCTCGCGGGCGTGGCGGTCGTCCTCGGGCTCGCGACGACCGCGAGCGCGGCGACGTGGGCGCTCGCGGTCGAGCCGAGCGCGGTGTTCCGCGACCACCTCTGGCTGGTGTGGCACGCGCCCGCCGTCGTCGCGCTCACCGTTCCCGTCCCCCTCGCCGCCGGGGTGTACGCCCGCGAGCTGTTGACGTAGCCCGGTCGTCGGACGCGCGCCCACTCGCCGGGCCGCCGTCGGCCGGCGAACGAAAGGCCCTTATGCCGCACCCGAGTATCGCCGGACGGACTAGGTCGGGCGGTTAGGCCCCGCTCGTCACCCGTGAGGCAGTCTTTAGCGGGGACCGAACAGCGGGCACGTCCGGTCAGACCGGCACGGGCCCCGAGAGCCAACGTGGAAGCCTCGTCCGCCGGGGACAGCGGTCCGCGTCGCCCGCTCGCAGGAGCGGTCCGTCGCGGTTCGTCGGCGATATCGGGTCAGGCGCGGAAGCGAGCAGCCCATCGCCGGACGCCAGTCGCTCGTCGGGTCGCGGGGTGGAGGAGGCAATCGGGATACCCCGTGGCGGAACGCCGGGCTACCCCGCCTGTCCGCCATTCATACGCTGACTTGTCTGACGAGTGGTGACGCCGTTCCGGTGCTGTGGTCGATGTGCGCGTCAAACTTGCGAGCGTCTATCTACAGAGAATCGACGCTGTCGCCGCGAACACCACCGAAGCCCCAGCCGCGAGTCCCGCCCGACCGCAACCGCACCTCGTTTCTCCCCGGCCTCGCCGCTCGCTCCCTCCGGTCGCCCGCGGCGTCCCTCGCGCGTGCGACTCGCGGCCTACCCGCCGCTCGTCGGCACGCGCCACCACGAACGCGGGAACGCGTGCGGTCGGACTCAGCGACCGGTGTCGTACTTGTACGTCGCCGAGTCCGGGTCGATCCCGAAGTCCTCGGCCGACTCCTCCGGCTCGTCGTCGCCGGTCGGCTCGGCGTCCTTGAACGCCTGCCGAAACCGGTCCGGCATCTCGAACGCGTCGACGGTGAGTACGAGGCCGACGACTCCGCCGCCGAGAAACTCCCGCTTCTCCGTCAGCCGGTCCGAGAGCGCGGGCGGGAGGTCGTCGGTGTCGACGCGCTCGAAGCCGAACTGCGTGAGGTACTCCGGCTGGTCCGTGAGCACGTACACCGTCTCGAACCCGTCCGCGGCCGCGGTGTCGACGAGGCGCTCCACGACGTGCGCCCCGACCCCCCGATCGCGCCACTCGGGGAGGACGCCGATGCCGGTGAGCTCGATCCGGTTCTCCTCGTCTTCATCGCCGCGGTGGAGCCGGAGCCGACCGAAGCCGGCCCGGTCGCCCGACTCCTCGTCGACCGCGATCACGTAGTCCCGCGACCGGAAGGCGACGTCGTCGAGCCCCAGCTGCTCGATCGCGTCCAACAACCACGCCTCGTCACGGTTTTTGGCGTCGCGGACGTACATGGACGCTCGTACGAGGGCGGAGGTGAAAAGCGGATCCCCGACCCGGTCGCCCGCCGTCATCGCGTCGCTTTTGCCCGCCGGCCGCCGACCGGACGCGTATGGAGTTCGCCGCGCTGGCTGAACGGGCGGAACGGGTGGCCGCGCACGACGGCGACATCGAGACGACCCTCGCGGTCGCCGACCTGCTCGCGGACGCCGGCGACGGCGGCGCGGACCGCGGGGCGGGCGACGACCTCTCCGTCGTCGTCCGGTTCCTCCTCGGACGCGTCTTCCCCGCCCACGACACTCGCACGCTCGACGTCGGCCCCGCGCTCTGCCGCGAGGCCGTCGCCCGCGCCGCGGGCCCGAACGTCGACGCCGCCGACGTCGAGGACCGCCTCGCGGAGCGGGGGGAGATCGGCGCGGTCGCGGCCGCGTACGACTTCGGCGGCCAGCGGGGCCTCGCCGCGTTCGGCTCCGGTCGCGACGCGCTCACCGTGGCGGCGGTCGACGAGGAACTCCGCGACCTCGCGGCCGCGAGCGGGGACGGCAGCGAGTCGCGCAAGCGCGACGCCCTGTTCGGGCTGTTCACGCGATGCTCGCCGAGCGAGGCCGCGTTCCTCGCGCGGCTGGTCCTCGGCGAGATGCGGCTCGGCGTCGGCGAGGGGACGGTCCGGGACGCGATCGCGGAGGCGTTCCTCTCTCCCGAGACGCCGACCGATGACAGCGACGAGTCCGACGGCGACCATGACGGCCCCGCCGACGGCGACGACCCCGAACTCGCCGCGCCCGCCGACGCGGTCGCGGCCGTCGAGCGCGCGCTTCACGTGACGAACGACTACGGGCGGGTCGCGGTCCGCGCCCGCGACGAGGGACCGGCGGGGCTCCGCGCGGAGTCGCTGCGCGTCGGCCGCCCGGTCCAGGCGATGCTCGCGCAGGCGGGCACCGCGACCGACGCGGTCGACGCGTTCGGCGAGGTCGCCGTCGAGACGAAGTTCGACGGGGCCCGCGTCCAGATCCACTACGCGCCGGACGGAGCCGAGGCGGACGACGACGCGCCGGACGACGACGCGCCGGACAGTGATGACTCCCCGCTCGGCCCGCGGCTCTACTCGCGGAACATGGACGACGTGACGGAGGCGCTCCCGGAGATCGCCGAGTTCGTCGCCGACCGCGTCGACGTCCCCGTCATCCTCGACGGCGAGGTCGTCGCGGTCGACGACGACGGCGACCCGCTCCCGTTTCAGGAGGTGCTGCGGCGGTTCCGGCGGAAGCACGACATCGACCGGATGCGCGAGACGGTCTCGCTGCGGCTCCACGCGTTCGACTGCCTCCACGCCGACGGCGACGACCTGCTCGACGAGCCACTCCGCGTCCGCCACGACCGGCTCCGCGAGGCCCTCCCGGACGCGGCCGCGGACCTCACCCTCGCCGGGGACGCGGACGCGATCGCGGCCGAAGAGCGGGCCGCGCTCGACGCGGGCCACGAGGGGGTCATGCTGAAGAACCCGGAGTCGGCGTACACCCCCGGCGACCGCGGGCGCGACTGGCTGAAGCGGAAGCCCGACGTGGAGACGCTCGACGCGGTCGTCGTCGGCGCCGAGTGGGGCGAGGGACGCCGCGCGGAGCTGTTCGGTACGTTCCTGCTCGCGGTCCGCGACGGCGACGGTGCGAGCGACCCGGACGGACGCGACGCCGCCGGCCGCGATCCCGACGACCGCGACGCCGGCGACCTCGCGCCACCGGGATACGCCACGGTCGGGAAGGTGGCGACCGGGATCACCGACGAGGCGCTCGCGGACCTCACGGCTCGGCTGGAGCCGCTCGTGGTCGAGGAGACGGGGACGACGGTCGCGTTCGACCCCGAACTGGTGGTCGAGGTCGGCTACGAGGAGATCCAGACGTCGCCGACGTACTCGGCCGGCTACGCGCTCCGCTTCCCCCGGTTCGTCGGCGTCCGCGAGGACAAGGACGTCGACGGCGCCGACTCGCTCGCCCGCGTCCGCCGCCTCGCCGGCGACGACTGACGTTCCGCCACGCGAAACTCCTTCACGCTCCGGCTCGTAGCCGTTCGCATGCCAGGCCCGCTCGGCGACGCGACGCGGCGAGACCTCGCCGACGCGGCCGCCGATCGGCTCGCCGCCGAGGGGTTCGAGGTCGCTCGCCCCGAGAGCGCCGCCGAGCCCCCGGCCGTCGCGACGCGCGGCGACGACCGGGTCGCGGTCGAGCCCCTCGCCGCGGACGACGCCACGCCCACGGTGATCGTCTCGCGGCTCGGACACGCGCTCGACCGGGACCGCCGCGCCCTGTTCGTCGCCCGCGACGCCGACACCGCGGCCGCCGTGCGCGACCTCCTCGCCGACCCGCCGCTCCTCGCCGCGCGGACCGACGACCGGCGGACGTTCCACGTCGGCCCGGACCGGATCCCAGTCTCGGGCGGCGGCTACGCCTGCGTCCGCTACGAGGGGCTCGGCGACCCGACGTTCTCGTGGCGGGAGACGGACACCCCCGCCGGCCCGGTCGCCGCCCACGCCGACGTCGACGCCACCGCGACGGGCGACGACGGGCGGCCGGCCGTCCCCCGGCTCGTCTGCGAGGTCGACGGCGACCCGGTCGCAGTCCTCGGCGGCGTCGCCAGCCTCCGGACGCCACCGGACGAGGCGTTCCCGTTCGCCTACCGCCGCGACCCGGACGACAAGCAGTTCCGGGTCCGGCGCGGCGACGACGGAACCGTCGTCGAGACGGTCGGCGGGTTCGGCGCGATGCGCGAGGCCGGCTACGTCCCGGTCCCGATGCCGCTCGTCCCGGAGCACGCGCTGGGTCGGGCGCTCGACGCCGACGCGCTCGCGGCCGCGTGGGACCTGTCGGTGATCGGCGACGCCGAGCCGGCGGACGACGCCGACGGCGACGCCGACCGCGGCCGATAGCCACCCTCAAGACGACCGCGGCCGCAGGCGGTGACATGACGGTCCGCTACGAGGAACTCTCGGTGGAGTGGCTCGGCTACGCGACGGCGCGGCTGGAGACGGACGGGGGCTCGGTCGTCTACACCGACCCCGGACGGTACGGCGTCCTCGACGACTACTGGGCGCGCGACGGCGACCTCGTCGTCGTCACCCACGACCACCACTACGACAGCGACGGGATCCGGTCGGTCGCGAGCGACGACGCGACGCTCGCGATCTACGAGGCGGTCGACCCCGCCGGCATCGACCGCGACGTGGAACCGATCGACGCGCTCGCCGCCGACTACGACGTGGTCCGCGTCGGCGAGGAGGACCGCGTCGACGTCGAGACGCCCGCCGGCGAGGTCCGCGTGTGGTCGGTCCCGGCCCACAACGACCCGGAGGGGCCGAACGCGGACGCCGACGGCTCGGTCGCGCACCCGCCCGGGTTCGGCTGCGGCTTCCTCCTGTCGCTCGGCGGCCGCACAGTCTTCTGGCCCGGCGACTCCGACGCCCTCGACGGGTTCGCCGAGCTCGACGTCTCCGTCTTCCTCGCCAACATCGGCGGGGGCGGCATCGTCTCGGACCGGCGCGAGGCGGCCGACCTGGCCGAGGCGATGGGCCCGGACCTCGTCGTGCCGATCCACTACGACACGTTCGACCTGCTCGAGGCGGACGGCGAGGCGTTCGCCGGCGACGTGGCGAGCCGATCGATCCCGGTCGCGCTCGACGCGCGCTCGGCGAACCAGTAGGCGAACCGGGCGGACGGTCGAACCGGACGGAACGGCCCTCGCGGCCGGAGGCCTTTTTACCTCGCCGACACCTCTCCCGGTCGCATGACCACCGAGTCCGCGCTGGCCGACGGGGTCCGGGAGGCGCTTTCGGTCGACGCGGAGGCGTTCGCCGAGCGCGCGGCCGAGGAGGCCGAGATCGTCAAACAGGCGCTGCGCGACGGCGCCTTCGACAACCACCAGTCGATCGTCGGCTTCGAGTACGAGTTCTACGCGGTCGGCGACGGGCGGTGGAGCGAGGAGTCGCGGGCGGGCGAGTACGCGCTGATGCGCGTGCCGCGCCGCCTGCTGGAGCTGATGGGCTTCGAGAAGGAGCTGGGGCTCCACAACGCCGAGATGTGTACGAGCCCGCAGCCGCTCTCGGACCACGGGCTCCGCGCGCAGCTCGCCGAGGTCCGCGCGCGGCTGGAGGCCGCCGAGAACACCGCGGGCGTCGAGGGGATGCGGCTCGTCTCCGACGGGCTCTGGACCATCCCGCCCGCGGGCGAGACCGCCGAAGGGTACCTCACCGACAGCGTCGCGGTCGACGGCGTCGTCGTCGCGGTCAACATGAGCGACGCGGTCCGGTACCACGCGATGGCGAACTCGCGCCGGGACGACCTCGCCGACGGGGACGGAGCCGCGGCCGACGCCGAATCGGAGCCGGTCGTCGCCCTCGACGCGCCGGGCGTGTCGCTGGCGGCGGAGACGGTGATGCCCGAGAGCCTCATCACGTCGATCCAGCCGCACTACCAGGTGGCCCACGCCGAGACGCTGCCGCGGCACTTCCGGTACGCGCTCCGGATCGCCGGGCCGCTGCTGGCGCTCGGGGTCAACTCGCCGTTCTTCCCGCCGGAGCTGTACGACGACGGCTGGGACGGCGAGCGCGTCCTCGCCGAGGGGGCGACGGAGAACCGCGTCCACGTGTTCGAGTCCGTCCTCAACGCCCGGACCGACGCGGACAAGGTCCGGTTCCCGCGCGACTTCCGCGACGTCGAGACCGCTGTCGACCGCATCGCGGCCGACGAGACGCTGATCCCGATGCCGGACCCGGGCGGCAGCGACCGGTTCGACGACGCGTTCGCGACGTTCCGGACGAAACACGGCAGCTACTGGCGGTGGGTCCGCCCGGTGTTCGAGGGGGCGAGCCGCTCGGCGGCGAACGCGCGGATCGAGTTCCGCCCGATCCCCGGCCAGCCCACGGTCCGCGACTCCATCGCGTTCCAGGCGGCGTTCGCCGGGCTGATGCAGGCGCTCGCGCAGCGGGACCACCCGGTCATCGGCCTCGACTGGGAGACCGCCCGCGACAACTTCTACGCCGCCGTCGCGGACGGCCTCGGCGCCGACATGACGTGGATCGGGCTCGACGGGGAGCGCACGACGGACACGGACGCGCTGTACGCGGACCTCCTCGACCACGCGGAGGCGGGGCTCCGGACCGCCGGCTGCGCGGACGACGAGGCCGCGGAGTGGATCGCGCCGCTCCGCTGGCGGGTCGCGAACCGCACGACCCCGGCGAGCTGGAAGCGCGACCGGGTCCGCGCTCGCCTCGACGACGGCGACGACTTCGCGACCGCGGTGGTCGACACCCAGCGCGAGTACATCCGCCAGCAGGCCGACACGCTCATCGACGGCGGCTTCTCGGCGTGGGCGGACGGGGAGTGACCGGCCGCGGGGCCGCCCGGCGGCGCGGGAGTCGGGGGACGCGGCCGCGACACAGTACAGTTATCGGCCCGCCGCCTCACCCGTCGGTATGGACGAGCTGATCGCCGCGGCGCGCGACGCCCTAGAGGCGGCCCACGTCCCGTACTCCGAGTACCGCGTCGGCGCCGCGCTGCGGACCGCCGACGGCACCGTCTACACGGGCTGTAACATCGAGAACGCGAACTACTCCAACAGCCTCCACGCCGAGGAGGTCGCGATCGCGGAGGCGGTGAAGAACGGCCACCGCGAGTTCGACCGGATCGCGGTCTCCTCGGGCGTCCGCGACGGGGTCACCCCCTGCGGGATGTGCCGCCAGACGCTCGCGGAGTTCGCGGCCGACGACCTCGTCGTCGCCTGCGACGAGGGCGGCGACGCGGTGACGGAGTACACCCTCGGCGAACTGCTCCCGAACACGATCAACGAGGGGACGCTCGACGACGCCAGAGAGGACTGACCCTCGGGGAGTGGCTCCGGGCGACCGAGACGGAACTCCTTTTATACGGCTCGCCGAAGTGCGGAGACATGACCGACGACAGCGAGGACCCCAACGACGGTGCCGGATACCACGTCGAGGCCGCGCCGGAGGACGTCGCCGACGCCGTCCTCCTCCCGGGCAACCCCGAGCGCGTCGACAAGGTCACGGCGCTGTGGGACGGCCACGAGGAGGTCGCGCGCCACCGCGAGTACCGCACCGCGACCGGCAGCTACGACGGCGCGCCGATCTCCGTGACCTCGACCGGGATCGGCTCGCCCTCGGCGGCCATCGCCGTGGAGGAACTGGCGCGCGTCGGCGTCGAGACGTTCATCCGGGTCGGCTCCTGCGGCGCGATCCAGCCGGAGATGGACGTCGGCGACCTCGTGATCACGACCGGGGCCGTCCGGCAGGAGGGGACGAGCGACGAGTACGTCCGCGAGGACTACCCGGCGGCCGCCGACGGCGAGGTCGTCTCCGCCCTGGTCGCCGCCGCCGAGCGGCTCGGCCACGACTACCACACCGGCGTCACGATGAGCGCCGACTCCTTCTACGCCGGGCAGGGCCGCCCCGGGTTCGAGGGGTTCGAGGCGGCCGGCTCCGACGAGCTCGTCGCGGAGCTCCGGGACGCGAACGTGAAGAACATCGAGATGGAGGCGTCGGCGATCCTCACGATCGCGAACGTGTACGGGCTCCGCGCCGGCGCGGTCTGCTCGGTGTACGCCAACCGCGTGACCGGCGAGTTCCGCACGGAGGGCGAGTCGCGCGCGGCCGAGACCGCGAGCCTCGCGGTGAAGCTCCTCGCGCGGATGGACGAGGTCAAGCGGGAGGCGGGCGCGGACCGCTGGCACGCCGGGCTCTCGCTGTAACGACTCCCCGACGCCGCCGCGGTGGCGATATTTGCCTGCGAGCGTTCCAAAGCGACTTTATCTGCGCACCGCGGACCTACACGCATGAGTACACAGGTCGTCGTCGTCGGCTCCGGGTACGCCGGCGCAGGGGCGGTGAAGGCGTTCGAAGACGAGGTCGGCGAAGGCGAGGCCGAGCTCACGTGGATCTCGGAACACGACTACCACCTCGTTCTCCACGAGGTCCACCGCGCGATCCGCAACCCGGCGGTCGAAGACAAGATCACGATCCCCGTCGACGAGATCAAATCCCCCGAGTCCGACTTCGTGAAGGGCCGGGTCGTCGACGTCGACACCGAGGATCGGGTCGTCGAGACCGACGACGGGACGACCGTCGACTACGACTACCTCCTCTTAGGCGTCGGCTCGACGACGGCCTTCTTCGGCATCGAGGGGCTGAAGGAGAACGCCCACCAGCTGAAGAGCCTCGACGACGCGAAGGCGATCCACGAGGACGTCCGCGAGGCGGCCGCCGACGCGACCCGCTCGGACCCGGCCGAGGTCATCGTCGGCGGCGCCGGCCTCTCCGGCATCCAGACGGCCGGCGAGATCGCCGAGTACCGCGACAAGCACCGCGCGCCGATCGAGATCACGCTGGTCGAGGGGCTCGACGAGGTCTTCCCCGGCAACGACCCGCAGATCCAGGGCGCGCTCCGCCAGCGGCTGGAGGACGCCGACGTCGAGATCCTCACCGGCGACTTCATCTCGCAGGCCGACGAGGAGGCGGTCTACCTCGGCGGCGGCGAGGACGAGGAGCCGGAGGAGCTCGCGTACGACGTGCTGATCTGGACCGGCGGCATCACGGGCCAGCCCGAGGTCGAGGGCGTCGACGTCGAGAAGGACGAACGGTCGCACCGCGTCCACGCCGGCTCCGACTTCTCCACCAGCGACGACCGCGTGTTCGCCATCGGCGACACCGCGCTGGTCGAGCAGGGCGACGACGTGGCCCCGCCGACCGCACAGGCCGCCTGGCAGGCCGCGGAGGTCGCCGGCGCGAACCTCGCCCGCGCCGCCCGCGGCGCGCCGCTCCGCTCGTGGACCCACGAGGACAAGGGGACGGTCATCTCCGTCGGCGAGGAGGCGGTCGCCCACGACGTGATGGGGATGCCCATCAAGACGTTCGGCGGCACGCCCGCGAAGCTGCTGAAGAAGGCCATCGCCACGCGCTGGATCGCCAAGGTCTCCTCCGCGGGCCGCGGCGTCAGCGCGTTCGGCGACATGTAGGCGCGGGCGACTCGCGCCGCCGACGCCTCTCTCCGGACGGTCGAATCGATTCCGCGACGGACGGACCGTCGGCTCCGTCGACGAATATCTCCGCAGTTACTCCAACGACTTCCGTCGCACTCAGTGCTCGGCCGGCTCGTCGGGGGCCCGCATGTCGTCGATCCGCAGGATGAGAATGTTCGCGGTGTCGTCTTTGCCGTCGACCGTGCCGTCGACGACGAGCTTCGAGAGCGGCGTCGGGCCGACGGTGACGCTGTCGCCCTCGTGGAAGTCGCGGACCGACCCCTGGACGTGGATCTCGGCGCGGCACAGCTCCGGGTGGTGGACGCTGGAGAGGTCGATCCCGTCGACGTTGACCCCCTCTACCTGATCGCCCTCGTGGAAGATCGGGACGTCGGCCGGCTCGTCCATGCGCTGGATGTCGAGCGCCTCGTACGCGTTCGACGTAGGCTTGTAGCCACCCTTCGGGCCCGGAACGCCCTCGACGAGCTGGAGGGCCTTGAGGCTCTGCATCTGGTTGCGGATCGTCCCCGGGTTGCGGTCGACTTCCTCGGCGATGGCCTCGCCCTTCACGGCATCCTCCTGCTCCCCGTAGAGGTTGATCAGGGCCGTGAGGATGCTCTTCTGGCTCGACGTGAGCTCGATCGATGACATGGTCGCAAATACACCGTGCCCCCGCTTAAATGCGATGGAATTCACTTATAAATGATCGTGTGGAATACCGTCGATGGCCGGACGCCGCGGGGACGCGCACTCCCGACTCAGTCCCCGCGTAGCCGCTTCATCCGGACGTACGCGATCGGGCTGGAGAGCGCGACGACGACGCCGACGCCGATCAGCGCGACGCCGAAGTCGACGGCGACGAACGACACCGCGGCGCCCGCGAGCCCGATCGCCGCGCCGGTGAACGCGACCGCGATGACCGCGCCGATCGGTTCGATGTCGCTCGGGTCGACCGACCGGGGGTCGGAGCTGCTCATACCCGCCCTGAGGGGGCGCGGCCGCAAAACGGTGTCCGATCCGGCCGGTAGCTCGCCGACGACCCCGCCGACACCGACGAGTCGGGCGCGGTCGGCGGCGACCGATCCCCACCATTGAAGCGGCGTCGCGTCGCGTGACCGGTATGACCACGGTCAGGATCATCGGCGCGCCGACCGACTACGGAGCGAACCGACGCGGGGTCGACATGGGGCCCTCGGCGATCCGCTACGGCGGGCTCGCCGACCAGCTCGCCGGAGCCGGCGTCGAGACCGTCGACGCGGGCGACCTCCTCGTCCCGCGGGCGGAGGAGCGCGACCCGGACGCGGACGCGCCGAGCGAGGGGAAAGCGAAGTTCCTCCGCGAGACCGAGGAGGTCTGCCGGCAGCTCGGCGACGAGGTCGCGGCGACGCTCGCCGACGGCGAGGTGCCGCTCGCGCTCGGCGGCGACCACTCCATCGCCATCGGGAGCCTCTCGGGCTCCGCCCGCGACGCGGACATCGGGGCCGTGTGGTTCGACGCGCACGCGGACCTCAACACGCCCGCGACGACGCCGTCGGGGAACGTCCACGGCATGCCGCTGGCGGCCGCGCTCGGGATCGACGAGTTCGCGGACACCGAGTGGGCGAACGCGCCGGGACTCTCGCCGGAGAACGTCGCCTTGGTCGGCCTCCGATCGGTCGACGAGGCGGAGGTGGAGCTGATCCGCGACCGCGGCTTCGCGGCGTACACGATGTCAGACATCGACGAGCGGGGGATCACGGAGGTCACCGAGGAGGCGCTCACCGTCGCCTCGACCGGCGTCGACGGGATCCACGTCAGCCTCGACTTGGACTGGCTCGACCCCAACGCCGCGCCCGGCGTCGGGACGCCCGTCCGCGGCGGGGTCACCTACCGGGAGGCCCACAGCGCGATGGAGATCGTCGACGAGACCGACGCGCTCCGCTCGATGGAGATCGTCGAGGTGAATCCGACGCTGGACCAGCACAACGAGACCGCGGAGCTGGCGACGGAGCTGGCGGCGAGCGCGCTCGGCAAGCGGGTCCTCTAACTCTGGGCCGGGGCGGGTCAGACGCCGCGGTCGAGCTGTTCGACGACCCGCTGGAGGTCCGCCGCCGACTCGATCTCGCCTTTGATCTCCTCGCGGCGGCGCACCGCCGCCGAGTCGGCGTCGTACGCGCGGACGAACTCGGCGCGGGTGTGCTCGTCGAACGCGTGGCGGATCGCGAAGTAGCCGTCGGGGACGATTGTGCCGCACACCTTACACTCGTGGCGCTGGTGATCGTTCGTCTGGTGGACGATCGCCGCCTCCACGTCGTCGAAGGCGGCGTCGCAGTCGCCGATGCCGCACGTCCAGCGAGGGGCCATACCCGGACTCTCGCCCGAGGGGGATTAACGGTTTCCCAACTCGGCGCGGGCCCGCCGGGCGGTCGTCGCGGGCGACGCCGGGGCGCTCGGTACCGTCCGCGCCGCGGCGTCGGACCCGCGGTCGCGGCACCGTCGTCGTCGAACGATACCCCTTTGCGCGGGCGCGACGACCGTCCGACCGTGACCCGATCGCAAACGCGCGTCGACGCCCACGTCAAGGTGCTCGACGACGAGGTCGTCTCCCGGGCGAAGGCCCGCGACATCGACGCGCTCGTGTACGCGCCGCACTTCACGCGCCTCCCGACGATCCGCGAGCGTGCGGCCCGGTACACCGACGACGAGCTTCAGGTCATCCCCGCCCGCGAGGTGTTCACCGGCGACTGGGGGAACCGCCGCCACCTCCTCGTCTTGGGCCTCTCCGACCCCGTCCCCGACTACATCACCTTCGAGGGCGCGATGGCCGAGTTCGAGCGGCAGGAGGCGGCCGTCCTCGTCCCCCACCCCGGATTCGCCACCATCTCGCTCACGCGGCCCGAGGTCGACGCCCACGCCGAGCGGATCGACGCGGTCGAGACGTACAACACCAAGCTCCTGCCGCACCAGAACGCGCGCGCCCGCCGGACCGCGGCGGAGACCGGCTGCGACGGGTTCGGCTCCTCGTACGCCCACCTCCCCGGCACGGTCGGCGAGGCGTGGACGGCCTTCGACGGCGACCTCGCAGACGAGGCGGCGGTCGTCGAGGCCTTCCGGGAGCGCCGCCCCCGGACCGTCATCCACCGCGGCGGCGCCGGCCACCAGCTCCGCGGCCTCGTCGAGTTCGCGCACCTCGGCTACGAGAACACGTGGGCGAAGCTCGACCGGATGTTCCTCTCCGGCAACGAGCCGACGCTGCCGTCGAACGTCGCCTACGAGGGTCGGTTCGACGACGTGAGCGTCTACGAGTGAGCGGTCGAACGGGCGTCGCGGAGCGGTGCCGTTCCCGGCCTCCGCCTCGGTCAGAGCCCGAATCCGGCGGCGGCCTCGGAGGCGACGGAGAGGTCCAAGTCTAGGTTCACGACGTACGTGTGGATCGCCCAGAAGGCCGCCAGCTCGATCGCGGTGATGATCACGGTGACGAGGTCGGCGTACTTGCTGCTCGTCGTCACGCCGCTCGGGAACCCGAACTCCCTGTCCGAGAGCGGGTGGAACAGCGCGATGCCGCGCCGGCTCCCCACCACGTCGAGGATGTAGTGAGTCAACACGCCGATCCACACGTACTGGAGGTTACCGAAGACGATCGGATACGCGAGGAAGATCGCCAGCACGGGGAGGCTGTGGAGTGTCTTCCGGTGGCGGCCGAAGGCGGTGTCGACGTCGGGGAACAGCGCCCCCAGCACGACGGGGGCGGTGATCTCGGCGACCGTCGTCGCGGTCGCGGCGTCGAGGCTCGGCTCGAGGATGAAGCCGAGCCCCAAGGCGAGAAGCAGGCCGTTGAGAACGTGACCGCGTTTGTTCATGCTCTCCGAGTGCGTCCGTCGATAAGTCAAACCACCGGATCGCGGCGGCGGTCGCCGCGTTGAGTCGGTCCCTCGCATCGGCGGTCGCCAACGCGCTGGGGCAGTCCTTCGCAGCAGCGGTCGCCGCGCAGAGGCGGTCCCACGCCGCGGCGCCCGTTCCGGGCGAAAGAGCCACGGCGGGCGCGCCCGACCCGCCCGTATGGAGTACGAGGAGCCGAAGTTCTTCCACGTGATGCAGTACGCCGCGGCCGCCGACGGCGACGTCATCGACATGGTGAGCGGCAACCCCGACTGGGAGCCGCCCGCCGCGCTCCGCGAGGCGCTCCGCGAGTACGCCGACGCCCCGCCCGCCGACTTCCAGTACCCGCCGAGCGAGGGGCTCCGCGAGCTCCGGGAGGCGATCGCCGAGCGCCGCGGCGTCGACCCCGGGCGCGTGGTCGTCACCAACGGGACGGGCGAGGCGAACTACCTCGCGATGGCCCGCGCGCTGGACCGCGACGCGGGCGACGAGGCGCTGCTCATGGACCCGGTGTACCCGTACTACCCCGGGAAGACCCACCTGCTCGACGGGACCCCGACGCTCGTGCCGACGGCGCGCGACGGCGGGCTCGACGTCGACGCGATCCGCGAGGCGGCGAGCGAGGACACCGCCCTGATCGTCCTCAACACGCCGAACAACCCGACCGGGGCCGTCTACGACCTCGACGCTGTCCGCGAGGTCGTCGACGTGGCGGCGGCGGTCGACGCGCTCGTCGTCGTCGACGAGGTGTACGGCCGGTTCGACCTCTCCGGCTCGTTCGAGTCGGCGCTGAGCTTAGACGACGACCGCGTGATCGTCACCAGCGGCTTCTCGAAGTCGATGGCGATCACGGGGTTCCGCGTGGGCTACGGGGTCTTCCCCGAGGCGCACGTCGACGACGCCAAGACGCGGCACATGCTGGTGAACGTCGCCGGCGCGCGCCCCTCCCAGTACGCGGTGTACCACGCGCTCGCCGAGACGCCGCCGGAGTACTACGCCGAGTCGCGAGAGCTGCTCGCGGACCGCGTCGCGGCGTTCACCGACGCCCTCGACGCGGCCGGCGCGGAGTACAGCCGCCCCGAGGGGGCCTTCTACGTCCTCGCGCGCTTCGACGGCTTCCCCGGCACGATGGCGAACGTCAAGCGGCTGGTCGACGAGGCGGGCGTCGCGGGGATGCCCGGCGAGGCGTTCGGCACCGCCCGCAGCGACTGGATCCGGTTCGCCCTGGTGACGCCGCGCGCGGCCGAGGCCGCGGAGCGGCTCGCCGACTACTTCGCCGAGGAACCGGCGCCCCGCTGAGCGACCGCCTCCGTGTCGCCCGCCGCCAGAGCCGACCGCCGTGCTCGGCCCTCACCGACCGCGGACGCGGCTCGCGACGGCCACGGTCAAGACGGCGAGGAGCGCCGCGACGACCCCGAACCCGGGATTCTCGTCGTCGGTGGCCCCGTCGTCGCCGCCGGAGCCGTCTCCGCCGCTCCCCGCCCCCTCGTCGTCGGAGTCGTTCCCGACGGGCTCCTCAGACTGCTCGACCCCCGTCACGGTTATCGGGTCGGCCGTCGCGTCGTCGTTCCGGGCGACGACCGTCCGGTCGCCGGCGGTCCGGATCGGCAATTCGAGCTCGCCGCGGTCGTCGGTCTCCCCGACGACCTCGCCGTCCACTTCGACGGTCGCGCCCGCGACCGGCTCGTCGTAGGCGTTCCGCACGGTCACGCGCGTCGTCTCGCCGACGATGACTGCCTCGTTCGCCGCGGAAACGGAGAGGGCGGCGCTCCGCTGCGCGGTGGCGTTCGCGCTCACCGGCGACTCCCGCACCCTGACCCGTTCGACGGACGGCTCGTACCCCTCCTTGACGACCTCGACGGTGTACAGCGCGTTCACGGGCACGGTGAGCGAGGCCGTCCCCTCGGTCACGCTCACCCGTCCGTCGAACACCGACGAGGAGGCCCGCACCGCCCCCGCCTCGATCGGCATCGGCGGGTCGAAGTGGTCGTCGAACGTGCGGACGTCGAGGGTCGTGGTGCCGCGTTCGATCGCGATCTCGGTCTCGTTGTCCTCGCCCACCGTCACGGCGCGCGACGACTCGAAGTACCCCGGCTTCACGACGATGACGTCGTAGTCGCCGCGCTCGAGGCGCGCCGTCTCGTAGGTGCCGTCCGAGCCGGTCTCCCCGCGGTCGACCGTCCGGCCGTCCTCGCGGACGGTCACCCGCGCGTCGGCCTGCGAACGGTTCTGGCCGTCGACGACCGACACGAGCGCGGTCCCGCTCCGGGTGACGCCGAGGTCGACGTCCCTCGCGGTCGCGTTGTCGATCCGAAGCGGCCGATTTCGGACGTAGGTGTCGTCGTCGACGTCGAGTTCGACGCTCGCTCCCTCGGGCACGTCGAGGAGCACGTTCCCGTTGCTCGCCGTCGTCCCGGACGCGGTCCCCGTCTCCCCCGACTCGGTCTCCCACGCCGCCTCGACGGTCACGCCGCCGAGCGCGTCGCCGTCCTGATCGGCGACGGCGACGGTGAGCGTCACCGGGTCCGCCTGCTGACCGACCACGCCGCCGGCCGCGACGGCGGCGACGAACAGGGCTACCGCGAGGACGAGGACCGGGCGTGAGACGTTCATATACGGCACGCTAAACGCGCCGGTCATATATTGGTATGGGGCTGCTACCGGTCTCGCCCGCGAGGCCGCGGTCGGCTCCGAGCGGGCGCAGTCGCTCAGGCCGCGAGGCGACCGCGCGGGCCCCTGGTCGGGGCGGTTCGATCCGAACCGTTCCCACGACTCCGCCGTATTCAAATACGCGCGCGCAGACCAACGCGTATGGAGCAGATCGACGACCAGTACGCGCCCGCGGACGTCGAGGCCGCGGTCGACGAGTACTGGGACGACCACGACGCCTACGAGGCGGCGAAGGAGGCGCACGCCGACGACCCGCCGTTCTTCTTCGTGGACGGCCCGCCGTACACCTCCGGGCAGATGCACCTCGGGACGGCCTGGAACAAGACGCTGAAAGACGCCGTCATCCGGTACAAGCGGATGACCGGCCACCGCGTCACCGACCGCCCCGGCTACGACATGCACGGGCTCCCGATCGAGGTGAAAGTCGAGGAGGAGCTCGGCTTCGAGAACAAGCGGGACATCGAGGAGTACGGGATGGAGTCGTTCATCGAGAAGTGCAAGGAGTTCGCCCTGGAGAACCGGGCGGCGATGGACGAGGACTTCAAGTCCATCGGCGCGTGGATGGACTGGGAGAACCCGTACGAGACCATCTCGCCGGAGTACATGGAGGCCGCCTGGTGGGCGTTCTCCGAGGTCGCCGACAACGGGCTCGTCGAGCAGGGGAAGCGGTCCATCTCGCAGTGCCCGCGCTGCGAGACCGGGCTCGCCAACAACGAGGTCGAGTACGAGGACGTCGAGGACCCCTCGGTCTACGTGAAGTTCCCGCTCGCCGACCGCGAGGGGAGCCTCGTCATCTGGACGACGACGCCGTGGACCATTCCCGCGAACACCTTCGTCGCCGTCGACGAGGAGCTCACCTACAACGCGGTCCGCGCGGAGAAGGACGGCGAGTCGGAGCTCCTCTACGTCGCCGCGGAGTGCGTCGAGGACGTGCTCGGCGAGGGGCGCTACGAGGACTACGAGATCGAGGCGGAGCTGACCGGCGACGAGCTCGTCGGCTGGGCGTACGACCACCCGCTCGCCGACCGCGTCGCCGAGTACCCCGACTTCGAGGGCGCCGGACGGGTGTACGCCGCGGACTACGTCGAGGCCGACCGGACCGGGCTCGTCCACTCCGCCCCCGGCCACGGGGAGGAGGACTTCCACCGCGGCACCGAGCTCGGGCTCGACGTCCACTGCCCCGTCGGGCCGAACGGCGAGTTCGAGGCGGCCGCCGGCGAGTACGCCGGCCAGTTCGTGCGCGACGCCAACGACGACATCATCGAGGACCTGGTCGCGGACGGCCACATGCTCGCGCACGGCACCGTCGACCACAGCTACGGCCACTGCTGGCGCTGTGACACCGGGATCATCCAGCTGGTCACCGACCAGTGGTTCATCTCGATCACGGACGTGAAAGACGACCTCCTCGACAACATGGAGGACTCGGAGTGGCACCCCGACTGGGCGCGCGACAACCGCTTCCGCGACTTCATCCAGGACGCGCCCGACTGGAACGTCTCCCGCCAGCGCTACTGGGGCGTCCCGATCCCGATCTGGGTCCCCGAGGACGCCGAGGCGGGGAACCTCGACGAGGACATGATCGTGGTCGGCACCCGCGAGGAGCTCGCCGAGCGCGTCGAGGAGGAGGTCGACCCCGAGTCGATCGACCTCCACCGCCCCGCCGTCGACGACCTCACGATCGTCGAGGACGGGACGACCTACCGCCGCGTCGAGGACGTGTTCGACGTGTGGCTCGACTCCTCGGTCGCCTCGTGGGGCACGCTCGGCTACCCGAGCGACGAGGCCGCGCACGACGAGCTGTGGCCCGCCGACCTCATCATCGAGGCGCACGACCAGACCCGCGGCTGGTTCTGGTCGCAGCTCGGTATGGGCACCGCCGCGGTCGGCGAGATCCCCTACGAGGAGGTGCTGATGCACGGCTTCGCCAACGACGAGGACGGCCGGAAGATGTCGAAGTCGGTCGGCAACATCGTCACGCCGGAGGAGGCGATCGACCGCGCCGGCCGCGACCCGCTCCGCACCTACCTGCTCAGCCACGACCAGCAGGGCGTCGACCTCGCGTTCGAGTGGGACGGGCTCGGCGAGATCCAGGGCAAGCTCAACATCCTCTGGAACGTGTTCCGGTTCCCCCTGGAGTACATGGACCTCGACGGCTACGACCCGGCCGACGCCGACCTCTCGGACGGCGAGCTCGAACTCGTCGACGAGTGGGTGCTCTCTCGGCTCCAGTCCGTCGAGGCCGAGGTCGCCGACGCCTGGGACGACTACCGGGTCAGCGACGCCGTCAACGCCGTGATCGAGTTCGTCACGCAGGACGTCTCGCGGTTCTACGTGAAGGCCGTCCGCGACCGCATGTGGGAGGAGGCCGACTCCGCCTCGAAGCGCGGCGCGTACGCCACGCTCGCGACGGTCCTCGACGAGGTGATCCGGCTGCTCGCGCCGATCGCGCCGTACCTCACCGAGCGGATGTACCAGCGGCTCGACGGCGGGGCGACGACGGTCCACGCGCTGTCGTACCCCAAGCCGGACGCGGGCCTGCGCGACGAGGACCTCGAACGCGACGTGGCGGCCTTCCGCGACATCGAGGAGGCGGCCGCGAACGCGCGCCAGCAGGCCGGCCGCAAGCTCCGCTGGCCCGTGCCGCGCGTCGTGGTCGAGACGGACGACGAGACGGTCGCGGGCGCGGTCGACCGCCTCGAACCGCTGATCGCCGACCGCGTCAACGCCCGCGACGTGGTGGTCACCGAGGCCTTCGACGAGCTGGTCGAGACCGCGGAGCCGCAGATGGCCGCCATCGGCCCGGCGTTCGGCGGCGACGCACAGAAGGTGATGGAGGCGGTCCAGGGCGCGACCCGCGCCGAAATCGAGGGCGGCGCGGTCGCCGTCGACGGCGAGCCCGTCGACCTCGACGACGAGATGGTCGAGTACGTCGCGGAGCCGCCGGAGAACGTCTCCGGCGCCGACTTCGAGGGCGGCACCGTCTACGTCGACACCTCGCTGACCGCCGACATCGAGTCCGAGGGGTACGCCCGCGACGTGATCCGCCGGATCCAGGAGATGCGGAAGGAGCTCGACTTAGACGTTGAGGCGCGGATCCGCGTCGGGGTCGCGGTCGACGACGACCGCGTCGCCGGCTTCGTCGAGGACCACGCCGACCTGATCGCCGGCGAGGTGCGCGCCGACGCGTGGCTCGGCGACCCGAGCGACGCCGCCGACGCCGCGGGCGGCCTCGTCGAGGAGTGGGAGGTCGAGGGCGTCGCGGTCACGATCGGCGTCGAGCCCGTCGCGTAGCGACCCGTCGCGTCGCGTTTTTCCCTAACGGGTCGCGGCTCTCGCCCGAGCGATACCGTGGCAACAATACGCATGCCGAAACCTATAGGTGCGTTCTTTACTCACGGTCGAACATGGATGTCCGGGCGGCTCGGCCCGACGACGCGGAGGACCTTCGAACGGCGGTCTCGCGAGCCCGCGAGGAGACGGTGTTCGACGACATCGGCGCGCCCTTACTGGACGTGTCCGCCGCCGGCGTCCGCGAGGCCGCCGCCGAGGCGGAGTGGTCGTTCCTGATGGAACACGACGAGGAGGGACCCGTCGGCCTGGCGATCGCGCACCCCGACCCCGACGGGACGGAGGCGGAGCTGCTGGCGCTGTGGGTCCACCCGAACCGCGCCGGCGAGGGCGTGGCAGACGAACTGCTCGCCCGGGTCGGCAGCGCGCTCGCCGGCCAGGGGATCGAGGTGCTCCGCGCGACGGTCCCCGCGGACCGGCCCAGCGCGGAGGAGTTCTTCAGCGCGCACGGGTTCGCGCCCCGCGGGACCCGCCGCAGCCCGGCGGGCGACGAGTCGGTCGTCGTCGCCGATCCGCGCACCCTCACCTGAGCGCGGACGCGACGGTCGAAAAGCGGTCTTCCGCGCGCCGATTACTTCAGTCGCTCCTGGAGGAACGAGGGGTGAGCCGCGGTGACGCCGTCGACGCCGAGCAGCTGCTCGGAGATGACGTCGCCGAGTTCGTCGCCGTCGCCGGCGCGGACCTCCGCCATCAGCATGTGGTCGCCGGAGGAGGTATACAGCGCCTGGACCTCGTCGAGCGACTTCAGCTCCCGAGTGGCCTCCACGTACTGGCCGGAGTCGACGTCCATCCCCACCATGGCGATCGACTGCGACGAGAGCTTCTTCGGGTCGACCTCCGCCGAGTAGCCGACGATCACGCCCCGCTCCTCGAGGCGGTCGATGTACTTCCGCACCGTCGGCTTCGAGACGTCGGCCCGTTCGGCGATCTCCCCGCAGGACGCCTGTGCGTCCTCTTCTAACACAGAGAGAATCCGTTCCTCCGTCGATACGGTACTCATACGTATCTGTTTGTCACCAACGAAAAAATACCTTGCGAATCAAAAAACGAACCGACTGCGCCGTGAACGGCCGCCGGGCCCGCTCAGGCGTGTTTGTCGAGGAACATGTCGTGGGAGCGCTCCCACTCGTAGTCGTCGTCCCAGTAGCGCTCGGCGAGCGGCTCCTCGGGCATCTCGCCGATCGTCTGCTTCTCCTGGCCGTAGGAGGGGCGCTCCTCGTCGACGTAGAAGCGGCCGGTGAGGACCTCGCCCTCGTACAGCGACTCCTCGGTCTCGCGCATCATCTCCGCGGCCTCGACGCGGTCCGTCTTGTCGAACTCGTAGTCGTCCGAGTCGTTGACGTCGATGTACGGGACGTACTGGCGCGCGTCCTTGTTCCAGGTCGGACACTGGGTGAGGAAGTCGACGTGCGCGAACCCGTCGTGCTCGATCGCCTCGGTGATGATCTCCTTCGCCTGGTTCGGGTTCACCGCGGCGGTGCGGGCGACGTACGAGGCCCCGGCGTTGAGCGACATCGAGAGCGGCTTGATCGGCTCCTTGGCGCTGCCGGAGGGCTGCGTCTTCGACTTGTGGCCCTTCGGGCTGGTCGGAGAGGTCTGCCCCTTCGTGAGCCCGAAGATCTCGTTGTTGAAGACGATGTACGTCATGTCGTGGTTCTCCCGGGCCGTGTGGATGAAGTGGTTGCCACCGATCCCGTAGCCGTCGCCGTCGCCGCCGGCGGCGATCACTTCGAGGTCGGGGTTCGCCAGCTTCGCGGCGCGGGCCACGGGCAGCGAGCGCCCGTGGATCGTGTGGAACCCGTACGTGTCGAGGTAGCTGTTCAGCTTGCCCGAACAGCCGATCCCGGTACACAGCAGCGTCTCCTCGGGCGTGCGCCCGACTTCCGGGAGCGCCTGCTTGAGCGCCTTCAGGACGCTGAAGTCACCGCAGCCAGGACACCAGGTCGGCTGCGGCTCCACGCCGGGGGTGTACTCGTCGCGGTCGATCTCTCGCTCCTCTCCGATCGCTGAAAACGTGCTCATTGGTTAGTCACCTGCGGCTGGGACGAAGGTGGTCTGATGGCCGGACGCGTCGCCGTCGCCCTCGATGATCGCGGCCTCGAACCCGTCGACGACCTCCGCCGGCTCGAACGGGTTCCCGTTGTACTTCAGCAGGCTCGACAGCCGCTCGCCGTAGCGGCCGAGGTTCTTCTGGACGAGCCCGCGGAACTGTCCGGACGCCGTCATCTCGACGACGAGGACCTCGTCGACGCTCTCGACGAAGGCCTCGACCTGCTCGGTCGGGAACGGCAGCATGTCGGAGACGCCGTACGACTTCACCGAGACGCCGGCGTCGTTGAGGCGACCGACCGCCTCCTCGACCGTCCCCTGCTGGCTGCCGAACGTGAGGATGCCGTACTCGGCGTCCTCGGGGCCGGCGTACGACCCCGTGTCCTCGGTGTCGAGGTCCTCGCGGATCGCGGCCAGCTTCTCGGCCCGCCGGTCGATCTGCGCGACCCGGTTCTCCGGGGACTCGCTGATGTGGCCGGTCGGGTCGTGCTCGTTGCCCGTCGCGAGGAAGCGCCCGCCCTTCTGGCCGGGGATCGACCGCGGCGAGACGCCGTCGTCGACGTCGTGCTGGAAGCGGTGGAACTTCCCGTCCCCGCTGTGCGGCTGCTCGGACAGCGCGTCCTCCGAGAGCGTCTTCCCGAGCGTCGGGTTCGGCTCGCGGTCGAAGTGGTCCTTCGGAACGTTCTTCAGCTCGCCGCCGAGCTTCTGATCGTACAGCAGGATCGTCGGGATCTGGTACTCGTAGGCGAGCCGGAAGGCGAGCCGCGACTGCTCGTACGCCTCCTCGACGGTACCCGGGGCCAGCACGACGCGCTGGGAGTCTCCCTGAGACGTGTAGAGGACGTGTTCGAGGTCGGACTGCTCCGGCTTCGTCGGCATCCCAGTCGAGGGGCCGGCGCGCATGGCCTCGACGAGGACGACGGGCGTCTCCGTCATCTCGGCGAGCCCGAGCGGCTCGGACATCAGCGCGAACCCGCCGCCGGAGGAGCCGGACATCGCCTTGACGCCGGCGTGCGAGGCCCCGACCGCGAGCGCGGCCGCGGCGATCTCGTCTTCCACCTGCTCGGAGATCCCGTCGAGCTTGGGCAGGTTCTGCGACATGATGGTGAACACCTCGGTCCACGGGGTCATCGGGTAGCCGGAGATGAACCGGCAGCCCTCGTCGATGGCCCCGTAGGCGATGGCGTCCGAGCCGGACATGAGCAGTTGGGTCTCGTCGTGTTCGCCCGTCGGGACGGAGACGTCGGGCGCGTCGACGTCGTACTCCTCTTGAACCTGCTCGTAGGCGGTCTCGAGGATCTCGAGGTTCGGGTCGAGGATCTTCTCCGGCATCGCGTCGCGCATCAGGTCCTCGACGTGGTCGAGTTCCATGCCGGTCAGCGCGCAGGTCGCGCCGACGCCGGCCGTGTTGCGCATGACCTCGCGACCCATGTCGCGGGCGAGCCCGCGGAGGTCGAGGGGGTATACGTGCCAGTCGTTCTCCTCGGCACGCTCCTCGAAGTTCGGGATCTCCGAGGCGTCGAGCAGCCCCTCGTCGTAGACGATGACGCCGCCCTCGCGGAGCTCGTCTAAGTTCTCCGAGAGCGGTTTGATCTCCTCGTTCCCGTAGACGGCTTCCTCCTGCGGGTTGCGGGCGAACGAGTCGCCGAGCGCGAGCAGGAAGTTGTACCCGTCGCCGCGGGATTCGACGGGGCCCGCCGACGCGCGGACCTCGGTGTACGTGTGACCGCCGCGGATCCGCGACGGGTAGTGGCGATGCGTGAAGACGTTGAGCCCCGATCGCATCAAGGCCTTCGCGAAGTTCTGGCTGGTCGAAGCGATCCCGTCACCGGATCCCCCCGATATCCGCCAGATGAGTTCGTCGTCAGTCATAGTGGTATGTGAGCCCGAGTGGGCCTCGTGGCCGGAAGTTATGCTGGTTCCCTCTTAGGGCTTGCTATGGAATCCCAAGGGACAATCATGAAGGTCTATTAGGGTGCGAAACATTCTCACACCGTCGGCCCGGGGTTCCGCGCCCTTTTACTTCGCCGCGCGCCGAGCGCCCGCATGCTCACGTTCATCGGACTCGGCCTCTACGACGAGCGCTCCGTCACCGTCGAGGGGCGCGAGGCGCTCCGCGAGGCCGACCGCGTCTTCGCGGAGTTCTACACCAGCCGACTGGTCGGCGCCGACGTCGCCGACCTCGAGGCGCACCACGGCGTCGACGTCGAGGTGCGCGACCGCGCCGGCGTCGAGCGGGACCCGGAGCCGATACTCGCGGCGGCCGAGTCCGGCGACGCCGCGTTCCTCACGGCCGGCGACACGATGATCTCGACCACTCACACCGACCTCCGCCTCCGCGCCGCGGAGCGCGGGATCGACACGCGGGTGATCCACGGCGTGACCGCCCAGTCGGCGGCGTCGAGCCTGACCGGCCTCCAGAACTACCGGTTCGGCAAGGCGACGACGCTCCCGTTCCCGTACGCGCACGGCGGCGACGGCGTCCCCGCGAGCGTGGTCGAGACGATCGAGGCGAACCGGGAGCGCGGGCTCCACACCGTCGTCTACCTCGACATCAAAGTGGGGACGGGCCCGACCGGACCGGACCCCGACCACGAGGAGTACATGACGGCGGACGTCGCCGCGGACCTGCTCGCCGACGGCTGGCGCGACGAGCTCGCGGTCGTCGTCGCCCGCGCCGGCTCGCCGGACGCCGTCGTCGCGGCCGACCGACTGAGCGCGCTCGCCGACCGCGAGTTCGGCGACCCGCTCCACCTGCTCGTGATCCCCGGCGAGCTCCACCACGTCGAGGCGGACGCGCTCGTCGGCCTCGCCGGCGCTCCCGAGTCGCTCGTCGACGAGTGAGACCCCCGCGGTGGCGGGACGGACCGGTTTAATCCGACCGCACGCTTGAATATCACGGCCCGCGTTACCACGCAGCATGAACGACGTGCCCGTGGACCGACTCATGTCGACCGACCTGACGACAATCGAACGGGGAGCCGACGCGGCCGACGCGGCGAAGCGGATGCGCGACACCGGCGTCGGCTCGCTCCTCGTCGTCGACCCCGACGGGACGCTGGCCGGACTGATCACCGCCACGGACTTCGTCGCCCTCGTCCGCGACAACGACCCGAAGGACCGGACGCCCGTCGAGGCGTTCATGACGACCGACGTGGTCGCCGTCGGCCGCGAGGACACGGTGGCGGAGCTGGCGGAGCCGACCGCGCACGGCTACACTCACCTCCCCGTCACCGACGACCGCGGGGAACCCGTGGGGATGGTGTCGACGACCGACCTCACGGCGTACCTCTCGCGGGTCGGGTGACGCGCCCCTGACGCCCGCCAGTCCGCCCGATCCTCCCGGCGGTCGACCGGTCCGCTCCGCCGATTGTGCGTTCCGGAAGAGTAATGATATGCGATAACACACAGCGGGGCATGGATCTCGACGACAGGACCCGCGTCGCGGACGTGATGTCGACGCCGCTTGAGACGATCGGCGGGGACGCCCCGGTCCGCGACGCCGCCCGGCTGATGCGGGACGAGAACATCAGCGCGCTCGTCGTGACGACGGGCGGCGGCTGTATCGTCACGCAGAGCGACGTCGTCGCGGCGGTCGCCGAGGGGCGCGACCCGGAGGCGACGACGGTCCGCGACGTGATGACCGAGGACGTCGAAACGGTGACGCCCGACCTCATGCTGGAGGAGGTCGCCGCGATGATGACGATGTACGGCGTGAAACACCTCCCGGTCGTCGACGGCGACTACGTCGGGATGATGTCGTCGACGGACATCGCGGAACACATCTCCTGACGCGGCCCCGTCCGACCCGGCGACGCGCCGTAATCGACGCCGCTCACGACAGCAACAGCGGGAGCCCGACCGCCGCGCCGACGGCGATCAACAGGAGGTTCCAGAGGAACACCGGCCGGACCAGGTCGCGCGCGATGCTCGCCGCGAACGCGGTCTTCACGAGGATGCTGGCGGCCGTCCCGGCGACCACGCCCGCGACCGCGGTGTCGACGCCGATCTGTCCGGTCCCCAGCAGCGAGATCGCCGTGGTCGTCGCGGTCCCCGACGACACCAGCCCCGCGAGGAAGGCGGTGGCGACGAACCCGCCCGCGCCGAAGGCCCGCTCGGCGACCGCGGAGACGAGCAACACGACCAGGAAGAGCGCGCCGAAGGTGAGCGCGTTCCCGAGGCTGAACGGCGAGGTCAGTTCCGCCTCCATCGTCGTCCGCCAGTCGCTGCGCCACACCGCGATCCCGATCCCCGCGACGGTGATCGCGCCGAGCGGCGCGCCGACGACGAGCGCCGCCTCGGGGACGAAGGCCGCCACGACGGCGGCGTTCCGGAGGGCCATGGCGGCGTTCGCGAGCAGGATCGACCCCACCGCGATCTCCCCGAGGTCCGCCCGCCCCTTCGCGCGCTCGGCCATCTCGGCGACGACCGCCGTCGAGTTGACGAGCCCGCCGAAGAAGCCGGTCACCGCGTATCCGCGGCCCTGGTACCGCTTCACCAGCACGTAGTTGACGAAGCCGATGGCGCTGACCGCGACCACGAGCGACCAGACGAGCCGCGGCTGGACCGCGCCCCACGGGTCGATCGTCTCCGCGGGCAGCAGGGGGAAGACGACGAACGCGAGGATGGTGAACTCCACCGCGCTGCGGACCTCCTCGCGCGAGAGCCCCCACGCGAACTGGTGGAGCTCCCGCTTCAACACGAGCAGCAGCGACGAGAGGACCGCCACCGTCACCGACTCGATGAACAGCCCCTCGGCGACGAGCACGCCGACCCCGTACGCGACGAGCATGGACGCCGACGTCGTCAGCGAGAGCCCGTCGACCTCGGGCTCCACGAAGCTCCGGACCGCGAGCAGCACCGCGCTGGCGACCACCAGCGCCCCCCCGACGACGAGGAGTCCCGACTCGCCGAGCAGCGAGAACACCGCGGCCGCGAGGCTGATCAGCGCGAACGTCCGGATCCCAGCGGACTTCTGTGACCACTCCCGCTCTAACCCGAGGAACATGCCGAGCGCGGTCGCTAACACGAGCTTGGCGACGTTCGTCTCGAGGTAGACGAACGGGTCGACCCCGCCTAACACCGCCGCTCACCCCCGTCCGACCGCACCCCGCGGCCGACGCTCGGGGGTCCGTTCCGTGCCCTCGGAGCCATAGTCGTCCGTACCCGACCGTTACGTCTATAGTTTGCTATATAGGAGTATATATCCGGGCGGTGATTCGAGGACGCGACGCCGACGCTACCGGTTCGTCGGTTCGCGCGGGAGGTCGAGCGCCTCCGTCAGGTCGTGTTCCTCGCCGGTGAGGAGGTAGAGCACGTCCTCCAAGATGACGGCCAGTTCGGGCAGCTCCCGGACCGCGAGGAAGGTGATCGCGATGAGCGCCACCACCGCCAGCAGCTGGCTCATGATCCGGTCGGAGATGAGGAACGACACGCGGTACGGGTCGGTCGCGCCGAACATCGTCAACACCAGGTCCGGGTACCAGTGCATGTACTGGTTGCCCGCCACCACCGAAATGAACGTCGTCCGCAGGATGTTCAGGACGTAGATGAGCGGGAGCGACACCGCGAGCGCGCGGAGCTTCCGGGCGAGCGGCGCCTCGACGGCGGCGACGAGCCCGCCGAAGATGGCCATACTCCCAAGCCCCGTACACGCCAGCACGATGTGGATGACGACGGTGTGGCCGTCGTCGAGGGTCCACGAGTACGCCGCCTGGTACCCCTCGCTGCTCGTCACCGCCTCGGGCGCGTACCCGAGGAGGTCGATGAGCGCCCCCGTCTGCGACGCGACGACCTCGATGAGGATCCGGCGGGGCTCCGGGACCGCGACGCCGGCGAACGTGAACGCCGGGATCGTCTCGAACGGGAGGTAGATGAACAGCATGAGCGCGATCGCCCGGGTGAGGGTGAACAGCGACGCCCGGCCGTCGTAGAGGAGGTAGCCGGCGTACACGCTCGCCGGGAACCCGACGAGCGCGAGGATCGACTCGACGTAGCTCTGGTGTTCGAGCGCGAAGTACGGCACCGTCGACAGCCAGAAGATCCCGAACAGCGCCCACGTCGCGGCCGCGAGCGTGCGCCCCGCGGCCAGCCCGCGGCTGTCGAGCAGCCACGCCGTCGCGAAGAGGATCGCCACGATCCACGCGAACGTGAACGTGTCGGGAATCACGCTCAACACCGCCGGCGCGCCGTGGCCGAACATATCCGTGAAGTCGGTCGTCGTCGAATAAAGCCCTTGTCGTTGCGTGCGACGCCGGGGTCAGATCACCGGGTCGAGGCGGGCTTCGCCGCCCGCCGGCGCGCCGCTCGCTCGATCCGAGGAACTACCGTTCCTCGCTGTCGAGGACGCGGATCTGGTCGCCGCGGACCGTCACCGGGATCGGGACGGTCGCCTCGTACAGCTCGACGGTCACTTGGTCTTTCCCCTCGTCGATGCGCTGGACGCGCGCCTTCTCGCCCTTGAACGGGCCGGCGATCAGCTCGACGATGTCGCCCTCGCCGATCCCCTCCACGTCCGGGGTCGGCGAGAGGAAGTGCTCGACCTCGGAGAAGGGGCTCTCGGCGGGCCCGTCGCCGCCCTGGATGACGCCGCGGGCGTGCGGGATCTCGTCGAGGATGCGCCCGAACGCGGTCCCGTCGGTCGCCTCGACCATCACGTAGCTGGTGAGCTGGTCGGGGGCGATGACCGCTTGGATCTCCGGCGCCTCCTTCTCGGCGAGCATGTCGGCGACGGTGCGCTCTTGGCTCGCCGTCGTCTTGACCGAGTAGATCGGCATTACGCGCCGACCCCCGGGAGCAGGCTCATGATCGCGAAGATCAGGAACCCGATGAACCCGATGAGCAGGATACCCGCGCCGGCGATCTTCGACACCTGGAGGAACTCGTCGGTGCTCGGCGTGCTCGCCAGCTTCAGCACCCGAATGTAGCTGTTGAGATCGTACGGAACGTCCATGTTACCAGCGGATTCGAGACGAGACGGTTTTTACCTTTTGATGCGCCCCCGGAACGACGCGGCGCGCGTCCGTTACCCGTGGCCCCTCCTCGGAGCCCCCGCCGCAGGCCCGTCACTCCACGTAGTCGATGTCCTCGACGTCGCTCGGGGCGCCGCCCTCCGGCGGCTCGCCGTTGCTCCCGTAGATCTGCGGCGACTCGACGCCGGTCACGACGATCATCGTGCGCATCTCGCCCTCGAGCTCGTCGTCGACGGAGGTCCCCCAGATGATCCGCGCGTCGGGGTCGATCCGGTCGTAGATCTCCTCGACGACGCCCTCCGCCTCCTCGATCGACATGTCGGTGCCGCCGGTGACGTTCACCAGCGCGGAGTTCGCGCCGGAGATGTCGACGTCGAGCAGCGGCGAGCGCAGCGCGGACTTCACGGAGTCTTGCGCCTTCGAGTCGGAGTCGGACTCGCCGAGCCCGATCATCGCGACGCCGCCCTTCTCCATCACGGTGCGGACGTCGGCGAAGTCGAGGTTGACGAGGCCGGGCATCGTGATGAGCTCCGTGATCCCCTTCACCGAGCGCATCAGCACCTCGTCGGACACCTTGAACGCCTGCCGGACGGGGAGCTTCCCGACCGCGTCGAGCAGGCGGTCGTTGGGGACGACGATGACCGTGTCGCTCACGTCGCGGAGCCGCTCCAGGCCGGCCTCGGCGTTCGTCCGGCGGACCTCGCCCTCGGCCGTGAACGGCGTCGTGACGATGGCGATGGTGAGCGCGCCCGACTCGCGGGCCGCCTTCGCGACGACCGGCGCGGAGCCGGTCCCGGTGCCGCCGCCGAGCCCGGCGGTGACGAACACCATGTCGGAGCCGTCGATGGCGTCTTGGATCTCCTCTTGGGACTCGATGGCGGCCTCCTCGCCCACCTGCGGGAGCGAGCCCGCGCCGCGCCCCTGCGTCTTCTGCTGGCCCATGAGGATCTTCGTGTCGGCCTCGATGTTGACGAGGTGCTGGACGTCGGTGTTGGCGGCGACCAGCTTCGCGCCGTGGATCCCCTCCTCTGTCATTCGGTTGACCGTGTTGCCGCCGGCGCCCCCGCAGCCGACGACCGTGATGTTCGTCTGGAGGTCCTGGAGGACGTCCTGTAGCTCGTCGTCCGTCATCGTCCCGGTCTGCGGCGGCGCGCCGGCGCTCCCTCCGGCGGCGCTCTCGCCGGCTCCCCCGGCGTCGTCTGCGGGGGCCTCTTCGGCTTCGTCGATGGCGTCCTCAACGATAGAGTCCATTATGTCGTGTCGTTGCGACCCGGACGTATTTATTTTTGCCCGATCGTCTGACGCAGGTCGGACGCCGAAATCGGCGGCGTTCGCGGCCGACCACCGAGTGTACGGCTATCACACCGGTTTCCGTCGGCGTCGGCGGCGCTTATAAATCACTCCAGCGCGGCCCCGTCGATCGGGAACCGGTCCGTCCGCGTCCGCGACACGTCGCCCGGCTCGACGGTCTCGCCGTCGACCTCGACGGCCTCCCCGTCCGCGAGGCGCCCGAACGCCGGCCCCTCCGGAACGCCCCGCTCGGCCGCCAGTCCGGGGTCGAACGCCGTCTCGTCGGCGACGACCGCACTCCGCTCGGGCGCCACCTCGACGTCGTCGTAGCACGCCTCCAGCACGCCGGCCAACCCCTCGACGAGGGCCGCGTACCCCGGCGTCTCCGGACCGGCCGCGAACGCGACGCGGCCGGCGGCGCGGGTCCCGCCCTGCTCCGTGTCGAACGCGACGGCGACCCGTTCGACCGCCTCCCGCGCGGCCTCGGCGTCGAGCCCCTGCGCCCGGGCGAGCAGCTCCGCCGGGAGGTCGCGGACGCGGACCGCCGCCTCGAGGCCGACGGCGTCGTCCGCCTCGGCCACCGCCGCTTCGGAGACCTCGTCGACGACCGCGCCGAACCGGAGCCCCTCGTCGACCGGACCGATCGCCGCCTCCAGCCGCTCCACGAGCGTGAGCGGGGCGTCGCCGACCTCGCGCACCCACGTCTCGCTCACCACCCGGTGGCCGAGCTCCTCGACGACCGCGGCGAGCTCCGGGCGGTCGCCGTCGATCACGGCCCGGTCGGCGCGGCTGCGCTCGAAGGCGGCGTCGATCACGTCGCGGTTCGCCGCCGGCGCGCCGAGGTCGGCGAGCGCCCAGTCCGCGCCGACGTGGCCCACCGCCCACTCGGTCTCGCGGACGATCCGCGTGAACCGCGGCGCGTAGTGGCCGCCGCCGAAGCCGACGACGTGGCGGGGGTGCGCCTCGGTCGCGGCGTCGTCGACGAGGTCCGCGCCCGTCCCGCGGAGGTCGAGGACCGCCCGCGCCACCGCCGCGGCCGCCTCGGGGTCTTCCCACTGCGGTTCGTCGGACCCGAGCTCGACGAACAGCGACGGGACGGCGACGTCAGTCGGCCCGTGGTGCGTACACTCGACGCCGACATCGTACCCCCCCGGCGCGTGTCGCGCGAGCGCCTCGACGACGCGCTTCTCCGCGCCCGGCGCGGCCCGCGCCAGCGACTCGGGGTCGCCCCCGTACTTCGCCTCGCCGAAGTTTCCGGTGACGTGCGCGGTCAGGAGCTCCCCCGTCTCACCCGAGTGCCTGGAGACGAACGCGAGGAAGGCGGGGTCGCAGTCGAACGCGGCGGCCGGGTCCGAGAGGCGGATGTGGAGCTCGTCGAACTCGCGGAGCTCGAAGCCCGCGGTCCGGTAGTACGTTCCGCCCCCGTCGGCGTCCGGGCGCGACTCGTCCTCGCGCGCCTCCCAGTCGCCGACCTCCAGCAGCCGTTCGCCGATGTGCGCCGAGGCGCTGTCGGCCCGGCTGACGACGATCGCTATCACGCCACGTGTTCAGCCGGCCGCGGCCGAATACCCGTCGGTTCGGCCTCCGCCGCGGTTCCGCGAGGGGCCGCCGCGACCGCGCCGCTCGGGGTCGTCCCCCGGCTCACGGGAGCAACAGGTACACGAAGACGCCGTAGCCGACGGTGAGGGCGACGCCGTCGACGCGGGTGATCCGCTCGCCGTACGCCATCATCCCGACGACGACCGCCGTGAACGCGAGCAGCGCGGGGAACTCGAAGCCGCGGACGCCCGGCGCGACGCCGATGGGGGTCACCACGGCGACGATGCCGATGACCGCGAGGATGTTGTAGATGTTCGAGCCGACGACGTTACCGACGCTGAACTCGGCCTCGCCGCGCACGGCGGCCACGAGGCTGGCGGCCAACTCCGGGAGCGACGTGCCGAGCGCCAGCACCGTGAGCCCGATGAAGATGTCGGAGAAGCCGGCGGCCGACAGCAGCGACTCGCCGCCGTCGATGAGCCACCGCGACCCGAGGACGAGCGCGACGATGCCGCCGACGACGGCCGCGGCGTCGCGCCCCTTCGCGTCGGGCATCCCGTCACGCTCCTCGTCGGTGATCGCCGACTGGTTCTGCCGGACGCTCCAGAGGATCGCGGCGGTGAACGCGACGAGGACCGCGAGCAGCACCACGCCGTCGAAGAGGCCGATCCGCCCGTCCCAGCCGAGCCCGACGAGCAGCAACGCGGCGAGTATCATGAACGGGACGTGCCGGCGGAACACGGTCCCCGAGACGTCGAGCGGGCGGATGATCGCGGACACCCCCAACACCAGGCCGATGTTGGCGACGTTCGAGCCGACGATGGCGCCCAGCCCGATGTCGGTCGACACCGTCACCGCGCCGAGCAGGGAGACGAAGAGCTCCGGGGCGGTGGTCGCGAACGCCACGACGGTGACGCCGACGGTCGACGCCTTCAGCCCCACGGCGAGCGCGAGGTCGCTCGCGCCCGAGACGAGCAGTTCCGCGCCGGCGTAGAGGAGGGCGACGCCGCCGAGGATCAACAGCAGTTCGACGAGTGGCGACCCGGGCAGCACGGCTCCGGGTTCGCGGGCGGGTTTCAAAAGGATCGTGATTCCGAACCGCCTGCGGCCGCCGCCGCGGACCCGGGATCAGGCGTGCGTCGAGCGGAACTCCCCGTGCTTCACGCCGATCGCGAACGCGAGGCCGCCGAAGACGAGCATCGACGGGACGACCATCATCAGCGTCGTCTGGAGGGGCATCATGCCGCCGCCGATGAGGCCGCCGGCGCCGATCGCGACGATCAGTACGAGGATCGCTGCCGCACGCGGAAGGTCGAACTTCATACGCTTCATACGTCGCGAGCGATCCTAAACGTTCTGTCTGCGGCGCGGCTCACGCCTCGAGTATCTCGTCCTCCTCGTCGTCGGGAATCCGGATCTCGCCGTCGAGCGCGACCGACGCGCGGCCGCCGACGCGGACGCCGTCGGGCTCGACGCGCACGCGGACGTGCCCCGGTCGGTCGAGGAAGTGTCCCTGCTCGAACCGGAACTCGTCCGGCTCGTCCCCGTCGAAGGCGTTGACGTGCCGGAGGTACCCGCCGACCGCCCCGCTCGCGGTGCCCGTGACCGGGTCCTCCGCGATCCCGAGCGACGGGACGAACGCCCGGCCGTGGAGCGTCGAATCGGCGTCGAGCGCGTCGAAGGTGAACGCGTACACGCCCGCCACGTCGAACTCCTCCGAGAGGCGCTCGACGGCGGCGTCGTTCGGGTCGGCCTCGCCCAGCCGCTCCAAGAAGTTCACCGGGACGACGAGGAACGGGAGGCCGGTCGACGCGACCGCGACGGGGAGGTCCGCCCCGACGTCGCGCAGCGCGGCGGGGTCGACGCCGAGCGCCTCGCCGAGCCGGCCGGCGTCCACGTCGACGACCTCGACGCTCGGGGCCTGCTGCCGCATCCAGACGGTGCCGTCGTCGCCGACCGCGACCGTGAGGTCGCCGACGTTCGTGCGGAGCGTGCGCTCGCCGCCGTCGATCGCGCCCTCGGCGAACAGGGCCCCGTAGGTCGCGATCGTGGCGTGCCCGCAGAGGTCGACCTCCGTGGTCGGCGAGAAGTAGCGGAGCCGGTCGTCGGCCGCGCCGTCGCCGTCGGTCAGGAACGCGGTCTCCGAGGCGCCGAGTTCGGCGGCGACCGCGGCCAGCTGTCCGTCGCTCAGTCCCTCCGCGTCGGGGACGACGCCGGCGGGGTTGCCGGCCAGCGGCTCCGCGGTGAACGCGTCGACGAGCAGCGCGCGTCGGGTCTCCATGTCGAACCCCTCCGCGGGTCACGGACAAAAATCCTCCCGAGCGCGGCGACGGCGACGACGCGGTCGACTCGGCTACCCCTGTCGGGCCGCGTCGCCGAACTCGAACCGCGCGCCGCCGCCGTCGGCGGCCGCGGCGCGGACGGTCCACCCGTGCGCCTCGGTCACCGTCTTGACGATGCCGAGCCCGAACCCGGTCCCCTCCGGACTCGTCGTGTACCCCGTCCGGAAGACGCGCTCGCGGTCCGCCGCCGGGATCCCCGGGCCGTTGTCCGCGACGTAGAGGTCGTCGCCGTCTGCGAGCAACACCCGGACGCGCTCCCCACTCATTGTTCGTCCCTCCCGCTGCGACCGCTTGGATATACGGATTTCCGGCTCTGTTGAAATCCTTAAGAACTGATAGGATCTGTGTGCGAGATACAGAGG
>ERZ1034517.12-NODE-12-length-74221-cov-7.807917_pt1 | contig 74221 bp, 69 predicted proteins | sample MGYA00520599_ERZ1034517 | MGnify/ENA primary metagenome ERZ1034517 (study PRJEB33760, sample SAMEA4777701) | hypersaline lake metagenome | biome: hypersaline environment; feature: brines | place: Spain | collected 2012-08 | depth 0 m ...
ACATGCGTGTCCTGGGGCAGGCCCACGAGACCTACATCCTGGCCGAGACCGAGGCGGGGCTCGTGATGATCGACCAGCATGCCGCCGACGAGCGGGTGAACTACGAACGGCTTCGGGCCAGCTTCGACGGAGCGACCACGTCCCAGCGGTTGGCCGAGCCAGTCACCGTCGAGCTGACGGCCGTCGAGTCTGCCGCCTTCGATGCCTGGGTGGGGGCGCTCGAGCGGCTAGGGTTCGAGGCCGAACGCGCCGACGAACGGTCAGTCCTCGTCAGGAGCGTGCCTGGCGTCGTCGCCGAGACGGTCGGCGCGACGCTGATCAGAGACCTCCTGTCGGATCTGCTGGCCGACGAGCGGACGGCCGCCGAGACCGTCGAGGCCATCGCCGACGAGCTGCTGGCCGACCTGGCCTGTCACCCCTCGATCACGGGCAACACCTCGCTGACCGAAGGCTCCGTCACGGCGCTGTTGGAGGCGCTCGATGCCTGCGAGGAGCCCTGGGCCTGTCCGCACGGCCGGCCGGTGGTGATCCAGCTGGACAGCGCGGAGATCGAGGCGCGATTCGAGCGGGACTACCCCGGCCACGGCGGCTGACGAGAGCAGTAGCCGGGCGCGGGTCGGCCAACGGCCCCTGGCAGGCCGGTCGATGAACGAGCAGACGCCCGGGTATGGGGGTCAGCGGATATTTATATTCTCGACAAGTCCGAGTCGTATGGAACGAGGCCGCATCTTCGCCGTCGTCGTGCTGTTGCTGGTGGCGGGGCTTCCTGTCGCGGCGGTCGACACGACGGCCCAGGAGCAAGACCGGGTGACACTGACCGTCTCGGTCGTCGACCAACAGGGCGATGCGGTCGGGGGGATCACCGTGGTCGCGAGCTGGGAGGGTGACAGTGCCCGCGCCGAGACGGCAACCAACGGCGGGGCGTTTCTGGACGTGCCGGCGGGAGACGCCGTCCAGATCCGTGTCGTAGACGAGACCTACATGCGGAACTTCCCGTTCAGCATCTCGAGTGCGACCGAACGCGACGTGAGCCTGGTCGTCGCCCCACAAGGAACGGCCGAGCTCGCTGTTACCGACCGCAGCGGGCGGATCAGTGACGTGGCGGTATCGCTCACAGACGACCAAGGCCGGGTGGTGTCCTCGGGCGAAACCGACGAGAGCGGCGTGTTCACGACGGGTGCCGTCCAGCCAGGGCAGTACGACCTCACACTCGCGAAGGCCGGTTATCTGAACAACGAGACGCGATTCGAGGTCGTCGCCGGCCAGCAGAATGCCACCCTCGAACTCCGGGCGGGGACTGTCGCAGTGAGCTTCGTCGTCGAGGACGACCACTTCGAGGAGCCAGAGCCACTGGCGGGCGCGACCGTCCGGGTGCAGGACGTGGGCCGGCAGAACACGAGCAACGACGGCCGAGTGACGTTCTCGCTGTCGGTGAACACCGACCATCCGGTCGAGCTGAGCAAGGAGGGCTATCGGTCGGTCAGCCGCGACGTCGAGGTGGCAGAGAGCGATCGAACGATCACGCTACAGACGCGGCGGACCCGAGCGTTGCTCGTCGCACCGGTGACCCGACAGGTGGTCATCGGCGAGGCGACGACCGTCGCCGTGACCAACGCCTACGGTGAGCCCATCTCCGATGCGACGGTCTCGAAGAATGGCGTTGCCCAGGGGACCACCAACGAGGACGGCAGCGTCCGGGTGACGATCGAGCAGGCCGGCAATCAGTCGCTCACGGCCGAGACCGACGAGCTGAGCTCCGAGTCCGTCAGCGTGGTGGGAGTCTCCGTCGACGGCGAGACCACCGCCGGGACCGCGACGCCGGCCGCGGGTGAGTCGACGAGCACGCCGGCGGTCTCGCTGCCGGGCTTCGGCCCCGCCATTGGAATCGTCGGGATCGTGCTGGCGACCCTCTGGCTCCGCCGGCGCGGCTAAGCGGGGGCCAGACACCCAGCCTCGAACCGCCCGTCTCTCACCCGTCCTCGCCCCAAACGTCCGAGAGCGGGTGATCCGCGTACTCGCCGGGCCCCCCGCTCGACCGACCGCCCTGTCGCCTCGACGAGCCCTCGGTGAGGACGTCGTCGGGGTCGGAGCGGTCCCCCGACCGGGTGCTCGTCGCCGAGCGCTCGGCATCGCCGCCGGTGACAGCAGCTCCGAGCTGCCCGACGGCGGCGGCCGGCTCGAACGCAGGGAGCGCCGGGCTCGTGATCGCGTCGACCTGCGCCTGGAACCACTCGGGGGTGTCAGCCGCTGCCCGGTCGAACAGGTCCAGCAACGAGCTATCGGCTAGATACGTCGCCCCGTTGTCGTCCGGTGCTCGGACGACGCGTCCACAGGCCTGGATCACCGTCCGAAGCGCTGCCCGATAGTACCAGCCCCACTGTCCATCGGCGAGTCTGGCCTCGACGCGAGCGTCACGCGTGTTCGGGAACGGGGCCTTGCAGAGCACCTGCCATCGGCAGGCGTCTCCCTCGAGGTCGAGCGCCTCCTCCATGGTGACCGAGACGAACACGTCGGCATCGCTCGACCGCAGCCAGCCCCCCAGTGCCGCATCACGCCCCTCGCGGTCGTGGGTTCTGAGACGGGCCCCGACGCCGAGCGTTTCGAGCCTGTCGACCAGCGCCTCGGCGATCCCATAGGAGTGTGCGTGGACCAGGCCCTTCTCCTCGGGGTGGTGTTGCATGAGCCTGACCACGAGCCGGGCGATCTTCGGGAGCGTCTGTTCGCGGTGTTCGTAGGTCATCTTCCCCTGGGTGACGTCGTACAGCGGCCGGTTCGCGACGGGGAACGTGTGGGGGACGTCGACGAGTGCGACCGTCGATGGGTCGAGCCCGGTCGCTCGGCAGAAAGCCCGCTTGTCGAGGATCGTCGCCGAGAGCAGGGCGAACCGGCTGCCCCGATCCCACACCGTGTGGCGCAGATAGCCCGCCGGGTCCATCGGCTTGACCGACACTGCACTCTCGGCACCACCGGCCTGGTCGAGGATCCAGGTCGTCCCCGAGTCCAGATCCTGGACGTCGTCGAGGAACCACCCCAGGTCACGAACCAGCTCCGCCAGTCGGTCACGCTCGGCGGTCTCGGCCGGTGTCAGCTCCAGCTCGCCTTTGAACTCGCGCTGGCGGCGCTGACAGGTCGCTCGGAGCCGGGTGGCGTAGGCCGCCATCTCCGAGATGCTGGTCAGCGCCGGCGGCGGCGTCGCCTCCCAGACCACGGCGGGTACGCGACGCGGCGAGAGCTCGATAGTCGCGTAGAGCTCGGCCCACTCGGCGAGCCCGTGGGCCTCGTCGATGACGACAACGTCACGGGGGCCGAAGATCTCCGAGCCGGCCGTCTGCATGAAGTACGCGAGCGTCATGCCGGCGATCGGGCTGTTGGCTGCGATCGCGCGATCGGAAAAGTACGGACAGCGGTGTTCGATCGCGCAGTCGAACCCCTGCTCGCGTGCACAGGGTGCCCGGTCGACGGGGGTGTTGGTGTCACCGGGCAGGAGACAGGTGTAGTTGCTCTTGCCACGGATGATCGAGAGATCCGACAGCAGCGGGTCGGCCGCGACCTCGTCGAGCTGTGAGACCTGTGGGGTGGTGTAGTAGGCGCCGATCGAGCGATGGCTATCGGTGCTCCCTGGCTGGCGGGCCGCACCGGCAATCGCCCGCGCGAGCAGCGACTTGCCGCTGCCGGTCGGGGCCCTGACGAGCACGACCTCGTTGCCCGCCTGGAACGCTCCACGGATCCGCTCGATGGCCGGCCGCTGTTGGCCGCGATAGCTCGGCGCCGGGAACTCGGCAGCGATACGAGACGGGTCCACGGCTGCTGTGGTCGCTGTGCGTTCCTAAACGCAGCGGTCGGCGAGCCCTCCTGTGGCTCCGGCCGGCTCGCTCAGGAGAGCCCCTCGACGTCCGCTGCCGTGGGGTGGTCAGGCAGCCGGTCGATACAGCCGTAGCAGAGAAACCACTCGGTGTCGTCGGCGAGTTCGAGGGTGAGCCCCTCGGTCTGGTCGCTCTCGAACGACCAGAGATTCGCGATACCGCCCGCGATCTGGACGGACTCACCACAGCCATCACACGGGTCCGAGGCCATGCGAGTGGTTTCGACCACGCGGTATTAGCGCTGCTGCCGTGGGGGCGCCCAGCAGCGACCGGGCGGACTATTACGTGCTCGGCTCCAACTATCGGGCTATGCAACAGGCTGCGCCACGGACAACCGACTGTGAGCCGGGCAACGGGCCGCCGGTCGAGGGGGTCGCCCCCGACGAGGGTGATTGATGGGGACTGCGCCGGCCCCCGAGTACGGGGAGACGTGGGTCTATGAGAGCATCATCGGCGCGCTTCCGGGCATCAGCGTCTCTCGCGGGCTCGCCCTGGCGATCCAGCTGCTGCTGTTCGAGGCGGGGGTGTTGGTGTTCGCCGCCTACTACCAGCTCTGGTCGGCGGCCATCGCCGGCACCGTCGCCGTGCTGGTGGCGGCCATCGGCAGCTTCGAGATGCTCCGCATCTCCCGGATCAGTCGGTCTGTCGAGGTGCCACCGGTCTATCGCCGGCTGCTGTTCGGGTCGAGTTTCGAGGTGGTGCTGGCGGTGCTGGCGTACATCGCACTGGTGACACACCTGTTCGTGTTCGACCCACAGCAACGAGGCCCCCAGGCACTGGTCACGCAGCTGTTCGGGCCCGACCCGCCGGTGGTCGTCGTCTATCTGACGCTGCTCGTGCTGTGGGACGTCTGCTATCGGATCGGCACCAACTGGTGGGCGGCGGTCACAGCCGTCTGGCGATCGTTCCACCTCCAGCTCGACACCGAGACCCGGGCGGTGTTCCGGCGTGTCGATCTCGAGTCGATCGCGTTCGGCACCCTCCAGCTCGTGCTCGTCCCGTTCGTCCTCGACCAGCCGGTGATTCTCGCCGCGTTGGTGGCACACGTCGGGGCCATCGCGGCCACGAACGGGCTCGCGATCGGGCTCTCCTACCGCTGAGCCGGGCTCAGCGGGTCGCGGCCTTGATCTGTTCGAACTGGTCGAGCAGGTCCGCGGTTGATTCACCGCTGTCGAACTCCACGCGACCCTCGTAGTCCACGCGCTGGTCGTCGTCCGTCGTGTCGACCTGGCCGACCATCTGTTCACGGCGTTCGTGCTCCGAATCGTCGTAGGCACCCATTGACATGGTCACACATACCTTGTGACACATTGACTATCAACCTATCGGCGGCCAGCAGGTGGTGTCAGAAACCGGTCGAGCATGCCGCAAGCCGTAAATCGGCCGCTGACGAGATACCCGTGTGGCAGGCCCGCTTCGCGTTCGTGTCTCACGGTCGACCTGGTCGCAAGACCGCATCGACAGCCAGCTGTTTCGCTCTCTCGACGACCGGTTCGGCGCCCGACAGACCGAGCCCTGGTTCGCCTGCGAGGGGTTCCAGACGGTGCGATTCGAGATGCACAACGGGGACATGGCGCTGTTCGCCTGGCGGGACGGTGTTGGCTACTGGGTTGGGAACACGGAGACGCCAGAGGCGCTCTGGCGGACCGACAAGGTCACACTGGCCGAAGCCCCCGCGCCGTTGACCAGCTGGGTCGAGCGCGAGCTGCTCGCGCGGCTGGAGACCACCGACCCGTGGGTGGTCGAGTATCCAGCCTTGGCCTGGTTCTTCCTGCCGGTGCTCTGCTCGAAGGACGGCCACGCCTCCTGCAAGGCGTTCTTTACCGACCACGACGCCGGATTCCCCGATGCCGAGGATGCGGGGGTGCTCGCGTACGTCGACGAGCTGCTCTCGACGGGGTATCTCGACGCCTACCGATACACGATGGCGGCGAAGCTGGGCACCTCGAAGGGGACGGATCTGACCAGGATGGCAGCGACGATGGGTGAGTTCCTCGCCGCCGGGCTGTTCGAACGCGCGGGGGTGGCGTTCGAGCCCGAGATCGAGCTCGCCAGCGGCCACGCGCTCGACTACCGTGTCGATGGCGAGCACCTTGTCGAGGTGACACGGCCGCTTCCACCGACCCGGCGCGAGCGAGCGGACACGCCGATCGCAGCGGTCAGAGAGACCGGCGGCAACAAGACGACGGGTCAGCTCAAAGCCCACCCTGGGGCGACGCTGATGATCGACTGCAGCTCGTTTCGCGACACGGAGTGGGCGGCCGTGCGTGCCGAACGCCCGGAGATCGGCTACCGACCGATGATTGTCTATCGATGCCGGCCGACCGGATGGACCGAGGCCTACCGGCACGGGAGCATCCCGTTCGACATCTCGCCCGCGGTCGAGTGGGTCGACGGCTGATCCTGGTTGGGGCGACCGTTCAGTTTGGCTCGGGGTCGGACTCGGTCGGGTCGGGGTCGTGCACCTGCTCGGCGTCGCCGTTGGTGGTGATGCCTTTGACGATCGCGTCGACGTCGTCCAGGCCCAACAGCGAGCGTGTCTCCACGTCGAAGGAGTTGCTCTCCAGGGGCTCGCTCGACCCCGCTCCGACGCCGCCGGTGAGCTGTGTCCCGTACCGAGAGACCAGCGAGGTGAGCTCCTGGGGCAGCACGAACGTCGTCGACTCACCCTGGCCGATCTCCGCCAGCGTCTCCATGCCCTTGTCGACGATGGCCCGCTCGCCCATCGACTCTGCGGACCGCGCGCGGAGCACCGTCGAGATCGAGTCACCCTGTGCCTCGAGGATCTGGCTCTGTTTCTCTCCCTGGGCGCGCACGACGTCGGACTGTTTGTCACCGCGTGCTCGCTCGATGGCACTGCGGCGTTCTCCCTGTGCCTCGAGGATCATCGCTCGGCGGCGGCGCTCGGCGGAGGTCTGTTGCTCCATGGCCTGCTGGACCTCGCGTGATGGCTTGACCTCCCGTACCTCGACGGACTCGACGCGGACCCCCCACTCGTTCGTCGGCACGTCGATCTGGGTTCGGATCCGGCGGTTGATCTCGTCACGCCGGGAGAGCGTCTCGTCGAGCTCCATGTCGCCGAGCACCGCTCTGAGCGTGGTCTGTGCGAGGTTGAGCGTCGCCTTCCGGTAGTCGTCGACCTCGAGAAAGGCCTTTTCGGCGTCCATCACCCGGATGTAGACCACCGCATCGGCCGTCACCGGGGAGTTGTCTCGCGTGATCGCCTCCTGTCGGGGGACGTCCAGCGCCTCGGTGCGCAGATCGAACGGGTAGGACTTCGAGACGAACGGCGGGACGATGTGGATGCCGGGATCCAACAGCCCCTTCATCTCGCCGAACACGGTCAGCGCCCGTTTCTCGTACGCCTGTGCGATCTCGATGCTGTCCGCGACGGTTGCGATCGCCACGCCAAGCAGCGCCAGGCCCGCAAGCGAGCTCGGCGAGGTGGAGATGGTTCCCGATGCGAACCCGAACACGCTGACCAGTCCGAGGACGGTCAGAGCCGTGTTTCGGGTCGAGCGTCGGCGGGCCTCGTTTGCCGTCGAGGACTCGTCACCTGCGAGGTCGTCGCCCGCTTCCCGACGCTCTCGTCGCTCTCGCTCGGCGGTCAGCTCACCGAGCCGGTAGAGGAGGCTGTCGGAGTCGGCCATTGGCTCCTCGATGGGCAGCCCGCGCATAAGCGTTGGTCTCGACCTCCACGGGGGGTCACGGCCCGAATCGCCGGCTCACCACGGAGACGTGCTCACTCCTGGCGGAGTATCTCGTGCCGGCCGAACCCGTATCGAAGCCGATTGGCCAGCCGACGGGAGAACTTCGCGGCCGTCCGGGAATCGAATCGCTCGCTGAGTGCCTGGTAGATCAGCGGGATCGCGACCTCCTGCTCGATGGCCTCCTCGACGGTCCACGAGCCGGTCGAGCCACCGGCCACGTGGTCGGCGACGTCGCCGAGCGCCGAGCCCTCCACGGCGAACGCCTCCTCGCAGAGCTCCAACAGCCAGGACCGGACCACACCGCCGTTGTTCCAGGTGCGGGCGACGCTCTCGAGGTCGAGGTCGTAGCGGCCCTCGTGGAGCAGTTCGAACCCCTCGCCGTAGGCCTGCATCAGTGCGTACTCGACGCCGTTGTGGACCATCTTGACGTAGTGGCCAGCGCCGGCCGGACCCAGCCGCTCGTAGCCGGCCGGGCCGGTCCCGACGGCCGCGAACACCGGCTCCAGGCGCTCGTAGGCCGCGGCCGGGCCACCGATCATCAGTGAGAACCCACGATCGGCCCCCGCAGGCCCTCCCGAGGTGCCACAGTCCAGATAGGCCGCCGTGGTGCGCTCGGCCCGGCGGATCGAGTCCTCGAAATGGGAGTTCCCCCCGTCGACGACGACGTCCTCGGCACGTAGCTCCGGATCGAGCGTCTCGAGCGCCGCGTCGACGGGCTCGCCGGCGGGTACCATCAGCCAGATGTGTGCCGGTGACTCCAGCGCCGACGGCAGGGCCTCGAGCCGGTCGACACCGACCGCGCCGGCCGCCTCGGCGGCCTCGACGGCACTCGTATCGATATCGAAGACGACGACCTCGTGGCCCGATTCGAGCACCCGATCGACGACGATACGACCCATCCGGCCGAGCCCGACGACACCAAGTTGCATGGTCGACCTGGCACAGCCGGCCCCCTAGCCGTTGTGTTTCGCTCGCTCCGCCCGGCGCGACCGACCTCAACGGCGGTCCTGGTGTCGACGCCAGGCCCAGGCGCCGAGCCCGAGCCCGGCTGCGGCCACGCCGAGGAGACTCGCCTGCACCAGATGCGAGCCTGGTCGGGCGAGCCACCCATCGCCAGAGCGATTAGCGCTGGCCGTGGGGGGCGAGTCGGCTGGCGGCCCGCCCGAGGTCGCCGTGGTGGTCGGGACCACCGGGAAGGTGTAGAGACGTGCCCCCTCGGCCGAGGCGTTCAGCGTCGGGTCCAGATGGCTCATGCCGATGAAGTACGTCTCGGTGGCCGCCTGTGCCGTCCAGAACGAGGCGGTGGGGTCGCGCCAGCCGGCCAGCAGCTCCGGTGTCTCCGGCGAGGAGATGTCGTACAGTCGGACGCCACCGGCGTACCAGGCGGTGTAGGCCCGCTGCTCACGAAGCTCGAAGTTGTGTGCCGTCGTCGAGCCGGATCCAGGCCGAGCGCCCGGGTCGTCGCTCGGCGGTGGCGCGATCACCGCCCGCTCGACCGGCGACTGGGGGCTCGAGACGTCGTACAGATGGAGCCCTCCAGGCCCACCGGTGCCATCGTCGCCGTAGTCCGAGGCCTCGACACCGACACCGACGACCGAGCCAGAGGGGCTCGGAGCCGCGTAGTGGTCGTTGCCGGGGATCTCGAAGAGCTCTCGGCGTCGTTCGTCGTCGGCGAGGGCCAGAAGCTGTTCGGGCGACCGGCCGCGGAGCCGGCCGATCAGCGTCGGGGCCGCCGGCTCGCTGACGTCGACCATCCAGGTTCCTGCATCCCACTGTGCGAGATAGGCGACCCCGGCACTGACGTGGACGTCGTGGAGCGGCCAGAGCGCCGTCGGCAGCTCGCTCCAGCGCTCGTCGACCGAGAGAATCGACCAGTCTCCAAGCCGCTCGCCGGTGACCGCATCGTGTGCGACCATCGCGTTGCGCCGGCCGTCGTTGCCACAGAGATAGACTACACCGGCGTCCACGTCGCAGTTGTGATTGGGGAAGGGCGTCTCGGTGACGGTCAGCCTCGTCGGGTCCGTCGGCTCGCTGACGTCGAACGTGGCGAACCCTCGCAGCTGAGCTGCCCCCTGTGCCGGGCCGACGACGACGAGGAGCTCCTCGATGGGGTCGAGCTGGAGGTCGAATATCGTCGCCAGGGGCCCGCCATCGAGCTCAGCGGCGATCTCTCGTCGCTCGGTGACGATGCTGGGTGCCGTCGGGTCCCCAGCGTCGACGATCGCGAACCCGTCGGTCGTCGCGACGTAGACGTATCGCCCAGCAGGCCCCACGACCGCTTCCTTGCCACCCGGGATGGTCACCGACCCCAGGGGGCCGAACGCCGGGTCCGGCGTGGAAGCCGCCGCGCGGACCGTCCGACCGGCCGCTCCGGCGGTCAGTGTCCCGCCGATCGCCTGGATCACCGCGCGGCGTCGCATCCCCGACGTTCCGCTCCTCGCGTGGGTATGGTTTGTGGTGGCGCGAAGAGTCAGGCAGACCCGGATGGGTTCTTGACGGGCGCCGACGAACCACGACCATGCTCACCCCAGATCTCTCGGGACGGACAGCGTTAGTCACCGGTAGCGCCGGTGGGGTCGGGGCCGCACTCTGTGAGACGCTCGCGAGTCGTGGTGCCGACGTCGGGGTCCACTACAACCGCTCAGAGACCGCCGCCGAGCAGGTGGTCACCGAGCTTCGCGAGACCGGCGTCGAGAGTACCGCCGTCCGAGGCGACGTGACAGACCCCGCGGCCGTCGATGGGCTGTTCGATGCCGTCGAACGGGTGCTAGGCAGGGTCGACATCCTGGTCAACAACGTCGGCACGTTCGCGCCGAGTCACTGGGAGGCGATCGACTGGGAGCGCTGGCAGCGGGTCACCGAGAGCAACTACTACGGGACGGTGCTGTGCAGCCGTCGGGCGCTCGCGGGGATGCGAGAGCAGCGCTGGGGGCGCATCGTGAACCTGGGGTACGCATCGAGCGACAAGGGGCTCGTCAGCCCGGTGAACTTTCCGTACTTCGTCGCCAAGGCGGGCGTGTTGATGTTCACGCGGATGCTCGCGGCCGACACCCAGGAGGACGGTGTGACCGTCAACGCGATCTCACCGTACGTCCTCGAGAGCTCCGAGGCGTTTCCCAGCGACGCACCACGGGGCCGCTGGGCGACCACTGACGACCTGGCACAGGCGCTGTTGGTGTTCTGCGATCCGGATTCGGGCTACATCTCGGGGCAGAATCTGGACGTCGACGGTGGCTGGCTGCCGGAGACGGTCTGAGCAGCGGCCCCAGATATACACCGGCGGCACGCGCAGGCTGACACATGGAGTTCTACGAGGACGTCGAGGTGGGGACGGTCGTCGAACACGGCGCGACGACGATGACCAGGGCCGATATCGTCTCGTTCGCCACGGAGTTCGACCCGCAGCCGATCCACGTCGACGAGACCGCGGCCGCAGAGTCGATGTTCGACGGGCTCATCGCGTCGGGCTGGCACACGGCCAGTGTCTGCATGCGCCTGCTCGTCGAGGGGGTGCTCGGCTCACAGGCGGCGCTCGGGGGGTCGGGCCTGGAGACGCTGCGCTGGCACGAGCCGGTCAGACCGGGCGATAGGATATCGATCGAGGTGGAGCTCCTCGAGAAGAGCCCCGATCCCGGCGACGACTCGCGAGGACGACTCCGGACGGCGGTCCGGGGGTACAACCAGGAGGGCGTGAAGGTGATCTCCTGGGTGAGCCGCGGTCTGATCGCCCGGCGGTCGCCAGCCTAACAGCGCCGGCGGCGCCGGACAGCGCCCGTTCGAGCCGGGATCGCGATGTCGCGGGCCCCTTGCAACCGACAGTATTTCCCTTACGCTGGCCAACGACCGAGTAGATGCCAAAGGAGTTTATCGAGGTCCGAGGGGCGGCGGAACACAACCTCAAGGACGTCGACGTCCGAGTCCCACGCGAGGAGTTTACCGTGGTGACCGGGCTCTCCGGGTCGGGAAAGTCCTCGCTCGCGTTCCAGACGATATACGCGGAGGGCCAACGACGCTACATCGAGTCGCTGTCGGCGTACGCACGCAACTTCCTGGGGCAGATGGACAAGCCCCAGGTCGAGAACGTCGAGGGGCTCTCGCCGGCGATCTCGATCGACCAGAAGAACGCCGCGAACAACCCACGGTCGACGGTGGGCACCGTCACCGAGCTCCACGACTATCTCAGACTGCTCTACGCACGGGTTGGCACCCCACACTGCCCGGAGTGCGGGCGCGAGGTTGGCGAGCAGTCCGCACAGAACATGGTCCGGCGAGTTCTGGAGCTGCCGGAGGGGACCAAGGCGAAGATCGCCGCCCCCGTCGTACGGGACCAGAAGGGCGCCTTCGCAGACCTGTTCGACCAGTTGGTCGCCGACGGCTACGCCCGTGTCGAGGTCGACGGAGCGGAGTACGACCTCGCCACCGAGCGGCCGGAGCTAGACGAGAACTACAACCACTCGGTCGACATCGTCGTCGACCGTGTCAGCGTGAGTCAGGCAGCCCGCTCGCGGATCACCGACTCGGTCGAGACCGCGCTCGAGGAGGCCGAGGGGCTGTTGAAGATGATCCTGCCGGACCCACCCGAGGGGGTCGAGAATATGGGGAGCCGCGAGCGCCGGACCGGCGATCTGGCTGGCGAGGACGACGGCCGGCTCGTGGTGGCGTTCTCCGAGGAGCTGGCCTGCACACACTGTGGGATCGACCTCCCCGAGCTCGAGACCCGCTCGTTCTCGTTCAACTCCCCACACGGTGCCTGTCCGAGCTGTGAGGGGATCGGCGAGACCAAGGAGGTCGACGAGACGCTCGTGGTGACCGACCCCGAACAGCCGTTGCGAGACGTGTTCGAGCCCTGGTCCTACCAGCGCAAGTACTACCGGCGCCAGATCGACAACGTCGCCGAGCACTTCTCGGTGAGCGTCGAGACGCCGTTCGAAGAGCTCGACGAGAGCGTCCAACGGCAGTTCCTCCATGGGACCGACCGTATCGTCGAGTTCTCCTGGCGGACGAAGAACGGGATTCGCGAGAAATCCGAGCGGTTCGAAGGGGTCATGGAGAATCTCTCACGGCGATACGTCGAGACCGACTCCGATCGAGCGCGATCACACATCGAGAAGTACATGGCGACGACCGACTGTCCGGCCTGCGAGGGGACCCGCCTGAAGCCCGCCTCGCGAGCCGTGCTGTTCGAGGACACCTCGATCACGGCGGTCAATCGCATGTCGATCGGTGACGCGTTGGCCCACTTCGAGGGGATGGAGGCCGGGCTGACCGAGCGGGAGCTGACGATCGCCGAGGAGATCCTCAAGGAGATCCGTGCGCGCTTGGGGTTCATGCAGGAGGTCGGGCTGGAGTATCTCACCCTCGACAGAGAGGCCTCGACGCTCTCCGGTGGCGAGAGCCAGCGAATCCGACTGGCTACACAGGTCGGCTCGGGGCTGGTTGGTGTGCTCTACGTGCTCGACGAGCCGTCGATCGGGCTCCACCAGCGGGACAACGACCGCCTGCTGGACACACTGGAGGGGCTGCGTGATCTCGGCAACACGCTGCTGGTCGTCGAACACGACGAGGAGACCATGTGGCGAGCCGACCAGGTGATCGACATGGGCCCAGGGCCGGGCAAACGCGGCGGCGAGGTGGTGGCGAACGGGCCCGTCGAGGAGGTGATGGACGAGCCCGACTCGCTGACCGGCGCCTACCTCTCCGGGGAGCGAGCGATCCCGGTCCCGGAGAGGCGCCGGCCGGGCGACGGGGAGCTGACGGTGCTGGGGGCCCGTCAGCACAATCTCTCTGACCTGGACATTCCGATACCGCTGTCGGCGTTCACCGCGATCACGGGTGTCTCGGGGTCGGGCAAGTCGACGCTGCTCCACCAGATCCTCTACAAGGGGCTGGTCAAACGGATGAACAACACCGACGTCAATCCGGGCGAGCACGACGATATCGAGGGGATCGACGCCGTCGAGACCGTCCGATTGATCGATCAGTCACCGATCGGCCGGACCCCGCGATCGAACCCGGCGACGTACACCGGTGTGTTCGATCACATCCGTGAGCTGTTCGCCGAGACGAAGCTCTCGAAACAGCGTGGCTACGAGCGCGGTCGATTCTCCTTCAACGTCAAGGGCGGGCGCTGTGAGGCCTGTGGCGGCCAGGGGACCGTCAAGATCGAGATGAACTTCCTCTCGGACGTGCACGTCCCCTGCGAGGAGTGTGATGGCGACCGCTACAACGACGAGACGCTCGACGTGACCTACAAGGACGCCACCATCTCTGACGTGCTGAGCATGGAGGTCGAGGAGGCCTACAGCTTCTTCGAGGGCCACGGGGGCATCCGGCGGCGGCTGGCGCTGCTCAAAGACGTCGGGCTCGGCTACATGCGGTTGGGCCAGCCCTCGACGACGCTCTCGGGCGGCGAGGCCCAGCGGGTGAAACTCGCCGAGGAGCTCGGGAAGACCGACAGCGGCAACACGCTGTACCTGCTCGACGAGCCGACGACGGGGCTCCACTCGGAGGACGAACGCAAGCTGATCGAGGTGCTCCAGCGGCTGACCGATGCCGACAACACGGTGGTGATCGTCGAGCACGAGATGGACCTCATCAAGAACGCCGATCACATCATCGACCTGGGCCCGGAGGGCGGCGAGAACGGCGGGGAGCTGCTGGCCGCCGGAACCCCCGAGGAGGTCGCCCGGACGGAGGCCTCGCACACGGGCCGCTATCTTCGTGATCTACTGCCGGCGGTCGAGCTCGAGGGGCCCCGCTCCGGCCGAGAGCGCCGGGAGCGGGCAGAGGACGGTGCCGACCGGACGGCACAATCAGAGGCCGCCAGCAACGACTGAGCGAGGTCGATGCCGGTGCGACGGACCGACAAGCTACTTTGTCTCCCCGGGCATGTGACGAGTAACATGTGGGACTTCGTCGTGGTCGGAGCCGGGCCCGCGGGGTCTCGGTTCGCACGCCAGGCCGCCCGAGCCGGGCGGTCTGTGCTCGTGGTGGAGAAAGGCACTGTGGGGCGCCCGCTGGCCTGCTCGGGACACGTCTCCGAGGACCTCTGGGCGTTCGTCCCCGAGAGCCACCACGAGCGGCTCAGACAGAACGAGATCTACGGCGCCCGCTTCCAGCTTGACGGGCCGGCGACCGACGGCAAAGCCTACCCCTTCTACACCGAGGAGCCGATCTCCAACGCCGTCGACCGCGTGGAACTCGACCGGGTGCTGGCCGACGCGGCGGTAGCGGCCGGCGCGGAGCTCCGCGAGGGACAGACGGTCACGGCCGCCGACCACCGAGGCGACCACGTCCAGGTGACCGTCGCGACGGCCGGCGCGACCGAGCGTATCGAGACGCGCATGGTCGTCGGCGCCGACGGGCCGCGCTCGCGGATCCGCGATGCAGCGGGGCTGCCAGAGCCCGAGGAGTTTCTCCACGGCGTCCTCGGGTTCGACGAGACGGCCAACACGGCCGACTTCGTCGACGTCCACCTGGACGTCCCCCGATTTTTCGCCTGGCGTATCCCACGAGGAGAGGCCGGGACCGAGTACGGGCTGGCGGTGAGTCCCGGCGAGGACGCCCCGGCCAGGTTCGACCAGCTCTGTGAGGGCTACGACGTCGAGCCGACGACGCGGTGTTCCGGGCTGATACCGATCGGCCCCCCGGCGTCGGTCACCGGCGATCGGATGCTGCTGGTCGGCGATGCCGCGGCACAGACGAAACCGTTCACCGGTGGTGGTATCGTCTATGGGATGCGTGCGGCCGACATCGCCGCGGAGGTCGTCGACCCGGCCGTGCCGGCCTCGTTGGCCGCGTACGAACGGGCGTGGCGCTCCGAGCTCGGTCGTGACCAGTGGCTGGGCAAGCTCGTCAGAGCCGGCTACTCGTTGCCGGCCCCGCTCCAACGGGTCGGCCTGCGGGCGTTTTCGGGGGAGATCGCGGTCCACATGGACCGGCCGTCGACGCTGTTCTCACCGGCGCAGCTCCGTGCGCTGCTCCCCTGAGATCGCCGGGGGTCACTCGAGAACGGTCGGTCGGCGTGCCGAGGCGTCGGCCTCCGGGAGGAATGGCAGGCCCACGATCTCACCGGCACTCCCCTCGACGGTGACCGGCTGTGTGCCGAGCCCGTAGTCGACGTACGCCAGCGCGACGGGGTGCTCCAGTGACGGGGAGAGCGCCGCGCGTGTGACCTGGCCCACGTCCGTCGCAGTCGTGACCGTCGCCCCGGCGGCAGGGGGCTCGGTCTCGTCGGGTAGCGCGACGCCGACGAGCTGTCTGGATGGCTGGCCTCTGTTCTCCACCCGCGAGACCACCTCCTGGCCGACGAAACAGCCCTTTTCGAAGTCCACCGCGTTGTCCATGCCGACCACGTTGGGGACCTGGCCCGCGAGCTCGGTCTCGAACAGCGGAGTCCCGGCCTCGAGGGTGAGCGTCTCCCAGGTGCGATAGCCGACCGGCACCGCACTGGGACCACCGTACAACAGCGTGTCGTAGACGGCCGGCGCGTCGGCCGCGGCACACACCACCTCGTAGCCCTCCTGGCCCGTCGGGTCGTCGCTACGGATGACCGTCACCCCGACGTCGCCCATCCGGCCTCGGTCGAACGCGAGCGTGCCGGCTGGTGTCTGTGTCGAGAGGACGGACGCGACCTTCTCGGTCGCGAGTGGGCCGTGGACGCCGAACACACCGAACGCGGTCGTCGCTTCGCGAATCTCGACGTCCTGGATGAAGGTGCGCTCGGCCCACTCGGCGGCGATCTCGCCGGCCACGTCGGCCGCGGTGAACAGCAACAGACGCTCGCCGGTCGCGTAGATGTAGAGGTCGGCTCGAATCTTCCCCTCCGGCCGGAGCAACACCGCGTACACGCCCTGCCCGTCGGCGGCGGGGACGCGATTCGAGACGATGTTGTCGACGTACTCCTGCCGGTCCGAGCCCGTCACCTCGATGATCCCGTAGCCCATCTCGATCACGCCCATCCCGTTTCTGACGGCGCGATGGGTGCGCTCTGGGCGACCGTAGTGCTCGACCACGGTCCCACCCGGGGTCTCTCTGAACACGGCGTCGTGTGCCCGATGATCCTCCCCTACCAGCGTCATGGGTTACCGGAGGATGGCCGCGCTAAAACAGTGCTCGATTCTGCACCGACTAGAACGGGAGCTGCTCGCGCAGCCACTCGAGCGGCGAGGTCGGCGTGTCGGTCTCGTTCGTTTCGGGGATCACACGAGCGGCCGGGTACAACATCGTCTCGTTGCCCTCACGGTCGACCCGGATCAGCTCTGCCTCCTTGAGCCCCGTGAGCGCCTCCTCGATGGCGTCGATGTCCAGATCGGTCCGCGCACGGAGCCCGAGCACGGTCATGCCTTCCTCCTGGTGGTCGACCAGCGTGTCCAGCACGGCCACGTCGGCGGCATCACGATCTCGGAACTCCCGCCTGGCCTGCATGGCTCCTCGTTTGCCCGGTGGGCTCTTAACGGTTGACGGGCGCGTCCGACGGGCTCGGCGCTCCTGGCGGGCGCCCCGCGGCGTCTCCGACGGGCTCGCATCGCCACCGCCCCGGCACATTTATACAGAAAACCTGCCGAATTGAACCATGGCGCTTCGGTGTACGCTGTTTGGCCACGTCTACGACGATTCGACGACACGGCGCGACCGTGAGGTCCGGGGTGATGAGGTCGTGACCGTCGTCAGAACCGTCGAGCGATGTGCAATCTGCACCGCCGAGCGGGTCGTCTCCGAGAACAAGGAGATCGTCTCGGTCGTCGACGAGGGAGAGCTCGAGACCGAGCAGGGAGAGCATCTCGAGGCCGCGCCGGCCGGCGAGCCGGAGCCGGAGGAGACGGAGCCGACCACCGAGCCCCCGGGTGGGGCCACGACACCGAGCCAGTTCGACGCCGCCGATATGAACGGCGGGACACAGGGGGCCGAGATTCTACCGGGCACCGAGGAACCCCCACGCGCTCCCGGACAGTGGCCGGGCGACCCGGAGGCGAGTGACGAGCCGTGGGAGCCCTCCGAGCTGGGGGGTGGTCCCGGCACCGAGCCGACACCCGACCCCGACCAGCCCGAGCCGGCGCCGGTCAACCCGGCACCGGACCGAATCGCAGGGGTCGGCAACACGACGGTGACACTCCGCTGTCCGGTCTGTGAGGCGGCAATCGATTCGGAGAACGCCTATCGCGACGGCGATGCCTGCCCCGAGTGTGTCGAAGGCTATCTGACGGCCGAGGAGTGAGCCCCCCGTGCGCTGCGCGCTGCCGGAGGGGCGCACAGTCCGGCGCCAGGTTGGAGTCGAAATCATTAGGCCGCGCCCGGCGCTATCGACCCTCATGGAGGAGTACAAGATGCGTAGAGGTGAGTATCTCGAAGAACGGGTGCCGGATCTTCACGCGACGGTCGAGGATTACTTCGGGCCGGTGACGGACGTCCAGGAGTTCAACGGCAGCAATCTCCACGTCGTCGACGAGCCGGACAACCCCGTCTTCGAGCGGGTCGTTGCCGGGGCGGTGACCTACCCCAGCAAGAAGGACAAGCTCGCCGTGGACTTCGTCCAGCGACCGCTAGAGGAGCTGGTCGAGACCGGCGACGTCGACGCAGCCGGCGAGGCGAACGCCGCGAAGAACGAGTTCCTTCTCGAGTGTACCGGTCGGGACGCAAAGTCACGGCGGGAGTCGATGAAACGGTCCGTCGAAGACGACGCCGAGACACCGGACACCAGCTGAGCCGCCCGCTACATCACCGAGGGGTTGGTCGTCTCGTAGGCCTCCTCGGTCAACAGCGCCTCCAAGTTCGTGTAGGGCACGAACGCCAGCATCACGCCATCGTCGGTGTACAGCTCCACACCGTTCTCGACGTGTTCGTAGGTGGCCGCCTCGAGCTGTCCGTTCGGCAGTATCGCACGGAACATGGCTACCCCCAGCAGGCGCAGCGTCCTAATGCTGTCTCCTCCCAGCCGGCCAGACACCACTCAGTCGATGATCCCGTAGCCCCGCCGGAACAGCAGGATACAGCTCCCGACGACCGCCACCGTCAGGGCGGTCAGCACCACCAACGACGCGTTCGGGTCGACGTCGGCGTAGCCCAGAAAGCCGTACCGCACGCCGTTGACCATGTAGATCATGGGGTTCAACAGCGATATCGTCCGGTAGACCGGCGGCAGAATGTCCAGCGAGTAGAACACGCCGCCGAAGAACGTCAGCGGGCGGAGGATGAACTGGTTCAGGACGGTCAGATAGTCGAAGTCACGAGCCCAGAGCCCACCGATCACACCGAACCCCGCGAACAGTGTCGTGATGACGAGCATGAACGCGATCAGGTAGAGCGGGCGCTCGACAGGGACCGAGCCACCCGAGATGGCAAACGGGACGAACACGAGCCCCACGCCGACGATGATGAACCCCACGACGACACCTCTGAGCGCCGCCGCGAGCACGTAGGCGACGACCTGTGTCGTGTACGACAGCGGCGACGTCAACACCTCGTTGATGTAGTTGTTCCAGCGCCCGTGGAAGATCGAGAACGAGGAGTTCTCGAACGCGTTGGATATCGCGCCCAGCACGACCAGCCCGGGGAGAATGAACAGGATGTAGTCGAAACCTTTGATCGCCGAGATCCGCCCGCCGAGGATCACGCCGAACACCGAGAAGTAGAGGATGTTCGTGATCGCCGGTGGGAGGAACGTGTTTCGGGGGCGCCGGAGAAAGCGGAGTATCTCCCGGCGCAACAACGACCAGAACCCCGGGCCGGCGCGGCCACCGGTTAGTCGGCTGGACACCGAGCTCATCGTTCGGCCTCGACGGGTGTGTCTTCGGTGTCGGCAGGCCGGTCAGCGGTGCCGTCGGGCACGGAGTTGTCCAGCCGCGTCATGTCTACGAAGACCTCCTCGAGCGACGCCCGCCGAATGTCGACGTCTGCCACCTCGATGCCGGCCTTGTTCACCGCCTGGATGACGTCTGCGGCCACCCCGCCGGCGCTGTCGGCGACGACGCTCAGCGTCCGGCCGTCCGCACTCACCTCCTTGACCCCCTCGAAGCTGAACTCGGGGAGCGTTCGGGCCGGGCTCGCGAGCTCGAGGACCAGCCGGTCGGTGCCTCGCGCCCGGAGCTCGTCGGGGGTCGCGACCTCCACCTTCCGCCCCTCGTCGACGATGGCGACCCGGTCACAGAGCCGCTCGGCCTCCTCGATGTAGTGGGTGGTCAGGAGGATGGTCGTCCCCGCGGCGTTGAGCCGCTCGATCAGTCGCCAGAGCTCGCGCCGCAGCTGCACGTCCACCCCGGCGGTCGGCTCGTCGAGGATCAACAGCTGCGGGTCGGTCACGAGTGCTCGGGCCAGCAGAAATCGGCGTTTCATCCCGCCCGAGAGCCAGTCGAATCGTGTCTCGCGTTTCTCGTTAATGCCCACGGTCTCGAGCACCTCCGTGGCACGCCGTTCGGCCTCGGCCGGAGCAACCCCGTGATAGCCGGCCTTGTGCTCGAGCACCTCGTGGATGGGAAAGAATCGATCGACGTTGAACTCCTGTGGGGAGAGCCCGATCCGATCGCGGGCTTGGCGATACTCGCTCTCGACATCGTTGCCGAACACCTCCACGCTGCCCTCGCTCGCGCGGGCCAGCCCGACCAGGACGTTGATGAACGTCGTCTTGCCGGCGCCGTTCGGCCCCAGCAGGCCGAAGAACTCACCCGGTGAGACCCGCAGTGAAAGCCCGTCGAGCGCCGTCAGCTCACCGTATCGCTTTACCAGCCCGTCTGCCTCGAGAGCCAAAGTCACTAGATTACGATTGGCCGTCCGACCGTTAAGCCTCCCGGAACCGCTGGTCGCCCGATATCCGTCTCCCCGTACTAGGAACCGATCTTCGATCGGGAGACCTGGATCCCCCCCGGCGTGATGATGATCTGGTCGTCGTCCTTCTGGACGATGTCGCCCGAGACCTCGCGAGCCACCTGTTTGAGCTCGTCTGAGATCTGCTCCATCGTCCGGTCGGTGGTCGAATGCCGCGTGATGTCAGCGATGACGACGTCGCCATCGTAGACGGCGTCTTTGATCTCGATGATGTCGGCCTTGTTGCTGATCGTCGCGATCTGAATCGAGCGCTCGACATCGGGGACGGCAGCACCGAAGTCATCGGCTGTCAGCGAGACGTAGTCGTCGGTCGACCGCGACCCCCCACCCAGTAGCTTGCTCATCAAACCCATGGTACCACGCTGCCCGGTGTGTGTATAGATGTTGCGTCAGACACGACGCTCGAGCCCGGCGCGACGGGCCGGTTCGGGGCCCCTGGTGCAGACGCAGACCGGTGCCCGCCGGCACCGCTCGGACGGTGGGGGCGGCTCAGGCGGCGTACTCGCGGGTGGCCTCGACCAGCGCACGGCGGTAATCGGAGGGGTCGGGGTCGGTCGCGAGCGAGCGGAAGCTCGACCGGAAGCGGTCCAGGCGGATCGTGGGTGCGTCACTGGCCGCCGCTCTGGCGAGATCGTACAGCCGGTGGTCGGGGGCGACCAGTCCGTGGCGTTCACACAGCGCCAGTGCAAACGCCGCGTTGACCGCGGTGATCTCGGGGTCGGCCGCCGGCGTCAGTCGACGGGAGTTCGTCGCCGGGGCCCCCGAGATACCGGGGGCCCTGGCCGGACGGTCAGCGAGCGCACTCGCCAGCGAAGACTCCAGATAGGAGACCAGCTTGTCGGCAGGCGCCACGTCCAGCGTGATATCGTCGGCGTAGATATCCTTCATGTGGTTGGCGATCTGATAGCAGTGGGCCAGCTTGCGGCGCTCGACCGACTGCCCGGTCAGCGCCAAGTAGAGCACCTCCTCGGTCGACTGTGTGTGGGAGGGGTGGGCCTGCTCGTAGCGGAGCATGTGTGAGTACTCGTGCAGCGCGAGCTCTCGGCCCATCGCCCCCCTCGCCGCCTGTTGTGACATCACCAGAACGTGATGGTCGTCGTCGTAGTGGCCGGTGAGCGTCCGCTCGTCGGGATCCTCACGAACCTCGACCTCGACCGGCCACGCCAGGTCGTGCTCCGTCTCGAACAGGTCGCGGGCGCTCAGAAAGGGGTCGGCTGGCCCCCGGCCCATCACACGAACATCCATGGTACCTCCTGTCAGGGCCGGGCCGGTATGGTTCTTCCGTCAGCGCGTGGCTGGGGGCGCAGGGCCACCGGCGGGCCGCTTAGGGTGTACGGACCACAACGCGTGGTGTGCACCGTTGGTTGCTGTCGCTTGGGCTCTCGGGACTCCTACTGGGGGTGGCCATCAGCACGCTCATCGCCGGGCGAGAGGCCCGGGTGTTGGTGGTCGTCTCACTCTGCTGTGCCGGGGGCGCGTACGTCGCCTATCGACACGCGATGACCCGGATGGTCAGGTCGATTCACGGTGGTATCGACGACGAGCGTCCGCCCACCCACTCCGAGACGACCACGGAGGATGCGGGCGGGGTGACGGCGCGCACGAGGTCGGGCGACTACGACGACTGGGGGTGGGCGTCGGCCGACGAGGACGACCCGTTCTGGAGCGAGGACGTGACCGACTGGGAAGACCCCTGGGCGACGACGACAACAGACCCGGCAGACGTGGGCGGTGAGAGCGAGCGAACGAGCGACTGGTGGCAACGGACAGGCGACCGCGACCGGAACACCGAGAGCGGCCACGAACGAGCCCCGGACGAACGAGAGGACGAGGACCCGACACGGCGGGCGTACGCGATCCTCGGGGTCGAACCCGGAGCGGACGAGGAGGCCGTGCGAGCGGCATACAGAGCCCGGGTCAAGGAGACACATCCGGATCGCCCGGACGGGGACGTCGATGCCTTCCTTCGGGTGCGCGAGGCCTACGCTCACCTCCAACAACAGACTGGTGAGTCAGAGCAGCTGTCGGTCTGAGCGAGCGCTCGAGATGCGGCCAGCCGCAGAGACCGGAAAGCGGCTGCCAGCGGCGCGTTCCCGGGGGAAACACTACTCTTTTACCGCTCCTGCTGGAAGTTCTGGGCATAATGGGCCGACGCAAAAAAATCGTGCAGGAGTGCGAACAGCTGATGGACAAACCGGATCAGATCCGGAACATCGCCATCGCTGCACACGTCGACCACGGGAAGACGACGCTGACCGACAATCTGTTGGCAGGCGCCGGGATGATCGCCGACAAGGGTGAGGCGACCCGACTGATGATGGATACCGAGGAGGACGAACAGGAACGCGGAATCACCATCGATGCGGCGAACGTTTCGATGACACACGAGTATCAGTCGACGAACCACCTGATCAACCTCATCGACACCCCCGGCCACGTCGATTTTGGGGGTGACGTGACACGGGCGATGCGGGCGGTCGACGGGGCACTGGTCGTCGTGGACGCCGTCGAGGGCGCGATGCCACAGACCGAGACCGTCGTTCGACAGTCGCTACGAGAGGGTGTCAAACCGGCGCTGTTCATCAACAAGGTCGACCGGCTGATCTCCGAGCTACAGGAGGGCCCCCAGGAGATGCAACAGCGACTCGAGCAGGTGATCCAGAGCGTCAACGAGCTGATCAGAGGGATGACCGAGGAGGACGATGTCGACTGGACCGTCTCCGTCGAGGACGGCACCGTCGCGTTCGGCTCGGCACTGTACAAGTGGGGCGTCTCGGCGCCATCGATGCAGGAGACGGGGATCGGCTTCCCCGAGATCATCGATCTCGAGCAGGGTGGCAACCGCGACGAGCTCCACGAGCGGACGCCGCTCTCGGACGTGGTGTTGGACATGGTCGCCGAGCACTTCCCCAATCCACTGGAGGCACAGCCGACGCGGATTCCAGCGGTCTGGCGTGGGGATGCGACCTCGGATCTCGCGATCCAGATGCGGGACGTCGACGACGACGGCGATATCGTGTTCATGGTGACGGATATATCGATGGACCCGCACGCTGGCGAGGTCGCCACCGGGCGCCTGTTCTCGGGGACCATCCAGAAGGGCCAGGAGCTGTACGTCTCCGGGACCGCCGGTAAGAATCGTGTGCAGTCCGTCGGGATATTCATGGGCGGCGAGCGAGAGGAGCTCGACCGCGGTGTACCGGCGGGCAACGTCGCCGCGATAACGGGGCTCGGGAACGCCATCGCGGGCTCGACGGTCTCGAGCGTCGAGATGACACCGTTCGAGTCGATCGAGCACATCTCGGAGCCGGTGATCACCAAGAGCGTCGAGGCCAAGACGATGGACGATCTGCCAAAGCTAATCGAGACGCTGCGGCAGGTCTCCAAGGAGGACCCGACGATCCGCATCGAGATCAACGAGGACACCGGCGAGCACCTCATCTCCGGGCAGGGGGAGCTCCACCTCGAGGTGATCACCCAGCGTATCGAGCGCAACCAGGGGATCCCCGTCGCCACCGGTGAGCCGATCGTCGTCTACCGCGAGGCGCCGACGGCCCAGAGCCGAGAGGTCGAGGGGATCTCACCCAACCGGCACAACCGGTTCTACATGAGCGTGGAGCCGCTCGGGCAGTCGATCGTCGACATCATCAAGCTCGGCGATGCCTCGATGGACATGCCCGAGCTCGAGCGCCGAGAGGCGCTGATGGAGGCCGGGATGGACAAGGAGACCGCCCAGAACGTCGAGCACATGTACGGGACGAACATCCTCATCGACGATACCAAGGGAATCCAGCATCTCAACGAGACGATGGAGCTGCTGATCGAGGGTGTCGAGGAGGCGCTGGTGGACGGGCCGCTGGCGGCCGAGCCGGTCCAGGGAGGGCTGTTGCGGCTACACGATGCCAGGCTCCACGAGGACGCCATCCACCGTGGCCCGGCACAGGTCATCCCGGCGACACGGAACGCCGTCCACCGGGCGCTGATGGACGCCGAGGTGCGGCTGCTCGAGCCGATCCAGGACGTCCGCATCGACGTCCCCAACGAGTACATGGGGTCGGCCTCGGGCGAGGTCCAGGGGCGACGTGGGAGTGTCGACGACATGTACCAGGAGGGTGACCTCATGGTCGTCGAGGGGATCGCCCCGGTCAACGAGATGATCGGGTTCTCCTCGGACATCCGTTCGGCAACGGAGGGGCGGGCGTCGTGGAACACCGAGAACGCAGGGTTCCAGGTGCTCGCCGACAACCTCCAGCCGGAGACGATCACCGAGATCCGCGAGCGAAAGGGGATGAAGATGGAGCTGCCCCAGATGGTCGACTACTTCTGAACGAGAGAGAATCCCGACCGCGAGCCGTCTTCCCGGCGGGGCAGGCCGAGTGTCTGGGGCCGTTCGGAAGACTGGGACGTTCCTGTGGAGCCGAGCGCGTCTCTCGAGCCGGTCGGTCCGAGCGGTTCACCCGACGAACTCGTACAGCGAGTCACCGACGCAGTGGAGCGACTCGACGACCTTCCCATCCTCGCCGATCATCTCCGAGCCCTCGACGTCCGCACGGCCGACAGCGAGTACCTTCCCGTGTGTCTGCTCGGCGATGGCCACGGGCTCGCCGGCGGCGATCGAATCGTCGGCGGCGACGATCCCCGGGCGCATCACGTTGGCCCCATCGGAGACGAACGAGACCGCCCCCGCGTCGACGGTGACGACGTTGCGTTCGGGAGCGTACTCGTTGGCACCGCGAACCGTCAGGACGGGCTCTCCATCGAAGAATGCGACGTGGGGCGCCCCGTCGGTGAGCACCACCCGGCGGTCGTAGTCGTCGAACTCGACGGCCTCGAACACCTCGCTGTCGATCTCGACACCCATGGTCTCACGCACGGCCTCGCGAATGCTATCGATCTCGTCGGCCCGGAGATGATGCCGCGACTTGATCTCCATGGTTGCGGTGGGGGACCGCGAGCGCTTAAACCGACTGTCACCGCTCGGCAGATGCAGCCGGCGCTGTCAGACCTCTGGCGTGCTCGTAACACATCTCTAAGTGCCCCCGCAGTCTAAGGGGGACAATGTGGGCCACCCGGCCGGGACGTGCAGCGGAGGTTTCCTGCATCGCCTGTGGCGAGGAGGTAGCGCGCAGAGATGCGAGGGAGTACGACAAGTACGGCGACCGCTTTGACAGAGCCGAAAAACGGTTCGAGCATCTGTGCAAGGGCTGTTATCGGGAGCAGAGCCACCAGCCACGCGACGGGCTCGAGCGGCTGTTGGTCGCGAGCGAGGCCGGGGAGGCCGGCCGGCGTGAGTTTCTCGAGCGGTACACGGCACTCGTCACCGCAGAGTGGGACCAGACGCGGGCTGGCCCCGGACGGGAAGCCAGCGAAGACTGAACAGCGCGCCCTGGGGCCACCAACTATTCAAACGCCTTCGTCCAACTGGACGTATGGACACCGACGGCACAGATCAGGCAGCTGCTGGCACCCCGGAGGGACAGGGGCCCGTCGAAATCGACGAGGAGCTGAGCCGTCATCTCGCGAACAAGCGTGAGGAACTGTTCGAGGAGTTCGAGCTCAACGATGCGTTCCCGCCCGAGGTCCGTCGCGAGGCCGAGCGCCGGACGACGGATATCGACGGGGAGATCGCCGCCGAGCTGGAGTCGCCGGCTCGGAGCGACCATCGTGAGCTGCCGACGGTCACGATCGACCCGGTCGACGCGCAGGATTTCGACGATGCGATCTCGATCGCCAAGGAGGACGGCCAGTACCGACTCTGGGTCCACATCGCCGACGTCACCCACTACGTCGAGCCCGACAGCGCGATGTGGGAGGAGGCGGTCGCCAGAGCCAACACCATCTATCTGCCCGGCTACACCATGCACATGCTACCGCCGGTGTTGGCCGAGAGTGTCTGCTCGCTCGTCCCCGACGAGGATCGGCTGGCTCACACCGTCGAGATGGTCATCGACGAGCAGACGCTGACCTACGACGAGATCGACATTCACAAGAGTGTCATCCACTCCGACGAGCGGCTGACCTACGCCGAGGCCGAGAGCCGGCTTGACGAGCCCGATGCCCCCCAGCACGACCTGTTGGCGATGGTCTACGAGCTGGCCGATGGGCTACACGAACAGCGCAAGGCCGACGGCTCGCTCGTGTTGAATCCGGCACGTGATCGGGCACACACGATGATCGAGGAGTGTATGCTCAAGGCCAACAAGGCCGTCACACACGAGCTCCAGTGGGTTCGGACGCTCGAAGCGATGTTCCGCGTCCATCCACAGCCCTCACCCCAGGAGTGGGATAAGGCGCTCCAGGAGATCCAGGAGTTAGACGGCGTCTCGATACCGGGTGAGGCCTGGGACGACCCCCGCAAGGCGGTCAACGCGACGCTGGCCGAGGCACCGGGGCGCCAGCTGAACAAGATCCAATGGGCCGTCATGAAGGTGATGCCCCGAGCGAAGTACATGAACGACCCGTTCGGCGGCCATCACGCGCTGAACTTCGAGGTGTACGGCCACTTCACCTCGCCGATTCGCCGGCTTTCTGATCTCGTCAACCACTGGATCGTCTATCAGGACGAGACGCCCGGCGACCACGATCTGCCGGCGCTGTGCGATCACGCCTCCCGGCGACAGAAGGACGGTGAGACCGTCGAGCGGCTTTACAAACAGTTCCTTCAGGAGGTGGGGCTGGACCCGGATGCGGTGAACAACCGCGGGCTGCGGGTCCTCGAACCGGACGAACAGGAGGACGAGCAGGCACCCGAGCACGACGCGGCCAGCCCGGCCGAGGCCGACGCCGAGATGGATTGAGCGAACCGCGCACAGCACGCGAATTCTTTTGGCCGGTGACCGCCTTCATAAGATATCTAATGCGAAAGCAGCTTGCGGTCCTGATGGTCGCGTTGCTCGTCCTCCCGGCCGGTGTATCGGCCGTGCCCGATGCCCGACTGACGTTCTCGGGGCTCACCGTCGCCCCCACGGGGCCCGTCGTCGGCGAGCCGGTGACCGTGACCGGGACCTTACAGAACTCGGGTGGCTCGCCGGAGCCGGTCGAGATCGACCGGGTCGTCCTCCAGCGTGCGGGCTCGGGGGAACGGCTCGCCATGGGTGAGGACCCCGGTGCGCTCTCACAGGGCGGGACGCTGACCGTCGATCTCGTCCACGCCTTCGAGGAGCAAGGGCGACAGGACCTGCAGCTCGTAGCCAAAGGCACCGACGGAAACGACGAGACCGTCCGGGTGGTCAGACCGGTGACGGTGCTGGTCGAGGAGGCGAACCCGGCGATGGAGGTCGAGATCGCCCAACCCGTCGCAGGGGCGGCGACGCCGGTCGAAGTGAACGTCTCGAACCCGGCGGCCGAGACACGACGCAACATCGCGATCGACCTCCAGCTAGAGGCCGGTGATGGGAGCCGACGGGTCATCCCGACGCTGCCATCGGGGGCCACGGCGGCGGTGAGCCTCACGCTGCAGGCGAGCGAGCCGGGCAACCAGGAGCTGACGATCTACATGAACTACACCACCTCGACCGGTGACCGACAGAGCACATCGAGTGTTCGCCAGATCGAGGCGGTCACGATGCGAGAGGACGTCGGCGTCGCCGTGACGAAGGTCTCGATGGAGGCCGCCCAGGCGGCCGGTGGTGGCAATCTGCAGTCGCTGTTGGGCGGTGGCGCGGCCGCCGCAGGCGGAAGTACACTACAACAGCAGGAGACGGCGACGAGCCAGAGCGACGGCCGACAGATCACGGTGACGAACTTCGGCAACATCGAGGTCAGCAGCGTGGTGATCCAGCCGGCGGTCGGGGAGAACGCGCTCGCCCGACGGTACGTCGGGTCGCTGACGCCGGGGCAATCGGAGTCGATCACCCTCGATCTCGAAGGGGTCGATGGTAGCGAGCTACGTGTCGAGACCACCTACCGATATGCGGACAACGAGCGCGGGACCGCCTCGCGGGTCCAACAGCTGAATCCGAACAAGGGAGAGGTGCGGCTGACCGACCTCGACCTCTCACAGAGCGAGGACGGGACCCTGACGATCTCGGGCAACACCGGCAACACCGGTGATGGCGAGGTGACGGCACTCGTCGTCGCCGTCGCCGAGGGAGAGGGTGTCGAGCCGGTCTACCCACAACGAACCTACTTCGTAGGGAGTGTCGCACCGAGCGAGTTCGCCCCCTTCGAGCTGACCGCCGAGGTCAGTGGCCAGAACGTCTCGTCGATCCCCCTGGAGGTCAGCTATCGGACCGGGAACGAGGTCGTCGAGGATACCATCGAGCTCCCTTACGACGACTCGCTGGGCAGTGTCGAGCAGTCGGGGCTGACGGTGGGCAGCGCCCTGCGGACGACAGCCCTGACGGGGTCGGCTCTGGCACTGATCGCGTTGGTCCCGGCGACGTACTTGATCAGGCGGCGATGACCACGACCGGGTCACGTGCACGAGAGGACGACACCAGGGGCGCAGAGACCGTACCGCTGGAGCTGGCGAACCTGCTGAAGATCTACGAGTCCGGCGCCGAACGCGTCGTGGCCCTCGACGACGTCAGCTTCCGGGTCGAGCGCGGCGAGTTCGTCAGCGTGGTCGGCCCGTCGGGGTCGGGCAAGTCGACGATGCTGAACATGCTGGGGCTGCTGGACGTGCCGAGCGAGGGGGCGATCCGGCTCGAGGGCACCGACGTGACCAGCTTCAGCGAGGCCGAACGGACCGACGCGAGAAAGGAGTATCTCGGCTTCGTCTTCCAGTCGTTCTTCCTGATCGATTCACTGACAGCCGTCGAGAACGTGACCCTGCCGACCGTCTACGACGCGGACCGCGATGCGACGGCCCGGGCCGAGCAGCTGCTCGAGCGGGTCGGGCTGGGCGACCGCCTCCGACACACGCCCGACCAGCTGAGCGGCGGGCAGAAACAGCGGGTCGCGATCGCCCGCTCGCTGATCAACGAGCCTGCGGTGCTGCTGGCCGACGAGCCCACCGGGAATCTCGACCAGGACACCGGCACGACGATTCTCGAGGAGTTCACCCGGATCTGCGACACCGAGGATGTGGCCGTCGTCACCGTTACGCACGACCCGCTGGTTGCAGACTACGCCGACCGCGAGGTGGAGCTGGTCGATGGGGTGATCCAGCGTGGCTGACCGCGGGGGCACCGGGCGATGGAATCGGGCCGCAGTCGGCGCCATCTCGGGGGCTGGCCCAGCCCCGACTGCGACGGGTGACCGGCGGTGAGCGGGCTGGAGAGCACCCCGGCCGTGTTGATGGCGATCAGGAACCTGGATCGCAACCGCCTGCGATCGGGGCTGGCGGTGCTGGGGATCGTCATCGGTGTGATCGCGATCGCGACGCTGGGTATCTTCGGCAACGTCCTCCAGCTGTCGGCAACCAACGAGCTCGGAGGGATCGGCGACCAGGTGATCGTCTCGCCGAGCACCGACGGTGGGGGGGCCACGCTCACCTCCCGAGAGGTCGACACCGTCAGACGGGTCGCCGAGGGACGGGGGACGGCGGTGCCGTTGCTGACCGGCGGGAGCCTCGTCGACGGGCCCGGCGGGCAGTCGTTCGCTCGGCTCTACGGCACGTCGGACCCGGGGGCGCTGTTCCAGGCAGCCCGCGGGACACTGCCCGATCGGCATCGACAAGGGGCCATCGTCGGGACCGCCATCGCCACCGAGTTGAACCTCCAGGTGGGCTCGGTCCTGCAGATCGAAGGGAATCGCTATCGCGTGCTGACGGTGCTGGCCTCGGGCGAGAGCATCAGCCCCATCCAGCCCGATAGCGCGGTGATCCTCCCCGAGGGTGAGTTCGCCCAGGAGGGGTACAGCCAGGTGGTCGTCAGAGCGAACAGCGGCGAGGATGCCACCGCGGTCGCACAGGGCGTCCGCGAGCGGTTGAACGCCCGCGATCAGCGTGTCTCGGTGTTCGAGCTGGGGAGCGTCCTCGAGCAGATCCAGGAGTTCCTCCGCCTGCTGAACGGCTTTCTCGTGGCGTTGGGTGCGGTGTCGCTGGTCGTCGCCGGGGTCGCGATCTTCAACGTGATGCTGATGAGCACGCGGGAACGGCGAGGTGAGATCGGCGTGTTACGGGCTGTCGGCGTGCGAAAACAGGACGTGCTCCGGACGCTGGTCGTCGAGGCCGCCCTGCTGGGTGTCGTCGGCGGGGTGGTGGGGGTGTCGATCTCGGGGCTCGCGACGCTTGGGCTCTACCAGTTCACGCCGCTCGGGCTCGACGTGGTGCTCGCGCCATCGAACGGGGCCTATCTACTGCTGGCGTTCACGTTTGGCGTCCTGATCGCGTTGCTCTCGGGGTTGTATCCCGCCTGGCAGGCTGCCAACGAACAGCCCGTCGAGGCGCTACGAGACTGAGACCGCAGCCCGCCGCCGAGTCACGCTGCAATGCGCGATGGACTCGCTGGGGAGGAACCTCACGGCTCCTCTGTGTGGGGTTTCGTGGTATCATGGCAGGTGCTCGACTCTGACGTTCATCCGCTCGCTCTCGGTCCGCGCATCGTAGTGCTGGTAGAGCACCGAGAGCGACACGTCCATTCGCTCGCCGACGATCTCCGGCGAGGTGCCGTTCGCAAGATGGTGGGTGATAGCGCCTCGACGCACCGCGTGTGGGGAGCGAGCGTCGGGACACCGTGACGGGTAGCCGTCGGCACCGCGGGCCTCGCAGTCCTCGGGCGTCCGACCGTGCGGGCACTCGCCGTACTCGCAGGGGTGCGTGCCCTGGTTCGTCCACTTGTAGATGGTGTCACCCGTCGGACGGCCGAACATCGACGTGATGAGCGGCCGACGGCAGTGCTCGTCGGTCACGTCGTAGCGGTCCGGGTGGTCGAGGTGCTCCTCGACGACGGAGAACCACCGCGGCCCGAGGTAGACCATCCGTTCGCCGGCCTCGCCGTTCTTGAGCTTCGTGCCCTCGTCCGGCCGGTGTCGAAGTCGGACGGCGTGCTCGTCGGGTTCGAGGTCTCGAACGTCGATGGAGCGGAGTGCCGACCGTCGCATACCGGTCCGCCACAGGAGCGCGAGCAGGGCGTGCCGCCGACTCGCGTAGTGTTAGCGGTCGAGGGACTCCAGTATCCGCTCGGCACGGTCCGGGCGCAGGTGAACGTCTCGCGCCTCGCTCCCGTCCGGTAGCTCGGGCGCGTGGAGTCGCTCGGCGCGGGCGTCGTGGTCGGCCTCGTCGCGCTCGGCACCTCCGGCCGGCTGGAGGACCTGTTCCCCGAGGAGCACGGCGTCTACCTCCAGGTGGTCGACGCCACGCAGACCGAGAAGATAGAGACGTGGGAACTCTCCGAGGACACCTGGGACGACATCACCGTCGTCGGTGGGCAACTGAACCACCTCCCCGAGTGCAAGCATCGGGCCTACGAGTGTCTCGCCTACGACCCCGAGGAAAACCTCGCCGTGGCGACGTGGCGGCGCTCCCGGCCCGCCTCGGAGATCGTCGGCAACCACGAGGTGAGCGACGCCCTCGACCTGATGCACGAGATACGGAGCGACCTCGAACCGGAGGCGCGGTTCTCCTCGCTCCTGCGGCGACGGCTCCCGTCCATCCTCCGGAAGCTCGACCGGCAGCGGGCGATGGACCAGTCGCGGACGCTGGAGGGCCACCTCACGCCCGGCTTCGACGACGAGTCGAGCATCGACGAGGTGCTCGCCGAGTCGCTCGAAGAGGAGTTCCTCCCGCCGCGACTCCAGAACTCCGACGACGGCGAGGGCGAGGTGAGCGACGACTCGGGTGGCGTCGCGCAAGGACTGGAGATGCTCGCCGAACTCGGCACGGCGGGTGAGGAGAGCGACGAGAGCGCGCCGAGGAACGGCCACGCGCCGGAGGGTGAGCCATGAGTCGGCAGGACTCACAAAGCGTCTACGCGGCCGCACAGGGCCGCGAGTTCCTCCGTGGTGAACTGGAGGGCAAACCGAACGAGTGGGTCCGCGAGTTCGCCGGCCTCGTCGACGACCGGGACACACTCGACCTGCTGAACTACTACTGTAGCCTGTGGAACGACGTGGGCGAGCAGTTCCTCGACACCCGGCTCGCCAAGATCATCATTCGGTCGGCGGCCACCCGGAGCATCGACGAGGCGTTCCGCGCCGGCAACGTCTCGCAGCTACAGGGCATGGTCGGGCTCACGAACCACTCCGCCGAGGGGACCGACGTACTCACCGACGCGAGCGAGCGCCTGGAGAACGAGGGCTCCATCGGGCTCGTGCTCGGGCCGCCGGGCGCGGGCAAGACCGCGCTCACGCTCGACATCGCCCGCGTGTGGGCGGCCCGGACCGGCGGCTACCTCGTCGGCAACACGACGTGGGACGGCTTCGACGAGGTGGTGAAGTCCGACACGGAACTTCTCGAATACATGGCCTCCGTCGAGGGGCCGGTACTCGCCGTGATCGACGAGACCGCGCAGGAACTCTCGGGGTTCGGGTCGGGCAACAAGCTCGCCGAGGCGTTCAGCGACTCGCTGACGTTCATCCGGAAGCGCGAGGCGAAACACGGCCCCTACGCGAAACGGGGGGTCGGTGCTCATGGTGAACCACACCCGGACCAAGACCGCGAAGCCGTTCCGAGACCTGTGTTCGTTCGCCGTCGAGAAGCCCTCGCGGAACGACCCCGGCCGCGCTCGGCTCCTCGACTCCGACGGCGGGAGCGACACGTTCGACGAGGTACGCGAATACAAGGGTATCAGCGACACACGCGAGCGGTATCAGGAACACGAGGCGAGCGAGTTCCGTATCGAAGGGACCGAGGACTGTGAGGGGGGCGAGGACGGCCCGACGACCGAGGACGTGGTTCGGTCTGAGCACATCAAGACGGCGCTCCGTGCGGTGCTCGTGAAGGGCATGAGCTACCCTGAGGCGGCCGAATTCGTCGACTACGGCGATACGTGGGTCGGCGACCGAGTGCGCGAGTGGCGCTCCGGCGACCACCGGCAACTGCTCGGCGAGGACGCGGTGCCGGCGGAGAACGTAACCGACTGACGGCGCGGGCGTGGCCGTCACCGCCGCCGCCGCACACCCACCCGGCGAGTAGCTACTTACTACAAGGGGGCCTGAGCGGGGTGGGCGCGGCGACCCGGTGCCGACCGGGGGTCGATTTTCGGCGAAAAAGCCGCGAGAAGCGAAAAATGGCTCTGTCGAAACTCTCAGAGAGCGATACGTCTGAGACATCCTGCTGAATACACAGCGCGAGTCGGTCATCCGATTTCCTCGGCAACGCGTTCATACCCGCCTCCGCACTGCACGGGCGTATGCGCGAACTCGTCTTCGCCCTCGAATATGCCCCGGGAACCAACGCGGTGGCTGACATTCTCGCGGCCAACCCGGAGACGACAATCCGTTCGCTCTCGTGTCACGTCTCACCCAACCACCTCTGGCGCGTCGACCACGTTTCTGGTGGTGACGACGCACTCGACGAACTTGCCGAGACCGTCGCCAACGCCGAGTACTACACCGACTGTCTGGCACGCCGCGACTGCGAGGCCGACTGGGAAACCGACGTTCTCGACCGCACCGACGACGCGCTCGTCCTCTACTCCTACTGGACGCGGACACCCTCCTGTACCTCTATCCCCCACCTCGCACTCGACCACTTCGGCGACGGCCTCATCTTCCAGACCACGTGGGTCGGCCACCGCTACGAGTGGCGCATCATCGCCCCCGACGACACCACCTACCACGCGTTCCGCGACGCCATCGAAGCCGAGATCGACGACACCACCGGTGTCACCTTTCTCCGGGTCGGTGACGCCGAAGAGACCACGCCGGCCGAGGGCCGTGCGGCCCTCACCGGTGAACAAGACGCCGCCATCCGGGCCGCCGTCGACAACGGCTACTACGAGACTCCACGCGAGATCGAGACCTACGAACTCGCCGACCGACTCGGCATCCCCGGCTCGACGCTCTCCTATCGGCTCCGCCGCGCCGAAGCGAAACTGGCCGAAGCCTACGCCGCCGAACGTAGCTCGTCGACGCCTCACCCCTCCCCCAACACCTGACCGGGTTTGGTACGTACCAAACTAGAAGGCTTATCCGTGGATAGCATCCATCCACGCAATGGGAACGAACGCATCCGGTTCGGACGGCATCTCCCCCCGAACCGTGACTCTCGACGTGCCGGGAATGGACTGTCCTTCCTGCGCCGAGAAGATCGTCAACAGCGTCTCGACACTCGACGGCGTCCTCACCGTAGAACCGCAGGTGATGACCGGCACCGTCCGCATCGAGTATCTCCCCGAGACGGTCGGGGTGGACGCCCTCGTCGAGCGCGTCCAAGCCGCCGGCTACGAGGTCGAGTCGCGTGACGACATCCGCACCGAACGGTTCGACGTGCCGACGATGGATTGTGCCTCCTGTGCGGGGAAGATCGAGAAGGCCCTCGACGGCGTCGCCGGTATCCGCGAACGCGAGACGCTCCCGACGACCGGCACCGTCATCGTCACCTACGACCCCGGCCAGATTTCACGGGCCGACCTCGTCTCGGCCATCGAGCGTGCGGGCTACACCGTCGAGGAGACCGACGCAGAGACCGGCGACGACGGCCTCGTCGAGGAGTCCCGGGCACGGGACGTCTGGCTGAGTCCACGGGCGCTCAAGACGTGGCTCGGTGGCGGCCTCCTGCTCGCGGGACTCGCCGTCGAGTTCCTGCTCTCTGGCCTCGACGTGACCCTCGTCTCCGTCCTCGGACGCGGGTTCGGTACCGCAGGGGGACTCTACTTCGCCGGTGCGGTCATCAGCGGCGAGCAGATCCTCCGCAACGGCTACTACTCGGCCCGCACCCGCTCGCTGGACATCGACCTGCTGATGAGCCTCGGCATCCTCGGTGCGCTGACCGCGAGCGTCGGGTTCGGCGAGGCGCTCTACCTCGAAGCCGGGATGCTGGCCGTGCTGTTCAGCGTCGCGGAGCTGATGGAGGAGTACGCAATGGATCGGGCCCGCTCCTCGCTGCGTGAACTGGTCGACCTCTCGCCGACGACGGCGACCGTCCGCAGAGACGGCGAGGAAGTGACCGTGCCCGTCGAGCAGTTGCGCATCGGCGACCACATCATCGTGCGCCCGGGCGACCGCATCCCCGCCGACGGCACGGTCTTCGAGGGAGAGAGCGCGGTCAATCAGGCACCTATCACCGGGGAGAGCGTTCCCGTGGACAAGACCGACGGGGACGAGGTGTACGCCGGCACCATCAACGAGGAGGGGTATCTCGAAGTCGAGGTGACGGCGGCAGCCGAGGACAGCACGCTGGCCCGTATCGTCGAACTGGTCGAAGACGCCCAGCGGGACAAGACCGACCACGAGCGGTTCGTCGACCGGTTCGCCGGGCAGTACACGCCGGTGGTGGTCACGCTGGCTGTCCTCATCACCGTGGTGCCACCGCTTCTCATCGACAGCGCCGTCTCGTTGAGCCTCGCCGGGCAGTCGCTCGTGTTCACGGGCGAGTGGGCGACGTGGTTCAAGCGCGGCCTCGCGCTGCTCGTCCTCTCGTGTCCGTGTGCGCTGGTCATCAGCACGCCCGTCAGCGTCGTCTCAGGCATCACCAGCGCCGCGAAGAACGGCGTCCTCATCAAGGGCGGAACACACCTCGAATCGGTCGGGACAGTCGGGGCGATAGCGTTCGACAAGACGGGGACACTCACGCACGGCGAACTGACCGTCACCGACGTCGTCCCTGCCGAGGGTGAGAGCCGCGAGTCGGTACTCTCGGTGGCGGCGAGTCTGGAGGCGCGCAGCGAACACCCCATCGCGGAGGCAATCGTAGAGACTGCCGAGGCGGAGCGCATCGAGTCGAGTGCGGTCTCAGGCTTCGAGAGCCTGACCGGGAAAGGCGTGCGGGCCGATGTCGACGGCGAGACGTACTTCGTCGGAAAGCCCGCGCTGTTCGAGGAACTGGGCGTCTCGTTCGACAGCCACGTCGCCTCGGACGGTGGCGTGGCGGTCGAGGCGTCCGGTGACGACGCGGTCGCCACCGTTGGTGGGGAGACGGTCGAATCACTCCAGTCCGAGGGGAAGACGGTCGTTCTCGTCGGCACCGAGGAGCGCCTCGTCGGTGTCGTGGCGGTGGCCGACGAGATACGCCCGGAGGCAAAGCGGGTGATCGAGCGGTTACATGACCTCGGGATCGGACACGTCGTGATGCTGACCGGGGACAACGAGGTGACGGCCCGAGCGGTCGGGGACGCGGCGGGCGTCGACGAGGTGCGGGCGGAGTTGCTCCCTGAGGAGAAGGCCGAGGCGGTGGCCGCGCTCGACGCCGAGTACGGCGGCGTGCTGATGCTCGGCGACGGGGTGAACGATGCGCCTGCCCTCGCGACCGCGACAGTCGGGGTTGCGATGGGGGCGGCGGGTACCGACACGGCGGTCGAGTCGGCTGACGTGGCACTGATGGCCGACGACCTGTCGAAACTCCCCTACCTCTACGCGCTATCGGGGACGGCCAACGGCGTCATTCGACAGAACATCTGGGCGAGCATCGGGGTGAAGGCGCTGCTCGCGCTCGGCGTACCGTTTGGGCTGGTGAACGTTGCAGTCGCGGTCGTCGTCGGGGATATGGGGATGAGCCTCGGCGTGATGACGAACGCGCTTCGACTGGCTGGGATCAACCCCGAGCGGTTCGAGTAAGCGGCTCGACGGTGGAGCGAGCAGGTGACGGAATCTCGCAGGGACTTGCTGAATACATCCCTCTGTATCGGTCACGAGAGAACTGTCATCCGTGAGTAGTGCAGCAGAGAAGGAGGGTGGGCTCTACTGCTCGGTGTCGTCCCAAGAACCGTGCACGAGTGCGAACTCGCGGTAGGCAGCCCACTCTATCGCGGTATCGAGGCGCTCAACGCGCTCGGAGATCGTCCTCGCCTCGCTCACGGCTGACTCACCATGATTCGGCCGTTATCGACGACGATCCACCCACGCTCCTGGAGCGGGTCGAGGACGCACCGCCGCACGTCCTGCTGGCGGTAGCGTGTGACCTCGGCCGTGCGGGACTTCCCGACCGACACCGGGAGCACGCCCTCGGGGTCGGTCGCGGCCCGAAGCGCCTGCATGGCCTTCGAGAGCGTCGGGTCGCTCGGGAGCGGGTCGTCGTCGCGCTCGGCGGCGACCTTCTCGGCGATGAACTGGCGGAGTGCCTCGCTCCGGTTCGTATCGTGGTGGTCGCACCAGTCGTCGAACTCCTCCCAGTCCTCGTCGAGGATACGGAACGAGGCGCGGGTCATGCGGTCCTCGCCCGGAAGCTGGGACTTCGGGCTCACGCCGACCACCTCGTATGAACAGAAACCGAATCCGTATGACAGAGATAATCGCCACACTGCGAGACTCCGCCCCCGAGAATCAGTAGGCGTAGGACACCCCCCCCGTGGGGTGTCCGAAGCCGGCTTCATGCGCGGGCGGGCGTGCGTGAGGCTCATCGCTCCGCACCTCCGTCGACGGTCTCGTAGGGGCCCGGCGTGCGGCGCTCGACCCGGCCGGCGGCGGCGATGGCCGCGAGCCCGAGGAGCAGAAGCAGATAGAACCCACCGACGAGGGCGACCGCGACGGCTTCGGTGATGCTCACCGTCGCTCACCTCCGTCGGCGAGGGCCTGCGCTCGCTCGGCGTCGGGGTCGAGGACGCGGACCCGACGGCCCGACAGGTCGGCGACGTGGCCGAACTCGGCCTTCCGGACCGTACACAGGTGGGCACAGGGGCCGTCGTGGTGCTCGAACCCGGCACAGTCACACCGGCCGAGGTAGGCACCGCTCTCGCGCCGCAGACGGACGGAGTGAGCGGACCCACCGGGGAGTGTGACCAACCACCGGTCCCACGCCTGCCGCTCCAGCAGGGCGGCGTGCGGGTCGGCACGGGTCCACGAGTCGGAGTCGGCGTCGCGCTTCTCGCGGAAGTCGAGCGGCTCAGGCATCGGCCCAACTCACCTCCCAGCGGGTGGCACTCGACGACCGACCCCACCGTTTCACATCGAACCGGAGAGCCTCCGGGATTCGGTACTCGCTGGCGACGGTGCGGGGCGAGTCGGCGAGCAGGCCGAGGACGGTCCCTACGGTGTCGCTCCGGAGGTCGGTGTCGAGGTCCGACGCCCGGACCCACGCGACGCTGTCCTCATCGAGAGCGACCTCGACGACGACGGAGCGGTTGAACCGGCAGCGTTCGGCGACGGCCTCAACGGGCTCGCCGACGGCGGCAACCTCCTCGGCGTCGGGCCACTCGCCGACGATCTCCTCGCTGCTCATATCCAGACCACCCCGTTCCGGGCGGCGAGCGCACAGAGCAGGGCGAGCCCGACGCCACCGGCGACGACGAACCGGGTGTGACCGCGGTCGAGGGCGGCGAGGAGCAGGCGGCCGACCGCCTTCTTGCCGACCCACGTAGCGAGCATGAGCGGGAGGAGCGCCTCGAACACCCGCGAGACGACGTAGAGCCGGTGGTTCACCGGGGCTCACCCCAGCTACAGGCGGGACAGTAGTCCATCGGGATAGCGCCGCCGAGAGGGGTACCTCGAAGGAGCCGACCACCGCACTCGGGGCAGTATCTCACGCCGACCACCCCCTCGAATCACTCGGCTCAGACGGAGCCGGCGACGGGGTGAAAGAGAGTTCGTCGTGAACTCTCTCAGACCGGGGCGTTATTTCCGGTCGAGAGAATCCGAGCGTTACGGGGAGCGGCCGAGAGCGGCCGCTACGCTGGACCTTCGAGAACGGGTAGGAAGTTGGATGGACTCGCTGGGATTTGAACCCAGGGCCTCTTCCTTGCGAAGGAAGCGATCTGCCGCTGATCTACGAGCCCGCTCATATCGTTTTTCTGCCCGCCGGTTGTGAGCGTTGCGATGGAAATCGGGCGACCCGTGCTCGCAGGCACGTGCCCGCGCGAGCCCGACCGGGGTGGTCTCGGTCGCTAGTCCTCGAGGACGATCTCGATAGAGACGTCGCTCGGCACCTGAATCCGCATCAGCTGTCTGAGCGCTCGCTCGTCCGCATCGATGTCGATCAGTCGCTTGTGGACCCGCATCTCCCAGTGCTCCCACGTGGCGGTCCCCTCGCCATCGGGTGACTTGCGAGTCGGCACCTCAAGCTGTGTGGTCGGCAGCGGCACCGGGCCACTCAGCTGGACGCCGGTCTTCTCTGCGATGTCTCGGACATCACCGCAGATCATGTCGAGATCACCAGGACTTGTCCCCGCGAGGCGGACGCGTGCCTGCTGCATCTTATCGCTCGGTCACGTCGAGGACCTTCCCGGCAGCGATGGTCTGGCCCATATCACGGACCGCGAACGAGCCGAGCTCGGGGATCTCCGAGGACGGCTCGATGCTGATCGGCTTCTGTGGTCGTACCGTCACGACCGCGGCATCGCCGGACTGGATGAAATCAGGGTTCTCCTCTGCGACCTCACCGCTTGCCGGGTCGAGCTTCTTGTCGATCGACTCGACGGTGCAGGCGACCTGTGACGTGTGGGCGTGGAACACTGGCGTGTAACCCGCCGTGATCACGGAGGGGTGTTGCATGACGACGATCTGTGCCTGGAAGGTCTCGGCGACCTTCGGTGGATCCTCGGCCGGGCCGCAGACGTCACCACGGCGGATGTCGTCTTTCCCGACGCCACGGACGTTGAACCCGACGTTGTCACCGGGGCCGGCCTCGCCAACCTCCTCGTGGTGCATCTCGATGGTCTTGACCTCGCCACCGACGTCAGACGGCTGGAAGCTGACGTTGTTGCCGGGGTTCATCACACCGGTCTCGATGCGGCCCACGGGGACCGTACCGATGCCCGAGATGGTGTAGACGTCCTGAATCGGCAGGCGCAGCGGCGCGTCCGTCGGCGGCTCCGGGGCCGGCAGGTCGTTGAGCGCACCCAGCAGCGTCTGACCGTCGTACCAGTCGGTCTCGCTCGAGTCCTCGGAGACGTTGTCCCCCTCGAACGCGGACGTCGGGATGAACGAGGCATCCTCGGTGTTGAAGTTGACCTGCTTGAGCAGCTTCGTGACCTCCTCGACGACCTCGTCATAGCGGTCTTTCTCGTAGTCGACCAGGTCCATCTTGTTGACCGCGATGATCAGCTCGTCGATGCCGAGCGTTCGTGCGAGAAACACGTGCTCTTGGGTCTGCGGCTGAATGCCGTCGTCGGCTGCGACGACCAACACCGCATTGTCGGCCTGGCTCGCGCCCGTGATCATGTTCTTGACGAAATCACGGTGGCCAGGGCAGTCGACGATGGTGAAGTAGAAGTCGTCCGTATCGAACTCTTGATGAGCGATGTCGATCGTGACACCACGCTCTCGCTCCTCGGCCAGGTTGTCCATCACGTAGGCGAACTCGAAGCCGCCTTTGCCCTTCTCCTTGGCCTCCTCACGATGCTGTTCGATGACGTGCTCGGGGACGGAGCCGGTCTCGAAGAGGAGCCGACCGACCATCGTACTCTTGCCGTGGTCCACGTGGCCGATGACGGCCAGGTTCTGGTGGGGTTTGTCTGCCATGTGTTATGTTCGCGCGACTAGCGCTGTAGTCGTAAAATCGGGTATATTTCCGTAAAACGATTTCGATACGACCGGCCTCCCATCCCGCGCCAGGCAGCGTGCCCGTGACCGGCTCACAACGGAGGGAGACGCCCGACGTCTGCAAGAACCGCAGAGGCCGTCTCCGGGCCGCCGGCACCGCGGCCGGAGATCGCCAGCGGGCCCGCGTTCTCGGTGTCGATCTGGACGATGTTCATCGTCCCCGTCACGGCCAAGGTGCCGTTCTCCGGGACTAGCCGAGGGCCGACCTGCACGCGATCGCCGACGACCTCGCCGATCAGCCGGACGGTCCGACCATCCTCCGCGGCGAGCTCGAGTGCAGAGCCGGGGATCTCCTCGATCCCCTCGACCGAGACGTCGGCGAGGCTGAACCCGCCGTCTCGAAGCACGTTCGCGATGATGACACACTTCAGCGCGGCGTCAGTGCCATCGACGTCGAACGAGGGGTCGGCCTCGGCCACGCCGAGATCCTGGGCCTCGGCCAGCACGTGGTCGTAATCCAGCCCCTCGGCGGCCATCCGCGACAGCACGAAGTTGGCGGTGCCGTTCAGAACCCCACGGACGGCGGTGACCGCATCCCGGTCGAGCTCTTCGATCGTCGCCAGCGCGGGGATCGCTCCGCCCACCGTCGCCTCAAAGCGAATCGACCCGTCGGAGTCCCGCGCGAGCGCACTGAGCTCCCCGTAGCGCTCTGCGACCGGCCCCTTGTTCGCGATGACGACGTGTCGATCGTCCGCGAGGGCGCGCCGAACGTGTCCATATCCAGGCTCTGCGTCGCCGAGCGTCGTCGGCGTCGCCTCGACGAGCACGTCGTACGCGGCCTCGAACAGCGCCTCGGGGGCGGCCGGTCCGACCACGCCATCGGTTCGCTTGCGCTCCAGGACCGCCGCCGTGTCCAGCCCGGTCTCGTCGATCGCCGCCCCGGTCGAGTCGGCCACGGCGGTCAGCTCGTGGCCGTAGTTCCCTGCCAACTCCACGACCGACCGGCCGACGGCCCCACAGCCACAGACGGCCAGGCGAACGTCGTTCACGCGTCACCCCCCGCTGCCAACGGCTCGATCAGCCGCAGCTGTTTGTCCGCAGCAACCGTCCGGACCGTCTCCATCGCCTGGGTCACACCGTCGGTGTTCATGACGAGTCGGAGACGTGCCGAGGAGACCTGGTCGGTGCCGTTGGGAGCGCTCAGCGAGACGTCGGCCACGCTGGCCGACCCGCTGGCTTCGATCCGTGAGAGCGTATCCGAGAGGTCCGACTCGACGAGATGGCCCACCAACAGCACCGTCAGCTCCTCGCTGTAGCGCTCGGCACCGGCCTGGATCACGTTCACCCCTGCATCACGGAGGGCCTCGACGACCTGGTCGAATCGCTCCGGGGTCGCCTCCAGGTCGACCTCGACGGGGATCTGTCCGCGCGGGGTCAGGTTCCCGCGTTCGTGGAAGATCGACAGCAGATTGCCACCGTTGGTCGCGATCGGAGCCAGCGCCCGCAGCAGCTCGCCCGGCTCGTCGACGAGCTCGAGTCTGACCGTGTAGGCACGAACCGCATCGGCGTCGCTCACGGTGGGCCCTCGGCGGCGTGGTAAACTGACATATCGCCACACGAGCACCGCGTCGTACAAGAACCCCACTTTTTCCCAGCCCAGAGCTGGGGCTCGACCGCGCCGTCGCCGCCGCGCCCGCTACTCGCCACCGCCGGAGCGGGGCCGAGCTCGCGACCAGGAGACTCAATCCCCTGGCGGGCTGACGAGGGGTATGACACGGCCCCTGTTCCACCAGATCCTCGATATCGCCATCGCCGGGCTCATCGCAGGGTTCACCACGCTGTCGTTGAGCGTGGCGCTGCCGCGGCTCTCTGTCTCGGTGGGCGTCTTGCTCGCGGCGGCCTACTACTTCTCGCGCTACCCGTGGGGTGGTGACGGTGAGCGATTCAACGACCAGATCGACGCCCTGTACGACAGACTGCTCGAGCGATGAGGGCGGCGGTGGCTCAGTTGAAGTCGTAGACGGTGAGCTCGAGGCTCTCGAGGTCGACGACGGGGGCGTACGCGTGGTCGGGCTCGATGCCGACCGATCGTTGGAAGCCGGTCTGCTCCTGCCAGCAGCCCGAGTTGACAGCCAGCACGTCACGATACTTGCCGTAGCCCAGCTTGTGGACGTGGCCCGTGTGGAACACGTCTGGCACCTGGTCGATGACGAGGTAGTCCTCGCTCTCGGGAGCCAGTCGTGTGCGCCCGCCGAACTGTGGTGCGAGGTGCCGCTTCTGTAACAGCCGATACATCGCCTGCTCGGGGGCGTCGTAGCTGGCCTTCTCGGCGGGCAGCTCGGCAATCACCTCATCGAGCGAGACGCCGTGATACATCAGGATGGAGACCCCCTCGAGGGTGACCACCGAGGGGTTCCCGCTGATCTTTGCATCGTGGACGCTCATGATCTCCCGTAGGGTCTCGTCGAACGCCGGTTGGGGCTCGGCGAGACGCACCGCGTCGTGGTTGCCGGGGATCATGACGATCTCGATCTCACCGGGGACGGCTTTGAGCCGCTCGGCGAACGCCTCGTACTGCTCGTAGATGTCGATGATCTCCAGCTCCTCGTCCTGGTTCGGATAGACTCCGATCCCCTCGACCATGTCTCCGGCGATCAGGAGATACTCGATCCGCTCGGCCTCGTCGGTGTGAAGCCAACGGGCGAATCGCTCCCAGGCCCCGGTCATGAACTCCTGAGAGCCAACGTGGACGTCGGAGATCAGCGCCGCTCGCACCGGCCGGTCGGCGGTTCGAGGCGTGAACGTTTGTGGGATGTCCGGAAAGTGGATGGCGTCGACGAACAGAATCCCGCGGTCGTCGTCCTCACCGTCGGAGAGTCGCCCCGAGACGGCGATCACCTCGTCCAGTAGAATCTCGTCCATCAGATCCGCGACCGGCCGGTCGTTCATCACGAGACAGGGGTAGATGCCGGTGGTATCCTCCAGGTCGATGATCCAGTGGCCACCGGAGGTCGTCGATATCTCGGCGACCATCCCCACCATGGCCGCCTCGCTCCCACCCGTCGAGTTCTCGAGCGCGCTGGCCGGGCGGCCGGTGACACGCCCCTGGAGCATCTCCGAGAGCCGCGAGAAGCGGTCCCGAAAGGTCGCGACGAAGTCGGTGTACTCGCCGGTCCCCGTCGAGCGGCCGGTGATATCGTTCGCGACAGCCACCTCTCGATCGTCGGCAGCCATCGTCGCGGTCGACCCCGTCGTTTCAATTGGAGTCGGCGGCTCCGTCTCTGTGTTTACAGTCGAATCTGCTCCACCTGAACTGGGGGTCTCCGGGAGCGACGCTGGGTCGGGGCGAGGCGCAGCCTGGAGGGCCCGCTGGACCTCGCCGGCGGTGATCTTCCCGCCCTCACCCCCGGTCTCCTCGATGACCGAATCGAGCGCAGCGTCGATATCGGCCGCGCCAGCAAGCAGCGTGATCGCACCGCGATCCGCGTTGTAGCCACGCTTGGCGAGACGTCTGGCCACGCGAGCAGCTCCCTCTGGCGGCACGGTCAGCCGTTGGCGGGGCTGGCTAAAACCCTGGCGAACCCCCAATCGAACCGAGGGAGTCGGAACGCTGAAACGCCCGCCACCGAACGTGAACGCATGAGTCCCCCCGAGCGAGAGCCTGACGAGCCGGTCTCTGGCTCGGACTCGGGGGAGCCCCCACCGAGCGGCCCACGGCCGAGGTCGGCTGGCCGGCCGCCACGCTCCTGGCCGCGCCTGCTGCTGGAGAGCCAGCACGGGGCGGTCCGATTCCTCCGCGAGGCACTCTCCTCGGTCGCGATCGTCGCACTCGTGGGGGCGCTCCTGTTCGGGGCTAGCGGCGTGTGGCCACCGCTGGTGGCCATCGAATCGCCGAGTATGGAGCCACACATGCAGACGGGCGATCTCGTGTTCATCATGGACGAGGGGCGGCTCGTCCCCGCGGCCGCCGTCGGTGAGACCGGTGTCGTCACCCAGCAGGCTGCGGCAGAGAGCGGCTATCGGACGTTCGGCGCCGGCGGTGACGTGATCATCTTCGAGCCTGGCGGCGATGGGGCGACCACGCCGATCATTCATCGCGCGATGTTGTACGTCGGGGACGGCGAGAACTGGTACGGAAGAGCCGCCGCGCTCGACGCCGACGCCCTCGGCGGTGCCGGCAGCTGTGCCCAGCTACGCAACTGCCCGGCCCCCCATGCGGGGTTCATCACCAAGGGAGACAACACGGCGACGAATCGCGCGTTCGACCAGGTCAGCGGACTGACCAGCCCCGTCAGGCCGGCCTGGGTCATCGGGACGGCCGAGTTCAGGATCCCGCTGCTCGGGAACATCCGCCTGCTGGTCTCGGGCACGCTCGACGTTCCGGGCGTCCAGGCGACGCCATCGACCGCCCACGTCGACGGCGCCGCTCGCGAGAACGCCAGGGCAGCGTGTCCGCCGGCGGCTCAGTCGAACGCCTCCCGGAGCTGCTCGCCGATCGTCCCGAGGGCGGCCTGAGCGCGCTCGAGGGCTGCGGGCGGCGAGAGCATCGTCGCGAACCCGTGTATCATCGCCGGATAGTGCTCGTGGGTGACCGAGACAGCCCCAGCCCGCAGGCGCTCGATGTAGGCGACCCCCTCGTCACGAAGCGGATCGAATCCTGCGGTCAGAACCGTCGCCGCCGGCAGGTCCGCGTGCGAGCGTGCAGTCAGCGGGAACGCGTACTGGCTGCTATCGTGGAGATCGCTCCCGAAGTAGCAGGCTGCGTACCAGGCCATGTCGGCGGCCTCGAGATAGTAGCCATCCTGGAGCTGCTGCATCGACTCACGGCTGCTATCGGGCTCGACCGCCGGGTAGATCAGCACCTGGTGGTCGATCGTCGGGCCGGCCCTGTCTCTGGCGGCCAGGCAGACGGCCGCTGCGAGACTCCCACCGGCACTGTCACCGAGCACCGCGAGCTGTCCGTCACCGTCTAACACCTCGGGCTGAGAGGCTGCCCACGCGGTCGCCGCGATCGCGTCCTCGAGGGCGGCGGGAAACGGGTGCTCGGGGGCGAGCCGGTAGTCCACGCTGACGACGACACAGTCACTCGCGGCGACCAGATGGCGACAGAACGGCTCGGCGCCGTCCAGGTCGCCGAGGACGAACCCGCCGCCGTGGAGCTGGACGACCACCGGGAACGGGCCCGCACCGGACGGGCGATAGATACGCACCGGAACGTCCGGTGAGGTGTCACCGAGTCGGCTCTCGTAGCCCGGTATCGACCGGGTCTCGATGGATCCCACGGAGGGGCCCGTGATCGGCCCGCGCCGGGAGCGAAGCAGCTCTCTGGCGCCCTCGGGGCCGTGTTGGCGTAGCGGCAGTATACCCGCGTCGTCGATCTCGGTGAGAACGGCCTGGGCCTCTGGAGCGGGTGTCGACGCCCTCATCGGTCGCCTCTGGGAGCCGTCGCCGTCTGGTCGCGGGCGGATCCCAGGGCGAGACTCCGTCTCCGGTAGATTCTCCCTGGGCAGCCGGTCGTTTGGCACGATCGATGCCGGGTGCTCGATGGGTCGTTGGCCATCGACCGAACGCCTGTGCTCCGGAGAGAAAAGCCCTCACCGCGCGGGCGGCCGACCGCCTCTGGTGGCCGGCTCAGCCGGCGACTTCGACCAGCACCTTCACAGCCTCACGCTCGTCCATCGCCTCGTATCCGGCCGCGATGTCGCCGAGCTCGACGGTCCTGGTGAACACCGGCGATGGGTCGAGGGTCCCTCCGAGCACGTCCGGTAACAGCTCGTCTGCGTAGGCGCGTGTTGGAGCCATCCCGCCGGCGAGCGAGATGTTGTCGCCGAAGAACGGGAACAGGTCCAGCCCACCGTCGAGCCCGTGTGGGACACCAACGTAGCCGACCGTCCCCCCGGGGCGAGCGACCGCGACGGCGGTCTCCATCGAGGACTGGCCTCCGACGCACTCCAGGACGTGGTTCGCGCCACCGGCCGTCAGCCGGCGGATCTCCTCGACGGCCGCCTCGCCACGCGCCGCGACGGTCTCGGTCGCGCCCATGGCTTCGGCCAGCTCCAGTCGGTCGGCGTGGTGGCCCGCGGCGATGATGCGTTCTGCACCCAGCCGTCGGGCCGCCTGAACCCCACAGAGCCCCACGGCCCCGTCGCCGACGACGACACAGGTCGCCCCAGCCTCGACCCCCGCCGAGACCGCCGCGTGGTGGCCGGTCCCCATCACGTCGGTCAACGGGAGAATCGATCGCAACACTGCCTCGTCGGAGCCGTATCGATCGGGGACTCGTACGAGCGTGCCATCTGCGTGTGGCGACCGAACGTACTCCCCCTGGGCACCGCCGTTGGCGCCGTTCCAGCTTTCGCTGACGACACAGGAGCTGGTCAACCCCTTTCGGCAGAACTCACACTGCCCACAGCAGGTGACGAACGGGGCGAACACCCTATCACCGGGGCTGACAGACCGGACGTCCTCGCCGACCTTCTCGACGACCCCCATCGGCTCGTGGCCAACTCGTGTAGGAGCATCGCGGCCGCTCTGGCCCCGGTAGAACCACAGATCCGAGCCGCAGACGGCCGTGTGTGTCACCCGTACCAGCGCGTCGGTGGGGGCCTCGATCGTCGGGCGCTCGACGTCCTCGACGCGGATGTCGCCTGGGCCGTGAAAGATGGCTGCGCGCATACGGTCCGTTCGCGGGTGACCCTATTAACGAATTGGGACCCACGAGCCGGCCGCAGCGACGCTCAGAAGTCGCCGAGCGCCGTCTGGTTGGCCCGTAACGCGATGGCCTCGTAGCCACGGGCGGTCAGCTCGGTCGCCAGCGAGTCGGCCGACCCATGTTGCGTATAGACACGCCCGGGGTCGACCTGCTCGACGACCGAGACCAGCTCGGGGAAATCACAGTGATCCGAGAGCGGGAAGGTCACGTCGTAGTTCCCCCGATACTGGAACCCCGAATTGATCGCCCAGCCCGAGAACCCCGCCTTGCGCGCCCCGCTGCGCTCGACGATCTGGTCGACCCAGGCGAATCGAGCGGTCGTCATCGGCAACACGACCGCATCGCTGGGGCCGAGTGTGGTCTCTCGCTCGTACGGGCGGGCGCCGAACTCGACCGGTCGATGCCGTTCGATCACCTCGTTCACCCGGCTGACGGCGTCAGTCGTGTAGACCGTGCGGCCGGCATCGGCAGCCAGCAGCTGGAGTTTCTGTGCCCGACCCAGCGCATAGCCAAACAGCAGCGCCGGCGCGTCGAGCTCGGTGAGCCATTCGGTCGCCGCCGCGACCACCTCCTCGGTGGGCGGGAACTCGTAGCCCGGTTCACCGTAGGTCGCCTCGATCACGAGGACGTCAGCCGGCGGTGGCTCGAACCCCTCGAGATAGTAGCGTCTCCGGGGCGAGCAGTCCCCGGTGTACAGATAGCGGGTGCCATCCGGGTCGGTGATCAGCGCCGCGCGGGAGCCGGCGACGTGGCCGGCGGGCAGCAGCTCGACACGGTCGTCCTCGATGCCGTGCAGTGGCACCTCACGGCGTGTACTGGCGAGATCGGCCGTCACCGCCGAACAGACCGCGTTCACCTCCCGGTCGGGCCAGTGGTCGCCGTGCGCGTGGCTCAACACCGCCAGATCCCCGCTCGGATCGTCGGCATCGCAGACCACCCGAGTCCCATCGGAGAGCTGGATCTCGATCCCATCACGCAGCCTGACAGTCACGTCACCAACGTCGAGGGGTGCAAGCATGGTGGTTTCGGCGGCTGCCCGGGGCCGTCCCCACCTGCGCGGATCACTGCTCGTCGAACAGCGCGGTCACACGGTCGATCGTGTCCGCATCGCTGGGTCCAAGATCCTCGCGGACGCCGAGAAAGCGGGGGAACCGGAGCGCATAGCCGGAGTTATAGCTGCTCGAGCGCTGTATCTCCTCGAACTCGACCTCGAGAACCACCGTGGGCTCGAGCTGTACCTTCCGGCCCGAGCGCTCGGTGATCAGGTCCTCGAGCCGGCTCGTCAGCGCGACCAGCTCCGCGTCGGTGTAGCCCGTCGAGAGCCGTCCGACCTCTCTGAGCCGGTCGCCGTCGGGGTCGTAGCAGGCCAGATACAGTCGCCCGAGCAGCTCCGATCGCCGGCCCTCGCTGTACTGTGCCCGTGAGACCACCAGGTCGAGCGGCTCCATCGTCGGCTTGAGCTTCAGCAGCTGGCCGACACGCCGGCCCGGCCGATAGCTCGCCGCGGGGTTCTTCAGCATCAGCCCCTCGTGGCCAGCCTCGAGTGCCTCCCGATAGAGGTTCTCGGCGGCCGCCGGCTCGTCGCTCGGCAGCTCCCGCGCTCGCGCAGGTTCGATCCCGGCGAGCCCCTCCTCCGGGGCAGCCCCGACCGGGTCCAGCGACGCCTCCAGCCGCTCGAGTCGCTCGTCGAGCGGGCGGTCGACGAGGGGTTCGGCCTCGGCGAGACAGTCGAACGGGTGGAACACGACCGGGACCTCCCGGGCCATGGCCTCGACGTCGCGCTCTCGTTTGACCCGCTGGGAGAGCTGCTGGAAGGCGACCGGCTGGGGGTCGCCCCGCTCGGTGGTCGTCTCGTAACCGACCAGCTCCCCATCGAGCACGACGGGGGCTGTCGTGACCCCGCGCTGTACTGCACGCACGACGTCGGGGAACTGGAGGGTGATCTCCTCGAGTCGGCGCGTGAACAGCCGTATCTGCCCGTCTGCGACGTGGACCTGGACGCGGATGCCGTCGTACTTGTACTCGGCGCGGACCCGGCCGGCGTCGTCGGCTGCGTCCTCGAGCCCCGCCTCGAGCGTCTCAGCTTTCTCCGCCAGCATCGACCCGATGGGGCGAAACGGCTCGATGTCGAGTGCGGCCAGCCCCTCGAGCCCTTCCTCGCGGGCAGCACGCGCGACGAGCCCAAAGTCGTTGGTGAGCTGGTAGGCCCGCTCGATGGCACGGATCGCCTGCTCGGAGCCATCGAGAAACGCCACCGCGATCGCGTCTCTGATCGTCCCCTCGCCCACGCCCAGACGAAGGTGGCCAAGCGCCAGCCGCACGACGTATCGAGCCTCGTTGGCCGAGGCATCGGCCACCAACCCCGCGAGGGCGTCGACCTTCCGGCCCTGCGAGCCAGCCCCCGAGTAGGTCGCGAGCTCACAGAGCGTCTCGTGGACCCGTTCGACGGTCAGCGAGTCGCTAAACAGCGTCTGTTGGCCGCCGTGCTCGGCCGCCCACGCGGCGGCATCGCCGAGATCGCCGGTCTCCTGCCATCGGTCGCGGATGGCGGGCTCTGCAGCCCCCGTCGCCGTCAGGATGCTCGACAGCGTCAGCGCCGAGGAGACACCGAGCTCGGGGCGGTCGTAGGCCGGCCCCAGGCGCCCGCGAACGAGCGTGAGTAGCCGAGCGAGCAGTGCGTCGTCGTCTGCGACGTCCGCGAACGCCGCTGCCAGCCGGTCACGCTTGTCGTTGGTCGACGCGGTCGCGGCCAGGTCGTCGAACAGTGCGACGAGCGCGGCGTACTCCATCGCTACAACCTCGGGGCGGTGACGGCAAAAAGCTGGCTCGGCCGCCTCAGCGCAGCGCGCCGATCGTCTTCTCGGCCCATCTGACCGCGAAAGGCGCGCCGCTGTCGGCGTACGCGGCCGTATCGAGCGCGCCGAACGGTGTCGGCGGGTCCAGCGCGTGCTTGATCGCGGCACAGCCGAGCTCCGCGGCCGCCGCAAAGCTCGTCTCACCCCTAGCGACCTCGCCCGAGAGCCCCTCGAGCCGCGGTTCGAGCCGCGAGCCGGCGTCCAGCCAGCTGTCGTGTAACGCGGCCAGGGCAGGCTCCTCGGCGCCCCACTCGCGGAACACCTCTCGGGTGGCCAGCCCGCGGTGGGCATCGTAGAGGGCGACGGCCAGCTGGTAGCTGTCTGCCGGCGAGAGCCCCGCCTCAGTGAGCGCGACGTATCCTGATTCGAAAAAACCCAGAAAGTGCTCCGGGCGCCCCGTGCCGGCCTCGACGAGCGCCTCGGCGATCAGGAACTGCACGAACCCATCGGGAGAGCCCTCGAGACGCGGCTTGACCACCACGGTCGCGGGCTCGGTCTGATGTGTCCAGAGCACGCCGCCGTCGCCTGGGGCGCCGATCGTGAACTCGTCGGTGGCCAGCCGCCGCAGCTGTTGGGGCGCCGAGGCCGGCACCCACGCGGCAGGGTAGCTGATCGGGGCGAACGCATCGACGATCGGCGCGAGGTTCTCGGCGACGGCGGGTGGGATCGTCTCGTAGTCCGCCTGGCTCTCGAGGATCAGCGCCTCGGGGGTGTGGCGTGCCCGCACGGTCTCGAGGGCTGGCGACAGCTCACGTGTCTCGAACATCAGAGGGCCAACGTGAGGATGATGAGCACGACGAGCAGCACAGATACCCCAACCGTCCCCAGTACGATCTTGGTTGCCTCGCTCATGTCATCACCACTCCTGCCGGTGCATTAACTCTTGCAGAGTCGCCGTTCGGGCCCCACGCGCTCACATGAAATCGGCAATCCCGCTCTGTCGGTTGGTGTCGTCCTCGAAGACGCTCTCGAGCGACCGGCGAAGCACCTCGAGACGCTGTTTCGTGTAGGGCCGACAGTCGAACTCCTCGGCGACCGTCATCGCCGTCTCGATGTACTTGTTCACCGAGCCCTGGTGGACGGTCAGATACACCTCCTCGCCACAGGCCAGACAGTCACCCGAGAGCGGCATCCGGCGGTAGTCCTCGCCACAGGCGTGACAGCGCGTCTTCTGCCGGCTGAACGCCCGGAGATTCCCGATCAGGTCCGGCAGGAAGTGGTACTCGATGATGCGCTCGGCGACGTCGGTCTCGTCGACGGCCGCCAGTTTCCGGGCGAGCTGGAGCTGGCCGTCCATCTTCGACTCCATGTCCTCGAGGGTCTTGTACGCCGAGAGCGCGGGCCCCAGTGCGATGTTGGACGTATCGTGCGTGTGGCCGAACCCCTCGTACTGGCTATCGGCATCCAGGGTGTCTGCTGCCAGCTCGATGTCGGCCTCGGCCGGGTCGGCCATCGTCAGCGTCTGTAGGTAGAACGACCGTGGGTAGCGGCGGTCGACGTCGATGTTGTGTGCCTCGTCGTCGATCTCCGTCGGGTCGATCCGCGAGGACATCACCAGTGGTGCATCCATCGAGTTGTGCGCGAACAGCCAGTTGGTGGTGAACACGGGGTCGCCGCCCACCTGGAGATCGTACAGATACCCATCGTAGGCTAGCTGCTGGACATCGCTGACGGCCAGAAAGGAGAGGCTCTCGTCGGCCAGCGGCCGGAGTCGCTCGAGCGCCTGCGTGGCCGCTTCGGGAAGCGACAGCTCGGCTGCCCGCTCGAGGATCGCGGCGAGCCGGCGCCGGGTGATGCGCTCGGCCGATGCGGATGCCGGCCCCAGCAGTTCTGCCACCTCGTCGGCATCGAGCGCTCGGAGCCGCTCGAGCGCCGGCGGCGTGGGGATCTCCGTGTCGAGTGGCCCCCCACCCTCTCGGTCGAGCCCGGCCAACGGGCCCTCGCCCGCATCTCCCGGCACGGCGACCGAGTAGGTGACGCGCTCGCCTGGAGACTCCAGCGGCGTCACCTCGGGAGTGCGGCCCAGGCGATGGAGCAACATCACCAGACCGTCCGTGAACCGCTCGCCCTCGACTGTCAGTGCGGCCTCGCCGGCTGGCTGCCCAGCCTCAGCCCCGCGGAGGAACGCCACGACCACCGGCTCGGGTGCTTCGAGGATCGGCTGGGGGACCGTTCGCTCGGCCGACGACCCAGGTGGCAGCACGTCGATCGCGCCGAACAGGCGGCCGAGAACCGCCGGGAACGTCGCGGTGACCGCCTCTGGGCGCTCACGCAGCGAGGGACGCCGACCGATCGCCTCGGCACTTCGCTCGAGAACCCGCTCGGCCAGCGTCGCGTCCAGGTCATCGAGGCGTGGACGCGCCCCCGCCAGGCTCCCCCGAGCCGTGTAGAGCCCGACGAGCCAGGCGAACGACTCCGAGACCGGTATCTGTCGGTCGATGCATTCCGTCTCGCCAGGGACGGTGACCACGCGGTCCCGAGCTACGGGCGCCGCGTCGCTCGGGGCGACGGCGGTGTTCACCTGCGTGGACGGCTGCTCGGTCGGGCTCGATGGGTCTGGTGTCACCTGGCTCTCGCGTGGGGCGGTGGCGAGCACCGACGGGTTCTCGAGTAACGCAACACAGTCCAACGTGGTCGCCGACGTGTCGGTGGGGAGTCGCCCGGGCGCGAGGATCAGATCCCCGGGCTCGAGGGCACTCCCGGCGACGCTCTCGATGCCGTCGTCGTACCTGAACAGGCTGTGGTCGGCCGTTATGTCGACCGATCGACCGTCGGCCGTCTCTACCCGAAGCAACCCCTCCGCCGCCGGAGCGGGATAGCGGATCGCGGTCTCGATCGGCTGCAGTCGCGCCCCTGCTCGCTCGTCGAAGGCGTAGGTCTGCCAGCCCTCCGCTCGGCAGACGCGTTTTCTGAACCGGCCGTCGACCTCGAGCGGGCTCTCCAGGGCGTCCCAGAACTCCTCGAACGTGAGAAATCGCAGCCGCCCGGCGGGGTCACGGGCGACCAGCCGGGAGTGCGCTGCGACGCTGCCGCCACGCTGGTCGGGGAGAAACTTCTTCGAGAAGTTCAACAGCCCATCCATCAGCAACATCACACAGTCCTCGTCGCCGTCACAGTTGGCCGCCAGCTGCCCCTCGGCCGTGAGCACGTGCGTCTCGGCGACGGTCAGACAGTACGTGTGCTCGACACCGGCAGGGACGATGCTGGTCGCGACCAGCTCGCTGACCGAGATCCCACCGTCGACGGGCAGCCGCTCTGCGGGTGGGGTCTGGTTACCGATCGTCGAGCGGGCAAGGCGGTCACCGACCTCGAGCGTGGCCGCCTCGACCGGGGCTGTCGCCCCGGCTTCGAGCCTGAGCAGTCGGTGATCCGGTGTCACCCGCAGCGAGCGCCCGCTGTCGAACTCCAGCCGGACGAGGTGGTCCGGCGCGGGATGTTTCGAGACGGCCTCGACGGGCTGGAGCTGCTCTGTGCCCCCATCGGTTATCGACGGGACGCGCACCGAGCCCGAGAGCGGCTGGACGAGCGTCCCGAAGTCGTCCTCTCGCGGGGCGTCCAGCCGACGCTCGACGAACTGGCCGATCGGCTCGGCGACGATCTCGCCGTTCGAGGCCTCGTACCTGACGGTCGTCTCGGGGTGAAAGCAGTTGCGCCGCTTGGCCGCGTGAAAGTACGGGTGGGCATAGCCGACGGCGGCGCTCGTGAACCCGACGATGCGGCCCACGACCGCCGCCGACGTGTGCGGCGCCATCCCGAACACGAGCTCGCCGACCAGATCCTGGCGCTGGTCGAGCTCGTAGAACGGCTCGAGCCCGTAGTACCGCTCGAGGAGGTCGTCGACGAAGTTCGCCGTCCGCAGCATGTGTCTGGCCGCGCCCGCCGAGAGAACGATATCCTGGACTCTGAGCTCGACCAGTTGGTCGGCGTGCTCCAGGGGCTCGCCGTCAATATCCTGGTCGTAGCCGAGCTCGCGGAACCGATCGACCGAGACACCAAGCTCGGCGGGTCTGACGCTCGTCACCGGGAGGTCGGTCATGTCGTATCTGACGGTGCCGTCTTTGAACGTCGAGACGCCGTGTTTGGCCCGGAGGATCCCCTTCTCGATCGGCTCCGGGAGCTTCTCGGCGCTGGTCAACCCCTTGACCCCTTTGAGAATGTCGAACGAGGCGGCCCGCTCAGAGAGCGCCGAGAGCGCTCGGTCGTACTCGCCTTTGAGATCGACCGGTTTCTGCTCGGCTGCCGTCGCCAGCCCGCCACATCGTGGGCAGCTCGCCCGCCCGGCATCGTCCGGCGTGGCGGGGACCCCGCAGTCCCGACAGCGATAGGCCGGCTCCGTGGCGGCGCCACAGGCCCGACACCGTGCCCGAAAGCCCGCCTCGTCGCACGCCGGGCAGCGACGGCGGGCGATCTCGACGTCTACCTCGCCGGGCGGGCTCTGCTGGTCGGCCGTCCAGCTGGCTGCTGCGGTGACATCACGCTGTGAGCCGCCAGCCTCGGCGATGGGAAACAGCGTGTGGACCGCCGGTGAGAGCTCTCTGCTCTCGGATTTCTCCGGCCGGCCCATCCGCGCCCCGATGCGGGTCGGCGCCCGCTCGCGGATGCTGAACGGAGCGATCTCACACACCGCCCGCACCGCATTCGAACCTGGGGGTGCCGCCTCGGCGGCCCAGTCACGCGCGGCCGCCGAGAGATCCTCCAGGGTCCAGGGCCGCTCGAGGGCCGCCGTGAGCCCCGCCGAGTGGACCAGCGCCAGCGCATCGGGCACCACGACCCGATCTGGCTCCTGGGTGTGCTCGACCAACAGGGTCTCGAGCGCATCGGGGACCGTCTCGGACGGCTCGAGGACCAACGAGGCATCGGAGCTGTACCTCGCGAGCTCGGTGCCGTCGGCCCGCTCCCAGTGGCCGGTCGTCAGCTCGTCGGCCAACGAATCGAGCGCCGAGACAGACAGGTCGTGCCAGAGATAGGTGTACTCGGGGTGTAACGGACAGTCGTACTCGGTCGCGAGCTCGATCGCCATCGTCACGCTCGGCCGTGCCAGACTCACCCGCGGATCGTCGCTGAGCGCCTGGAGGTCGCCGCCGGCGTGTGCCAGATCCTGTTCCCACCACTCGACGGTGTAGGAGGCCGGCGCCAACGGCTGGTTGTTCTCGACGAACTCGCCGTAGTTGACGAGATACTCCCCGAGGTCCAGGATCGCGTCGACGCCGTTACGGAGTCGCTTCGCCTCGGCCGGGTCGTCGATCCGGCGGACCTCGCCGGTCGCGAGCTTGACCGTCGGCCCCTCGATCGAGTCGACCGGGACGACCCCCGCCGCCTTGCCCGGGCGCTCGGTCTTGAGCTGGGTGCCCGTCGCTAGAAAGTCATCGACCAGATGCATCGTCGCAGGGTGGACACCCGCGGTCGCAAAGCCGTGATTGCGGGCGCGGCCGTAGCGCAGGCGGAAACCCCCCCGCCGGGAGGGGTGGCCGAACACCGGTCGGCCCGCGATCAGATCACGGAGGAACTTCGTCTCTGGCTCCGGTCGGACGGGGCCCGACGGCTGGGCCGTCGGGTCGGTCATCTCGGCGGGCCCGGCGGGATTCGCTGGCGTCTCGTCCTGGGCTGGCGTCGCCTCCTCGGTGGCTAGACTCGAGTCGATCAGATCGTCGAGCCACGGCCACGCGACCTCCGTCAGGCTCGAGGTGTATCGCTCGATCTTGGGGGCCTTCTGTGCGATCCCCTCGCCGAGCACCAGACACATCCCCCCTCTGGCTGCGTTCGTCTCGACCCGGTCCAGATCACGATAGCCGTCGACCTCCTCCTGGCCGGTGGGCTCGCCGTCGAGCATGATCGGGACGTTCTGTGCGATGAACCGGGTCTCGGCCTCGCTGGGGCTGTACTGGAGCCCGGTCTCGCCGTCGTAGAGCTTGAGCTCCTCGACGTACCGTTCGACCTCCTCCTGGCGGGGTTTGTACTGGTCGACCCCCAGCAGGGTCCGCGTGTAGTCGGCGACGAGGACCGAGAGGGCCTGGGCGGTCCCCCCTGCCGACCGGATCGGCCCGGCGTAGAACACGCGGACGAACTCGCTCCCGTCGTCGTTCGGGACGATCTCGACACGGTCGATCCCCTCGATGGGGGCGGCCACGACCCCTTCGGTCAACAGCGCAACGGCGGTCCGCACCGCCGCCTCGATCTTGCCGGCCGTGGTGTCGAACGAGCCGACGGCTCCCGTTGCAAACTCACGCGCCAGCTCGAGAGCCGCCTCCTCCCGGGAGAGCTCCGGGTCGGCCTCCATCTCCCGGACCCGATCGGCGACCCCCGGGATCTCCAGGATGTTCTCGACACGGTCGGCCATGTCCCGCGCCACCGGGATCTCCACCTGTTCGGCCGGATCGCCACCTCTCGACCGCGCCTCGTTGGCGACCGCGATGGCGTCGTCGAGCCGCGCCTCGATCGCCCTGAAGTACGCAGCGTCCTCCTCTTGCATCTAGAGCCCCCAGAGGTCCAGCCCCGTCGGCCCGTCGGGCTTGCGGTCGAGCGGGCTCGCGAACTCCCTGCAGTAGAGCTCTCCTGCGAACGTCCGCGCCTCGTTGAGGTGGCCCGCTACCGTCGAGCCATCCTCCCGGGAGAGCGTGACGTGCGTGTGAGCGAACGGCTCGCCCTCCAGCAGCGAGATGTTGCCTATACACGCCGCAACCTCGAGTGGCTCATCGAACGGTTCGGCGACGTATCGCCGTCGCTCCTGGTCGTAAAAGTACAGCTCCGCATCTTCGACCGCGCCGAGACCGATGAAGAACGCCGCCTCGACGCCCTCCTCGCGGGCGAACCGCTCGATCTGAGCCCGCCAGTCCGCCCCGTGTGTCAGCCGGGCGACGAACGCACGGCTCTGTTCGACCTTGCGGTAGCGCATGCTGGTCGCAGGCAGGAACCGGGCAAAAAGCTTGGCGTGGCGGGGCCGCTGGGGCCCCCTTCGCTTCGGGTCGAGTCGCGAGCGGCGCTGCCGGAAGCATTTTAGGGCGGCACGGCCGTGGTGAAAGTGAAATGCCAGACCGGCAGTCCATCCGACACGTCGATGCCGGCGACGATCGTGAACTGCGGCCCGCCACGGGCAAGCGAGGAGGGCCGGTCCGGACCGACGGAGGCGACGACATGCTGGGCTGGGACGAGTCCGTGTTTCGCGAGGAGGGGGTGTTCGACTCCAACTATCTACCCGAGACGTTCCACCACCGCGACTCACAGATGGAGACGCTGAAGTACTCGATCCGCCCGGCGGTCCGTGGGTCACGACCGCTGAATGTACTGGCCAACGGCCCACCGGGGACGGGCAAGACCACCGCGGTGATGAAGCTGTTCGACGAGCTGGGCTCGATCTCTGACGTCCGGGTGGTGCGGGTAAACTGCCAGGTCAACTCCACCCGCTACTCGGTGTTCTCGCGACTGTTCGAGGGGATCTTCGAGTACGAACCGCCCAGCTCGGGGATCTCGTTCAAGAAGCTGTTCGGCCAGATCACCGACCACCTGGTCGCCGAAGACGAGGTGATGATCGTGGCGCTGGACGATGTGAACTACCTGTTCTACGAGTCAGAGGCCAGCGATACGCTCTACTCGCTGTTGCGAGCCCACGAGGAACACGCCGGAGCGAAGGTTGGGGTGATCCTGGTCTCCTCGGATATGGACCTGGAGATCGTCGAGGAGCTTGACGGGCGTGTTCAGTCGGTCTTCCGCCCGGAGGAGGTCTACTTCTCCAGATACGGCCAGACCGAGACCGTCGACATCCTCCGTGAACGTGTCGAGCGTGGGTTCAGACGCGACGCCGTCGGTCCGGACGTTCTCGACCGCGTGGCAGCGCTGACCGACCGCTCGGGGGGTGACCTCCGAGTCGGTATCGACCTCCTGCGCCGAGCCGGGCTGAACGCCGAGATGCGGGGGTCGACGGAGGTCGCGGCGGCAGACGTCGACGAGGCCTACGAGAAGGCCAAGTACGTCCACCTGTCTCGCCATCTGCGGTCGCTGGCGGACTCGGAACGGGCCTTTCTGAGGGTGCTCGCTGCGAACGACGGCGCTCGGGCGGGAGACGTCTACGAGGCCTACAGCGAGGAGACCGGCCTTGGCTACACACGCTACACGGAGATCATCAACAAGCTCGACCAGCTCGGTGTGATCGATGCGGAGTACGCCGAGGTCGATGGCCGAGGGCGGTCTCGGGAGTTGGAGATGGCCTACGATGTCGATGCGGTCCTCGAACGCCTGGGGTGAGCTGGGCGCGAGGCGCAACAGGGGAATCTAAGAGAATCCACCCACGAGTGGAACCATGAGCAAAGTGAGTGTCATTGGGGCGGCCGGGACCGTCGGTGCCGCCACCGCGTACAGCCTCGCCCTTCGCGAGGTCGCCGACGAGCTCGTCCTGGTCGACATCCCGGATATGGAGGATACCACCGTGGGACAGGCGGCCGACACGAACCACGGCATCGCGTACGATTCGAACACCAGGGTGCGACAGGGCGACTACGAGGCGACCGCCGGCTCCGACGTGGTGGTGATCACCGCCGGCATTCCCAGACAGCCCGGCCAGACACGGCTCGACCTCGCCGAGGACAACGCACCGATCATGGAGGATATCGGAGCGTCGCTGGCCGAACACAACGACGAGTTCGTCTCGATCACGACGTCGAACCCGGTCGACCTGCTCAATCGACATCTGTACGAGACCGGCGTTCGCCCGCGTGAGTCCGTGATCGGGTTCGGCGGCCGATTGGACTCCGCCCGATTCCGATACGTGCTGGCGAGCCGGGCGGGGGTGCCCGTCCGGAACGTCGAGGCGACGATCCTGGGCGAACACGGCGATGCGCAGGTGCCCGTGTTCTCGAAGGTCCGTATCGACGGCCGGGATCCGGCGTTCGACGCCGACCAGCGGGCGGCGATCCTGGAGGACCTGACGGCCTCGGCGATGGACGTCATCGAGCGCAAGGGTGCGACCGAGTGGGGGCCCGCGAGCGGTGTCGCTCACATGGTCGAGGCGGTGCTCGGGGACACCGGGGAGATCGTTCCCGGATCGCTCCCGCTCGATGGCGAGTACGGCCTGACTGACACCGCGGTGGGTGTCCCCCTGAAGCTGGGGGCGGGCGGGGTCCAGGAGGTGCTCGAGTGGTCACTCGAGGAGAGCGAGCGTGACCGGCTGCAGGAGGCCGCCGGGAAGCTGCGTTCACAGTACGACTCGGTGGCCGACTGAGCCGGGCTCAGCGTCGGTCGCTACTCAGGGAGATATCCAGGTCGGCGAGCTGCTCGCGGGCCTGCTCACGGGCCTCCTGATGCTCTTCGAGGAACGTCTCCATCAGCTCCGCGGCCTCTTCCTTACAGCCGCCACAGAGCCGCTCGCCGCCGACACACTCCTCGTAGACCCGGCTGGCGTACTCATCGTCGCCCTCGGCGAGCAGATAGGCGTACAGCTCGTAGACCGGACAGGCCTCGGCCTCGCCGCCACGCTCTCGTTGCTCGGCGGCGGTCTCCCGGCCACCGGTCGTCGCCGATTTGACCTTCTCGTAGCCCTCGGCCGGCTCGTCCAGCAGTGAGATGTGGCTGGCCGGTGCCGAGGAGGACATCTTCCCGCCGGTCAGCCCGGTCATGAATCGGTGGTAGATCGACGTCGGCGCCACGAAGCCGAACCCACCGGCGGCCACCTCGACCTCGCGGGCCAGCTCCACGGCCGTCGCACGATCCATCTCGAAGGCGTCGACGTGCGCGTCGAACACGCGTTTTTCACCCGCGATGGTCTCGATCAGCCGCTCGAACGCCGCCTCGGTAGCGTTGCGATCGAGAAATCGGACCCGCGGTCGGAGCGGCTCCTTGCCGGCGTTCTCGAGCTTCTCGACGGTCGTCCCGACGGTCGCCGATGGCCGATCGCTCGTGGACAGCCAGTCGGCCGCCTCCTCACAGCGGACGTCCGCCTCGGCGCCACCCAACGCCTCGTATGCCTCCTCGAGCAGCGCCAGCTCGGCGCGGTCGATCTCGAAGCTGGCATAGGCCCGTGTCACCCCGAAATATCGCGTCCTCGCGGCCAGATCGCGCGCCAGACGGACGTGTGGGTCCTGGTCTGGGCCGACCGGGATCACCGTGGGCCGCGGGCGCTCGAGCTGTGGATAGAGGATGTCGGCCATCTGGGTGATGACCGACCCCATGTACGAGACGTTCGTCTCGCCGTCGAAGTCGTAGATCGCCTGTAGCTCCGAGACGTTCGCCTGTCGGCCCAGCGCGAACGCGAGGTCCTGTACCTCGCGGTTTGTCGACTGGCGATACAGCTCACCGGCCTCGGGGTCGAACCCGAGCGCCAGCAGCGAGAGCAGGTAGTCCTCTGCGTGGCCGTCGATCTCCGTCCAGGAGAGCCCCCGGGCGGCGTGTGCCTCGAGATCCGCGATCAGCGCGAACGCCTCTGCCCCCTGGTTCTGGTGCCAGACGATCTCGTCGAACACCATCTTGTGACCGATGTGGGGCTCACCCGTCGGCATGAACCCCGAGAGCACCGCCGCATCACCACCCTCACGGAGCGACCGTGCGATCTCGCCGTAGCCTCGATGCCCGAAGATCACCCCTCGGCGCATCAGGTAGTGTGGCGCTGGGAGCTCGGCGAGCAGCGGCTCGAACTCCTCGATACCGAACTGGTCGAACAGCTGCTGGTAGTCCTCGACGGTCGACGAGCCCCACGGGTCCAGCACGACCTCGTCAGCCCCTGCCGTGCCGCCGTCTGGCGCTGGCTGGGGGTCCGAGGCGGGATCCTCGTTCATTCGTCTCCTATACCCCTGGTTGCTGAATAAACCGTTCGGCTGGGGCCGACTCCCCGGCTCTCAGGGTGTCAGTCGCTCGAGTGCCACGAATCGCGTGCGCTCGCCCGCGAGGGCGTACACCATCCGCTTGCGGACCCCGTGAGCGAGCCGGACGTCCAGCGATAGATCCCGCGGCGAGAACACGTGGTCGGTCGTGACCACGCGGACGAGTAGCTCGGAGTGTCCGAGTGAGTCGACGCTGTCGACCTCGGCGTACGTTCTGAAATCCGCACCGAACTTGAACCCGGTCTTGGGGACGACCCCGGCTGTCCGGAGTGTCGTGTACACCTGCAGCCGGCGCTCGAACCGCTCGCCTTCGACCTCGCGGCCTCGCTGCGTGACGAGCTCGGGGGCCAGTGCCAGCGGCCCCTCGGCCAGATAACACGCCTCCAACAGCGACAGCTGCAGCGCCGGGCGGTCGCCCTCGTCGAGAGGCTGTCCGTAGAACCCCTCCTGATGGAGTGCCGGCGGCGCGTCGGGGACCAGCGCGCGGTCACCGAACAGCATCGCCGGGATCGCCGCGGGAAGCTCGACGCTCGTCGCCCCCTCGATCGGGGTGGGGGAGCTGTCGAGATAGGTGATCGCAGACTCCTCGTCGACGATCGCGAGCGTGCGGTCGCCCAGCCGGCCGACGGGGACCGTATCGCGCTCACCGACGACGGCGATCTTGGACTCGACCTGCTCACCCCAGGGACCCTCCCCGCGGGGGAAGACGACGAGATCACAGCTTGTCGGCTCGTCGAGCCACCGAGACGCCGGTGCGAGGTAGAACCCCCGATCACGCAGGTCCTTGTAGACGAGAAATCGGCCGGGCAGTCCCGGCATTTCGGCCAGAAAGGAGTAGAGTGAGTCGCCGGCGATCGCGTCGATGTCGCCACGATAGAGCAGGTGTGCCGCCTCGACCGGCGCCAGGACGAGCCCGTCACCGTCGGGGCTCCCGTAGCCTCTGGCGTCGTAGAACCGTTCGCGAGCGTTGCCACCGAGCCGCAACGCACCCTCCTCGGTCCGGCGAGCCTCCATGGGTCGGGCTTCGGGCCGCGAGCTAAAGCGGCTGCGGTCCCATGACAGCCGCTCCGGCCCGATTGGGAAACGCTCTTGAGCGGGCAGTGCCCCGTTGGGGCTGTGAACGAGGGGCCCGATGCAAGTCACTGAGGCCATCCCCAAGTACGCCGATGTGTTCCCCTTCGATGCGTTCAACCGGATGCAACGAGCGGCGTTGCCGGCCATCCTCGAGACCGACGAGAACATTGTGGTCGGGGCGCCGACGGCCTCGGGAAAGACGGCCCTGGCAGAGTTGGCCATCTGCCAGACGCTCGAACGCGGAGGCACGAGCCTGTTTCTCGCACCGCTGCGGGCGCTGACCAACGAGAAAGAGTCCGAGTGGGAGCGATTCGAACGGCTGGGCTACTCCGTCTACGTCGTCACCGGCGAGCGCGATCTCAACCCACGACGCGCCGAACGGGCCGATATCCTGGTGATGACCCCCGAGAAGGCCGACTCGGCGACCCGGAAACACGAGACACCACGCTACGGGTTTATCGCCGACATCGACTGCTGTGTGATCGACGAGGTGCACCTGCTGGACTCCGAGAAACGGGGGGCGGTCCTCGAGGTGACGATCTCCAGGCTGCGGCGGCTCTGTGCGCCCCGTGTCGTCGCGCTCTCCGCGACGATGCCGAACGTCGAGGACATCGCCGACTGGCTGGATGCCCCCGGGGAGAACACCTTCCAGTTCGGCGAGGAGTACCGCCCGGTGCCGTTGGAGTCGACCGTCGAGACGTACGCTCACGGCGAGAACCCCTTTGCGGACAAGTATCGACGGCTCTATCGAGCGATCGATCTCGCCCAACCACACGTCGAGGCAGACGGCCAGGCGCTCGTGTTCGTCGCTTCGCGCCAGGACACCGTCCGGGCTGCCGAGAAGGCCAGAGAGGTCGTCGAGGAGCGGGGCATCGTGACGGGCGCACGCGGCGAGTACGACCGGCATCTGGATGCCCAGGCGATCCAGAACGAGACGCTCCAGCAGTCGGTCGTCGACGGCATAGGGTTCCACCACGCGGGGTTGGCCCGAGAGGACAAAAACGCCGTTGAGGACTGGTTCAAAAAGGGGGCCATCCAGCTGCTGTTCTCGACGTCGACGCTGGCGTGGGGTGTCAACCTCCCCGCGAGATGTGTCGTGCTTCGAGATACCAAGCTGCACGACCCGCTCGAGGGAGAGGTCGACATGAGCCCGCTCGACGTGTTACAGATGCTCGGGCGGGCCGGCCGGCCGGGCTACGACGATGCCGGCTATGCCCACGTGGTCTGCGATGGGGCCGACGCGGCGAAGTATCGTGACCTGCTCGCGGAGGGCAAGGAGATCGAGTCACGACTGGCCGGCGAGCTGGATGCACATCTCAACGCGGAGATCGCCCTCGGGACCCTTCGGGATCTCGAGGACGTCATGGACTGGCTCGAGACGACGTTCTACTACGTCAGAGCCCGCTCGGCCCCCGATCAGTACCCCTCGAGCGGGCGACTCAGAGAGCGCGTGCGGCAGACACTCGAGACGCTCGTCGAGGAGGGGTTCGTCCAGACCGAGGGCGAGCGGCTCGGGCTCGAGCCGACGACGCTGGGGCGGCTCGCGTCGACGTTCTACATGCGGCTCGACACGGCTCGGGAGTTTGCCGAGCTCGCAGCGCAGGCCGCCGGGGCGGCCGACGGTGACGATCGCCCGGTCGACGAGGCGGCGATCCTGTTTACCGTCGCCCGGGCCGGGGAGTTCGACTCCGTCTCGGCGCGGCGCGATGGCCGCGAGGCCATCCGGAAGGTGCTCGGCGAGGAGGGAAACACGCTGGCACCAGGCCAGCGCAAGGTGTTGGCGATCTTGCGAGGGTCGATGGTGAGCAACATACCCTCCGAGCTCACGAGCGATGCCTGGGTGATCCGACAGAACACGCTGCGGCTGTTGGCGGCGCTACAGGCCTATCTACAGGAGCTCGGCTCGGCCGTGGCCGCCAACCTGGCCTGCCGCGTCGAAGCACGGGTTGAGCACGGCGTCGCCAGCGAGGCGGTCGGGCTCACCGCCGTCGACGGTGTCGGGGCCGGTCGCGCACGTAAGCTGGCCACGGAGGGGTTCGAGACACCACGGGATATCCACGGGGCCGGTGTCGACGGGCTGGTCGAGGCCGGCATGAGTGAGGGCGTCGCCGAGCGGCTGGTCCAGAACGCGGCGGCACTTCCGACGCTGGCGGTCGAGTGGGGGCGCTTCCCGGAGACGATCGACCGCGGCGAGAACGAGCTTCGAGAGGTGACCGTCAGCGCCGACGGTGACGGCGCGCTCGCCCGCGTTCAGGCGCTCGTCGAGGGCCGAGAGATGACGGCGACGACCTGCTATCTCGGCCAGCGGACGATGCCCGTCGGTGTGTTCGGCGGCGACCGGGCGAGCATGGAGTACGTGATCCGTGTGATCTTCCCGGAGCTGCCGATCCCACCGCTCTCAGAGCGCCGGGTCGTCGACGTCCAGAGCTGAGCTCCACTCGACGACGGGCTTTTACTGGGCTCTGCTGAAGGGCGACCATGCGTGCACTCACGCTCGGCCCCGAGGGGACCTACTCCCATCGTGCAACGATGGCGGTCGCCGACGAGATCGAGTTCGTCGAATCCGTCACTGGAATCATCGATGGCGTCGCAGATGGCGGGTACGAGCGCGGCACCGTGCCGATCGAGAACAGCATCGAGGGCTCGGTCACGGAGTCACTGGATGCGCTCGCCGAGAGCGACGTCGCGATCGTCGAGGAGATCGTCACGCCGATACGTCACGCGTTGATGGCACAGTCCGACGCGTTCGATACCGTCGCGAGCCACGCGCAGGCGCTCGCACAGTGCCGCAGCTATCTCGACACCGAGCATCCAGCCGCGACACCACAGGCGGTCGCCTCGACAGCCCGGGGCGTCCAGCGGGCACGGGAGGACCCTGCGGTCGGCGCGATCGGCCACCCCGAGACCGCGGGAGGCGAGCTGCGGGTGCTCGCCGAGGACATCCAGGACCGGACCTCGAATGCGACCCGGTTTTTCGTGCTCGCACCGGCCAGCGAGCGCCAGACAGCCGGCTCGAAGGCCACCGTGATCGTCTATCCGAACACCAACTATCCGGGGCTGTTGCTGGAGCTGCTCGAGCCGTTTGCCACCCGAGATATCAATCTCTCACGGGTCGAATCACGGCCGTCGGGCGACCGGCTGGGCGACTACATCTTCCACATCGATTTCGCGGCCGGGATGTACGAGGACCGCGCCACCGAGGCGATCGCCGAACTAGAGGCACTCTCCGTCGAGGGCTGGGTGCAGGTGCTAGGGAGCTACGACACACAGACCGTCCTGTAGCCGGCCGTCGCGCCGGGCACCAGACGCTCCGGCACCGCTTTACAGCCGACCACCATAGTGTGGGTATGCGAATGGAGTACGACCGCGACGTCTGTATCGGGATGTTCCAGTGTGTCGCCGAGTGGGATGCGTTCGAACGCGACGAGATCGCCGGCAAGGCGGTTCTAGCCGACAGCGAGGAGACAGAACCGGACACGATGGTCCGAGAGATCGACGCCGACGAGGAGCTCGACGCGAAGTTCGCCGCCCGGGTCTGTCCCGTCGACGCCATTCGGGTCTACGACGACGACGGCGAACAGCTGATTCCCTGACCGGGGGCCGACCGACCCGCCGTCCGTCGTGGGGAGGCCTGGCGACGGCCTAATCTAGGATCGTCGTCGCCTCCTCGATACTCATCTCACCGGCCGCGACCGCACGGAGTACGCCCGCCGTATCGGCGCCGGCTCCCGTCCCGACGTCTGCTAGCCGGACCTTCTCGGACCCACCGGAGAGCTCCTCCATGTCGACACCCGTCGCCAGCGCCGTCTCCTTCTTGACCCGGTAGTTCCCGCCGTCGGTGGTGTGGAGATCCGCCGGGTGGAAGAAGTACCAGTCCTCTCTGTCGAACCGCGCGGCGATACGTGGCCGGGCGCCGAAGTTCCGCGAGAAGTAGACCAACGCCTCGACCTCCGAGCCGTCGAGATAGATCGGCCGGCCGGCGGAGGCCTTGGCCTCGATGGCGTAGAACCGGTCGCCGTCGCCAGCCAGCACGTCGGGGAGCTCCCGCTCGGTTGCGCTCCCCGATGCGGGGGCCCGCATGACGGCGAACCCCCGGGCGTCGAGTCGGTTGACCAGCTCTCGTTCGCGGCGGTCACCCTTCGCGTTCGAGTTGCTCATAGCCGGTTTTGTGACGTGGGCGCTCATAAGTCGGCTGGGCCCGCCGCCGGCGGTGCCGAAAGCAGTGCTCATCAACCGCGCGACCGTAGCCCGGTCAATGAAGACCGGGCGCGAGCGGGCACTGCTTGCAACCGTCGTGTTCCTCCTGCTGTTCGCGCAGGTGCTGCTCTACCCGGGGCTCCCGCAGCTGGTGGATGCGCTCGGGCAGCCGGCCGGCCTCGGGGCCGGGACGCCGCTGCTCGCCGCGGAGTTCGTCGGTGTCATCCTGTTCGTCGGCGGTTGGGGCGCGTTATCGGATGCGACCGGCCGTCGCATTCCGTACATCATCGCGGGAGCGCTCGCCGGCAGTCTGGGCTATCTGGTGCTGGTGGCGCTCATCGATGGCGCGCCGCCCTACGAGCTGGTGCTGCTGACACGCGGGCTTCAGGGCGCGGCGACCGGTGGGGCGTTCTCACTCGCGATCACGATGTTGCTCGACCTGCCCGGGGGCAGGGGCCGCAACACCGGGGCCGTCGGCATCGCCATTGGGCTGGGGACCATGCTGGGAGCGCCCGTCGGTGGGCGGCTCTACGAGGTCGACGTCCGTCTCCCACTGATCGCGACGGCGGTGCTGTTCGTCCTCGCCGGGGCCGTCGCGTGGACGGTCACCGACAGGGCGCCCACTCGAAGCAGACCGGGGCTGCGGGCCCCGATCCGCCGGGTCAGACGACAGCCCGGGCTGTTGGTGCCCTACGCGTTCGCCTGCGTCGACCGGACCACCGCGGGTTTCTTCGCGCTCGTGGGCACGTTCTTCTTCCAGAGCCGGTTCGGCCTCGATCCGGGGGCGACCGGGCTGTTGTTGGCGGCGTTTTTCACGCCGTTCGCGCTGTTGCAGTACCCGTTCGGACGCCTCTCCGATCGGGTCGGGAGGACACTCCCGATCGCGGTCGGGTCGCTCGCCTTCGGGCTGGCGATCGTCGGTGTGGCCTTCGCCCCGACGGTGACTCTCGTCGCGGTGGTGCTGGTGGCCGTCGGGGCGGGTGGTGCTCTGTGTGCGCCGGCGACGCTGGCACTCGTTGGCGATCTCGCAGGACCGGAGGACCGGGCGACGGCCGTCGCGGGCTACAATATCGTCGGATCGCTCGGCTTTCTGCTCGGTGTCGTCGTGGGCGGGGGCCTCGCCGAGCGATTCGGCTATCTCACGGCGTTCTACGTTATCGGCGGGGCGGAGATCCTTCTCGCACTCGCGCTGTTGCCAGCCCTGTTCGCCCTCGACTCCCCCGACGGCAGCGTCGCCCCCGGTAGTGACTGAGCCGGCCCACACAGCGGGCGAGCCCACACGATCGGACTTCGTAGGACTTTCATCCGACACACGCCGACGTCACGCATGAGCGAGCCGCCGGACAGCGATCCCGACGCCGGCAACGACAACCCGTACGTCTCGAGCCCGTCGACGGCGTTCGACCCGCTCGAGCAGCTCGGCGAGCAGGCCGCCCGCGATCAGGCGGCACAGCTCCGAGAGGCGGTCGCCTTCCACGACCGTCGGTACTACCAGGATGCCGACCCCGTCGTCTCCGATCGGGTGTACGATGCGCTGTTCAACCGGCTGCAGAGCCTCGAGGCGGCGTTCGATCTGGACACCGAGGGGTCGCCTACACAGCGTGTGAGCGGCTCTCCTGTCGAATCGCTGGAGTCCGTCGAACACGTCGCCCCGATGCGGTCGGTCAGCTCCTCCGGTGACCCGGAGGACGTCCGTGCGTTCGACGACCGCGTCCGTCGACGGCTGTCCGCGACCGGCGACGAGGATACGGTCCGGTACGTCTGTGAGCCCAAGTTCGACGGCATCAGCGTCGAAGTCGTCTACCAGGACGGCGTCTACCAGCGAGCGACGACGCGCGGTGATGGGGAGGTGGGCGACGACATCACCGAGAACATCAGGACCGTCGGGGCGATTCCCCAGAGGCTCGTCGGCTCCCCACCGGCCGAGCTCGCCCTGCGCGGTGAGCTGTTCATGCCGCGGGAGGCCTTCCAGGCGTACAACCGCAGCCTGGTCGAGGCCGGCGAGGAGCCGTTTGCCAACCCCCGCAATGCGGTCGCCGGCACCGTCCGGCAGCTCGACCCGGCCGTGGTTGCCCGGCGGCCGTTGCACTGCTTTTTTTTCGACATCATCAACGCTGAGCCGATGCCGGTCGACGGCCACTGGGAGCGCCATCGTAGCCTCTCGGGCTGGGGGCTCCCGGTCAACGACAGGGTCCAGCGACTCGAGGGTATCGAACGGACGATCGCGTACCGCGATCGGCTGCTCGAAGAGCGTGATGCGCTGGACTACGAGATCGATGGTGTCGTCATCAAGGTCGACAGCCACGAGGCCTGTGAGCGCCTGGGGGCGACGTCTCGGGCCCCACGATGGGCATTCGCATACAAGTTCCCTGCCCGCAGCGAGCAGACCACCGTCCGTGATATCGGTGTCCAGGTCGGGCGAACCGGCCGGCTGACGCCCGTCGCGCTGTTAGACCCCGTGGAGGTTGGAGGGGTGACCGTCTCGCGGGCCAGCCTCCACAACCCAGAGCAGATCGCCACGCTCGGGGTCGGAGTCGGCGATCGGGTGAGCATCGAGCGGGCTGGTGACGTGATACCCTACGTCGACAGCGTCGTCAGTCAGGCAAGCACGGGCCACTACGAGTTTCCTGGACGGTGTCCCGTCTGTGCCTCGGCCGTCGAGCGCGAAGGCCCGCTGGCCTACTGCACCGGCGGTGTCGCTTGTCCGGCGCAGCTCCAGCGAGCGGTCCAGCACTACGCGGCCCGAAGTGGGCTGGACATCGAAGGGCTCGGCGAGAAGACGGTCGAACAGCTGATCGAGGCAGAGCTGATCGACGGGATCCCGTCACTCTACGACCTGCGCGTCGAGGAGCTGACCGAGCTCGAGGGCTGGGGCCGTACGAGTGCAGAGAATCTCGTGGCTGCGATCGAGGCGTCGACCGACCCACCGTTGGCCGACTTCCTGACGGCGCTGGGTGTCCCCGAGGTCGGGGCTACGACGGCTCGGGCGATCGCCCAGGAGTTCGGCGACCTCCAGTCGATCATGGACGCCAGGCCCGAGCGACTGACACGAGTCGAGGATATCGGTGCGGTCGTGGCGGGAGGGATCCACGAGTTCTTCGAGTCCACGCGGAATCGGCGGGTGATAGCCGGCCTCCGTGAGCGTGGCGTCGAGCCGACGCAGGTCGAGACCGCTACCGCCGAGGAGCTGAGCGGGCTCACGTTTGTGTTCACCGGCGCGCTCGATGGCTACACGCGGGTTGAGGCTGAGACGCTGATCGAACGTCACGGTGGCAACGCCACCGGAAGCGTCTCCGGTAACACCGACTATCTGGTCGCCGGGCCTGGCGCGGGGTCGAAGCTGGCTGCGGCCGAGGAGCGGTCGATACCGGTGTTCGATCAGGAGGAGTTCGAGCAGTTCCTGACACGACGAGACATATCGGTCTGACCGACCTCCGGCCCCCGGTGAGCTCACCGGGGAGGCCTTACGGACACTTCAGGGCGAAAGCCTCGCGCTTTAGTGCAGGATGGATGTCAACCGTCGATGTCCAGCTCGTCCTGGAGCGCTGCGAGCCAGCCATCCTCCTGCAGTTGCTCGATCCGTTCTCTGAAATGCTGCTCACAGAGACCGACCTTGACCTGATCTTTCTCGACTGCGACGGCCGCTGACTCATCGCAGTAATCACAGTGCATAATTACTGTGAGACGGCCTGGACTGTAACGGTCACGGTGGCCCGTGAGACAAGCTCAGAGCGGCTCACGAGGCCCCGCTCAACACGTTCCGGACGGGCTCGAACTGCTGCTCGTCGAGCCCGGCACGACCCAGGACGTCGTTGTGCGCGTCAGAGCCGCCCATCCCCAACAGGTCGTACTGCTCGATGGTCGTCTCGAGGGCGGCCTTGTCGATCTCGTGGCCGTACGGATAGTGCGCCTCGACGGCATCGAGATGCTCACACAGCTCGAGCGCAGCTGTCGTCTCTCTGTACCGGAACGGGTGTGCGAGTCCGACGATATCGCAGGCCTCGGTCAGGATATCGACTCCCCGCTCGAATGACGGCACGTTTCGGGCGACGTAGCACGGGTCGCCTTCGCCGATGAGGCCATCGAAGGGCTCTGGGAACGACCACTCGGGAGCCACGTCCGCGATCGCGTGGGCGATGTGTGGCCGGCCGACGCCATTCTCGAAGGTCACGTCGATGTCGATATCGAGCCGGGCCTCGACCTGCTCCGTGATCGCTCTGGCACGACGGATGCGGTCGGCTTGTAGTCGCTCACACTCCTCGATGAGGCGCTCGGTCGGCGCTACGCCGTACCCGAGCAGGTCGACCCGGAACGCCCCCGTGTCGACACGCAGCTCGATTCCGTGTATCATCTCGACGCCATCGACGGTCTGCACCGGCGCGTCGAGGTGTGGCTGCAGGCGATCGTGATCGGTGATACAGACCACCTCGACGCCAGCCTGGCGGGCCGCCGGAGCGACGTCCTCGAACGACATCGCCCCGTCGGAGTGTGTCGTGTGTATGTGAAGATCCGCAGTTACCATACACTCACCAACAGCCGAGGCTGCGTATGCGTACCGTTTCTCGCGGCAGGACGGTTGTTAATATTCCTTAAGGACTACCGGGGAATCGTTCCACAATGTTCATGATGGATACAAGCGCCTTGTCTTCCATGCAGTTCATGAACGACGTCGGCCAGAAACTCGATGCACACAGCTACCCCGCGACGACCAGCGAGCTGATCGACGCATACGGCGAGACCCAGTTCGAGATGGACGACGCCGAGTCGCTGGGAGATGCTCTGTCGCGGCTGGCAGAGGAAACCTACGACAGCAGCGAGGCGGCGCGACTGGCGACGATCTCGGCTGTCGGGGCTGGTGCCATCGGTCGAAAGGGCTACTCGGACCGCGATGCCCCGGCGGTCGGCGAGAACAGCGAAGCCGAGATACTCTCTTTCTAGACCGACCCCGAAATTGGGTTCGCGGTGGTCGCCTACAGCCACTCGGTGAAACAGCCGGTCACGAGCGTCTCACGCTGTCGGTCGACGTAGGCCGACTGCATCTCCCAGACGGCCTCGGTGAATGGCACCCCCGCCTCGACACTGTCGTGCACTCGGTCGTACTTCCAACGGGCTGGGGTCACACGCTCTGTGATCCGCTCGCGCAGCGGCGAGATGTAGTACTCGCAGGCGGCGTCGTCGAACCCCCGGAGCCGCAGGCCATCGCGGGCGGCCGCGAACAGATCCTCGTAGATGGTCTCTATCTTGCTGGTGGCTCTTCCGTCCTGCGTCCGCCAGTCTAGCTCCGCCTGTAGGCCGTCGGCAGCGGCCGCATAAAAGTTCCGCCGCGCCCGGTCCCAGTCGAGGTCGCCGGCCGGGTGGTCACGCCGCGGCATCGATTCCATCAGTCCAGCGAACACGGCGAGCAACGCGACACTCCCCCGAACAGTCGGTTGGGCAGCCAGGGGCCGCAATTCGATTCGAGCGTTTGCCGCCCCACGGGTGGCACCGTCGAACACCGGGCGCACCCACCGCCAGTAGGTTCCGTGGGTGTGTCTGAAGTGTGCAAATCGGTCGTCGTAGCGACCCTCGGAGTCCTGCATCATCGGGACGATCGTAGTGTCGGCCGCTATGCGGTCGACGGCCCCCTCACAGCTCTCGATATCACGCGGGAATCGCACCTTGGGAGCGTCTCTCGGATTCAGCACCGACTCGAAGACGTCGATCCGGTTTTCCATCGGGCAGCCGGCCAGTATCTCGTCGGGATCCCCGACGTAGAGATCGGGCGGGAAAAACGGGCTGTTCACCGAGAGTGCAAGCAGCGGCGCCGCGACACGCAGGGCGTGGCGAAAGTGTGCTGGCAGGTCCTCGGCGGTGGGGACCTGGTAGTGTGGCTGGATCGACGTGATCAGGCTCTCGGGCAACACCGTCTCGGACTCGAGGGAGACGTGTGGCGCCGAGAGCTCCAGGTCGCCACCGAACTCGGTGTTGGTCATGGCGTGATATCGGACGGAGTCTGACATGTTGGTCGCCAGCCGCACGCCATCTTCGACGACGCTCGAGGTGAGATAGTCACTGGCCGACTCGCCGACCGGCGGCACCGTCCAGAGCCCGTCGCTGAGCAGGCACATTCCGTGCGCCGAGAGCTCGTTCTGCGCGGCCTCGAGCTTCGCCTGCACCTCCGCCTCGATTGCCCTGATGCCGTGCGCAGAGAGCGGCTCCGGGGTCGTCTGCATCTCCGCGTTGTGAAGGCCAAGCTCCTCCTCGAAGCCGATGAACTCGACCAACCGTCGTGGGACGCGTTTCAGCGCGTTCGTCTGTTCGTCGACCGCGTAGAACTCGTACTCGAGCCCGACGATCGACTGATGGTTGTCGAAGGTCCCCAGCCGAAGCTCATCTTTGAGCTCGGCCGCCTCCTCGGCTACCCGCGCCTCGAACTCATCGGAATCGACAGTCCCCGTGTCACGGATCCTGGCGATGAGCTCGGAGACACCCATCTCCTACTCGATAGTAGCGGGTGGTTTTTCAAACCAACTATCCGAGCTCTCGACGGCGCCCGGAGCGGCCACACTTCGCCCTGCCCCCAGGTGTCAGGCCGGTCGAGAGCCGTCCGAATCGGTCCGGGGACCGCCGGCGTTGGGACGCCGAGCAGCGACCTGCCCGTCACACAGTCGCTCGAGATGGTCGCGATGGAACTCCCGAGCAGCCCTGGCAGGCCACTCCGGATAGCCCGGTCTGGTGATCCTGCCATCGGAGTCGTAGGCCGAATGAACGATTGCTGCAACCCGATACACCGGCGGTACCGCAGGAAGTGGTCTGTGCCGCTCGTAGCCCAACCACAGGGCATGGCGGAGATCGCGCGCCTGACTCGGGACGTACCAATCGGCCAGGAGGTACTCGACCTTCGCCAGTGCGAGTCCGGGGGCAGCCACCAGGGGGTCGTCCCAGTCCAGAATCGCCGCGATCGTACCCGTCACGGGGCTGACGATCGTGTTACCGGGTCTGAGATCCCACGGGAACAGGGCTGGCGAAGGAGCCTCGGGCACCGCCGTTGGGTCGAAGGTCGATCGGAGCTCGTCTTCGAGGCCGGACAGACCGGGACCGAGCGCCGAGAGACCACGCTCGAGATAGCGAGCGAACCAGGAGCGCCAATCCCCGTCGACGCCATCGGACTCCAAACCGTCCACTCCCGCACAGACCGTTCCGTAGTGGTCGAAAGACAACACGGCGTGGAGCTCCCCGAGGACGGCCCCGAACTTCTGGGCGAGGCTCTCTCGTTGCGCGGCGCCAAGATCGACCATCACCCCGTGAAGATCCTGCCCCAACACGCGTCGCCACACCGCAAAGCCGAGCGGTCGACCATCCGACTTGATGGTCCCTGAGGCGAGCAGGGATGCTGTCGGGATGGTGGTTCGCTGATCGATCTCCCGCCAGACGGCCACGGCGGTGTTCAGACGGGTGGGAGGGCCGAGCTGGACGACGATCTCGCGGTCGTCGTCCAACCCTACCAGCTCCGTGTGTTTCGTGTTGCCTGACGCGACGGTGGAGCTGGACCGGACCGAATGCTCCTGGGTCTCGTCGGCCACCCGTCGTGCGAGTCGCCTCATAGTCACGATTCTTCTAAAGTGTGAATAAGCTCACACCCTTGACATCCTCCCCGCGCTGAAGCGCGAGGATTCCCACGGCACCGCACCGCTGAGTTGGGATGTTTAAGATTTGTAGTCACCACGTTGGACGGCTACTGGCTGTGCCA
>ERZ1034517.13-NODE-13-length-69143-cov-7.811096_pt1 | contig 69143 bp, 66 predicted proteins | sample MGYA00520599_ERZ1034517 | MGnify/ENA primary metagenome ERZ1034517 (study PRJEB33760, sample SAMEA4777701) | hypersaline lake metagenome | biome: hypersaline environment; feature: brines | place: Spain | collected 2012-08 | depth 0 m ...
TTCTGGTCGGTCATCAGCTTCCAGGCGGGCATCCGCCACGACGTCGAGCATCTGTACTATGCACACGTCGACAGCGAGTCGTACTTCGGGGCGTCCTACGCGACGATCCCCCGGACGGCGATCGACCTGATCGACTTCAGGGAGCTGGTCTGATGCGGATCGCTCGCCCACAGTTGACGATGCTGCTCAATCGGCTCTACGACCGCGGGGAGCGAGTGCTCACGGTCGACCATCCGTCGGCGGAGTTGGGGACGCTCCTGGAGATCGAGTTGGACGCTCACGACGGCTCGGTCGTCCGGTTCCTCACGCGTCGGGCCGACTACGAGGAGGGAGCACAGACGATCCGCCAGCGCCACGAGGAGGCGGTGTACGACGACCTGCCGAGCTACGACGTCTATCTCAAGACACTGCTGTCGGCTGGAATCCTCGAGCTGGCGAACCGTGCGGATATCGAGTCGCTGCTGACGCGCTACGGTGACCCCGACCTGCTGGCGGGCCACGCCCCGGTTCTGGCCGGGTTCGACACCAATCTGCTCCCCTGGCGGATCGACCGGGTGTTGGGGCTGACGGATCCCGGTGCGGGGATCGGCTACGTCAACGGGTTCGTGCTGACGACCGGCGTCCGCGACGAGCTCGATTGGGAGTACAAATGCCAGGATACGAGGCCGTTCGAGGAGGCCTACGACCGGCGGTTCGACGCCTACTGGAACCAGTCACTCGGGGCTGCCCGCCGCGGTCGGCTTGGCCTGCAGGCCTATCGGCGCATCCGTGACATTGAGCAGGCCGTCGAGGTGCAGAGCGAGGATGGCGATGCGCCGATAATCGAGGCCTACGACGAGTACGACCGGGAGTATCGCAGCGACCTGCTACTGTTCAGCAACGACCGCAACTTCGTCGAGCGAGCCCAGGCCCATCGTCTTCTGGGCCAGCGCGTCGAGTTCCCGAGCAGCCTCCCGCGCAGAACCACGGCGAGCTGGCGGGAGATCGAGCAGCTTCTGTATCAGCTGGCGGTGGTGTTCGGGATCATCGAACTCCCGGGGGTCACGCTGTACGGTGTCTGGAGCGGCAAGGAGGGGCTAGACTGGCGTGACGAGCGGCTCCGTGTCGATGCGCGAAGCCCCATCGTCGAGGCAGGCCTGCAGACGGACATGGCGATCGTCGAGGCCTATCGAGAGCACCGATCGGCCTGAGTTAGCCCAGCACCACGTCCATCGTCAGCATCAGCCCGGCGCCGAACATCAGCCCCAGCGTCGCGATCCGCTCGTAGCCACGGGCGTGTGTCTGTGGGACGATGTCGTCGACGATGACGTAGATCATCCCACCGGCAGCGAACCCCATCGCGTAGGGTAACAGTGGCGCAGCGACGATGACCGCCCAGGCGCCAAACACCGCCACCGGAATCTCGACGAGCCCGGCTCGGATGCCCGCGACGGCCGCGTACCAGCGTCGGCCTAGCCCGGCGTTGATCGCGGCGACCGAGACCGCCAACCCCTCGGGGATGTTCTGGATGCCGATCGCCAGCATCAGTGAGACGCCATTGGCGATATCGCCCGAGCCGAAGCCAACGCCGACGGCCAACCCCTCGGGCATGTTGTGTAGCGTGATCGCGACGGTGAACAGCAGCACCGACATCATCCGAGGATCGACCACCCCTTCGCCGTCGCGCGCTGCAGCGCCGGTCGCCTGCGAGGTGCTGGCCTGTGGCTGTTGTGTGCCACCGTCGGATCGGGGCTCGGTGGTCGTGAGCCGTCGGCTGATCAGCGGGCCGACGTATCGCACCCAGCTGTCGCCCCGGTCGAGCACGAGCGCTCCGAGGGCAAAGCCGATCATCACCGGCACCACGCCCACCAGGTCGACGCCCGCGATGCCGACGGCCTGGTACTCCGCCGTCGAGGCGAACTCGATTCCCGGCAGCAGCAGGCTGGTGAAACTCGCCGAGAGCATCACCCCGGCGGCGAATCCCAACGCCCCGTCGAGCAGGCGCTCGGTCGGATTGCGCCAGACGAGCACCAACGACGCCCCGATCAGGTTCATGCCCGCGATGAACAGCCCACCGACGAGCCCGAGCCGGACCGGGTCCCGGCCGGCCAGATCGACCAGCAGCTGTTCGATCACGCCGTGACCTCCGCGAGACGGCCGCGTTGTTGCATGCAGATATTAGACGAATCTAATACTAAGTTGTTGTGCATCACGACCTGGGTTTAGCCGGCTCAGTTCAGCCGCCAGAAGCCGTAGTTTAGCAGCGCTGCGAACGAGACCCACGCCAGATACGGGACCAACAGCAGGCTCGCCCGGCGGTCGACCCTGGCGAACGCGCCCATCGTCGCGACGATCAACAGCCAGAGCACGCCGATGACGACCAGCGCGCCACCGATCGCCCGCAGCCCGAAGAACACGGCCGACCAGGCGAGGTTGGCGACCATGTGGACGCCGAACACCCCGAGCCCAAGTGCGACGGCTGCTGGTGCTTTGGGGCCCTGTCGCCAGACGAGCCAGAGTGCCGTCCCCATCAACGCGAACAACCCCGTCCACACCGGAGCGAACACCCACGATGGGGGCGCAATCGCCGGCTGTGCCAACGCAGCGTACCAGCCGTCCATCCCCTGTGCGGTGAACACCGCACCCGAGGCACCGACGATCTCGACGGCTAGGATCGCCAGGCCCAGACTCGTCAACGGGCGCTCGCGTGCAAGCGGGCCCAGGCGGCTTGCGACGGTTGGCATAGCTCCCAGAATAGCGCGAGGACTCCTCACTCTTGTGGCCCCCGACGCTCCCTGATGTTGGCCTGGCGAGCGCCCGCTCACCCCCGCCAGCTAAGCGCCAGCGTCTCATGGCGGGCGTATGTCACGAACCTTCGTGAGCAGAATGTCCGCGGTCAGTGGGCTCGCGCCCGCCGATGGGCCGTGAGCGAGTTCGCCGACCACGTGTCTCGGTCGCTCGCCGACCCGGCCACCGAGACGTTCGAGAGCCGTGTCACGGAGCAGGCATCGACGCTAATCGAGGAGATCGACGCCGGGGCCTTCGACAATCCCACCTACGCGATCGGGCTGGAGCTGGAGGTGTACGCGACGGACACCGAGGGGCGGCTAGCCCGGCTGCCACCCGCGGCCGTCGAGCCGATCGCCCCCGAGCTGGGGCTCCACAACGCCGAGATCAACACGCCGGCGACGGCGTTCGACGCAGAGGGTATCGCCGAGCAGGCGGCTGCCCTGACCGAGAGCCTGGAGACGGCCAATTCGGCCTTCGAGGCGCACGACCGCCGGCTCGTCCTCGACGCGATGTGGACGGTCGGCCCGCCGGAGGGCGCAGAGCCGTATCTCACCGCGACCGAGCAGCGCGATGGCGTGACCGTCGCGAGCAACATGCAGCAGAAACCGCGGTATGCGGCGCTCGACCGCGATATCGTCGCTCGTCACGACGGCACGATCGACCTGGAGTTGCCAGGTGTCGAGCTGGCGATGCCGAGCATCCTCGCCGAGTCACTCGCCACCTCGATACAGCCACACCTCCAGGTGCCAAGCGCGGCGGCGTTCCCGGCTCACTACAACACAGCCATCAGGACGATGGCGCCGGTCCTCTCGCTGGCGACGAACTCGCCGTTCCTCCCGGGGACGCTCTACGGCGACGTCAACCCCGAGAGACTGCTCGAGGCGACCCATCACGAGTCACGGATCGCCGTGTTCGAGCGGTCGATCAACACAGGTGATCGCAAGGTGCGATTCCCCCGCGATATCGAGCAGGCCTCGGATATCGTCAGGCGGATCGAGACCGACGCACTGCGGGCGCCCTGTCTCCGCGAGTGGGTGACCGACGAACCACCGACGAGCACGCGCGATGGGTTCTGGGAGCTCGACTACAAGCGCGGCACCTACTGGCGCTGGCTACGAGGGCTCCCCGGGGGCCAGCCGGTCACGCCAGGGTCCGAGCGGTCGCTCCGCATCGAGTATCGACCGCTGCCGACCCAGCCGACCGCACGGGCGACGATCGCCCTCCAGCTGCTGACCGTCGGTGCGATCCGAGGGCTCGTCGCCCAGGAGCACCCTATCGTCACGCTGCCGTGGGAGCCGACCCGAGACAGCTTCTACGCCGTCGCGTCCGACGGCCGGGCCGCCGAGCTGGCCTGGGTCGACCGGGATGGCGAGCGGACGAACGATCGCGAGCGAGTCATCGGCGAGCTGCGGGCCGCGGCCGATGTTGGGCTCGGGGCCGCCGGGCTGGCGCCAGACCGGATCGAGACGCTGCTGGCACCGATCGACGCCCGGATCGCCGGCGGGCCGACCCCCAGCGAGTGGAAGCTCGAGGCGGTGCGGGCCCACCTCGATGCGGGCCTGGAGCTGTCGGGGGCGATCCACGAGATGCAACAGACGTACCTCGAGGCCTGTGCCGAGGGCCGGCCGATCACCGACTGGGCGCCGGGTGGCCCCGATCGCTGAGCGGTCTCGCTGGCTCGCCACGGAATCATAACGAACGCTCGTGAGGGGTGAGCCACTCCCGACAGAAGCCCCGGTATGTACGATACGTACGAGCACCACGACAGCGACGGGATCGGGAGGGCCCACCGATGACGGTCCTTGGCCACGTCCTGCGCCTGGCAGCGAGTGCGTTCCAGGGCACCATGGAGGACGGCGAGCAATCGGCCACCGGGTCGATGCGGGCTCGTGCCATCTGCCCGGGCTGTGGAACGCGGCTCCAACAGGCGGCGATAGGCGGCGGCCGCTGGGTCTGTCTGGCCTGTGGCGACCGGCCGCCGACGGCAAGGCGGCCCTGACGGAGCGCGCCGAGTAGCCCCCGACCACCCGCAACACTGCGGTGGGGGAGTGACCGGTGAACCAGCCACACTGCGTGTATGGCCCAGCGACAGCGGCACCCCGACCGAATCCACGCCGAGGAGGAGTGGGAACTGTTCGTCCGTGACACACCAGCAGCACCCATCAGACACATCGGCTCGGTCACCGCTCCGACCGCCGAGACCGCACACGACCGGGCCGGCCGGCTCGTGCCCGAGGCATCTGCGATCTGGTGTTGTCCGGCCGAGCACGTCGCCCGCTTCGGCGAGCGTACCGCACCGGGGCTGACCGGCGGCGGCTCGTGATCTCCGTCTCGACGCTGCTCTGTGAGTCGGGTGCCGCCGGCGATGGGCTCCGTTACGATGCAGCCGACTCGACCGACGTCGCCCAGATCCGCCAGCGCAAACAACAGCATCCGGTGGTCGTCTGGAACACGACGACAGGCTGTAATCTGGACTGCCGACACTGCTACGCCGGCGCTCGTGGCACGCCAGAAGCGGGCGAGTTCGACACCGCCGAGGCCCGAGGACTCATCGACGAGCTGGCCGCCTATGATGTGCCGGTGCTGCTGTTTTCGGGGGGCGAGCCGCTACTCCGTGACGATCTCGTCGAGCTGGTCGAGTACGCCAGCGACCGGGGGCTCCGACCCGTGCTCTCGAGCAACGGGACGCTGCTGACCGAGGCCCGCGCGAGAGAGCTGGCCGCTGCCGGAATCGCCTACGCCGGCATCTCGATCGACGGCCTGCCCGACCGACACGATACGTTCCGTGGGTGTGATGGCGCGTTCGCCGCGGCGAGTGCCGGCATCGCAGCCGCCCAGGCCGCCGGCATCAAGACGGGAGTCAGGTTCACCGTCACCGAACAGACGCTGCCGGATCTTCCGGCCGTGCTCGAGCGGTTCTGCGACCGTGGTGTCGACCGGTTCTGTTTCTACCACCTGGCCTACGGTGGTCGCGGCCGCGACGCCCGAACGAGCGACATCGACCCCCAGACCCGCCGAGCGGCCGTCCGGGAGATCTGTGATCTGACGCGGCAGTACCACGCTCGTGACGAGCCCATCGAGACACTGTTGGTCGGCAACTACGCCGATGCCGGTTATCTCGTCGAGTACGCCCGTCTGGCGATCGGTGCCGACCGCGCCCGCCGTATCGAATCGTTTCTTCGGACCAACGGGGGTGACCCCGCAGGCGAGCGGGTCGCCGATATCGACGCCCACGGCAACGTCCACCCCACGCAGTTCTGGCGGTCGTACTCGATGGGGAACGTCCGCGACCGGCCGTTCGCCGCCATCTGGGAGGACGACACCAACCCCGTGCTCGACCATCTCCGTCAGCGACCGGAGAGCCTGGGTGCCGTCTGTGCAGACTGTCGGTACAGCGACTGCTGTCGGGGCGGCTCACGGCTCCGCGCACTGGCCGTCCACAGCGATCGTGCGGCACCGGATCCGCAGTGCTATCTCACCCCCACAGAACGGGGCAGCCGCTCATCCGTGAGTAGCGACTAGCGCGAACATGAGTTCGCTGAACGGGGCCGAGGTGCCAGCCGAGTCGGAGTACGACGGGCCACGGGCCGTCACCGACCCCGATGGCATGACCGACGACACCCAGATGACCCTGCTCGGGATCGTCGTCGCCGCCGGTAGCGGCCTGGTGATGCTCCCGGTCGTCCCGCTGTTGCTCATCGCCGAACTGATCGAACGACTTGCCGGCGACGGCACCGACTGACCGCGATCGAGGGCTCTCCTGGCCGGCAGGCCACTATATGACGGGGTGGCACAGACCCGACGGCCGGTCGAACGTATCGTATGGGTGTCAGTGAGACTCTCCGACGGCGCGTCGACACCGGCCAGCCCGCAGTGACCGTCCAGACGCTCTCTCGGGCGGCACTCGTGGGGCTGATACTGGTGTTCGGCGCGCTGCGACTGGCCGGGCACACCCCCGCGATGGTGACCCAAGCGGGCATCTACCTGCTCGGCATGGTGGCGTTGAACCTGCCCCACGGCGGCTACGAGCACTTCGCCAACCTGCGCCGTCGTGCCATGCGTTTCCGCGGCCGCTACGTCGCCGGCTACCTGCTCGCGGCCGCCCTGTTCGTCGGGCTGTTCCTACTCGTGCCGGTGGCCGGGCTCGCGCTGGCGATCGGCGTCGCCGTGCTCAAAGGCGGCGGCGGGGATCTGCACGTGCTTCGGGCGACCACGGGGACCAGCCACCTGCAGTCACGGCTCCAGCGCCTGGTGGCGGTGGCCGCCCGCGGTGGGGCGGTCATGGCGGTCCCGATCGTCGCGTTCCCGGGGACGTTCCGCTGGTTCTCGGGACTGATGGTCAGGATGGTCGAGCCGGCCGGGTTGAGCGCACACGCCGGGCTGTTCGAGCTGACGGGCCCGCTGATCGGCGCCGGCTATGTAGGGCTCCTGGTCGCCCATCTCGGCTGGGGGGCGTACAATCGGACCGGCGACGGCGCCTGGCTGGCCGACGCCGCAGAGACACTGTTGCTCGTGGGCTACTTCGCGATCGTGCCGGTCGTCGTCGCCGTCGGGCTCTACTTTCCGCTGTGGTACTCGCTGCGCCAGGTGAGCCGCGAGCTGACGACGACCGAACCGCCCGCGACCGGGCGTGACCTGCTCGGGGAGGATGCCGATCCCGGTGCCATCGCGTTCCGTGCCTGGGGTGTGCTCGTCGCTGGCGCGATGGCGACCGCGTTCGTGGCCGGTGGGTTCTGGGTGCTCGTGCCGACCCCCGTGCCGGGGTCGACGCTACAGTTCGGACTGGTCGCGTTCTGGAGCATGTTCATCAGCGTCATCGCGCTGCCCCACGTGGTCGTCGGTGACCTGCTCGACGGGCAACGCGGTATCTGGCACGTCCCCTAGTCCGAGCGCAGCCCGAGCGGCGGAAGCGTGCTCAGCGACCCTGCGATGTCGGTCTCGACCGCCTGTGCGGTGTGTTCGCCGCTGATCAGACACATCGGGATGCCGATGCCCGGGGCGGTGAACGAGCCGGTGTAGTAGAGCCCATCGACGGTCGACGATCGGTGGCTCGTCCGGAAGGGACCGGTCTGGCGAAGAGTGTGTGCCAGGCCCAGGGCAGTGCCCTGTGGGTAGCCGTACTCCGAGAACTCCGAGACACAGGCCGACTCCTCGAAGACAATGTTCTCTCGCAGCTCGGCGCCGGTGTGTGTCTCGATATCCGAGAGCACCTGATCACGAAACGCCTGGCGTCTGTCTGCGTCGTCCGAGAGCCCAGGCGCGATCGGCACGAGCACGACCATGGTCTCGTGGCCGGCCGGCGCGACCGTGTCGTCGGTCCGTGAGGGGACGTTGACGTAGTACGAGGGGTCCTCCGGCCAGGCCGGGTCGTCGAAGATCGAGGCGAAATGGGCCGTCCAGTCGGTCGGCAACACCAGCGTGTGGTGCTCGAGCTCGGGGAGTTCGCCCTCGATGCCGAGATACAGCATGAACGCACTCGGCGCGTAGGTCTGGTCCTCCCAGTGGGCGGCATCGTGGTCGGCCTGCCCCGGTGGCAGCAGCTCCTGGCCGACGTGCGAGGGTGGCGCGTTGGCGACGACACGATCGGCCACCCGTTTGCCGCTGTCCGTCGAGAGCATCATCCCCTCGTGCATGGGCTCGATGCCGGTCACCTCCGTCTGGGTGTGGAACTCCACGCCGAGCTCGCGTGCCAGCGTCACGATCCCCTCCACGACCGAGCGGATCCCGCCGGTGGGGTAGTAGACGCCCATGTTCATGTCGACGTGGCTCATCAGCGAGTAGAGCGCCGGCGTGTTGTACGGCGAGCCACCGAGAAAGACCAGCGTGTACTCGAGGAGCTGTCGTAGCTTGGGATGGTCGACGTAGTCGGCGACGTGCTCGTCGATCGTGCCCAGCAGCGTCAGCCCGCGAGCCGCCCCCAGCAGCTCGGGGTCGACCCAGTCACGCCAGCGTGGCCGTGCCTCGTAGACGAACTTCTCCATGCCGACGTCGTAGGCCTCGGCCGCCTCCTCGAGATAGCGCTCGAGCGCGTCGCCAGCTCCCTCCTCGATGGAGTCGAACAGCGACAGCTGGCCCTCGCGGTCCGCAGGCACCGTCGCCGAGTCCCCGTCCTTCCAGAAGACCTGGTAGTTGGGATCGAGCCGTGTCAGCTCGTAGTACTCCTCAGGCTCGCGGCCGAACCGACCGAAGAACCGCTCGAAGGTATCGGGCATCAGATACCAGGAGGGGCCGGTATCGAATCGGAAGCCCTCACGGTCGATCCGGTCGGCCACCCCACCCAGGCGCTCGTTCTGTTCGAGGACGCTCACATCCGCCCCGGCATCGGCAAGATGACAGGCCGTCGAGAGCCCGCCGAACCCGGCTCCGACGATCATCACACGTTCGTCCGCAAGCGACTGTGACATGCGTGACGTTCCGGGCCGTGCCGCCCTGTCTCCCCGGCCGTACTGTAACGGGCGTTGACGTTACGAGCGCGAGTCCAGCGCTGTCGCTCGGCGGTCGAAAAGAAAAATGAAGGTTGCCAACCGGGTCAGCGCGGAGACGTCGACTGCAAGTCGACGTGCCAGCGTGCCGAGCCGTTAGTTGTCGTCGGGCTCGGCGTCGCCGTCCCCGCCGTCGGTCAGTATCTCGACATCCGAGGCTTCCTCCTGTTCGAGATACGACGGCGTCTCCTCTTCGGCCAGTTCCTCTGGCTCCTCGACTAACTCAACATACTCTTGAGACCGCTCCGTCCATTCGGTGTGGTATTCGTGGCACATGGTACAGTAGTAGGTAGCATCTAGTGGCATGAGAATCTTTCGCTCGGTCATTGTTGACACGGCGTTCGGCGGCCCCGGTTCTGCCGGTATGGCGAGCGGAACAGCCTTAGGCGTGGTCAATGTTTTCGCGACGTATGATGGCACGCAAACTCCGGTGTACCGCGTGTGGAGAGGTATGGGAGCCGGATCTAGAGCAGTACTGGGCGACCTGTCCTGCCTGCGAGAACCAGATGCTCCCCCGCGCGGGGCAGTGCTGAGCCTCGATACCTGTACGGTCCTTCTCAACCCCCACCGATAACCACCGGCATGGGCGTGAAACAGAGCAGTCCGAGCAACAGTGTGAGCAATCCCACGAGCTGCCGGCCAAGCCCGACGGGTGACTCATCGAGCGTCTGTGCCGAGCCGGCGCGGGAGAACAGCAGCGTCAACACGCCCCACAGCGCCCAGACGCCGACCGATCGCCCGTCCTCGAACAGGTAGAGGTAGGCCGCGAGGCCGAACAGCGCGCTCGGGACGAGCTGCTGGACGATCCGGATGCGGCGCCCGACCAACGCCTTGGTGACGTGTGCGCCATCGAGCTGGCCCACCGGCAGCAGATTCAGGAACGTGATGAACGCCCCGACCCAGCCGCCGACGACGACGGGATTGACAGACATCCCCGGGCCGTAATCGAGTGGCTGGCCCATCGCCATCGCGACCCCCCGGATCAACAACGGGTAGCCCAGACTGATCTGCCCGGTCACCGCAGGGCTCTCGACGGGAGGTAACGAAACACCGATCGCGGTCACGCCGATCGTCGCGACCAGCCCCGCGAGCGGCCCCGCGACGCCGATATCGAACAGCGCCCGCCGTGAGGGGATGTGGTCGTTCATGCTGATGACGGCGCCGAGCGTGCCCAACAGATTCGGCAGCGGGATGAAGTACGGCAGGCTCGCCGCGACGTCGTGATATCGCGAGAGGACGTAGTGCCCACTCTCGTGGACCGCGAGCACGCCGAGCACGGCCGCGGCGAACGGCCAGGCGGCCAACAGCTCAAGCGGGGACGAGAACGGGTCCAGCCCGTACCAGCGGGCGCCCGCGAACAGCGTCGAGACGACCGTCAACACGAACAGGGCGATGTTCGTCCAGGGGATCCCCTGGACGCCGATGCTGCGCTCGCTGGCAACCAGGACGTACTCGCCGGTCTGGTAGTCGAGATTGACGCGATAGCCGTGCTCTCGGAACGCCGGCGCGACCCGCTGGATGACCTCGTCGGTGTCGATCAGCGGCTCGCCGTAGTATCGCACGTCGCCGTTGGTCACCTCGACCTCGTAGACGTGGAACGATTCGCTGATGGCGTCCGGTCCCACCCCAGTCGGGAGCGACGTGGACATTGACCTCTCTAGGGGGTGGGCGGGTTTACCAGTTTGCACGCGCAAAGCCCCGTCCTCGACGAGCGAGTCGTGAGAGCGATTGCCGAGTGGGGAGCGTCGTTCACTCCCTGCCCGCCCGCGTGGCCGAAGCCCCATAGCACATGCCACCGTACGGCTGCTATGAGCGAGCCATCGGACGATGTCACGACCGGCGGGGTCACCGGGCCTGGCGAGGTCGGTGCACGATTCTCCGAGTGGCAATGCACGAACTGCGGGCACGGCCATCCCAAGAACAACCCCCCGTGTGACCGCTGTGGCACGATGCAGTTCGAGCTCGTCGAGACCGACCCCGAGGAGTTCGTCAGCGCCAGCGCGGTGACCTATGGCGAGTTGATCAGCGAGAATCGATTCCTGGTCGGGATCGTCCTGCTTCTGTTGGCCGTCGGCGGGCTGGCAGCGCTGGCCGGCGCCGGTGTCTTCGTCTTGTCGGACCCGGTCGGGCTTGGCTATCGGTACGGCGCCGTCGAGGCCGTCGAGCCCGACGCCGATGGCCAGTTGACCGCCGGCGAGTTCCACAGTCTGGTTGCCGCAGACACCGAGGTACGGTCGGTCTCCTGGAGCGGGCGCACGCTAACACTGTCCTACGCGACGCAGGCGGCCTCGAACGAGGTGTTACGGGCGGAGGTGGGTGATATCGCGGTCCAGTACGCCGCCTACGTCGATCGTGGTGGCGAGGCTGCACGGCTCCGTGTCGAGGCGGTCCGTGAAGACGGGCGGAGCGGGAGCGTGACCGTCGAGGATAGCGATGCCCAGCGATACGCCACCGGCGAGCTCTCGCGGACGGCGTACGTGAACGCCATCCTCGCCGAGCGCTGAGCCCATCACTCGGCGGTCGTATCGGTGTGTGCCCGACCACCGTCGGCCATCATACGATCGAACGCGCTGGGATCGGCCCACAGCTCACAGAGCGTCGCCGCGGCCAGAAATCGGGTCGGCGCCGCGACCCACTCGGTCGTCACCGTATCCTCGAGGGACGGTGGTCCGTCTGCATCGAACCACCAGGCGGCGTATCTGCCGTCTTCGAGTCGTGCGGTCGGGTAGAGCCCATCACGGACGGCCACGTCGAGCTGCGTCCCCTCCTCGACACGCGGACGGTCGTCCTCGCTGTCGGCAACGCCGATCTCGATCGATACGTCTCGTGTGGTCATGGGCGGTTGGGACGTTCCAGTACGCCGTCGTGTGGTATGTAGTTGCGTCAGGCGGCCGTCAGACGACATCTCTTGGCCGCTCGGAATCGAGGGCCGGCCTCACCGGACCGTTTTCCTATCCGCGTCTCCGAATCCACTCATGAGCACGTCCGAGCCGGACACCGCCGAGAGCGAGCTGAACGTGTTGGGCGAGCCGCTGGTCCCCTGCGGGACCGACCCGATGACGGGCTACCTGCGTGATGGGCACTGTCGAGATCTCGAGCGTGATCCCGGACGCCACGAGGTCTGTGCCGTTCTCACAGAGGAGTTCCTGGAGTACTCGAAGGCCCAGGGCAACGACCTGATGACCCCGCGGCCGGCGATGAACTTCCCCGGGCTGACCCCGGGCGACCCCTGGTGTCTCTGTGTGCCACGCTGGGAAGAGGCTCGCCAGGCGAGCGTCGCACCCCCCGTCGCCCTGGCGGGGACGAGTCAGGCCGTGCTGGACACGATCGACCTCGAGACGCTCCACGAGTACGCCTACGAGCCCTGAGCGCGCTCCCGGCGCCGATTCAGCGGGCGTCGTAGCGCTCGCACTCGGCCGTGACCACCTCACGTTCCGGGACCGCCCGCTGGACACCGACGGCCTCGACAGACTTGGCTGCGGCCACACAGGCCGTCTCGACCGCGCGTCGCATCGAGCTCTCGCGGGCGAGTTCGACCCCGAGGTAGCCGGCGAACACGTCGCCAGCGCCGGTGCTGTCGACGGGGTCGGCCGGTGGCGGTGAGACCTCGAAGGCCGTCTCGGGGCCCTCGACCTGGACGGGGCCGGGCCCGTGTTTGTAACAGACCTGTGCCGCCGTCCGAGCCAACGGGCCGGCCAACGCGGCCGCCTCGGACTCGTTGGGCGTGATTACATCGACACAGGCATGGCCGACCAGGGGCGCGGCACCGCTCGCCGGCGCGGGGTCCAACAGGACCGTCGGCCGGTCTGCGAGCCCAGCCAGACGGTCGAGTAACGCGCTCGCTGCGGCGACAGGCAGCTCGTTTTGCAACAACAGCAGCTCCGCCTGTGCGATCGCCTGGTACTGGCGGTCACCGTACGCCTCGTCGACGGCGCCGTTCGCCCCGGGGAGCACCGCGATCCGGTTGTCACCCGCGGGGTCCAGGAAGATGTAGGCCGTCCCCGTCGGCACGGGGGCGGTCTCGAGCGCACTCGTGTCGACCCCCCGCTCGGCCAGGGTCGTTCGTGGCCGCTCGTCAGATTCTGCACCGACCTTGCCGTAGAGCCGTGCCTCGGCACCGGCGTGGGCGGCGGCGACGGCCTGGTTCGCTCCTTTCCCACCCAGTAGCTGACGGTCGACGTCGGCCTCGAGGGCCGGCGGGAGTTGCTCGACCAGGCGTGTCTCACCACTCGCGGGGAACCACTCGTATCGCTCCGCGAGCGTCTGGAGGCGGTCGGTCTCGACCCGGCAGAGCCTGTCGATGTTCAGACTGCCGAAGCTGGCGACCACCGGCCGAGCTGCCATTGTCGACGTTTGGGCAGCATCATCCGTGTATCTGCTGGCGACACACCCAAACGAATTCGGTTGCGAGCGGCGAGGTTGAACCATGCCACAGCGGGTCATCATCGATACCGACACGGCCGGCGACGACACACAGGCGATCCTGCTGGCCTGTCTCACCGACCGCCTGAGTGTCGAGGCGCTGACGGTCGTCGCGGGGAACGTGGCCTTCGACGAAGAGGTCGCGAACGCACTGTACACCACCTCGCTTGCCGGCCGAGAGGAGCTCCCCGTCTACGAGGGCGCACGGCAACCGCTGGTCAAAGAGTGGAAGTTCGCGACCGGCGTCCACGGCGAACAGGGGCTGGGCACCCACACCCGGCCCGCGGGAACCGCCTCGAGCGCCGAGGGGTACGGGCCGCAGGAGATCGTCCGTCGCTGCCGAGCTGCCCCGGGAGAGATCAGCCTGCTCTGTATCGGCCCGTTGACGAACGTGGCTCTGGCGCTCGCCGCCGAGCCCGCGCTCCCGGAGCTGGTCGATGAGGTCTGGGTGATGGGTGGGGCGGTCAACTGCCTTGGCAACGTCACCCCGGCCGCGGAATTCAACTTCTGGGTCGACCCCGATGCCGCCCGGCGCGTGCTCGAGGCGTTCGATGTCACGCTGGTCGACTGGGGGCTCTGTGTCAGAGCCGGCGGGCTCGAGGGTGACCATCTCGAGGCGATCGCCGACGTCGACACGCCACGAGCCGAGCTGCTGACGGGGATCACCGAGCGGGCCAGGGCCAACGCCCGTGCCGAGCGAGATGTCGACCGAGCGGTCCAGCCGGACCCGCTGGCGGCGGCACTGTTGGCATACCCAGAGCTGCACGAGCAGACCGGCGAGTACGCGGTCACCGTCGACGACCGCGAGGGGCTGACCCGTGGGTACAGCAGCGTCGACGAACAGGGGGTCACCGACCGCCCGCCGCGAACGAGGGTCATCGAGAGCGCTGATGCCGCGGGGTTCCGTGCCGCGATGCTGGCGATGGTGGAGCACGCCGAGCCGGACCGTGCCATCTGAGCGGAATCGCTGCGACCTCTCGCCGCCACCGACCCAACTGTCGCATCGCCCATCAGCCTCCGGCAGTGGACGCTGCTCAGCAGCGCCTTCCTTTCAGTTAGCAATCGTTATATCGCCTGAACAATCATGATGGTTGTATGGCGACACACCAGTCACCAACAACCGAATACCACCAGTGTAGCTGTGGGGAGAGTTTCGACTCGACAGAGGAGCTCATGGCCCATGCACGAGAGGAACACGGACTGTTCACCTACTGAGGCCACGCTGTCGTCGTGTCCGTTCTGCCCCGATCATCCACTCTCCCCGCCGCGTGACCGGTCCGCGCTGCCGGAGGGATCGACCCATGTCTCAGTCGTGTCACGCTGTGACACGAGTATCAGGAACAATCATGATGTTTATTATGCATGGGGGAGTAGATCGGGTATGGACCCAACAGACCCGACCGCTCCGATGGTTCCCACGATGCCCCGACCGATGCGCGCCGACGGTGGTGCAAGGATGCCGCCCGAGGAGACGGAATCGACCAAGACCTTCCGCAACCCCGAAGCCGACGCGCCGATGGTCCCGGACCTGAGCTAAGACGACGACTCGTTCTTGCTGTCGCGCATGACCGTGAGCGCCGAGCCCCAGCAGAATGCCGCGCTCAGTGTGCCAGGTTCGACTCGTGAGTCAGTGCCGACCGACCGATGGCCTCGGCGGCGTCGATCCCTGCCAACCCCATGGTCAGATCAAGCTCCACGAGGAAGTTCTCGAGCACGTGATGAACGCCACGCTCGCCAGCCATCGCCAGCCCGTAGGCCCACGGCCGGCCGAGATACACCGTGTCGGCACCGAGCGCAAGCGCCTTGAACGCGTCCTTGCCGTGTCTGATCCCCGAGTCGAACATGACCGGCACATCCTCACCGACCGCGTCGACGACGCCCGGCAGCGCCTCGATCGCCGAGATCGACCCGTCGACCTGCCGGCCACCGTGTGTCGAGACGTCGACGCCGACGGCGCCGTGCTCGACGGCTAAGCGGGCGTCCTCGGGGTGGAGCACGCCCTTGACGATCACGGGCAGGTCGGTGTTCTCGAAGACGAACGAGAGGTCCTCCCAGGTCAACGAGGAGTCACCAAACACGTCGAGAAAGTAATCGACTGCCGCACTGGGGTTCTCTTCGGGGGTCTGCTCGAGGGCGTCGCGGAACGCCGGGTCGGAGAAGTAGTTGGCCATCCCCTCGCCGGCCATGAACGGGTAGTAGCCACGCGAGACCAGCCGCTCGCGCCAGCCCAGCGTCGGCGCATCGACGGTGAGGACGATCGCATCGTAACCGGCGGCCTCGGCGCGGTGGAGGAACGACCGGGCCAGCTCCTTGTTCGACGACCAGTAGAACTGGAACCACTTGGTGGTCTCACCCAGCTCCGCGGCGACGTCTTCCATCGACGTCGAGGAGAGCGACGAGAGGATAAACGGGACGTCGAGCTCCGCCGCTGCCCGGGCGGTCGCCCGCTCGGCATCGTCGTGAAGGAGGCTCTGAACACCCAGTGGCGTGACCATCATCGGCCAGGACTGTCGCTCGCCCAGTAGCTCGACGGACATGTCCCGCTCGGCCACGCCCCGAAGCATCCGCGGGACGATCCGCCAGGCCGAGAAGTCCTTGTTGCGGTGGAAGGTCTCCTCGGCACCCGAGCCGCCGTGGACGTACGCTTTGCCCTCCGGGCTCATATTCTCCCAGGCGGCCTCGCGAATCTCCTCGAACGCCACCGGCAGCTCGGGGCTCTCTCCCTCGAGCATCCCCTGGCGGTAGATCTGTTTCAGTTTCCGGTTGCCGATGTTCTCCGACGTCGTCTCACTGCGGCTCATGGGGCAGTATTGTCCCCCCGCCAACATATCTCCTGCCCTAACGTTCGTGAGGGATACCGGTCGCCTGGCCGGTGGGGCAACGACTATCGGCGCCAGCCCGCATTGGGCGCACATGAGTGCAGAACGACCCCTGGGTGGGCGGACGGCCCTGGTCACCGGGAGTGCCCGCCGCGTCGGGCGTGAGCTGCTGCTCACGCTGGCCGAGCAGGGTGCCGACGTCGCGGTACACTACCGGACGAGCGAGGCAGCCGCGGCGGCCACAGCAGCCGAGGCCCGCGAATACGACGTCTCAGCGACGACGGTCCAAGGAGACGTGACCGATCCTGGCGCGGTCGATAGCCTGTTCGAGGCCACCGAAACAGCGCTCGGGTCCGTGGAGATACTGCTGAACTGTGTCGGGGACTTCGACGCCCGACACTGGGAGGAGCTCGAGCACGCCGACTGGCAGCGGGTGATCGAGACGAACCTCTACGGCACCTATCTCTGCGCCAAGCGGGCGCTGCCGGCCATGCGGGCGGCAGGCTGGGGGCGGATCATCAACATCGGCTTTGCCGACGTCGACCGACGACACAGCCACCCGGTCAACTTCCCGTACTTCGTGGCCAAGACGGGCGTACTGATGTTTACACGCATGCTGGCCTACGACACCCAGGAGGACGGGGTGACGGTCAACGCGGTCTCGCCGTTCGCCGTCGAGAACACCGAGGCAGACGTCTCGGGGTATCCACGGGGGCGTGCAGCCTCGTTTGCGGATATCGCCGCGCCGGTCGCGTTCTTCGCCAGCGAGGCGGCCGGTTACATCAGTGGTCAGAACGTCGCCGTCGACGGCGGGCGGCTGCCTGAGGCCTGAGCGAGCTGCTGCCGAGTGTCAGCGTTATATGCCACCGTAGCCTGGTTGTGGTAACAATGTCCGGTGACGACTGGACCGAACACCTACCCGAGACGGTCGATGGGGAGCCCAACGTCGACTTCACGGATCCCTCGCTCTTTCTGAACAGAGAGCTCTCGGAGCTGGCGTTCCAGGAGCGCGTGCTCGAGGAGGCCCGGGACGACCGCAACCCGCTGTTCGAGCGGGTCCGATTTCTCTCGATCCTCACCCGCAATCTCGACGAGTTCTTCATGAAACGGGTGGGCGGGCTCAAACAGCAGATGGAGGCCGGAATCACCGACCGAACCGCCGACGGCCGCACCCCTGCCGAGCAGTGGGAGGAGGTGCTCGCACGGAGCCGGCCGATGTTCGAGGCCCAGGTCGAGTGTTGGGAGGCGATTGCCACGAAGCTCGCGGCCAACGGGATCACCGTCCTCGAGGACGCTAGCCAGCTCGATGCCGCCGAACGGGCCGCGTTGCGTTCCTACCTCGAGGAGAACGTTCTCCCGACGCTGACCCCGCTCGCCTTCGACCCGGCACACCCGTTCCCGTTCATCTCGAACCGATCGCTCTCGTTGGCGGTGCTCACCGAGGACCCCGACGAGACCGAGCGGACGTTCACCCGCGTGAAGATCCCGCAGAACCGACCGCGGCTGGTCGAGCTCGAGGACGATCGTTTCATTCCTCTCGAGGAGGTCATCCGTGCGAACCTGGACCTGCTGTTTCCGACCGTCGAGGTGGTCGAGACGGCGCTGTTCCGGCTGACACGGAACGCCGAGATACGGCGTAACGAGGAGGTCGCCGAGGATCTCATCGACATGATCGAGGAGGTCATCGAGCAGCGCCGGTTCGCGACGGCCGTCCGCCTGGAGGTCAGCGACGACGCCCCGGCACCGATCGTCGACCTGCTGACCGAGCAGCTCGGCCTGGACGACCGAGAGGTGTTCCACCGCACGGGGCTGTTGGACTATCGCCCGCTGGAGACGCTGACCGACCTGGATCGCCCGGCGCTGGAGGGGCCTAACTGGACGCCACAGCCACACCCACGCGTCGAGCGAGCCTCAGCACGGGTCGTCCCCGAGGCCGAGGAGCCGACGGCGCGGTCGATCTTCGAGGAGATTGCGAGCGGCGATATCCTGCTGCATCATCCCTACCACTCCTTCGAGCAGACGTTCCAGCGATTCCTGGATGCAGCTGCCAGAGACCCACACGTCGTGACGATCAAGGCCGCCATCTATCGAACCGCGAGTGACTCGAAGGTGATCGAGGCGCTGATCGAGGCCGCCGAGAACGGCAAACAGGTCGCGGTGATGGTCGAGCTGAAGGCCCGCTTCGACGAAAAGAACAACCTCGATTGGGTCCGTACCCTCGAGGAGGAGGGGATCCACGTTGCCTACGGCACGCTCGGGCTGAAGACACACACCAAGACGGCGCTGGTGGTCAGAGACGAGTCCGACGCCGACAGGCGACGCGAGGAGACCGACGCGGGAGTGACCCTCTACTCACACATTGGCACGGGCAACTACCACTCGGAGACGGCGAAAGGCTACGTCGACCTGGGGCTGTTGACCGCCGACCCGGCGATCGGCAACGATCTCGTGAAGCTGTTCAACTTCTTCACGGGGCCGGTGCTCGACGAGTCGTTCGACAAGCTCCTGATCGCCCCGGTGACGATGCGCGCGGAGTTCACCGAGCGCATCCGCACCGAAGCAGCCCACGCCCGGGCCGGCCGGCCGGCCCGGATCGTCGTGAAGCTAAACGGGCTCGAGGACCCCGGCATCATCGCCGAGCTCTATCGCGCCTCGATGGCAGGGGTGGAGATCGACCTGCTCGTCAGGGACATCTGCCGGCTGCGCCCCGGCGTCGAGGGGCTCAGCGAGACCATCCGTGTCCACAGCATCGTCGGGCCATTTCTCGAGCATTCGCGTATCTATCACTTCGCCAACGGCGGCGACCCCGAGTGGTTCCTCGGCAGCGCTGACTGGATGACGCGCAACCTGGACAGCCGTGTCGAGGCGGTCACCCCGGTCGAGACGACCGGCATCCGAGAGCAGCTCCGCTTCGTGCTCGAGGTGATGCTGGCCGACAACCGGCGCCGCTGGGTGATGCAGGAGGACGGCAGCTACGAGCAGTGCCAGCCCGGCGAGGATCCCGTCGTCGACACCCAGGCGGTGATGATGGATCTGACACTCGCGGCCGTCGAGAGCGACGGGGGCGGCCGTGGTGTCGTGCCCGAGCACCCAGGCGTCGAGCCGTCGCTGCGGATCCGCCCACGGGCGACCGACGCCGAGGCCGACGACGAGCAGCCACCTGAACAGCAGACCGACGGCGGGACCAGCCTCGCCCGACCGAGTGCGACGAGCACGGGGGAGACGACCGCGCCGCTGGCGCGATTCTCCGAGCGCTGGTACGTTCCCGACAGTGACCGCTACGCCTACGCGGTCAGGACGCCAGCCGGCGAGCGGCGCTACTTCGAGAGCGAGGCGGGCGCCAACGCGGCACTGCGCGTGCTCTACGGCGGCGAGGGCTAGGCCACGGCGGAGGAGCTGGCTCGCGAGAGCAACACCACCGCGATACCCCCGAGCACGACCGCCAACCCCACCAGCACGGTCACCGCGGGCACCAGCGTGTGTGCCACGCCGGTCAGCCCCGGCAGGTCGATCACCGTGATGACGTCCTGGCCAAGCATCATCGCCCGGGCGCCATCGACCGCGTAGGTGACCGGGTTCAGCGTCGCGAACGCCTGTATCCAGCCCGGCAGCGTCTCCAGCGGGATGAACGCACTCGAGAGAAAGAGCAAGGGGAACTGCAACAGGTTCGCCCCGATGATCGTCGACTCCTGGTCGCGTGTCAACACGGCCAGCGAGTTCGAGAACGCCGCAAACGAGATCGAGAACAGCACGCCGATCGCGACGATCCCCACCGCGCCGGCGAGTCCGGTCACGACACTGGCACCCAGGGCCACGCTCAACAGCAGGATGATGACAATCTGCGCGGCGATCCGGCTCACCTCGGCCAGGGTCTTGCCCAGAAACACCGCCGTCCGGTTCATCGGACTGACGAGCACCTTCTCGAACATGCCGTTCTCGATGTCGTTGACCAGCCCGATCCCCGAGGTGACCGCCGCCGCGATCGCCACCTGGATTGCGATCGCCGGCGCCAGATAGGTCTCGTAGCTCAGCCCACCGACCGGACCACGGAGCGTCCCCTCGACGACGCCACCGAACACCTGCGTGAACAGCACCAGGAAGATCACCGGCTGGACCAGCGAGACCACCAGCACGAATGGGTTCCGGACCGCCTTGAGGTTCCAGCGTTTGTAGTTCACCCACACGTCACCGAGGAAGCTGTTCGACGAGCGCTCGACGGGCGTGATCGAGGCCGAGCTCGTCGCCTCGGTCTCGGGCGGGGTACTCACTGCTCTGCCTCCACGGCAGCCTCGCCAGCGGCCGCGGGCCCGGCGGCCAGCTCCTCGCCGGTGATCGCCAGAAACACGTCGTCGAGCGTCGGCGCTCTGACGTTGAACCCGACGACCTCGTGGCCAGCATCGCGCAGGGCGACCAGCAGGTCGGGCCCGCGCTCTCGGGCCTGCCGCGAGGTGACCGAGATACCCGTGGGCGTCTCCTCGATGGTCGCGTCGGGCTCGAACAGCGTCGACTCCTCGACGACGGCGATCGCCCGGTCACGAGCCGCCTGGTCGGCCGAGAGCTCGATATCGAGAATCTCCCCACCCACCTCGCGTTTGAGCTCCTCGGGCGAGCCCGTCGCGACGATACGGCCACCGACGATCACCGAGAGCCGCTCGCAGAGCTGGTCGGCCTCCTCGAGATACTGTGTCGTCAGAAACACGGTCGTCCCGGCGGCGTTCAGCTCGCGGAAGTAGGCCCACAGCCGGTTGCGAGCCTTGGGGTCGAGCCCGGTCGTCGGCTCGTCCAGAAACACCAACGGCGGCGCGTGGACCAGCGCCGTCGCCGCGTCCAGTCGCTTCATCATCCCGCCGGAGAACCCCTCCGAGCGCTTGTCGGCGACCTCAGCCAGGTCGACGAGATCCAACAGCTCGTCGATGCGGGTCTGGCGCTCCCCACGGGGCACGCCGTACGCCTCACAGGCGAATCTGAGATTCTCCTCGGCGGTCATCTCGGGGTCGACACTGGTCTCCTGGGCCATGTAGCCGATCGACTGTCGCACCTTGCGGGGGCTCTCCGTAACGTCGAATCCGTTGATCTCCAGCTGCCCGGCCGTCGGCGACAGCAGGCTCGCCATCGTCTTGATCGTCGTCGTCTTGCCGGCGCCGTTCGGCCCCAGAAAGCCGAAGAACTCCCCGCGTGGCACCTCCAGATCGACGCCTGCGACCGCCCGAGTGCCATCGGCGTAGGTCAGCTCGACCCCCTCGGCGGCGACCGCCAGCTGCGTCATCGTGCCGTCGGCCCGGTCTCGCGCTGGGCTCATCGACGCGGCTCCGGTCGCGTGGCTCGCTCGTTCATACGTCCAATACCTGCCACACGAGTAAAGATGTGTTCGGTCGCCGCTCTAGCGCGCCGCAGCCGCGACCCGCTCGAGCTCCTCTTTCTGCGAGATGGCGTGAGTCTGGAGGTTGTAGTCGGCGGCCCCCAGGATCTGGTTGGCCAGCGCCTCGGCCGCGCTCGTCGTCGACTTGTGCGACCCCGAGTGGGTCCCCTCGGCCAGGAACTTCAGCGCCTGGTCGACACGCCGCTGTGGGGAGACGTCGACGGCCTTGGGCACGGAGATACCTCCGTACTTCAGGCGCACCGTCTCCTCGCGTGGCCCGCTGTTCTCGATGGCGTGGACCAGCACCTGGATGGGGTTGTCCTCGGTCCGGCTCTCGACGATCTCGAAGGCGTCCTTGACGATCCCCATCGAGCGCTGTTTCTGCCCGCTGTTCTCCCCGCTACGCATCAGGCGGTTGATCAGCCGCTCGACGATGGAGATCTCCGACTTCTGGAACTGCTTGGACGCGTGACGACCCAGCGTGTGTGCGACCGGCGTCACCGTGATGTAGCGCTTGGTCGACTGGTCTGCAAACTGCATATCCGAGACGTCGTAGACACCGAACAACAGTGCCGTCGGCGTCGACTCCTCTTCGTCGGGCTCCTCGGCCTCGACCTCCTCCTCTTCCAGGGCCTCCTGGTCGCCGCTCATCTGACCGGCTTCTCCGCGTTCCCACGCACGAGCTCGAGCAGTGAGACGCCGTTTACCTTCTCGACCTTGTAGTTGACACCCGAGAGGTCACCCATCGCCCGGCCCTTCGCCCCACCGATGCCAGCGATCGTCACCTCGTCGTGCTCGTCGATGAACGAGATTGCCCCGTCGCCGGGGCAGAACGCGGTCACCTGCTTGCCGTTCTTGATCAGCTGGACCCGGACACACTTCCGGATCGCCGAGTTGGGCTGTTTCGCCTCGATGCCGACCTTCTCCAGCACGATACCTCGTCCACGTGGCGCGCCCTCGAGGGGGTCGGACTTGGCGCCGAGTCCCCGGGCACGTCGCGCGTAGTCAGAGTCCGACCACCGACGTTTCTGGCGGTCCTTCTGGAGCTTCCGCGCGGCATACTTCCCGTTGGCCATAGTATCCACGCTACCTTGCCGAGCTTCATAAGGCTCCCGTTTCGGCCCCCGAGGGCCCTCGAGACAGCCCACAACGCCCGCTCGCTCAGGTGAGCTGGACGTCGTCGATATCGAAATGCCGGGCCGCCAGCGCTCGCGCCCGCTCGATCGTCCGGCCGTCGGTCCCGATCGCGACGCCTCGATCCTCGGTCGCGACCTCGGCGTAGGCCACCGTCGACTCGCCCTCGCTGACGGTGACGTTGTAGACGGCCGCCGGCGTCAGGGCGTTGGCGACGAACGCGTCGGCCCGGTCGGCGGCCTCGACGAGCTCGATCTGGTGGGAGACCCGCGCTTCGACCCGTCTGACCACCTGGCCGCCGGGGCCGATCGCCGTCGCCATCTCTCCGACGGGGATGACGAACACGATACGGTCGTACGGCTCGTCGACCAGGCAGTCGGTAGGGGTCACCGTCGTCTGCTCGTCGAACATGGCGATCAGCTGGCGGCTCTCGTCCGTGAGCGTGATCATCCAGCAACACCTGGCACCGCCGAAAGATTGTACATTTCGGCGCTTCGGGCGGCCCGCTCAGTCGTCGCTCGTCGAGCGCTCGGTGTCGGCCGTCCCCATCCGGATGTCCACGTCGCCCGTGCCCAGCCGGATCGGCTTGCCGACGATCACGTTCTCGGTCACCCCGTCGAGGCCGTCGACCTCGCCGTGGATCGCCGCGTCCATCAGGTGGTTGACCGTCACCTCGAACGCCGCCCGCGCTAGCACCGACTCCTTGTTGCCCGAGATGCCGTGGCGGCCGATCGACTCGATCTCGCCACGGTTGGTCATGATGTCCGCCACCAACATCAGGTGCCGGACGTTCACGTCGTCGAGCCCCTGCTCTTCGAGCGTGTCCATCGTCTCCGAGATGGCCGTCTCGCGGGCTGCCTCGATCCCCAGCGTGCGGTAGATCTCGTGGATGTTGTTACAGGTCGTCCGCGTGGCGTCGACGCCGTCGATCTCGACGGCCTTCTTGAACGCCGAGCCCTCGGTGTAGAGGATGAACTCCTCGCCCTCGTCGGTCTCGTCCTTGCGGATGACGACCCGGGTGACCGCCTCGATCCCCTTGAACACGATATCTCTGAGCTCCTCGACGAGCTGCAGCAGCTCGCGATAGGAGGGCTGTTCGGGGCCGAACTGGATCACCAGGGGCTCGGGCTGGACCGTATCCACGCCCAGCGAGCTCTCGATCGTGCCCGCGATCTCGGCGGCGACCTCCTCGTTGTCCTCGACGCGTGGCCAGCGCTCGGCCAGCGTCTCCTCGTTCAGGTCGATCTCGACGAGCATGTCCGCGACGTTCGTCGAGACGTCACCCAGCTGGAGGATCTTCGTCGCCTCGATCTGCCAGACCACCTCGTGGGCCGCGTCTCGCTCGGTGTACTCCTCGCCCTCCTCGGCGATCCGGTCTGCGACGTACTCCTCGTCGACGTAGACGGTCATCATGGGCGTATCCGGCGTCTTTCGCGCATCCACCAGCTCGATCAGCCGGGGCAGCCCCTGGGTCACGTCGATCTCGGCGACCCCCGCGTAGTGGAACGTGTTCATGGTGTTGTGCGTGACGACGCCCTCTGCGGTGGTGAACGTCTCCAGCCCGGCCACCGAGAGATCGTAGACGTACGGTGTTGCGGTCCTCACCGTCTCGACCCGCTCGATACGGTCCCAGACGACGTCTCCGGTCAGCGCCGCACGGAGCCCCGCTAGCTCCGCGGGCGGCGCCTCGCCATCGTCGAGGGCCGCCAGCAGTCGCTCGAGCTCGGCCCGGTCGATCGTCTGGCTCGCCGTCGCGGCCGCGATGGCGGGGTCCTCGTACCCCACGCGCTCGGCGGCACTCGCGAGTGTCTCGCCAAAGTTCGGCACGACGTCCTCGCCAGGCGCTGACTCTCCAGCCTGTGCTGCCAGTGTCGCCAGCGCCGGCGCTCGTTCGCCCGCCAACTCGAGTGCGCTCTCGAGTCGCCGGAGGTCGGCCCCAGAGATCACGAGCCTTCCGGCCGCCGGGAGCTCCACACTCGCGTGCACGCCGACGCGTGCCAGCACGAGCCCGAGCCCCGTCGCCAGCCGCCGGGTCGGCACGGACAGCCAGAACGTGCGTTCGCCGGCGCTGCCGGCGGTGCTGCAGTAGCCCGCCAGCAGCCCGCGCACGGTCGTCTCCTCGGCACCGTAGAGGGGGCCGGGGACACACTTCTCGCCGTCTGCCAGCGCCGTCCGCTCGAGTGCATCGACGAGTGCGGTCGACTCGATCGCGACGGTCGAGGCCATCTCGGTCGCGTCCAACCTCAGTCCACGGTCGCGGGCGATCGCCCGCAGTCGCTCGGCGACTGCTGGGTCCAGGTCGTGGAAGGCGGCGCGGCCGGCCTCCAGTGTGCCGGTGCCCAACCAGGCACCCAGCAGGAACCCACCCGTCGCGTCCAGCCCGATCCCGTCGGTCGCAGAGCGCTCGTCGGGAGCCGGCGAACGCGCCGCCAGCGCCCCGCCATCGCTCAACGGCCGTGCGGGCAGCGCCGCCGCGCGCTCGGTGTCTCCACCCAACAGCGCCGGGCTCCGTGCTTCGCCGGCGCCGAACCGACGGACCACAGGCAGCCAGTCACCCGCCGACAGCGTCTCGCCCGCGACGGGGACGACCTCGTCTTCACGCCGCGTGACGAACGAGTGTGCCTTCGTCGCGCTCACGCGGCGACCGGAGGCCAGGTGGAACTCCAGTAGCTCGGCGGGGGCCTCGTGTCGGCTGATCTCCTCGACGGGCTGCCAGGCGACGGCCTCGCTCGCATCCAGGCTCGGCACCGCCAGATCGATGCTCTCGGGGAGCCGTGCGACCTCGTGGTCGTCGGTCGTCCGCGTGGGCAGCCGCTCGCAGAGCCCATCGACCAACGGGCCGATTGCACGCGTCGCCGTCTGGCCATCCTGGCGGACGAGCACGCGCTCGTCGGCCGGGATGCTCATCTGCGTGCCGGGCTCGCCGATCGACTGTGCCGAGACCGTCCCGACCGGATCCAGCGGGTCGACACGCACGTCGAGATACTGGCTCTCGACGGCTTTCGCGATCTCCTTGGCCTGGTCGGCGTCGGCCCCCTTGTCGGTGACCGTCTCGTAGACGCGCTCTTTGAGCCGCCGTGGCAGGTCCGTGCTCTCGACGATCGCACGATGATCAGTCATCGGACTCTACCTCGGTGGTGCTGGCTGCGTTCTTCCAGCTGTCCATGTGCTCGGAGAGGTTCGTGTCCGGGGGCTGGCGCCCCAGGAACTCCGCCTTCTCGGCGTCGTCGTGGAACTCCTCGTCGAGCACGCGGTCGGCGATCCCCTCGACGTCGATGTCGAACTCCTCGTTCGAGCCGACGTGGACCGGCGAGGTGCCGTCCTCGCCGAACTCGAACTGGACGATCGTGTCGGAGGTGTCTCTGACGGTGCCGTCGTACTGCGTCTCGAGCTCCGAGAGGGCATTGATCAGCCGGCGCTGCAGGTAGCCCGACTTGGAGGTTCGAACGGCCGTATCGACGAGCCCCTCACGGCCACCCATCGCGTGGAAGAAGAACTCCCGCGGGCCCAGCCCGCTCCGATAGGAGGACTCGACGAATCCGTGTGCCTCTGCGCTCAGGTCGTTCGGAGCGTAGTGGCTCAGCGTGCGGTCCTCGTAGCCACGGTTGATCCGCTCGCCACGGACGGCTTGTTGGCCGACACAGCCGGCCATCTGAGTCAGGTTCAGCATCGACCCACGGGCCCCGGACCGTGCCATCACGACCGCGGGGTTGTCGTCGCTGAACCGGTCGCCCGCGATGTCGCCGGCCGCGTCCCGCGCCTGGCCGAGCCGCTGCATGATCTTCATCTCAAGGGTCTCGTCGACGGTTCGGCCGGGCAGTGACTCGAGCTCGCCGCTGTCGTATGACTCGATGAGCTCCTCGACGCCCGCGTAGGCCTCGTCGATCGCGTCTTTGATCTGCGCTTCGCCCTCGGGGTCGATCGACTCGTCGTCGATCGCCAGCGAGAAGCCAAAGTGCATGATCGACCGCATCGCCAGCGTCGCCACCTCGTTGATGAACTGCCGGGCCCGGGTCGTCGAGTTGACCTTGCAGATCGTGTCGACGATCTCGCCGCCGAAGGCTCCGACCCCACCCTCGTCGATGGTCCCCTCGAGCAGCTGGCCATCCTCGATGAGGACGTCGTCACCGCACTCGGCGGTGAACTCCAGGCTCAGCGTCTCGGGCAGCAGCTCCGAGAACAGCGTCCGGCCGGTCCAGTACTCGGCCTCGTCCTCGACGCCGTCGGCCGCCGGCAGCTCGTCGATGCTGGTCGCTCGCAGCAGGTCAAGCGCCTGCGTCTCGTTGAACGTCGGGTTGTCGTGGGTCAGCAGATAGGTCCCCGAGATGTGGTCCTGGATCGCCCCGATGATGTTCTCGCCAAAGCGGGGCGAGAGGATCTGTTCCTGGACACGCATCAGCACGCGCGCCTCGGCACGGGCCTCCTCGTTCTGCAGGGCGTGCATGTTCATCTCGTCGCCGTCGAAATCAGCATTGTACGGCGGGCAGACGACGGTGTTCAACCGGAACGTCTTGTACGGCATCACGACGACCTCGTGGGCCATGATGCTCATCCGGTGGAGCGAGGGCTGGCGATTGAAGATCACGACGTCGCCATCGATCAGGTGCCGAGCCACCTCCCAGCCTGGCTCGACCTTCTCGCTGAGCTCCTCGCAGTTCTTCTCGGTCACCTTCAGCCGGCGCCCATCCGGTCGGCGGACGTAGTTCGCACCGGGATGGGTCACCGGCCCGCGGGCGACGTATCGCCGAGCGTCGTCCAGGTTGCGGGCGTTGACGTTCATCGTCTGTGTCATCTCCGTCGCGACGCGGTCGGGCACCCCGACCTCGTTCAGCGAGAGCGTCGGGTCCGGGCTGATGACGGTCCGGGCCGAGAAGTTGACGCGTTTGCCCGAGAGCGACCCCCGGAAGCGGCCCTCCTTGCCCTTGAGCCGCTGTGAGAGCGTCTTCAGCGGCCGCCCCGAGCGATGGCGTGCCGGGGGCGTCCCGCTGATCTCGTTGTCCATGAACGTCGTCACGTGGTACTGCAGCAGCTCCCAGAGATCCTCGATGATCAGCTGGGGGGCGCCGGCCTCGCGATTCTCCATGAACCGCTGGTTGATCCGGATGATGTCGACCAGCTTGTGTGTCAGGTCGTCCTCCGAACGCTGGCCGTTGTCCAGCGTGATCGAGGGCCGTGCGGTCACCGGCGGTACCGGTAGCACGGTCAACACGAGCCACTCGGGCCGCGAGAGATCTGCGTCGATCCCCAGGGTTCGCAGGTCCTCGTCGGGGATGCTCTCGAACCAGTCCCGGATGTCGCTGGCCATCAGCTTGTTCATGTCCTCTTCGGTCAGGTCGATCCCCAGCGCCTTCTCGAGGGCCTCGCGGTCGTCCGAGGCCGGGCGGAACTCTCCACCCATGATGTCGTTGATGCGCGAGAGCTCGATCCCCGTCGCCTCCGAGAGCTCGTCGGGGGCGATCGGCTCGCGGTCCTCGGCGTCCTCTGGCTCCTCGTCGCCGACGGGCTCGCCCTGCATCGCCGCGGCGATCTGCTCGGAGTAGTCGGCCGCCAGCACGTCCTGGACCTCGTAGTAGGTCGTCGGCTTCTCGTGGTTGATCTCGTACTGGGTCTCGCCACACTCCGGGCAGCTCTTGTGTTTGCGCGCCTGGCGGATCGCCGCCTTCGTCACGTCGTTGAGATCCTCGCTCAGCTGGCGGGTCCGGTCGAGTCGCGACCGGAACTCCGTGCGCTGTTCCTCGGTCAGACAGAGCCGCGAGCACTCACGGCAGGTCCCCCGGAGCAGTCGGCGGATCAGCTTGGCGAATCCGACGTGGATCACCGGCGCCGCCAGCTCGATGTGGCCGAAGTGACCGTTACACGAGCCGCTGTGTTTCCCACAGGTCTTGCACTCCAGCCCGGGGTCGATCACCCCCAATCGCGGGTCCATCAGCCCCATGTCGATGGGGAACCCATCGTCGTCGTACGTGTCGGCGGTGATGACCTTCGTCGCCGACATATCACGGTACTCCTCGGGGTCCATCAGCCCGAAGCTGAGCGACCCGATCTCCTTCGGTGATTGTCCTGCCATGGTTTCAGACCGCCTCCGTCAGCTCGATTCGCGGCGCGATCCCCAACGCCTTCATCTCGTCCAACAGGAGCTTGAACGCGTAACTCATCTCCACCTCGTGGACGTCCGTCTCCTCCGAGCAGTTCGGACAGTAGATCCGTCGTTGCTCGACGTTCTCGACGGCGCTCATGCCACACTGCCCACAGACGTGGATCTGCTCGCGATCGGACTCGTCGAGCAGGCGCTCTTTCAGCGCCATCGCCGCCCCGTGGCCGATCAGCACGTCCCGCTCCATCTCGCCGACCCGGAGCCCGCCCTCACGGGCACGCCCCTCGGTCGGCTGCCGTGTCAGCACCTGCACGGGCCCACGTGAGCGAGCGTGGATCTTGTTCGAGACCATGTGGTAGAGCTTCTGGTAGAAGATCACGCCCACGAAGATCTCGGCGTCGATCTTCTCGCCGGTGATCCCCGAGTACATGAGCTCCTTGCCGGAGTCTTTGAACCCGTGCTCGGTCAGTGCCTCTCGCAGCTCGGCCTCCTCCTCGCCCGTGAACGCGGTGCCGTCGACCCGTCGGCCCTCGAGCGAGCCGACCTTCCCGCCCAGCATCTCCAGCACGTGCCCGACCGTCATCCGCGACGGCAGTGCGTGCGGGTTGACGATGAGGTCGGGGACGACCCCCTCCTCGGTGAACGGCATGTCCTCCTGCGGGGCGATGTGGCCGACGACGCCCTTCTGGCCGTGTCGGCTCGCGAACTTGTCGCCCAGCTCCGGGATCCGCTCGTCACGGACGGAGACCTTCGAGAGCTTCGAGCCATCCTCGCCCTCCATCAGCGTCACCGTGTCGACGACGCCGGACTCGCCCGAGCGCATCGTCACCGAGGTCTCTCGGCGCTGCTGTGGGCTCAGCCCACCCATGTCGTCGGGCGCCTCGAGAAATCGTGGCGGGCTCGTCTTGCCCAACAGCACGTCGTTCTCGCCGACGCGGGTCTCGGGGTTGACCAGGCCGTCCTCGTCGAGATGCGTGTAGGCATCCTCCCCGCGGGCGCCCCTGACGTCCTCGCTGGGCATCTCGAAGCGGTCCTCCTGGCCGCCAGGGTAGCGCCGCTCCTCGCCCTCGTACGTCCGGAAGAAGTGCGAGCGGGCGAGTGCACGGTCGACCGACCCCTTGTTCAGCACGAGCGCATCCTCGATGTTGAACCCCTCGTAGCTCATCACCGCGACCACGAAGTTCTGTGCGGCCGGCCGGTCGTCGTAGCCGATCTGCTCGGTGGTCTGTGTCTTGACCATCGACAGCTGTGGGTAGTGGAGCAGGTGCTGTCGCGTGTCCGGCCGGATGCGGTAGTTCGCCGCCGGCAGCCCCAGTGACTGTTTGATCATCCCCGAGCCCATCGTGATCCGCGGGCTGGCATTGTGTTCGGGGTACGGGATCATCCCCGCGCCGATGCCGAACATCAGCTGCGGGTCGAGCTCCATGTGCGTGTGTGCCTCTGTCAGGTCCTCCTCGTCGACCGCGACCAGGATGTCCTCCTCCTCTTCGGCATCGATGAACTCGATCAACCCCCGGTCGACGAGCTCCTCGAAGCTCAGCTCCCCGTCGCCGACCCGGTCGGCGTCCTCATCGGACAACAGCGGCTCACCCTCCTCGATCACCAACAGCGGCCGCCGGGCCCGCCCGGCATCGGCGTTGACGATCACCTCGTTGGTGCGGCCTTTCACCGAGACGTTCACCATCGGGCTGACCTCCCCGCGGCGACGCGCCGTCCGGATGTTCTCGGCCAGCTCGCTCGGGTCGGGGTGGGTCCCCACCAGCGAGCCGTTGACGTACACCTTCGCTTCGCGTTGTGTTCCTTGACTCATGTTAGTCGTCTGCCGGCGTCTGTGGTGATTCGATCCCGGGGATCCCGCTGACCCCCATGCTCGACAGTTCGCGTCGCAGCTCCTTCTCGTCGGTGACGTTCTGTGACAGCTCCATCGCCTGTGCGAAGTTCTTCACCAGCCCACAGTTGGGCCCCTCGGGCGTCTCGGAGGGGCAGATCCGCCCCCACTGTGTGGCGTGGAGATCCCGCGCCTCGAAGTGGGGCTGTGAGCGGCTCAGCGGCGAGCGCAGCCGGCGCAGGTGCGACAGCACACCCATGTAGTCGGTCCGGTCGACCAGCTGGGAGACCCCCGACCGGCCGCCGACCCAGTTGCCCGTCGCGATCGGATGCTCCAGGCGCTCGGTCAGCACGTCAGAGCGCACCACCGTGCTCACCGAGAGGTTGCGATTCCGCATGTTCGCTCGCTCGAGCTGGTACTTCACGTCACGTGCCAGCTTGTTCAGCGCCGTCCGGAACAGATCGCGCATCAGGTCGCCCGAGACCTTCAGCCGCTTGTTCGCGTAGTGGTCCTTGTCGTCGGACTCACGCCGGCCCAGTGCCAGCTCGAAACAGGCCTCTGCCATCCGGCAGAGATAGATCGCCTTGTTCACCCGCGTCTCCATCTCGTCGGCGCCTTCCTCGTGGAGATGTGGCAGCAGATAGCGGTCGATCACGTAGTTGGCACGTTTGAGCTGGTAGTTCTTCCCCTGGCCAGAGGCCACCCGCTGGCCCAGCTCCTCGACGGCCCCCTCACGCGTGTCGACCTCGGCGGCCTCGAGGTTCTCCAGCATGAACTTCACGACCTCGGGGTCGTCGCTGACCCGGTGGACGATCTCCTCGTCGGACTCCAGGCCCAGCGCCCGCACCAGCGTGACGAACTCGATGCTCCCCGAGACCGAGGGGAACGAGACCTCCAACAGCCCCTCACGATTCCGCTCACAGAGCACCAGCGCTCGGTAGCCACGGCGCTGTGAGAAGGTCTTGGCCACCTGGATCTCGTCGCCGTACTTGGTGTCGTACTCGGCGAGGATCTTGTTCGGTGCCAGGTCCTCACTCGTCATCAACACCCGCTCGGAGCCGTTGACGATGAAGTAGCCACCGGGGTCGGCAGGGTCCTCGCCGATCTCTATGAGCTCCTCGTCGTCGAAGTCGACGATGTTACACGAGTCAGAGCCGGTCATGATCGGCATCCGGCCGACCTTCGTCTCCGACTGGTCGACCAGGTGTGGCTCCTCCTCCTCGCCGCCACGCATCACGGTCATCTCCATGAACACCGGCGCGGAGTAGGTGATGTTCCGCAGGCGAGCCTCCTGCGGGTAGAGCAGCTCCTCGCTGCCGTCGGCCTCTCGCACACGCGGAGTCGTCATCCGCACGTTGCCGAGCTCGACCCAGACGGGCTCCTGGCCCTCCTTGTCACCGATGTCGGTCTCGATGGTCTCTTTCTCGTCGACGACCTCCTGCATCCCGCGATTCAGGAAGCCGTTGAACGACCGAAAGTGGTGGGCTGCGAGTCTATCTCTGGAAAAGTACTGTCGGGATATCTGTCGGCGTTTCTGTCTGTTCATTCGATCACGAGTCTGTATACGCGAGCCTGGTCGGTCGTCCGGGAGTCTCGGACGATTTCGACGACGTCACCGACCTCCGCATCGTCGGGGGCGGCCGGGTCCAGGCGCTTGATTTTCGGCAGGTCTGTACGGTCGATACTGTACTCGTCGAGCAGGTCCTCGACGAGATCCTCGTCGAGGACGGAGTGCTCTGGAACGAGCTGGTGTTGGCTTACATCTACCATGTGTGCTGGCTGGGAGAAGCTGTCACAGGATACTACAGCTAACAAGCGCCCGCACGGACAAAAGCTTTTCCACACGGCGGCGACGGCTACCGCTACCGAACCCCACACGGCCGATCGCCGGTGTGGGTCGGTCGTTGCCGCCTAGAGAGCCTCCGATAGTAAAAACATGCCGCCGCTCTCGAGGTCGCTACTGGCTTGGAAAGGCTTAAGCTACGACTCCAGCTACCTTAGGTCAGGCAGCCCGGATGGTGTAGTGGCCTATCATACAACCCTGTCACGGTTGTGACGCGGGTTCAAATCCCGCTCCGGGCGCTTCAAGTTCATAGCGACGGCTCAGAGGTGGTCCCAATCGATCCAGTTCTGCTCCCAGCCCTTGCGCCGGTCGTTGGCACGGCGGGCGAACTCCTGGTCCTCGCGTCGGGTGCGATTGCGCTCGACGGTGTTTGCCTGCTCACCGTCGACCAGCATCGGCCCGAACGTGGTCGTCCCCTGGCGGTCGACGACGGCCGGGCCCTCCGCTCGCGGTGCGACGATCGAGAGGCGCTGTTCACGCCCGCCCAGCGGTAAGACGAGTTGGCCACCAGCCGCCAGCTGGTCGACCAGTGCCGGCGGCGGCTCGATCGCGGCCGCCTCGACCAGGATCCGGTCGTAGGGGGCGTAGGCCCGGAGCCCGTTGGCGCCATCGAGACAGTCGACGAGCACCTGCCCGTAGCCGGCCCGCTCGAGGTTCTGTCTGGCCTCGTAGACCAGCCGGCGGTCGATGTCGATCGCCTGGACCTGATCGGCACCGACGATCTCGGCGAGCACGGCCGCGGTGTACCCCACTCCCACACCGACGACGAGGACGTTGTCACCCGGCTGGGCCCCGAGCGCCTCGAGCAGGCGAGCTGCGGTGCTCGGAGAGAGCACACGGGTGCCGTGACACTCTCCGGTGCGATCTGCGTACGCGTAAGGGTCGGGGACGAACGCCTCACGTGGCACCTGTCGCATCGCGACGCCGAGCCGTTCCGAGCGGACACAGCGCTTTGCCTCGTGCTCGAGGCTGTCGACCATATCGTCGCGTAACACCGCCGGGTCCATTGGTCGCGCTACTCCGTCGAGCCACTTGAACCGCCCGCTGTCGGCCCAGGGCTCACCAGGCCGACCAGGCCTTCGAGGAGGCCGCGTCGAGCGCGTACACCCGCTTGATGTCCTTGGCGGCGACCGCATCGCCGGGCTGCTCGAGCCGCTGGAACGGGTAGTCGTACACCTCGTCGCGGACGATCACCTGCTGGACGGTGAACTGCTCCTCTCCGAAGCTGGTGGTCTCGCCGACGGTCAGTCGCTCGTCGCCGGGCAGTCGGATCTGTTCGCTGCGCGAGGCGTCGTGGCTGCCGTCACCGGGATGCAGTGTCAGGTTCACGACGACGTTGCCGACCGCCCGGGTCCAGATGGTCTTGACGTCGCTGGCGTTGGCCCGGGCCGTCCGGCCACCGCCGACGAGCTCGAGGCTGGTGATCCGCACCTCGAAGATCGCCTCCTCGGTCTCCAGGAGGAACTCGTCGCCGCGTGTCAGCTCCTCGTCCGGCTCCATCCGCCCGGTCGACTCGAAGGACTCGCCCTCCTGGGAGACGATGACTCGGCGTTCGATCCGTGTGTCGGGCTCGGGGCTCGTCTTGTGAACGTGGCCACAGGTCGAACAACGCACCGTGAGGTGGCCGCCGTCGTTGAGGATCTCGTGGCCCGTCTCGACGGCCGGCGAACAGGAGGGACAGGCGACCGCGATCCGGTCGGAGGTCTGGCTCATTGTCGGTTGGTTCCGTGTGGATGTGTATAAGCACACGGCTCTGGGGCCGCTCAGTCCACGGCCGGCCGGGGCAGGGCCAACGGCGTCCCGTCGACGGTGACGGTAGGCTCTCTGAGCACCCCGTCGGCGTGGATGGCCGCGTCGGTCTCTCCACCGAGCCCGACGTTGTCGCCGATGGCGATGTGGACGGTGCCCGCGGCCTTCTCGTCGAGGAGCACGCTCCCGACCAGCTCGCCGACGCCGGTGTTGGTGCCGATCCCCAGCTCGGCCAGGTTGTAGGCGCCAGGGCCGCCCTGCTCGGCGGCGGCCTCAACCTCCTCGCGGAACACCGGGTCGTCGATCGCGGTCACCCGGCCGTCTGTCACCTCGATCGCGACGGTCTGGTCGGGCCCCAGCAGGCCGTGTGGCGAGATGGTGCCGTCGACCACGTACCGCCCCGAGGCGTCCTCGGGCGCGATGAATATCTCGCCGGCGGGTAGGTTCCCGAACGCTTCGGGCTGCTGGATCTCACCCGTGTCGGTCAGCCAGGACCGCTCGCCGGGCGTGACCGTGATGTCGGTGCCAGCTGGCGTCTGGACGCGGAGCTCCTCGGCGTCGACCACCTGCTCGTAGAGCGCCGCGGAGGTCCGTGCGATCGCCTCGTAGTCGGCGGCTAGCCCCGTTCGGAACACGCGGTCGGTGATCCCAGGGAGCGTCGCCCCGCGAGCACCCGCCTCCGTGGCGTCGGTCCGGGCACGGGTATGACTGATCGACTTGGTGGTCGGCGCGAGAAACGCATCTGCAGCCTGCATCGCGGCGGCCACCGCCGCCGGGGGCTCGGCGCCGTGCTGGTCGCCCGGCGGACTCCGAAGCATCGTCACGTCGGCCCCCAGCTCCGTCGCCACCTCGTACAGCGCCTGGCCGATCGGCAGTCGCGCGTCGTCGGTGACGATCACCAGCGTCTCCTCGGCCCCCAGATTGAGACACTGTTCGATCGCCGTCCGAGCCGGTGCCGCCAGTGAGTCCGTCGACATAGGGTACACTCCGGGGGCCGCCCGATTAGCTCTTGGCTTCACGAGAGTCTCGAAACGCTTACACACCGGGCAGGGCCACTAACTAGCATGATTCGTGTCGCCGTCAACGGCTATGGCACTATCGGCAAACGTGTCGCCGATGCGGTCACACTGCAGTCGGATATGGAGCTGGTCGGGGTCGCCAAGACGAGCCCGAACCACGAGGCCACGACGGCGCGACGCAAGGGCTACCCGCTGTACGGAGCGATCGAAGAGCGCATGCCGGCATTCGAGGCCGCCGGTATCGAGCTCGCCGGCCACGTCGAGGAGCTGGTCGCGGCCGCGGACATCGTCGTCGACTGCTGTCCGTCCGGCATCGGCGCCGAGAACGCCCCGATGTACGAGGCGGCGGGGACACCTGCGCTCTACCAGGGGGGCGAGGCCGCCGACATGGTCGACATCTCATTCAACGCCCGTGGCAACTACGCCGACGCCGAGGGGGCGGCCCACGTCCGTGTCGTCTCGTGTAATACGACGGGGCTCTCGCGGCTGCTTGCGCCCATCGAGGAGGCCTACGGCGTCGCGAAGGCCCGTGTCACGCTCGTCCGGCGGGGTGGCGATCCGGGTCAGACCGACCGCGGTCCGATCAACGACATCCTCCCGGATCCGGTGAGCCTCCCCAGCCATCACGGCCCCGACGTCAACACGATATTCCCGGCGCTGGATATCGACACGCTCGGCATGAAGGTGCCCGCGACGCTGATGCACACCCACTCGGTGAACGTCACACTCGAGGAGCCACCGGCGTCGATCAAGGCCGTCCGGACGCTGCTCGGGGCCGAGTCACGGCTGTTTCTCATTCCCGGTAATCTCGACATCGATGGCGCCGGCGCGCTCGGCGAGTACGCCGCCGACATCGGACGGCCTCGTGGTGACCTGTGGGAGAACTGCCTCTGGGACCGCTCGCTCTCGCTCGAGGGCGCAGACCTGTACCTGTTCCAGGCGATCCACCAGCAGTCAGACGTCGTCCCCGAGAACATCGACGCCATCCGCGCGACGTTGGGGACCACCGACCGGGCGGCCTCGATGGAGGCGACCGACGAGAGCCTCGGCGTCGGGCTGCCCTAGGAGCTCGGGGCCGGCGGGGCGCCCCTGACAGGGGCTCTCGTGGACAGAACCCTTTTTGCCCTGCTCGCACGAATCGCTGACATGCGCCGGAACAACCGTGATGACGACCCGTTCTCTGATTTCTTCCGCGAACTCGAACGGATGATGGAGGAGATGTCTGGCAACGGCGTCACCATGGACGAAACCGGGTTCGGCACCGATGCGCACTTTAGCATCTACGAGGAGCCAGAGGCGCTTCGAGTGGTCGGAGATCTGCCGGGGCTCTCGAAGGAGGACATCGAGATCAAGTGTGACGGGAGTCGCGTGACGATCGCCGCCGGCACCGACCGCCAGAGCTACGAGGAACGTATCGAGCTACCGGGCCACGTCGACGAGCACTCCGCCCGGGCGACGTTCAAGAACGGTATCCTCGAAGTCGAGCTCGACCGAACCGACTCCTCACAGCACGTCGACATCGGCTGAGTCGGCCGCTCGTCCGGTCTCTGCCGCCCCGGTCAGGGAGCGTCAGCCGCGGTCTGACGGATCAGCCGGGCTAGCCGGTCGTAGAACCCCGTCTCGTACTTGTCCGCGCTGTCGACGGTCGGCCGGGCGTTTGTCTCACATACCACCGCCCGCTCGTCGGTGACCAACAGGTCGACGCCAACCCAGTCGGCCTCGATCGCGTGGGCGGCCCGTTCAGCGAGCTCGCCGAGGGCCGCCGGCAGCTCCACACCGGTCGCCTCGGCACCCCGGTGGACGTTGTGCTTCCAGCGCCCGCTCGCACGGGCCGGTGCCGAGAGTCGTCGCTCGACGGCGCCGACCGCCTGGCCTTCGATACACATCACACGATAGTCCCGGGCGTCGGGCAGATACTCCTGGACCAGAAAGGATCGATCGCCGGTCGCCCGATAGTCGTGGACCAGCGACAGATAGTCACAGACGCCCAGAAACGAGTCGACGTCGTGGCACTTCGCGACGCCGGTCCCCCGGGTCGTCGAGTTGGGCTTGACAACGACCGGCGGGTCGAACGTCTCCCAGACGTCGGTCAGCGTCGCGTCCCCGACCTGGTTCGAGATCATCGTCGTCTCGGGGATCGGCACGTCGGCGGTCACAAGCCGGGCGAGGCTCTCGGCCTTGTACCGGGACCGCTGGACGGTCTCCCGGCCGTTGACCCACGGCACACCCAGCAGCGCGTCGAGGACCCCACCCTCGGGGAGTCGGCTCGGGAACACGAAGCCGACGTCGAAGCGCTCGAGACCGGTATCGATCGAGAGCGGTCGCTCACTAACCGGGAGGTGAGCAGCCTCGATCGCTCGCTCTGCCAGCGGTGGCTCGATGCGTTCGAGCGTCTCGGCATCGGTGGCGACCGCCAGTCTGAGTGCGTCGCTCACGGGGGTAGTCTGTGCGCTCGGGGCTTGAACTTCGGGGACCGAGGCTGTCGGGCGAGCGGCTCAGGAGACCAGCAGCTCCTGGCCCCGCTCGACACGCACCCGGCAGGGCGGGCTGATCTTGTTGTACGCCCGCCTGAAGGCGTCCTTGACATCGTCGGCGTCCTCCGGGTGACACCAGGCCGTGAACAGCCGAGCGTTGTTCTCGATCCGGGCGGCGGTGCCGACGATCTTGCCGAACGACTGGCGCATCCCATCGGAGACACGGTCGGCGCCGGCGCCGGTCGCCTGCTTGTTCTCTCTGAGCACCTGGTGGGGGAAGCGTCGCAGGATCATCTTGTAGTCGCCCTCCTCGCCGAGGACCTTCAGCAGCCGCCGGTTGGCCGAGAGCCGCGCGGACTCCAACGAGCCGTGACGGATCTGGACGGCCTCCTCGACTATCAGCGAGATCTGGACCTCGTACTCGTCGCCATCCTTGGCGACCTGGCCCATCTTGTACTGGGCCACCTTCGACCCCGGGATGCCCGTGATGTAATCCCGTCGGGTGAACGACGGCTTGTCGATGTCACGGTACATCGAGGCGGGCTTGTCTGACATATTGTCCACACGGATGGTGAGCCCGCTCATTAAGACTTCGAAGTCTCCACTCCGACACACGCGGTTCTGGGCTACGACGGTGAAGCTATGAGGCTGGCAGCCCACCTCTGGGTATGCTGAACATGTTCGTCGACGGCGAGTGGCGCACGGATAGCTTCGAGATGAACGACGAGGATGGCGAGTGGGATCGCCAGACGACCTCGTTCCGCGACCGGCTCGGCACCGACGCGTTCCCGGCCGTCACCGACCGCTATCACCTGGTCGTCTCCCGGGCCTGCCCCTGGGCGCACGGCGCCTCGATGGTGCGGGCGCTGCTCGGCCTCGAGTCGGCGATCTCGATGGACATCGTCGACCCGTATCGTGACGAGCAGGGGTGGCAGTACACTCCCTCGAAGGACGACTGTACGACCGACTCGATCATGGGTGCCGAGACGCTGGGCGAGCTGTATCTGGCGGCCGACTCCTCCTTTACCGGCCGCGTGACGGTACCGGTCCTCTGGGACACCGAGACCCAGACCATCGTCAACAACGAGTCCATCGAGATCATGGAGATGCTCGCGACGGAGATGGCCGACCTCGGCACCGGTGTCGACCTCTATCCGGCGGGGGCCCGCGATGCGGTCGACGCGGTCGTCGAGGAGCTGTACGAGCCCATCAACAACGGCGTCTATCGGGCTGGGTTCGCGGGCAGTCAGGCGGTCTACGAACGGAGCGTCGAGCGACTGTTCGACGCGCTCGACCACTGGGATGCGGTGCTTGCCGACCAGCGCTATCTCGTCGGCGATGGCGAGCAGCTGACGCTTGCCGATCTGCGGCTGTTTGCGACGCTGGTGCGATTCGACGCGGTGTACCACACCCACTTCAAGTGCAATCGCCAGCTCATCAGCCAGTACGACAACCTCGCGCCGTACGTCCGTGATATCTACCAGACCCCGGGAATCGAAGCGACCGTCAACATGGACCACATCGCCGAGCACTACTACGCGACGCACACAGACATCAACCCGACCGGGTTCGTCGCCGTCGGGCCAGACCCGCAGTTCGACGCACCACACGATCGCGAACAGCTCCCGGGATCGCCACCCGGTGGGACCGTGACGGCCGCCCGAAGCGACTGAACGCGTGGCGTGTTACCGCCCGACAGTGTTAAGCTCTCTCACGGTCTGTAGAGGGCCATGGCAGACACCAAGCAGGGCCGTGTCAGCAGAGAACACACAAAGAGCCGCCGGCAGACCGCTCGCGAGATCGAACTCGCACTGGCGGGCGCAGAGCAATCGTTGGACTTCGAGCTGTTGTACGAGGACGAGGAGCTCGAGCTCTGATCAGCCGGCCACCAGCGCGACCACCCGCCCATCGCCGTAGGGCACGTATATCTCCATAGCACCGTCACCGTCGAGGTCGGCCAGCGTCGCTCGCGTGTACACCCGGCCGGGCCGTTCGTAGCTCGCCAGCCGGGTGCCGTCGGCGGGGTCGTGAAGAGTGACCCGGCCGTCGTGTGAAACCCCGACCAGCTCGGGCCTGCCATCACCGTCGACGTCGCCCAGCGAGGGCGGGGGCATCATCTGGACGGCCTCTGGGGTGAGCTGGCTGGTCCACCGCGTCTCACCGCTGGCCGCGTCGAGTGCGCGAACGCGACCATCGCGGGCGGTCGCGTACAGCTCGGAGCGGCCATCGCCGTCGCCATCGGCAACCGGCCCGACGGCAGCGAACGCCGGCAGCTGCCGACGCCACTCCTGGATGCCCGTGCTGCCGTCGATCGCGACCAGCTCACCGGCGCTGGTTGCGGCGAACAGCTCTGGTAGGCCGTCCTGGTCGGCATCGCCGCTCGCCATCCAGCTGATGGGGTCGCCGACCGTGACGAGCTGCTCGGTCTGCCCGGTCGCCCCGTCGAGGACTCTGACCTGCCCGTCGCCCAGACCGAGGACCACCTCGAGGCCATCGTCGGCATCGACGTCCGCGACGATCGGCGTCGCCCACGCGTACTCGTCGAACGCCCGTGTCCACCGGGGCTGCACCGTCACCGGGTCGGCCCGCTGCCCGATGCCGAACGCATAGACCGTCCCGGAGACGTCGGCCACCAGCAGTTCAGAGCGGCCATCGCCGGTGAGATCCGCGACCTGTGGACTCGCGTAGCCGTAGTCTTCGAGCCCGAGCGTGAGCCGAGCGCTCCCGGTGGCCGGATCCCGAACCGACAGCTGCCGATCGCTGGTGGCTGCCAGGACGGCCAGCCGGTCGTCGGGCCACCGAGCGACGGCCGGGTCACCGACCGCGTGTATGGTGCAGTTCGTCGGGGTGACGGGAGCCCGCCACAGCGGCTCACCGCCGGTATCGAGCGCCAGCAGTCCACAACCGGTCTCGCCGGCTCGACCCCCCTGTGGGACGAACAGTGTCGGTGTCCCCCCGACCGTGGTGGCCGCTACCGCGTGGTGGTTGCCATCGACGGTGCTCCCCGTTGCGCTCGTCCAGCGCTCCTCGAGCGTCGGGGTCGACACTGTCATGACCGCTCCGAAACCCACCGCTCCGAGCACCACCAGGACGACCACCACCACGACCCCGAGTGCCTGCCGACGTGGATTCACGAGCCCTCTCGGTGGCCACCGCTCTTGGGCGGCTCGGTCGGCCCGGGAGCTGGTGGGGACGGGCAGCTTTTCACATCGTATCGCGAACCTCGCCCATGAGTCGGCCGTCGGGCGGCGTACGGATCGCACTCGTCGTGATCCTGGTGATCGGTCTGCTCGGCGGGCTCGCCGGCGGACACGCGTTCACACAGCTGTCTGCCGACCCGCAGCGCTCGGCGGATGGCACGGTCGTCCTCGAGTCTGGCTACGCTGAGACGGACGGGTTCATCGCCCTCTACGATGCGGGCCAGCCCGCGGGCGCAGAGCCGATCGGCGTCGAGCCCTTCTCGGCAGGCCGCGTCGACGTGACCGAGATCCCGGTCCGCATCGAGGCGGGGCCCTGGGCGGCCGTCGATGGCCACCTGGTAGTCCGGGCGGTCATGTATCACGACGACGGCGAGACACCCGGGCAGTTCGACGCGGCGGACTCGCCACAGCTGACCTACGGCGAGCCGACCGCGACCACCTTCGCCGTCGGCAAAGCCACGGGACCGGTGTACGTCTCGGCGGCAGGCGTCGGCGCCCAGCGGGACACCGCCGCGCTGCAGGTTCGGGAGGTCGCACTCGAGCGGGCGGGGCATCTGGTCGTCCGCCGTGCGTCCCCACCCGACGAGGGCACCGTCATCGGGGTGCGATCGCTCGAGGCGGGGGTCCACAGTGCCATCGCGATCCCGCTGGACGAGCGGTACGTGGCCGCCCAATCGGCGCTGTTCAGCGCCAACGTGACCATACACACCGACGACGGCGATGGCGTGTTCGAGCCGGCAGACCCGGCCGTCAGCGTCGACGGGGCGGCCGTCGGGACGCGTGTCAGTATCGACCCACAGGCCAACGCGACCGCCGCTCCCAGGGATGATGGCGTCTCCACACCCGGGCTCGGGACCAGCCTGGTGGCGCTAGCCCTTCTGAGCGGACTTTTGGCCGCCGGGCTCTGGGCGCGGCGGCGCCGAGCGGAGCCGTAGGGCACCCAGGCTCCGGCAGTGCCGGGCACGCGGAGAGTGACAGGTTGAATACCACAGCCGCACTCTATGGCGGCATGCGACGACGCCGCTATCTGACCACCGCGGCCGCGGTGGGCGCCGGGCTGCTGGCAGGCTGTACCGACCTGGTCGAGACCCGCCAGCTACGGAGCGCGCCGGCGGTGCTGGCAGAGCGACCAGCGGCCGTCTACTATCCGACGCACGTCGACGGCATGGCGATGGTCGGGGCGACAGATGCGGGCCCCTATCGGGTCGCGCTGATGTACTCGTACCCACATCGCTTCTGGACCGTCACGGGCGCCGAGTCCCAACAGACCGAGATCAGCGCCGAGGACGACGTCCACCTGATGGCGGTCGTCTGGGATCGCGAGACCGAGACGCTGTTGCCCGAATCGGGGCTCTCCGTCGCGATCGAGCGGGACGGCACTCCGATCAGCGAGGAGGTCATCTACCCGATGCTCTCTCAGCCCATGGGGTTTCACTACGGGGCGAACTTCGGGCTCGACGGCGAGGGCAGCTACAGCGTCTCGGTCCGTGTCGGCGGGGTGAGCACGCGCCGGACCGGCGCCTATCGGGGTCGGTTCGAGAGCCCTGCCACGGGGACGATACCCTTCGAGTACAGCGCCACGGCCCGTGACGAGCTGCCCTACACCGAGACCATGGATCGGGCGGGCGAGCGGGCCGCTCGCCGGCCCATGGGTATGGGGATGCTCCCGTCGTCGGCACTCCCCGCTCCGGCCGCGTTGCCAGGTGTCAATCACGGAACGACGACGATCGGTGACGCCCGGCTCCTCATCCAGTCGCTGTCGCCGCCACCGGCGGGGCTCGCCGGTGGCCCCTCGTATCTCGCCATCTCGGCACGGACCCCCTACAACGCGTTCGTCCTGCCGGCGATGGCCCTCGAGGGGCGGTTGACCCGAGCGGGCGAGCCCGTGTACGTGGGCGATTTGAGCCGGACGCTCGACCCCGCGCTGGACTATCACTACGGGGCGGTCGTCCCGTCGGTCGAGCCCGGTGACCGGCTCGAGATCGGCGTGCGAGTGCCATCGCAGGTCGCCCGTCACGAGGGGTACGAGACGGCGTTCCTGTCGACCGAGACGGCGACGGTGACCCTGGCATGAATGCCGTGAGAGCGCTCGATGAGCGACCCTCTCACTCTGGCGGGCGCCTTCTGGGACGATGACAGACCGGCCGGCGCTCGGCAGACGCGAGCTCATCCGATCGGCCGTCGCCGTCGGCGGGGCCGTCGGGCTCGCGGCCTGTCTCGACGCTATCGGTGAGGATGCCCCCAAAGGGGCGCCGCCGGCCGGCGTGGCCGACCCGAGCCGACTACCCGAACGCCAACACGCCTGGGACGACCGCATCCGACACGACGATGCCGGCAATGCCGAGCTCCCTCGCCATCAGAGTCTCTGGTATCTCGAGCTGCAGGAGCCGCCCGACGCCGACGCTCGGGTGAGTCTCGAGACGGCGCTCGAGACGCTGGATCGCGCCCTCGAGCGCTCGCACGACGGGCTGTTGTACTCGCTGGCGTACTCGCCGGAGTACTTCGACCGCTACTTCGCCGAGCCGCTGCCGGAGGGGCTGGACCTGCCACCCGCCCGGCGACTCTCTGCGTTCGAGACACCCGAGATCGACCGCCAGGACGCCCTGTTGCATCTCGCGACCGACCGCCCGACGCTGCTGTTGGAGGTCGAAGCGGCCCTTCGCGGCGAGCTCGACCGGCTGAACGGGGTCACCGTCGAGACGGCGCTGACCGACGTGTTCGACCTGGAGACCCGGCGGACGGGGTTCGTCGGCGCGGGCATGCCGGCCGCCGAGGCGAGCGAGGTCCAGGGTGTCGCCGCGGGCACGACCATCCCCGACGCGAGCCCGCTGTTCATGGGGTTCAAGGCCGGCTTCGCCCGCAACCAGGCGACCGAATCGTACGTCACGCTGGACCGCGGGCCGTTCGCCGGCGGGACGACCAAACACGTCTCGAACATCCGCCAACGCCTGGACGACTGGTACGGCGAGCAGAGCTACGAGGAGCGGGTGATGGAGATGTTCTCGCCGGGCCACGCCGAGGCGGGGCTGCTGGAGGGTGCCGGCGACGGGCTGGGCGACGACTCGAAGATCGACCGCTTCGTCGACGACATCGAGGCCGACGCCAGCGAGTACGGTCGTGTCGGCCACGCCCAGAAGGCCGCCCGTGCCAACCGTGACGCCGACGGCAACGTGCTGCTGTTGCGCCGGCACTTCGAGAGCTCCGACGAGGGGCAGGCCAGTCTGCACTTTCCCTCACTGCAGCGGGGCATCTCTCAGTTCGAGGCGGTTCGGCAGGCGATGAACGGCCAGGATCTCACGCAGGTCAGCCCGGCGGTTCGCCAGCGTGTCAACAACGGCATCCTCGAGTACATCTTCACGAAACACCGGGGCAACTTCCTGGTGGTCCCGCGATCGCTTCGGGCGCTGCCGACGCCGACCGGCGGGCCGAGCTGAGCTCACGCCTGGCTCGGCCGGCCGGCACGGGACTGCAAGATGTAAGTCAGAGCGCCCCCTGTGTGGGGTAGCTGAATGGACGAGAGCGTATCGGGGTTCACCGTACGGGGGAGGTGGGGAGAGATCGTCGAGCACGGAGAGCGGGTCACACGAACGCTGAAAGACCTCGCCGATACCCACGAGATACCCGAGGAGATGCTGAGCGAGTGGGACGAGTGGCGCCCCAAGGTGGCCGAGCGCCTCGACCAGGACGTCTCGAAGAAGACCGCCAGACAGGCGACCATCGACGAGGGAGGCGGGGAGAAGGCGGGCAAACGGCCGGACGAGGACGTCCAGACGGCCGGCAAGAAGCTCTCTGAGAGCTACGGCCATCTCGACGAGCCAGATCGGGCGGTCGCGGACGCCAAGGCCTCGTTGGGCCACCTGAAACGCGCCGTCGACTCGGCCGGCCGGAAGGCGTTCCGCCGGGTGGAGGGTGCCGTCTACGAGTCGGTCATGACGCAGGTCTCGCCATACTACTTCGACAACGCCGTCGTCAGTGCGAACATCCGACGGGTAGAGACCGACGACTACGTGTTCGAGGTGAACGTCAACGACGACGACCTGAAGATCCGTGTCTCGAACGGGCTCGCGGATCTCGAACAGACCGTCGAGCGCTGGCACGTCGACACCGAGAAAGACACCGCTGCGGTCGAGGCTGCAGAGGGCGTCGAGGACGCAACCGAGGAGGCCGGCACCGAGGGGCGATCGCGGCCCCACACGAACTGAGCTGGGCGGGCAGGGAGCGCTTGCGGAGAGCGGTGACCGCAACGGGCATATGTCACCCCTGCACCAATTGGCGAAATGGTCGGTCTCACGACGGTGGCGACGCTGGTTGTCGCCGCCGCGGCGAGTCTGTTCATGGCCTGGGCGATCGGCGCCGGCTCGTCGGGCTCGACCCCGTTCGCGCCGGCCGTCGGCGCCAACGCCATCGGCGTGATGCGAGCGGGGTTCGTCGTCGGCATCCTGGGGCTGTTGGGGGCGGTGCTTCAGGGGGCCAACGTCACCGAAGCGGTGGGTCGACAGCTGATCGAGGGCGTGGCACTGACACCGGCGGCCGCGGTGATCGGGCTGACGACCGCCGCGGTGCTGGTGGCGATCGGTGTGTTCTCGGGCTATCCGATCGCCACGGCGTTCACCGTCACCGGTGCGACGGTCGGGGTGGGGCTGGCGCTCGGTGGGGCCCCGGCCTGGCCAAAGTACATCGAGATCATCAGTCTCTGGCTGGCGGTGCCGTTCGTCGGCGGCGGCATCGCCTACGGGACTGCCCGCCTGCTCCGTGACGAGCGGGTCGCCGAACGCCTGGCCGTGCCGATGCTGGGCGCGATCGTCGCGGTGATCCTCGTCAACGTCGAGTTCGTCCTGCTGGGCGGGGCCGGTGGGGCTGCCAGCCTCGCCCGCACGCTCGGCCGGCCGCTGCCGGTGGGGCGGCTGCTGGTCAGCCTCGGCGCTGCGATCGCCGCCGGCGGGAGCCTCTATCGACAGATGGTCGCGAACCCCACCGTCGGCCAGCGTCGATTCCTGGTGGTGCTGGGCGGCCTCGTCGCGTTCTCGGCCGGCGGCTCGCAGGTTGGGCTCGCTCTCGGCCCACTGGTGCCGCTGCTAGACGAGCTGACCGTCGCGATCCCACTGACGCTGTTGCTCGTGGGCGGCGGAGTGGGACTGTTGCTCGGCTCCTGGATGGGCGCGCCGCGGCTGATCAAGGCACTCGCACAGGACTACTCCTCGCTAGGCCCCCGTCGGTCGATCGCGGCGCTGATCCCGTCGTTCGCCATCGCGCAGCTGGCGGTGTTTTTCGCCGTACCCGTCTCGTTCAACGAGATCATCGTCTCGGCGATCGTCGGCTCGGGCTACGCCGCCGACGGCGGTGGTGGGGTCTCCGGACGGAAGATGTACTACACGCTGGTGGCCTGGGTGGGCTCGTTGGTCGGGGCGGGCGTGATCGCGTTCGGGCTGATGTCGCTGGTACGCTGGCTCTGAGCCCGATCAGTCGTGGGGGTCGATCTCCTCGGGGGTCGTCTGGTCGGCCCCGAGCCGGCCACGGACCGCACTGACGTGGGCCTTGAGGATGCGCGTGTTTTGGACCTCCTCGGCTCTGATGTCGACGGATTCGAACGAGATGACCTCACCCTCCTCGACGAGCCGGCCGGCACGGTTGAAGATGAACCCCGCGATCGTCTCGAACTCCTCGCCTTCGGGGAGCTCGATGTCCAGCGCGTCGTTGACCTCCTCGACGTTCACCTCCCCACGGACCAGCGCCGTGTCCGCATCGATGAACTCGATGGGCTCGTCCTCCTCACCCTCGAGGATCTCGCCGACGATCTCCTCGGTCAGGTCCTCCATGGTGACGAGCCCCTCGGTCGTGCCGAACTCGTCGATGACGATCACCATCGGCATGCGGCTGTTTCGCATCTCGGTCAGCAGCTCGTCGACGTTCTTGGACTCGGGGACGTGGAGCGTCGGCTCGACCAGGGCGTCCAGGCTGAGCTGTTCGGAGTCACGGCTGCCGTAGTTGAGATCGCGAACCAGATCCCGGACGTGGACCATCCCGACGATGTTGTCCAGCGAGTCCTCGTAGACCGGCAAGCGGGCGTGTCCTGCCTCGATACAGGTCGTGATCGCCTCCTCGATGTCGGCGGTCCGCGGGATCGCACGCATGTCCAGCCGCGGGGTCATCACCTCCTTGGCGATCGTCCGGTGGAACCGGAACACCCGCTGGAGCAGCTCGCGCTCGTCGGTCTCGATGACCCCCTCGCGCTCGCCCGTCTCGATGATCTCCCGTATCTCCTGGCGAGTCACATAGGAGCTCTCGATGGTCCCCCGACCACCGGTGATCCGGTTGAGCTGTCGCGTGAGATAGTCGAACAGCACCACCAACGGCAACAGCAGCTGCTCGGCAAGCTTCAGCGGCCGGGCGATCCTGAGCGCCCAGGACTCGGTGTTCTCGACGGCGTAGGATTTGGGCGCGCTCTCGCCGAACAGCAACACCACTCCCGTGATCGCGATCGTCGCGACGACGACGGCGGTCCCCTGGTCGAGATAGAGCGCCAGCAGCCCCGTCGCGATCGAGGACATTGCGATGTTGATGAGGTTGTTGCCGACGAGGATCGTCACCAGCAGTCGGTGCGGGTCCGCCTTGAGCCCGGCCAGCACCTCCCCAGCCCGCGAGCCCTCCTCGGCCAGTGACTCGACCCGGTGTGCTGCCAGCGAGAACATCGCGATCTCGGAGGAGGAGAAAAACGCAGAGAGCCCGACCAGTATGACGATCGTCACGAGCCCGACCCCGAGGATCTGGCCGTCGCTCAGCGTGACCAGCGCTGCAATATCGACCTGTCCGGTGACGGCGGCGACGATCGGCTGCGTCACAAACATTGTTGGCCCCATTCGGCCAGCAACCGTAGATAGGGCCGGGGATTAAGGGTTGTCATGGGCTCAGCGGCGGCGAGAGACTCCGAGCCGAAGCTTTACTCGCTCGGCACGCATTGAGGATCACATGTCAGATCCGGCGATGACAGTCTACCGGCTGCAGGCCTGCCCGTTCTGTGAGCGTGTCGTCCGCACGCTGACCGACATGGGTATCGAGTACGAATCCCGATTCGTCGAGGCACGACACTCCCGACGCGATGCGGTCAAGCGGATCGCCGGAGTCAGGACGGTGCCGGTGTTGGTCGACCACGCGACCGGCGTGACGATGGCAGAGTCGGCCAACATCGTCGAGTATCTCGAGCGCGCCTACGGCGAGTCGGACCCCCAAGCCGAGGAGCCCACCGCCACGGCCGACGGTGGGGACGTATGAATCTCGGCTTCGACATCACGGCGCTGCCGGCGACTGAGCACGTCCGCAGCGGCGATCAGGCCCCGGCGTTCAGCAAACCGGTCGTCACCGCGGAGTTCTGGGAGGAGACCAGCCTCCAGACGCTGCTCGAGGACGGCCCGGTCGTGCTCGTGTTTCACGCGATGGACGGGGACTTCCCGGCGACGTACACGTTCCAGGGTATCGTCGAGGCGGGCTGGGCCGACTGGGACCGGGCCCAGGTCGTCGGTGTTAGCATCTCGACGCCGTACGAGCACCGTGATTTCCAGCGCGAGTGGGACGGCTTCGAGGCGTTCAGCTTCGTCTCGGATCCAGCCTGTGAGTTGGGCGCGGCCTACGGCGCGACACACGAGCTCGATGGCATGTCGATCACCGAGCATCGCCCGGCCGTGTTCGTCATCGACACCGAGCAGGCGGTGCAGTACGCCTGGGTGGCCGAGGAGTATCCCGCGTTCCCGCCGTACGACGATATCGAAGCCGTCGTCACGGGCCTCTGAGCGGTGGCCGACGGCGCCGAGGACCCAACAGCGGCCGCCGGCCGGGCGATACGCGCCGGAGCGCTCGTCGTCTATCCGACCGAGACGGTGTACGGGCTGGGTGCCGACGCGCTCGATCCGGCGGCGATCGAGCGGGTCTACCAGGTCAAGGGCCGCCCCCGAGCCAAGCCGCTGTCGCTGGGCGTTCCCGACGTCGGGGCGGCCATCGCGTACACCGACCCGGACGAGCGCACGATAGCCTTCCTCGAGCGATTCCTGCCCGGCCCGGTGACGGTGGTCGTCCCCAGGGGCGAGCAGGTGCCAGACGCGCTGACGAGCGGCCGGGAGACCGTGGGGGTGCGCGTGCCGGCCCACGAGCTCGCGGTCGAGATCTACCGAGCGGCCGACCGCCCGGTCACGGCGACCTCGGCCAATCTGTCGGGGGCGCCCAGCCGAACACGGGTTGCCGATATCGATCCCGGCCTGTGCGACAGCGCGCTCGTCGTCGAGGCTGGGGAGACGGCTGGCACCGAGAGCACCGTCGTCGAGCCAGCGACGGGGACCATCCACCGGGCAGGCGCGGACGTCGAGGCGATCCGCGAGTGGCTCGCCAGCCACTAACCTCCCGGTTGCCGGGTCTGGGGGCTGGCTCAGAGCCCCACTGTCGGTGCCAGTGCCACCAGGCCACCGAGCACGGCGACGGCGGTCGCGACCCAGTCGGCCGGCCCGAACCGAAGCGGCGGGGGCGTCGGATTCCAGGCGAGACAACGCACCCGCAGCGCGTCTCCAAAGCGGTCGGCTCGGCCCAGCGCCCGCCTGAGGCCTGTCGTTGCGATCAGTCGGCTCCGCTCCGTGAGCGACCGCTGGGTGGCCAGGCGGGCACGCCCTGCCGCCCGGATCTGCCGCAGGTCTCGCTGGAGCACCGGCAGGAATCTAACGGCGATGGCGACGCCCATCCCCAGCAGGCGCCCGGGTCGGCCCGGGACCAGCCACTCGAAGGCGGCTCTGGTCTCCCGGACCGGCGTCGTCCGGATCAGCGCCGCCGCCACGAACAACAGCAGCAACGACCGGTAGGCTGCCAGTGCGACGGGCAGTGCCTGAGCGCTCGAGACGTAGGGTGGCTGCCAGGTCAGCGCCGTCAGCAGAGGGCCGGCGACCAGGAAGGGGAGCACGACTCTGAGCTCGCGGAGCGCGGCCACCGGCGGGGTGCGCGCCCCGACCAGCACCAACGCGGTCACCCCCGTCACCGCGAGCAGCCCTATCGGTGTGGTGTAGGCGAACGCGAGCGCGACCATCGCGAGCTGGACGGCGAACTTCGAGCGTGGGTCGAGCCGGTGAGCGAGCGAGCTACCGGGGGCGTACTCCAGAGCCACGGGCTCAGTCCCTCTCGGTCGTGGTAGGCTGGCCGGGTGGTCGAAGGCCGTGTGCCTCCAGCGCCGGACGGACGCGGTCGGGGCTATCGGCGGCGACGAGCCGCCCCTCCGAGAGGAGGAGCCAGCGGTCGACCCAGGAAAGATCACGCAGGTCGTGCGTGACGATCACGAGCCCGAGCCCTCCTGCGGCGAGGGTTCTGAGTCGCTCGAGCAGCCCCGTCCGGCTGGGCCAGTCCAGGCTCGTGAACGGCTCGTCCAGGAGCAGGTGGGCGGGCTCCATCGCGAGCGCGCCGGCGATGGCGACCCGTGCTCGCTCGCCACCCGAGAGCGTCGCGATGGGCGCGCTCGCCCGGTCGGCCATGCCCACGGCGGCCAGCGCTCGGTCGACCCGCGCGTCGATCGCCGCCCGGTCCAGCCCGAGGTTCTCCGGGCCGAAGGCCACGTCACCGCCGACCGTCGCGGCGACGAACGTATCGCGTGGTGTCTGGAAGGTCATCGCGACACGGGTCCGAGCCCGGACCGGATCATCGGCGACGGGAATCCCATCGACCGCGACGGTGCCGCTGTCGGGCTCGAGCAGGCCGGTTAGCTGCCGGAGCAGCGTCGTCTTGCCGGCGCCGTTCGGCCCCGCGAGCACGATCGTCTCACCGTCGCCGATCGTCATCGAGATGCCGTCGAGCGCGGGCGCTCGGCCCTCGCCGGGCTCGGCATCCGGGTGCCGGTAGGCAAGCGCCTCGGCCCTGATCATCGGGCGACGACCGCGTCGGACCGGACCAGCCCGATCGCCGCCGCGATCTTGAACAGCTCTGCGGGGACGAACGGGGCCGCCCCAGCAGTGAACGCCGCTGCTGGCCCCAGCCCGAGCACGATCATCAGCCCGGCGACGCCGGCGGCGTAGATCACGCCCACACCCAGCCCCATCCCCACCAGGAGCGCGAGGAGACCCGTCTCGCCCGGAGCTCGTAGCGTGAGCCCGCCGTGGACGACCAGGCCGATCAGGGCCGCCGCCACCGGGAACGCCCAGATGTAGCCGCCGGTCGGCCCGACGAGCACGCCGATACCGGCGCCACCTCCCTCGAACACGGGTGTGCCGGCGGCGCCCGTAAGGATGTACAGCACCATCGAGAACCCACCCCAAAGCGGCCCCAGAAAGATGCCCGCCAGAAACACACCCAGCACCTGCAGCGTCACCGGCAGGCCGGCCGCCGAGAGCGGGTTCGGAAACGAGACGTAGGCGAAGGCCCCGGTCAGCGCGGCGAACAGGCCGGCCCGGGCCAGGTTGACGACCACCTCGTCGCCGACGAGATCCACATCGGCGCTGTCTGTCTGCATGCTTCCATCGTGGCGTCAACCGACCTGAAGCTACTGGTTGACGAGCCGCGAACGCCCGTCGCCGGACCCACCAGACTAAGCCACGTGGCTCCCAGCGAGCACAGTATGCTCACCGAGGCGGTCGTCGTGGCACTGTGGGTGATGCTGCCCGCCTACGTGCCGAACAACGCCGCGGTGCTGGGCGGGGGCGGCCCACCGATCGACGGGGGCCGACGGCTTGGCGGGCGCCGGCTGCTCGGGGCCGGCAAGACCTGGCGGGGAACAGCCATCGGGATCGCCGCCGGGATGCTGCTGGCGCTCGCGCTGAACGCTCTCGCGGGGCCGCTCGCCGGCCGGGCCGGGATCGCGGTGCCCTCGTTCCCGACGGCGGTGGTGCTGGCGCTGCCGGCGGGCGCGATGGCCGGGGATATCGCCGCCTCGTTTCTCAAACGCCGGACCGGCCGTCGGCGAGGGGTGTCGTTCCCGGTGGTCGACCAGTTGGACTTCGTCGCGGGCGCGCTCGGTCTCGCACTGGTGACCGCACCGACGTGGACGGCCGCGGTACTCACGGGCCCGGTGTTGCTGGTGATCGTCGTGATGACGCCGCTGTTGCACCTGGGTGCGAACCTGGGGGCGTACAGCCTGGGGCTCAAGGACGAGCCCTACTGAGCGGGCGCCTCGCTCAGTAGGTGTCGATGCCGGTGCCGACCGAACAGACGTACTCGCCGGTGGCGACCTGGGGGAGCCGCCGGGTGCGCCAGAAGATGCCGGCGCCGTCGGCCGTGACCGTCGTCTGGACCTGGCCGAAGGGGTCGGTCACCTCGAACAGGGTGTCACCCCTGGCAATCCGGTCGCCCAGGGCGGGCTCGAAGCTGACCAGCCCACCGCGAGGGGCGCCGTACTGGTCGAACCCGGTGGCGCGGGTCTGGCTCTCCGGGCTCACCTCCCCTCCGAGCATATCGTAGTAGGTCAGCACGTTCATCACTCCACGGACGCCGATGCGGATCGACTGCTCGTCCCAGCCGACAGCACCACCGAGCTCGGGGTCGATCGTCGGGACCCCCTCGTCGGGGGCCGCCCGTGCCAACTGCCCATCGGGGCCTTTCTGGTCGAGCACGTAGCCACAGCCGAACACCTTCGCCAGCTCGAGACACTGCTTGTGCAGGCGGTGGCGAGGGCCACAGCGGATGCGTGCCTCGTTGATCATCCGCGAGGTCGACCCCTGGTGGAGATCGAGCACGAGATCCGCCTCGACGGCTGCCTGGAACGTCGCATAGGCGATTCGTTCGCTGGTGGTTCCGTGTTCGTTGCCCGGGTAGGTGCGATTGATCTTGGTGTCGTCGATGGGGTTGCGATGCTCGGCGACGCGGAACCCATAGCGGTTGACGATCCCCGCGATGACGATCTCCCCGGAGAGCACCGTCGGATCGACACGCGGGACGAACCGGTTGATCACCCCGAGCCCGTTGAGCTCGTCCCCATCGGAGACGGCCTGGACGTAGAGTCGGGGGCCATCGCCGGCGCCGTTGATCACACAGACCGGCAGCGTCGCCTCCGAGCCATCTCGACTCTGGCCGACGGGCAGTCGCCCCACCGACATCTCGCCGGGGGCGGCGTCGGCCGAGCCGAAGCTACTCATACTAGACACACGAAATGGCAGGCTGTAAATCCGGTTCGGTTGCGGCCAACACGACGAGGAAGCCGGGCTCACACCGAACGGTTCTACTGGCCCGGCAGCGTCTGCCGGGTCGTGAGCGACGACCACCAGGGGCGGCCCGAAGCGGACGTGCCCGAGCGCCCGGGGGGCACCCGTGCGTTCATGGAGGCGCTATCGGTCCGGCGCAACGCCGCGATCGGGTTCGGGCTGGGGATCGGCGGGGCGGCCGGGCTGTTGGTCGCGGTCGCCCTCGCCAGCGGCGCAGAGACCTACCCGCTGGCCTACTACGGCGGGCTCTCGTTCGTGCTCGCGACGGGGCTGGGGCTGTTGCTGACGATTCTCCTGACGCTGGGCTCGCTTTTCGCCCTGCTCCGCCGGCTCGAGTGAGCCCGCTCAGGGCTCGGTCCGGGTGTCCCCTGCCAACATGGCCAGACGCTGGCTGCCGTCACCGGTGCCTTTGGCGACGATCACGTCACCGGCGTGGAGCTCCGTCGCCGGCCCGGGCGAGACCACCCAGTCACCGACACGGGTCGTGCCGGGCTCGCGTGCCCGACGCACGGCGATGACGCGCATGCCGGTCTCGGTCTTGACCATCTCGTCGGCCAGCGTCGCGCCTGCCAGGCGGGCGCCGGGCGCGACCTGCATGCGAACGATCACCTCGTCGGACTCCTTGACGGCCTCTGCGATCACGGGATGAGCGCCGAGCCCGCGGAGCACACCCTCGCTGATCTCCAGGGCCGCATCGGAGATCACCTCGGTCGCGTGGGCCAGATGCATCAGGCCGCGCAGCTCGACGGGGTTCTCGAGATCCGCGGCCGCTCGGAGGATCCAGGCCTCAAAGCGGTCCTCGAGGGCATCGACCTCGGCCTCGAGGTCGAGTACCTCCTCGGCGATCCCGTCGGAGTCGAACAGTACCGACCCGTAGGCCAGGTCGACCGCCAGCTCTGACATGTTCTTCATCAACACGACCGAGTCGACCGCCCGCTCGAGGTCGGCCAGGTCCGGGTCCGGCGCCGACGGCGCCGCGTAGGGCTCTCCCGAGAGTGTCTCGTAGACCCCTGCCACCCCGGACTCCCGCCCACGCAACAGGACGACGTCCTCGCCACGGAGCGTGGTCGCTCGATCGGGGTTCATGAGCCACGCACCCCCACGGCGCACCGCGATCACCCGGACTCCGGTGCTGGTCTCGAGGTTGATCGCCCCCAGAGGCCTGCCGGCCAGCGCCGAGTCGGGGGTAACCTGCGTGCGGACGATGGTCTCGAGCGCCTCTGGAATGGCCGCCCGCATCGCCTCCGGAAGGCCGATGTCCTCGAGGACGACCTTCGCGATATCGCCGGCGGCATCGGAGATCTTCTCAGCGGCCCCGACGACGCCCAACACGGGCGCGAGCCGCTCTGCGTCCTCGGGGTTCCGTGCGGCCATCAGCAGGCTCATACGTGCCCGCATCTGCAGCAGGTCCATCTGCTCTTCGAGATCGAGCACCTCCTCGGCGACCGTATCCGAGCCCAACAGCACCGCCGAGTACGAGAGGTCGATCAGCAGCTCGGCGGTGTCTTTCATCTCTGCAAGCACCGCCTTCACCGAGATCGGCTCGTACTCGACGTCTTCGACGGCCATGGTGTACTACCCGGACCTGTGTGGGGGCTGGCAAAAGCCTTCCCCGCAGCCGGTGTGGTCCTGGCGGCGACCGCAGCCGCGGGGGGTCTGGGCTCGGGTCCCATCAACCGGTACTCCTTTTCCCCGACACGTCGATGGTCGACCAATATGTCCGGGCCAGAGGAACTGAAGCAAGGGTTGGAAGGGGTGCTCGTCGCCGAGTCCTCACTCTCTCGAATCGATGGTGATGCCGGAGAGCTAGCGTATCGGGGCTACGCCATCGAGGATCTCGCCCGCCAGGCTAGCTACGAGGAGGTCATCTATCTGCTCTGGAACGGCTCGCTGCCCGACCGAGAGGAGCTGGCCAGCTACACCGAGGCGATGGCCTCACAGCGAGCCCTCGCCGATGGGGTCAAACGGACCGTCGCCCGCCTGGGTGCCGTCGACGAGCAGCCTATGGCAGCCATGCGGACGATCGTCTCGACGCTCTCGGCGTACGACCCCGACAGCGATGCCGACCCTCACGACACCGCAGCCAACCTCCGGAAGGCCTGCCGGCTCGTCGCGAAGCTGCCGACGGCACTGGCGGCGTACTCGCGTGCCAGAGCCGGCAAGGACCCCGTCGAGCCGACGGAGGAACTGGGCCACGCCGCGAACTTTCTGTACATGCTCAACGGGACGCGGCCCGACCAGGTGCTGGCCGATACCTTCGACATGGCGCTGGTGTTGCACGCCGACCACGGACTCAACGCCTCGACGTTCACCGCACGGGTCACCTGCTCGACGTTGGCGGATCTCCACAGCGGGGTCACCGCCGCCGTCGGCGCGCTCTCGGGCGGGCTCCACGGCGGAGCCAACCAGGACGTCATGGAGATGCTCAAGGAGGTCGACAGCGCCGAGCAGGACCCCCTCGGGTGGGTGACCGACGCGCTCGCGGAGGGTCGTCGGATCCCCGGCTTCGGCCACCGGGTCTACTCCGTGCCCGACCCGCGGGCACGCATCCTCAGCGAGCGCTCGAAGGCATTGGGCGAGGCCGGCGAGATGAAGTGGTACGAGATGAGTCGCACCATCGAGGAGCACCTCTCGGCCGAGCGCGCGCTCGCACCGAACGTGGACTTCTACTCGGCGTCGACCTACTATCAGATGGGGATCCCTATCGACACGTACACGCCAATCTTCGCGCTCGCGCGGGTAGGCGGTTGGATCGCACACATCTTCGAGATGCTCGAGGACAATCGGCTGATCCGGCCACGCTCGCGATACGTCGGGCCGACCGACCGGGAGTTCCGGCCGCTGGCCGAGCGCTGAGACCGGCTCAGTCGGTCGTCGGGCTGCCCTCGGAGTCGCTCGACGGCTCGGCGCCGTCGGCCTGTTCGACGACGTCGATCGGGACACCGCCATGCCCCCGGGTCTCGCCGAACCCCGCCGAGAGCACGCGTGTCAGTGCATCCTCGACGGATTCGTCGATCTCCTCGTAGCGATCCTGTGTCACCTCGATCACGTAGCCGGTGGTGATGTTCGGCGACGTGGGTAGAAACAGCACCTCGCGCCCGTCGGCGGCGGTCTTGCCGGTCTTGAACGCCGTCATGCGCATGCCGTTCCAGGTCTCGAGTTTCACCGGCGTCTGGAGGTCCTCGGTGCCCGAGACGGCCGTCTCGACGGCCATCTTCGAGGCGTTGTAGACGATTCGAAGCCCGGGAATCTGGTTCATCACCCCGTCGAGGGCATTCTCGGTGACGTCACCCAGCGTCGTCCGCATGAGATAGCCCACCGAGAGCACCAGAAGGACGAACAGCGCGATGATGAACAGCACCCGTAGGAGCGTCGCGCTCGTCGGGTCGAGCATCGCGAACGCGTTGGTCAGCAGTGGCACCTGCGCGAGAAAGCGAAAGAGCACCGCGACGACGTACACCGTGAGGATGATCGGTATCAGCACGACCAGGCCACTCGCGAAATCGCGTTTCCAGGAGTTGGGGAGCATCGGTTAGTGGGGCCACGCCGACGTCGGGTGGGTGGTTGCCCACTCCAAGGCCTCCGGATTGAAGCTTTCGTAGCAGCGAGCGACCGTTAGAGCCGTCCCAGGAGCCCGAGCGCCAGCACGCTCAGCCAGCTCTGGAACAACAACGTGCCCAGTGCCGACAGCGCCAGGAAGCGCCAGCCGCCCATCCGTGCCAGCCCAGCCGGGACCGTCAGCATCCCACGGGTGAACAACAGCGCGTTCGAGGCTGGCACCGCGAGCGGGCCCCAGCGTCTGAACCAGCCGTCGAATCGGTCGACCTGGGCATCGGAGAGGCGGAACCAACGCCGGCCGAGCAGGTACTGTCGGCCGGCCCGCTTGGCGAGGCCGAACAACAGCAGCTGGCCGACGGTCGCGCCCGCGACCGCCACGAGCACGATTACGACGACGTCGGTCGGCGAGCGAGCCACGAGCGCGATCGCCGCGGGAACGATCGCCTCGCTCGGCATCACGTACATCAACATCGCGCCTTCCAGAATCATCAGCCCGAACAGCGCGTAGAGCCCGTAGGCCTCGACCCAGGCTCGCAGCCGATCGTCGTCGCCGAGCACGGCCAGGCCGACAGCCAGTGCGATCCCGCCGGCCACCGCGACGGCCACCACGACCCCAGGGCCGAGTCCGCGCAGCCGCTCGGCGAGACGGCGGCCCGGGGGCGGCTCCGAGTGCATCGGCTCAGCTGGGATGCGCGTCGGAAAAGTGGTTGTGGAACGGTGCCGCCGCACGCTCAGTCGGAACACTCCCGCTGGCCCCACCGGCGGCCATCGGGGAGCGTCTCGAGGTCGAAGCCCAGCTGCGCCCAGAACGGGGCGACCGAGGGGCCGCAGTCGACGACGAGTCGATCGACCGAGCGGGCGAGCGCCCCGACCAGCGCCGACCCCACACCGGCACCGCGTCGACGCCGACGCACCGCGATGGCGTCGATCCGGTCGCCGTCGAGCATCGCGGCACCGATGACTCGGCCCTCCTCGAGCGCAACCCAGAGCCCGCCCACGGCGACCCCATCGGTCCGTAACATCGCTCCGTCGAGAACGTTCATCGCCGCCGAGCGTTCCTCGGCCAACGCCGGCCTCAGCTCGAGCGGGCCCGCGCTCGCCGTCTCGGCGACCGGACGGGGCTGCAGCGACACGCACTCGGCGCGGACAGCGGTCTCGGGGTGCTGCCTGAGCCCATCGCCTAGGATCGCCACCTCGCGGTCGCCATCGCCGACGATGGCAGGCAGCTCTCCGTAGGTGGTCCCGGCAGCCACCGAGAGCAGGTGCCAGCCCCCCTCGGTGTCCGCACAGCGTAGGCGCATGCCACCAGAGAGACCAGCGCCAGCAAAGCGGTTGTCGACGCCGGCCAGCCCGCGGTCTCGGGGGGTTTATGCCCAGACCGACCGCTGTCTGAGCCATGAGCGAGACCGCCGAAGACGGGGAGGAGAGCCCTCAGGGTCGGGAGGTCTGGATCGAGAAGTATCGGCCACAGACGCTCGACGACGTGGGCGGTCACGAGAACATCACCGAGCGGCTGGACCACTACATCCAGCAGAACGACCTGCCCCACCTGCTGTTCGCCGGGCCCGCGGGTGTCGGCAAGTGTGTTACCGGCGAGACGCCCGTCGTGACCACCCGGGGGGTCGAACGGATCGACGAGGTCGTCGGCGAGACGACCGGGTTCGATAGCCCGCCAGCGGGGCTTGAGGTGCTGAGCTACGAGGAGGGAGCGTTCAGCTATCGGGCGCCCTCACACGTGTTCGCCACCACCGCGACCGACCTGCTCGAGCTGGAGACACGCGACGGCAACCGCCACAGCGTCACCCCCGAACACCAGCTGCTGACCGCCACCGAGGGACGGCTGGAGTGGGTCGCCGCCGCCGAGCTGACCCCGGGCGACCGACTGGCGCGCCCACACGAGCTGCCGTTACCGACGACCGACCGACAGCTGACCCCGCTGGCCGACGCTGACGACGATTCGACGCTGGCGGTCGTCTCGAGATCGTTCGCCGAGGCCACCGGGCTCGACCCGGTCGAGCCGGTGTCAGGCCGGGGTGAGCGGGATCTCGTCGGCGTTCGACCGACCGGGTTGGCGGCGGTGGAGCTCCCGCGGTCGCGACTCCGCGAGCAGCTCCGCGGTCTGTGTTCGGCGGCGACGGCTGGCCACCTCGAGCCGGTCTGGGAGTTCAGCCCCGCACTCGGGCGGGTGCTCGGACTCGTGGCCGCGGCGGGCACGATCGACGAGACTGGCATCAGGATCGAGAGCGACTCGCCTGCGGTGCTGGCGGCGTTCGAGCGGGCGGCAGTCGAGCTGTTCGGACCCGCCGTCCGCCTGACCAGCCCCACGGAGGAGTGTCGAGCGATAGCCGGCAGAGCGGCCGCCAGGCTGCTCTGTGCCGGGGGAGACCAGGCCACCGGGCGTCTCGATCCGGCGAGTGCGGGGGTCATCGGTGCGCCGACGGCCACCAGACGGGCCTTCCTCCGGGCGGTTGTCGAGACGAACGGCCACCAGCGCGGGACCGAGCTGACGATCGCGGAGCTCGACGAGCGCGTGCTGTCACTGGTATCGTACCTGCTCGCGGGTGAGGGGGTGCCATCCCGCCGGGCGGCCGTCTCTGGTGCCGAGCAGGGGGAGCTGCACATCACGAGTCCGCGGGCGCTCGGACGGCTAGCCGACCGCGTGGGAGGGGTGTCGACGGCGGCGCTCCCCACCGACCAGGATCCCGAGCTCTCCGAGCCGGTCGAGCGGGCGGCACAGACGCTGATCGAGGGCTTGGGCCTGCCGAGGCAGCTCTCCCCGGCCGCGACCGACCGAGCGCGGGCACGGCTTGACCGGCTGGTGCGAGCCGTCGACGCGCGCATCGCGACCGCAGAGGAGACCGTCGCGGAGCTGAGAGAGCTGTTGGCCGTCGAGCCGTCGCCGCTGGAGCGGCCCGCACCGCCGCGGGTGTCCACCGACGGCGGCCACGAGACGGTCGAGGCGGGGCGACCGATGGCGAGACTACTCGACCGCCAGCGGCGCTCGCTGGGAGTCACGAACGCGGCGCTGGCCGCGGAGACGTCGCTCGCCGTCGAGACCGTCGCACGAGCGCTCGGTGACGGCCCGGCCGCGGCGCCCGAGCACCTCGAGACCATCGCGAGCAGCCTGCTGGCGACGGCCCGGTCGATGCTCGCACCCGGGCTCGCCGAGGCACGCGAGCTGCTCGGGGCCGTCCGTGAGGAGAGGCTCCGATTCGACCGACTCGAGCGAGTCGAGCCGCTCTCGGAGTCCCGACGCGTCTATGACCTCACCGTACCGGGAGCGCGAAACTACGTCGCCGGGGCGGTGCCGACGGTGATGCACAACACGACCTCGGCGGTGGCGATCGCCAAGGAGATCTACGGCGACGCCTGGCAGGAGAACTTCCTCGAGCTCAACGCCTCTGACCAGCGCGGGATCGACGTCGTCCGTGACCGAATCAAGCACTTCGCTCGCACCTCCTTCGGCGGGTTCGACTACCGGATCATCTTCCTCGACGAGGCCGACGCACTCTGTGTGCCGCCCGGAACCGAGGTGATCACGGGCGACCCATCGGCACCCGAGCTGCGCCCTATCGAGCAGGTCGCTCGCGACGGCACGGCCATCCCATCGGTCGATCCCGCGACGAACGCGATCCAGGCCGACCGCGGCCGGCTCGTCGACTCCGGCGTGGCGGATTTCTTCGAGCTCGGGCTCGCCGACGGGCGCACGGTGACTGCCAGTCTGAGCCACCCGTTTTTCACGCTGAGCGCGACGGGCCGGCTGGTCGAGCGCGAGCTGCGAGAGCTGTCGGTTGGCGACCGGATCGCCGAGTTCAGCGACGCCATCGGCGTGGCCCGCTGTCGGGACTGTACGGCCTGGACGGTCGCCGAGCGGTGCGAGCGGTGTGGCGGACGCGGGGCCAGGGGCGCGAGCGCTCCCGAGCCGGACGCTCTGACCGACGGCGGGGTGGGCGCCGTCGAGACGGTCGCCGTCGAGCGGGTCGCCTACAGCCACCGCGGCACCGCCTACAACATCACGATGGACGGGACGCCGAACTTCATGCTGGCCAACGGCGTGTTGACCCACAACACCTCGGACGCCCAGTCGGCACTGCGGCGGACGATGGAGCAGTTCTCGAACAACACGCGATTCATCCTCTCGTGTAACTACTCCTCGCGGATCATCGACCCGATCCAGTCACGCTGTGCGGTGTTCCGGTTCTCACAGCTCGCCGACGAGGCGGTCGCCGAGCAGGTCCAGCGCATCGCCGAGACCGAGGGGATCGAGCTCACAGCGGACGGCGTCGAGGCGCTGGTGTACGCCGCCGATGGGGACATGCGTCGGGCGATCAACGGGCTGCAGGCGGCGGCCGTGCTCGGCGAGACCGTCGACGAGGAGACCGTCTTCGCGATCACGAGCACGGCCCGCCCGGAGACGATCCGGTCGATGGTCGAGCTGGCGCTTGACGGGGAGTTCACCGCCGCTCGTGGGAAGCTCGAGTCGCTGCTGGTCGACAGCGGCATCGCTGGTGGCGACATCATCGACCAGCTCCACCGCTCGGTCTGGGAGTTCGACCTCTCCGAGCGGGCTGCGGTCCAGCTGATGGAGCGGCTCGGCGAGGCCGACTACCGGATCGCCGCCGGTGCCAACGAGCAGGTCCAGCTCGAGGCGCTGTTGGCGGCGGTGGCGGCGGGGCCCGAGTAGCCGGCCGCCGGGAGACCCGTCCAGCGGCCCACAGCGGCTCACACCAGCACGGGTCGCCCACAGCAGCCCCAGCGAACGTTCGGCAGGGTTTTTGCACCTGCTCAGCCTCGTAACGGTCAATGAGCGACCTGACATCGGAGTACCAACTGGCGTATTTCGACGAGGAGGGGTTCACACGGACTGCCTGTTCGGGCTGTGGCGCTCACTTCTGGTCGCGCGACGCCGACCGCGAGCGCTGTGGCGAGCCACCCTGTGGCGAGTACACGTTCATCGACGAGCCGGCACTGGCAGAGGACCACACGCTCGCCGAGATGCGCGAGGCGTTTCTCTCGTACTTCGAGAGCGAGGACCACGGCCGTATCGACCCCTACCCGGTCGCGGCCAACCGCTGGCGCGACGACGTCCTGTTGACACAGGCGTCGATCTACGACTTCCAGCCGTTGGTGACCTCCGGGCAGACACCCCCGCCCGCCAACCCGCTGACGATCTCTCAACCCTGCATCCGGATGCAGGATATCGACAACGTCGGCAAGACCGGGCGACACACCATGGCCTTCGAGATGATGGCCCACCACGCGTTCAACGCCCGCGAGGACGTCGGGGAGTACGCATACGAGGGAGAGGTCTACTGGAAGGATCGCACGGTCGAGCTCTGTGAGGGGTTCTTCGAGACGCTGGGGGCGGACCTCTCGGAGATCACGTTCATCGAGGACCCCTGGGTCGGCGGCGGCAACGCCGGGCCGGCGATCGAGGTGATCTATCGCGGGCTCGAGCTGGCGACACTGGTGTTCATGTCGATGGAGCAGGATCCCGACGGCGAGTACGAGCTCAAGGACGGCAACCGCTACAGCCCCATGGACACGTACGTGGTCGATACGGGCTACGGGCTCGAGCGGTGGACCTGGATGAGCCAGGGGACCCCGACGGTGTACGAGGCGGTCTACCCAGAGATGATCGCCGAGCTACGCGAGCAGGCGGCGATCGACCACAGTGCCTCAGAGGACCGTCTCGTTCGTCGGGCGGCGATGCTCTCGGGGAACATGGACATCGACGAGACCGAGGACGTCGGGCTGGCTCGCGAGGCGATCGCCGAGGAGCTCGACGTCGAGGTCGCGGAGCTGCGGGGGCTGCTCGAGCCCCTCGAGGCGATCTACGCGATCGCCGATCACTGCCGGACGCTCGCCTACATGCTCGGCGATGGGATCGTCCCCTCGAACGTCGGCACCGGCTATCTGGCACGGATGGTGCTCCGGCGGACCGAACGATTGGTCGAGGAGCTGGCCCTGGAGACGGCGCTGCCGGCGCTGGTCGACATGCAGGCCCAGCGGCTGGGCTATCAGAATCGCTCGACGATCCGCGAGATCGTCACCAGCGAGGTCGAGAAGTTCGAGGAGACGCTGGCCCGAGGGGGCCGGCGCGTCGAGCAGCTGGCCGCGCGGTACGCCGAGGAGGCGACGCCCATCCCCGTCTCGGAGCTGATCGAGCTGTACGACAGTCACGGCATCCAGCCGGAGACGGTCGCCGAGATCGCCGCCGAGTCGGGCGCGACCGTGAGGATCCCCGACGACTTCTACGGGCGGGTCGCCGGGCGGCACACGGTCGTCGAGGCGGCCGAGGAGACGGACCCGCACGCGGCGTTTCGCGAGCGGCTCGAGACGCTCCCGGCGACGGAGAAGCTGTTCTACGACGACCAGTCACGCGGCCAGTTCGAGGCGGTCGTCCTGGAGGTCATCGAGCGCGAGCCCGAGACGGACGGCGAGCCCCCGGTGTACGACGTGGCGCTCGACCAGACGATGTTCTACCCGGAGGGTGGTGGCCAGCCGGCCGACCACGGGACGCTCGTGACCGACTCCGAGAGCATCGACGTGACGGACGTCGTCGAGGTCGCGGACACCGTGCTCCACCGGACCGAGACGGCCCCGGAGAAAGGCGAGTTCGTCAACGGGCAGATCGACACGGGGCGACGCCGCCGGCTGATGGCCCATCACACCGCGACACACATCGTCGGCCACGCGGCCCGGAAGGTGCTGGGCGAGCACGTCCGGCAGGCCGGCGCGCAGAAGGGCGAGCAACGTGCTCGGCTGGACATCAGCCACTACGCCCGTCTCGACCGGGCCGACCGCGAGGCGATCGAGCGCCGGGCCAACGAGCTCGTCAGGGCGAACGTCCAGGTGAGCCAGGAGTGGCTCGACCGCAACGAGGCCCAGTCGAGCTACGGGTTCGACCTGTTCCAGGGGGGGATCCCCCCGGGGACGGAGGTCCGTGTGATCAGCGTCGGCGAGGATGTCCAGGCCTGCGCGGGGACACACGTCGGGCAGACGGGGGATATCGGGCTGATCCGCCTGAGGGGAACTGAGCGGGTCCAGGACGGGGTCGAGCGGCTGGTGTTCTCGGCCGGCGAGGCGGCCGTCGAACGGATACAGACGACCGCCGAGCGGCTCGCCGAGACCGCCGAGAGCTTCGACGTCACCCGCGAGGAGGTGCCCGAGACGGCCGCGCGCTTCTTCGAGGAGTGGAAGGAGCGAGGCAAGCGCATCGAGACGCTGAAGACCGAGCTGGCGACGCTCCGGGCCGAACACGCCGATGCCGGCGAGGAGGTCCAGCTGAACGGCGCCGACACCAGTGCGGTCGTCCAGCGGCTCGACGGTGACATGGAGGACCTCCGGGCGACGGCCAACGCGATCGCCGAGTCGGGGCAGGTGGCGGTGCTTGGGTCGGGCGTCGACGGAGCGACGTTCGTCGTCAGCGTGCCCGGAGGCGTCCCCGTCAACGCGGGTGAGGTCGTCGGCGCACTGGCCGCGAAGGTTGGGGGAGGTGGGGGCGGGCCGGCCGACTTCGCCCAGGGCGGCGGCCCGGACGTCGGCGCGCTCGACGATGCCCTGGCGGCCGCGCCGAGCGTGCTCCGGCAGGCCGTCGAGAGCTAGCCCGCGAGCGCGCCTGCCAGCCGGTCGATATCCTCGGCCGTGTTGAACACGTGCACCGATGCACGAACCGTGTCGGGGCGCGGCAGCGTCCGGACGATCACGCCCTCGGCGGCCAGGCGCTCGACGGTCGCGTCGGCGTCCTCGACCTCGAAGGCGACGAGCCCGGACTCCGGGCGCGCCGGAGAGACCAGGCGGTCTGCGGGCAGGTGGTCGACCAGCCGCTCGACGAGCCCCCCGATCTGCCGCTCGATCGTCTCGAGCCCCAGCTCCGCGTGGATGTCCAGCGCCTCTCGCAGCGCTGCGTGCGGGCCCAGCGAGCTCGTGCCAACCTCGAGCCGGCGGGCTCCTGCGTGATACTCGAGCGGGACCTGCTCCATGTCCGTGACCGACCGATAGCTGACGTGGCGTGGCCGGAGCCGCTCGACGACGTCCGCATCGACGTAGAGAAATCCGGCGCCCCAGACGCCCAACAGCCACTTGTGGCCGGCGCCGACGACGAAATCGGCGTTCCAGCCGGTCGGGTCGAAGCTGCTCTGGCCCGGCGTCTGGACGGCATCGACCAGGGCAAGCGCCCCATGTTCGTGGGCGGCCGCACAGGCCCGCTCGATGTCGAGCTGGGTGCCGTGGATCCAGGAGATGGAGTTGAAACAGAGCAGGTCGGCCCCCTCGAGCGCCTCGTGAAGCCGCTCGAAGTCCAGCCGGCCACCCGGTGCCGGCACCTCACGTACCTCGATACCCTCCTCCTCGAGTCGCGCCCAGGGGAGGACGCCGGCGGGGTGTTCGAGGTCGGTCCGGACCACACAGTCACCGGCCGTCCATTCGAGCGCGTTGGCGATCCGGGAGATGCCATCGGCCGTCGACCCACAGAGTGAGATCTGGTCCGGAGAGCACTCGGCAAACGCGGCGATCCGCTCGCGGGTCCTCTCGTAGTCCGCCCACGCGGCCGCGTAGGGGTCGTCCTCAAGCGTCCACTCGCGCTCGTGGCTGGCCTGGTGGGCACGGCCCGCCTCGAGAACGCGGTCCGGGGCCGGCCCCGACGCGCCGGTGTTCAGATAGACGCTCTCACCGAGGGGGATGTCCGCACGGAGCTGCGCTGGGTCCATGGCTCCCGTACGCGGCTCGCACCCATCAGTCCCGGTGTCGTTTTGAGCGGGGCGCGCCGAACTCGCCCATGGAGACCGCCGTCGAGGGAGCCAGCATCCAACACGGCGCCACCGGCGAGGGAGCGCCAGTCGTCCTGGTCGGCGGCGGTGCGCTCGGGGCCTGGCAGTGGAGCTGGCACCACCCCGCGCTGGCTGGTCCCTACGACGTGGTTACCGTCGAGCCACGCGGTCACGGCGGGTCGAGCGGGCTGCCGACGTCGGTGCCAGAGCTGGCGGCCGATCTCGAGGCCGTGCTCCGCGCTCGTGAGCTGCCGCGGGTGCATCTCGTGGGGTTCGGGCTCGGCGGGGCGACGGCGCTTGCCTATGCCGCCGGCTACGGCCGTGCCCGGACGTTGACGCTGATCGGTACGCCGCCGGCCGGCGAAGACGTCGACGTCGCGGCGTTCGAGGCGCTGTTCGAGCCGCCCGCGCTGGCGGGGTTGCTCTCCGAGCGGGCGCTGGCGGCCGAATCGGGGTTTCTCGAGCAGGTCGAAAAGTGGTTCCGCGCGGACCGACCCTCGCGGGCCCTGCGAGAGGCGACGGGCCAGACACTCGCGAGCTTCGACCCGGGGGCGCTCTACGAGCTGGTGTTACCGACGCTGGTGCTCCAGGGGGTCGCGGACCCCGTGGTGCCGGCCGCGGCAGGCGAGCAGCTGGGCACGGCGCTGCCGAACGGCCGGACGCTGGCCGTCGCCGGGCGGCGGCTCGCGCACCTGGAGTCGGCCACCGCGGTGAGCGACGAGCTGCGAGGATTTCTCGACGCGAACCCGCTCTGAGCGCGCCCAACGGCCCACAGCGCCCCGCGAACGGCCGCGAGCGCCGAGGACCGGCAGCGTTTGCCGTCACTCGTAGTTATAGAACCTCTCCAGTATATGATTGAGAGACATGACCGAGGAGGACGCCGACGACAACCACGGGTTCGACACCCGCTGTGTCCACAGCGGCCAACGGAGCGACCCGGCGACCGGTGCCGCGGCGGTGCCGATCCATCAGACCTCCTCCTACGAGTTCGAAGATGCAGAGCGGGCCGCGGAGCTGTACCGGCTCGAGGAGCTCGACCACGTCTACTCGCGGATCTCCAACCCGACGGTGGAGGTGCTCGAGACGCGGCTGGCGAACCTACACGGGGCCGCGGGCGCCGTGGCGACCGCCAGCGGTATGGCCGCGCTGGATGCCGCGACCAGCCTGCTGGCCAGCGCCGGCGATAACGTCGTCGCCGCCTCGTCGATCTACGGCGGGACACAGTCCTATCTCTCGACGATGGCGTCACGACGCGGGGTCGAGGCCCGCTACGTCGACACGCTCGAGCCCGATGCGTACGCCGATGCCATCGACGAACGGACCGCGTACGTCCACTTCGAGACGCTTGGCAACCCCGCACTGACAACACCGCCGATGGAGGCGATTGCCAGCCGGGCTCACGAGCGTGGCGTGCCGGTGTTCGTCGACAACACGTTCGCGACGCCGGCGCTGTGCCGGCCGTTCGAACACGGGGCCGACCTGGTCTGGGAGTCGACGACCAAGTGGATCCACGGCTCGGGGACGACCATCGGCGGGGCGTTGCTGGAGTCCGGCGAGTTCCCCTGGGCGGCCTATCCCGGGCGATTCCCAGAGATCGCGGCGCCGAACCCAGCGTTCGACGGCAAGACGTTCACCGAGGCGTTCGGCGAGCGGGCGTTCACCGTGGCGGCCCGGAACCGGGCGGTGCGTTCGCTCGGCGACCAGCAGTCACCGTTCGACGCCTGGGCCACGCTCCAGGGGCTCGAGACCCTCGCACTGCGGATGGAGCGCCACTCGCAGAACGCCGCTCGGCTGGCCGCCCATCTCGAGACACACGAAGGGGTCGCCTGGGTGGCCTATCCGGGGCTCGAAACCCACGAGACACACGCCACGGCCAGCCGCTATCTCGACGGCTACGGCGGGATGATAGCATTCGGGCTCACGGGCGGGTTCGAGGCTGCTCGGCGGCTCTGTGAATCGGTCGAGCTGATCACGTTTCTGGCGAACATCGGCGACGCACGCTCGTTGATCATCCATCCAGCCTCGACGACACACGCCCAGCTCAGCACCGAGGACCAGCGCGCCGCGGGCGTGCGGCCGGACCTGTTGCGATTCAGTGTCGGCATCGAGAGCCCGGCAGACGTGATCGCCGACCTCGATCGGGGGATCGCCCGCGCACAGGGAGAGGTGGCCTGACGATGCCCGAGCACGTCAGAGAGCGCGTCTCCGTCGGGGCCTTCGAGTTCGACTGTGGTGAGCGGATCGAGGAGCTTGAGCTGGCCTACGAGACATACGGCGAGTTCACCGGCGAGAACGCCGTCCTGGTCTGTCACGCACTGACCGGCAGTGCACACGTCGCGGGGACCAGACGGCGTGAGGGGACCAGCGGCCAGGCGGCCGCCTGGTGGGACGACATCGTCGGGCCGGGCAAGGCCATCGATACGAACGCGTTCTACGTGATCTGTGTGAACGTCCCGGGGTCCTGTTATGGCTCCTCCGGGCCATCGACCCCGCATCCCGAGACGGGCGAGCCCTGGGGGACGGCGTTCCCGGCGGTCACCGTCGAGGACTGGACGGACGCCCAGCGTCAGCTGCTCGACGAATTGGGCGTGCCCCATCTCCACGCCGTCGTCGGGGGGAGCGTCGGGGGGATGAACGCCATCGAGTGGGCCAAACGACATCCGGACCACGTCGACCGCGTGGCGTCGATCGCCGCCGCCGAGCGGCTCGATGCCCAGGGGCTGGCACTGGACGCGATCGCGCGCCGCTGCATCACGACCGACCCGGACTGGCAGGGTGGGGCCTACTACGACGGGGCCGCCCCCGAGGACGGGCTGGCGCTGGCCCGCCAGATCGGCCACGTGATGTATCTCTCGAAGGCCTCGATGGAGGACAAGTTCGGCCGACGCTCGGCGGGGATGGACGCGCTCAGAGATACGTTCCCATCGGATCCCGCGGCGGGGTTCTTTCCGTATCGCGACGTCGAATCCTATCTGGACTACCAGGGCGAGGGGTTCGCCGGCCGGTTCGACGCCAACAGCTATCTGTATCTCAGCCGGGCGATGGACAGCTACGATCTCGCCTCGGGCTACGAGTCAGGTGCCGAGGCGCTGGCGGCGTTCTCGGGCGAGGCGATGGTCGTCTCCTTCACGGGTGACTGGCACTTCACCGTCGAGCAGAACGAGCAGCTGGCGAGCTCGTTCCGGAGTGCCGAGGCCGAGACCGCCCACCACATCATCGAATCCCAGCACGGGCACGATGCGTTCCTGGTCGAGCCCGACCGCCTGGGGCCGCCGTTGGCGGACTTTCTGACCGACGGGATCGAGGGGCGCGCCGTCACCGACAACGTCGACGAGGACCCCGAGTCGGCGTTCGCGCCCGTCCACACCAGCCTGTTCTCCTGACCGGTTCTCACAGGCAGGCCCCCGGGCTGGCCGTTGACATCCTCCCCGCCATGAAGGGCGAGGATTCCCACGGCACCGCACCGCTAA
>ERZ1034517.14-NODE-14-length-67142-cov-6.634803_pt1 | contig 67142 bp, 65 predicted proteins | sample MGYA00520599_ERZ1034517 | MGnify/ENA primary metagenome ERZ1034517 (study PRJEB33760, sample SAMEA4777701) | hypersaline lake metagenome | biome: hypersaline environment; feature: brines | place: Spain | collected 2012-08 | depth 0 m ...
CGCACCCGTGCCAGACGCTCGCCGACCTCATCACCATCCGCGAGACGGTCGGCGAGGACGCCGCGGTCGCGTGGGTCGGCGACGGCAACAACGTCGGGCAGTCGTTCGTCGTCGGCGCGGCGATGGCCGGCGTCGACGTGGAGGTGGCCACGCCCGCCGGCTACGGGATGGACCCCGACGTGTTCGAGCGCGCCGCCGAGTTCGGCGCGGACGTGGCGCCGACGACGGACCCGGCGACCGCTATCGAGGGCGCCGACGTCGTCTACACCGACGTGTGGATCTCGATGGGGCAGGAGGACGAGCGCGACGAGAAGCTCGCCGCCTTCGACGGGTTCCAGGTGAACGCCGACCTGCTCGCGGACACCGGCGCGAAGGTGATGCACTGCCTGCCCGCGCACCGCGGCGAGGAGATCACGGACGACGTGCTCGAATCCGACCGGGCCCTCGTCTGGGACCAGGCGGAGAACCGGATGCACGCGCAGAACGCGCTGCTGGTCGAACTGCTCGGCGGGGAGTGAGACGAAAACGGCGGTCGGCTGGGCCCCGATCGCGACCGAGAGATCGGTCGCGGCGCGATCGCGGACGCCCGAAACTCGGCACGGACGCTCACCCGGAGAGCGTGACGAGCGACGCACCCACGACCACGACGAACGCGGCGGCAACCAGCGGCCAGGTGACTCGCTCGAGGTGGTTAGGTAGGAATAGGGCCGACAGGGCGATAACGATCAGCGGTGCGGTGTGCGTGATCGGGACCACGATCACCACCGGGGCGGACGCGAGGGCGCCGAAGTACGCGAGCAGTCCGACCGTGCTCGCTACCCCCGCACCGACGTACCACCGCGCGTGCGGGTTCCTGACGAGCGTGGGAAAAGGGATTCTGCGAAGCCGACGGTATCCCGTGTAACCGGCGAACGCCGTGGTCATCATCACCGCGAGGCCGGCGAGGATCGGCGTTCCGGCGTCGAGCCCGATCCGGACGAGGATCGGTTCGATACCGGTGAACGCCGCGGCGGCGATCGGGAACAGCAGCGACACGCCGACGCTCCGCGGCGAGGCGGTCGACCGGGAGTCGGCAGCGGTCACTCACGAGATAACGGCGATCCCCGCGACGATGAGCGCGATCCCGACGACGTGAGGCGGCGTGAGCGATTCGCTGAACAGCAGCACGGCCAAGACCGCGGCGACCAGCGTCGAGGCCGAGAGTATCGGCGTCGTTCGGCTCGCGCCGATCGTCTCGATCCCGGCGAACAGGCAGAGGCGCCCGAGGACGAGGCCGGTGATCCCCGCCGCGGCGAACGCTCCAACGGCGACCGGCGACAGGCCGTACGCCGGATGGTGGCGGACGACGGCCACCGGAACGACGAGCAGGAGGTTGACACCCATCATGACGACGACGGCGTCACCGACATCACCGCCGTCGGTGGCCACCCGAATCAGGAGGTTTTGGACGGCCAAGAGGACGGCGGCGAGTACCGCGAGGCTCAGTCCCACCAGCGAAACGAGCTCGAATATCACGTCCGGAATGCGTTCTCGCCGTGACTGCGTATTTTCTCGCGTGAAGGTCCAAATTCCCAATCAAACGGACACAATTTTGCTCTCCTTCTGATCGCCATACTTTGGGTGAGCGTTCGCAAGAATATAAAATATTGACGACATGTGACGCCACACAACATGGAACATGGCAATCGACGGAACGTTCGATCGCGGAGGAGAGCCTAGTTTCCGGTCCAGCGCAGTATCGCCAGCGTCCCCTCGAAGAGGGCGATCATGGTGAGCGTCACGATGATCGGCGCCATCCCGGTCGGGTCGGGGCTGAACAGGAAGGCGATCCCGAGGAACGACCCCCAGAAGATCAGCCGCTTCGCCTCCAGCCACTGCCGCGTGACGAGGTTCATCATGATCGCGAGCATGATGAAAAGCGGGATCTGGAAGACGATCGCCATGAACGCCAGCATGATGACGATCAGGTTGAACGTCTCCGCGAGCCCGAAGGCGATCGTCGCGGCGTCGGAGGTGTAGGTGGTGAAATACGAGAAGATCGCGGGCAGCACGAGGAAGTGCGCGAACGCGATGCCGATCCCGCCGAGGATCAGGCTGGTCGGGACCGCCGCGAGGTAGTAGCGCCGCTCGGTCTGGTAGAGCCCCGGGCGCATGAACCGGTACGTCTCGTAGACGAACGCCGGGAGCCCGACCACGACGCCCGCGAGCCCGGCCACCTTCAGCTGGGTGAGCGGGAGTTCGAGGGGGCCGTACAGCCGCGGTCGGTTCTCCAGCGGCGCGGGGATGTGGTAGCTCCAGAAGTAGTTGATCAGCTCCGTCGACTCGGTGACGACGACGAGGGTAGCGAGCCCGCCGATGAGGAAGACGACCGCGAGCCGGCGCATCATCTCCTCGATGTGCGCGGCCAGCGGCATTTCCTCGTCCGTCTCCGGCCCCTCGACGCCCTCGAAGGGCTCGTCGTCGACCGCCGTCGCGGCGTCCGCGGGCGGCGTCTCCGCGGCCGTCGCCGGCGTGCCGCCGTCGCCGGCGGTCTCGGTGTCGTATCTCAGCGACGCGGCCGTGGCGTCGTCTGCGCCGGCGGCGGCCGCGTCGTCGTCCGCATCCTCACCGTCCGCGTCGTCGCCGACCGCCTCGGCGCGCGCGGCGTCCTCGGCGGCCACGACCTCGTCCGGTTCGAGCCCCTCGTCGGGGTCCGGATCCGGGTCCGCAGCCGCGTCCGGCTCGTCGGCGTCCGAGTCCGTATCGGCCGGCTCGGGGGCTCCGTCGGCGGACGCGTCGGTCTCGGACCCGCCTTCGACGGCGCCGTCGCTCTCGGGTTCGCCCTCGTCGGTCGACCCGTCAGCGGCGGCGGAGTCGTCGTCGCGCGACCGGTCCGAGTCGTCCATTCAGTTTCCCTTCGCGACCGGGCGGTTATCAACCTTTTCGGATAGCGCCGCCGCGCGGCTCCGTTCGACCCCGCTCGCCGAATCGGCCGGCGGGCGGGGCGCGCGTGAGCGCCCGCGGTCGAAAAGGTTGATAACGGCGACGGCCCTCGCCCTCCGTATGGCGAGCGCCCTCGACGAAGACACTCAGCAGTCGATCGCGGAGGGCCGCGAGACGGCGAAGGCGTTCCTTCGGTCGGTCCAGAAGGACCTCCAGAAGGTGTTCGTCGTCTTCCTCATCGGCTTCCTCGCGACGTTCTGGGCGCTCCGGACGTACATCTGGGACCGGCTCCGGGAGGTGACCGAGTCCAACATGAGCGCGGCGGTCGCGGAGGAGGCGGACATCATCGCGACGACGCCGTTCGAGGTGATCCTCCTCCAGGCGAAGATCGGGCTGATCGTGGGCGCGATCACCGCGATCCCGCCGCTGATCTACGTCACCCGCGACGAGCTGCGGCGGCGGGGGATGTGGCCGCAGTCGCCGATCGCGCGCTGGAAGATCGCGCTCCTCGGGCTGCTCTCGGCCGGCCTCTTCACGGCGGGCGTCTCCTACGGCGTGTTCGCCTTCTTCCCGCTGATGTTCGGCTTCCTCGCCGAGTTCGGCCTCGAGGCCGACATCCAGCCGACGTACGGGATCGTGATGTGGACGGAGTTCATCGTCTTCCTCTCGCTGTCGTTCGGCCTCGCCGGACAGATGCCGATGATCATCACCGGGCTCTCGTACGCCGAGATCGTCCCGTACGAGACGTTCCGCGACAAGTGGCGCTACGCGGTCGTCGCCATCTTCGTCTTCGGGGCCGTCTTCTCGCCGCCGGACCCGTTCACCCAGTTGCTGTGGGCGTTCCCGCTGGTGGCGCTGTACGGCTTCAGCCTCTACCTCGCGAAGCTCGTCGTCACGGCCAAGCGGAGCTCCGACCGGATCGACGTGCTCGGCGCGGTCCGCGACCACTGGAACGTCGTCGGGGGCGCGGTCGTCCTCGGCGGCGGGCTCGTGTACGCCTTCTACGAGTACGGCGGCCGGACCGCGGTCAACGACCTCCTGCGGCTCGCGGGCAGCACCCGACGCTTCCTCGAACCCGGTGCCGGGCTCGGCGTCGACCCGACGACCGCGCTCGGCGTCTACGCCGTCCTGTGGGCGCTCGCGTTCGCCGCCGTCGCGACGCTGTGGGCGGTGTACACCGACCTCGACACCACGAGCGCGGGCTACCAGTACGGCGACCCGACCGCGATCGACGTGGGCGAGCTCGACGCCGCGGGTGTCCGGGCGGCCCCCGCGGACGCGTTCGCCGAGATGGAGGAGGACGAGTCGCTCGCGCTGGCACAGGCCGCGATGGACGACGACGACCCGGAGAAGGCGCAGGCGATCCTCGACCGCTTCGACGAGGCGACGGCGGAGAACGACGGTGACGGAGGCGGTGACGGCGACGCCGACGGTTCGGACGACGGCGACGCCGGCGACGGCGGGCTCGTCGAAAACGTCCAGAACCGGGGCTCGCGGGCGAGCTCGACGTTCCTGGCCGAGCTCACCGACGGCAACGAGGAGGAGGCCGAAGACGACATCGGCGGCTACTACAAGGACCTCAAGTTCATCTTCGACTCGCTGCGCTCGCGGTCGTTCCGGATCGTCGCCGTCTTCGGGGCCGTGATGGCGGCCGCGTTCACGTGGCTGTACCTCGGCGGCCTCGGCACCGTCCGCGGCGACCTCGAGCGGCGCGTGCCCGCGGAGATCGAGGGCGGGATCAACATCATCACCCTCCACCCGGTCGAGGCGCTGATCTTCATGGTGAAGTTCTCGGTGATGCTCGGGATCTTCGCCGCGTTCCCCGTCGCCCTCTACTACGCGTGGCCCGCGCTCCGCGAGCGCGGCTTCGTCGCCGGCCGGATCTACCAGGTGTACCTGTGGGCGGGCGCGCTCGGCGCCGGCATGATCGGCGGCTTCGCGCTCGGCTACGCGTACATCGCGCCCGGCCTCATCGGGTGGCTCGTCACCGACGCGCGCCTCGCCGACATGATCATCACCTACCAGGTGAGCGACTTCCTCTGGCTCGTCATCTACACGACGATCGGGATCGGGTTCCTCGCGGACATCCCCATCGCCATGGTCCTGTTGAACAACGCCGGCGTCCCGTACCACGTGTTCCGGGCCCGCTGGCGGGAGGTGACGATCGGGATCATGCTCGTCGCGGCCGTGTTCACCCCCGCGGACGTGATCACGATGTTCCTCGCGACGGTGCCGCTGATGTTAGCGTACGGCGTGGGGGTCGGCGTCCTCTTCCTCGTCACCTTCGGGGGCCGGCGGGACCTCTCGCCGCCAGCGGAGTTCATCGGGGAGTGAGTCCCGCGCTCGACGCGGCCGACGGCGGGAACGGCCCCTCGCGGCCCCCGCGACCGACGACTATTCCCGCGCGCGCCCGCAACGGAGGAGTGAAATGAGTAAGGAGTACATCGAGGTCCGCGGCGCCGAGGAACACAACCTCGCGGACCTCGACGTCCGGATCCCGCGGGAGGAGTTCACCGTCGTCACCGGGCTCTCCGGGTCGGGGAAGTCGTCGCTGGCGTTCGACACCGTCTACGCCGAGGGGCAGCGCCGCTACATCGAGTCGCTGTCGGCGTACGCGCGCAACTTCCTCGGACAGATGGACAAACCGCAGGTGGAGTCCGTGGAGGGGCTCTCGCCGGCCATCTCCATCGACCAGAAGAACGCCGCGAACAACCCCCGGTCGACGGTGGGGACCGTCACCGAGCTCCACGACTACCTCCGGCTGCTGTACGCCCGGATCGGCACGCAGTACGACCCCGTCACGGGCGAGGAGGTCGGCGAGCAGTCCGCCCAGGACATGGTGAACCAGATCCTCGACCTCCCGGAAGACACCCGCGCGAAGGTGGCGGCCCCCGTCGTCCGCGACCAGAAGGGCGCCTTCGAGGACCTGTTCGAGGAGCTGGTGAGCGACGGGTACAGCCGCGTCGAGGTCGACGGCGAGCCGGTCGACCTCACCCTCGACGACCCCGACCTCGACGAGAACTACGACCACACGATCGACGTGATCGTCGACCGGGTCCGCGTGTCGCCGGACGCGCGGTCGCGGATCACGGACTCCGTCGAGACCGCCCTCGAGGAGGCCGACGGCGTCCTCAAGCTGATCGTCCCAGACCCGCCGGAGGACGTGCCGTTCGCCTCGAACGCGCGCTCGACGGGGTCGCTCGCGGCCGACGCCGACGGCGACGACCGCCTCGTCTTAGAGTTCTCCGAGGAGCTCGGCAACCCCAACTCCGACGTCCAGTTCTCCGCGATCGAGACGCGCTCGTTCTCGTTCAACAGCCCGTACGGCGCCTGCCCCGAGTGCGAGGGGATCGGCTCGACGAAGGAGGTCGACGAGGACCTCGTCGTCGAGGACCCCTCGAAACCCCTGAAACACGTGTTCGAGCCGTGGAGCTACGACCGCACCTACTACTCCCGCCAGCTCGACAACGTCGCGGACCACTTCGGCGTCGACCTCGACACCCCCTTCGAGGAGTTAGACGAGGAGATCCGGCGACAGTTCCTCTACGGCACCGACCGGATGGTCCACTTCGAGTGGACGACGAAGAACGGCACGCGCGAGAAGACGGAGCGCTTCGAGGGCGTGATCCCGAACCTGGAGCGCCGCCACGTCGAGACCGACTCCGAGCGCGCCCGCGACCACATCGAGGAGTACATGGCCGTCACCACCTGCCCCGAGTGCGAGGGGACGCGCCTCAAGGAGCAGTCGCGGCACGTCCTCGTCGCCGGCACGTCGATCACCGAGGTGAACGAGCTGTCGATCGCCGACGCCCGCGAGCACTTCGAGGGGATGGAATCGGAGCTGAACGAGCGCGAGACGACCATCGCCGAGGAGATCTTAAAGGAGATCCGCGCGCGGCTCGGCTTCATGGAGGAGGTCGGCTTAGAGTACCTCACGCTCGACCGCGAGGCGTCGACCCTCTCCGGCGGCGAGAGCCAGCGCATCCGGCTCGCGACGCAGGTCGGCTCCGGGCTGGTGGGCGTGTTGTACGTCTTGGACGAGCCCTCCATCGGCCTCCACCAGCGCGACAACGACCGCCTGCTCAACACGCTGGAGGGCCTGCGCGACCTCGGCAACACCCTGCTCGTCGTCGAGCACGACGAGGAGACGATGCGGCGCGCCGACGAGATCATCGACATGGGGCCCGGGCCGGGCAAGCGCGGCGGCGAGATCGTCGCGCAGGGCGACTTCGACGACGTGGTCGACGCCGAGGAGTCGGTGACCGCCGACTACCTCGCCGGGCGGAAGGCGATCCCGGTGCCCGACGAGCGCCGCGACGCCGACGGCGAGCTCGTGGTGACGGGCGCCCGCCAGCACAACCTGAAGGACCTCGACGTGCCGATCCCGCTCGGCACGCTGACGACGGTGACGGGCGTCTCCGGCTCCGGCAAGTCGACGCTCGTCAACGACATCCTCTACAAGGGGCTCGCCCGAGAGATGAACGACAACACCTCGGTCGACCCCGGCGAGCACGACGCGATCGAGGGCCTCGACGGGGTCGAGACGGTGCGGCTCATCGACCAGTCGCCGATCGGCCGGACGCCGCGCTCGAACCCCGCGACGTACACGGACGTGTTCGACCACGTCCGCGAGCTGTTCGCGGAGACGAAGCTCTCGAAGCGCCGCGGCTACGAGAAGGGGCGCTTCTCGTTCAACGTGAAGGGCGGCCGCTGCGAGGAGTGCGGCGGGCAGGGGACGGTCAAGATCGAGATGAACTTCCTCTCCGACGTGTACGTCCCCTGCGAGGAGTGCGGCGGCGCGCGCTACAACGACGAGACGCTCGACGTGGAGTACAAGGGGAAGACCATCGCCGACGTGCTCGACATGAGCGTCGCGGAGGCCCACGAGTTCTTCGAGAGCCACCGCGGGCTCGAGCGCCGCCTGAAGCTGCTGAAGGACGTCGGGCTCGGCTACATGGAACTCGGCCAGCCCTCCACCACGCTCTCGGGCGGCGAGGCGCAGCGCGTCAAGCTCGCCGAGGAGCTCGGGAAGCGCGCGACCGGCGACACGCTATACCTCTTGGACGAGCCGACGACGGGGCTCCACAAGGAGGACGAGCGCAAGCTGATCGACGTGCTCCATCGGCTCGTCGACGCCGGCAACACCGTGGTCGTCATCGAGCACGAGCTCGACCTCGTGAAGAACGCCGACCACGTGATCGACCTCGGCCCCGAGGGCGGCGACGGCGGCGGCGAGCTCGTCGCCAGCGGGACGCCCGAGGCGATCGCCCGCGAGGAGGCGTCCCACACCGGGCGCTACCTCCGAGACATGCTCCCGGACGTGGACCTGGAGGGGCCGCGCGACGACCGCCGGAAGCCCGCGGTCGCCGACGACGACTGAGGCGAAGCGAGGATCGAGACGGGGCCGACCCCCGCGACCCGCATTTTGATGCCGCGGCGCGTCGTCGCTCCGACCATGCGAGAGATCACGACCGACGACGTACCCGAGGCGCTCGGCCCGTACTCACAGGGGATCGTCTCCGGCGACACGGTCCACGTCTCCGGGAAGACGGGCGTGGACCCCGACACCGGCGAGGCCCCCGAGTCGGTGGCCGAGCAGACGACGCAGACGCTCGAGAACGTCGCCGCGATCCTAGAGGCGGCCGGGACGACCCCGGACGCGATCGTGTCGGCGACCGTCTACCTCACCGACATGGACGACTACGGCGCGGTAAACGAGGCGTACCGGTCGTTCCTCTCGGAGCCGTATCCGGCCAGGACCTGCGTCGAGGTGTCTCGGCTCCCCGCGCCGCTCGACGTCGAGATCACGGTCACGGCGGAGCTCGACAACGACTGAGCGGCGTCTTTGGGCCGTTTCGGGAGGAAATTGGGAAAACGCTTTTTATTCAACGATGCTCGTTGAACGCCCATGGAACGACGGTCGTTCCTCTCTGCGGGCGGCGCAACGGTCCTCGCGCTCGCGGCCGGACGCTCCTCCATCGCCGACGACTCGGGCGACCCCGCGGCGGTCGTCGAGGAGTACTACCGACGGGCGAGCGCGAGCGAGGACAGCGAGGCGTTCGCGGACGACGTGACTGCGCTCGCGCACCCCGCCTCGCCGCTGTTACGGGTCGCCGAAGACGTCCCGATGGCGTTCGACGCGGCCGTCAGGCAGGAGCTCTCGGACGCCGCGGTCGTCGCCGAGGACCTCTCCGCCGACGAGATCCGGTCGATTTCGGGGTTCCTCGCGGCCTCGCTGACGGACGAGGAAGTCGAGTCGATCGCGTCGGAGAACGCGGTCGTCTCGGCGACCGTCGTCGACGGCGAGGGCGGGGAGGCCGAGTTCCGCTGGCTCGTCGCGACCGCCGACGGCGAGTGGCGGCTCGTGTGGCCCGGAGCGCCGGAGGGGCCGATGGCGGTCGTCAGGGAGTACTACCGGCGGGCGGGCGAGGCCGACGACGCCGAGGCGTTCGCGGCCGACGTCGAGGCGCTCGCGCACCCCGCCTCCCCGCTGGGCGAGATCGCGGCGGACGTGCCGGGGCTCTTCGACGGGGCGCGGCGCCAGCGGCTCGTCGAGGCGGAGGTCGTCGCCGAGGACGTGGACGCCGAGCGCGTCCGGGGCGTCTCGGACTTCTTCGGCGGGGCGGCGAGCGACGAGGCGATCGAAGCGATCGCCGCGGAGAACGCGGTCGTCTCGGTGACGGTCGCCGACGACGACGGCGACGAGTTCGAACTGGAGTGGCTCGTCGCGACCGCTGACGGCGAGTGGCGGCTCGTGTGGCTCTGAGACGCGCCGTCGACGAACCGCCGCTCAGAACTTCTCCAACAGGTCGCCGTAGAACTCGCCGCCGCGGTCGTCCGCGAGCTTCTCGACGATGAGCTCCGGCGTCGACCGCGCGAGGTGCCCCTTCTTCGGCGAGCGGTTCACCCGGAGTTCGCCGTCGACGAGCCCCGCGGCCTCGATGCCGTCGACGGCGACCGCGAAGTCGGCGGCGGCGCGGATCTCGCGGGCGAGGTGCGAGACGAAGACGGCGGTCGCGTCCTGGTCGTCGAGCGCCTCCAAGATGCCCGCGATGATCTTCGCGGAGGCGCCCGGCTCGGTGATGGATTCGAGTTCGTCGACGAGGACGAGCCGGCCGTCGGCGCCGTCGACGAGATCGCCGAAGTCGCGGAGCGTCGCCTCGAACGCGCCCGCGTCGAGGGTCCCCTGCGACTTCGCGTAGTAGTGGATCTCCTCGAACCGCTCGACCGTGGCCGACTCGGCGGGCACGGGGAGCCCCATCTGCGCGAGGACGACGACGAGGGCGACCAGGTCGAGCGTGGAGGTCTTCCCGCCGGAGTTGACCCCCGACAGGAGCGTCGCGCCGGAGACGGCGTAGTCGACCGACTCGACCGCCGCGAAGTCGACGTCGAGCAGCGGAGAGCGGCCTCCCTCGATGCGGAACCCCGACGACGCGTCTCCCGGGCCGACGACCTCGGGCAGCGTACAGTCGAAGTCGCGCGCGAACCGCGCGACCGCGAGCTCGACGTCGAGCTCTAAGGCGTCGCGGACCAGTTCCTCGACCGGCTCGCGGAGGTCCCCGAGGTCGCTCGCGAGGTCGGCCTTCAACGTCGCCGCGCGGCGGTCGCGGGCCGCGGAGAGTTCGGTCCGGAGCCGCGAGACGGCGCTCTCGTCGTGGTCGACCGGGAAGGAGGGGTCGCCGCCGAAGACGCGCTCGGCGAGCTCCGCCTCCTCGGGCTCCAAGCGGAGCGCGTCGGCGAGGTGCTCGCGGGCGGCGTCGACCGCCGCGTCGTACTCGTCGGCAAGTTCGCGGTCCAGCAGCGAGTCCACGCGCGCGCCCTGCTCGACGAGGGAGAGGAAGTCGGTCCCCTCGATGGTGACGTCGCGCTCGCGGATCGCCTCGCGCAGCCGGTCGTCGGCGACGGACGCGGCCGTCGACACCGCGGCGTCGAGGTCGGCGACGGCGGCGGTCAGCCGGTCGAGCTCCGCGTCGCCGGCGATGGTACCGTCGTCGTCGAGCCGCGAGAGGGCGTCGCGGAGGCGGTCCAAGTCGACGGGCGGCCCGTCCTCGGAGACCGGGTCGCCGGCCGCCGCGGCCGCCTCGTGGACCGCCGCGGCCGCCTCCAGGCGCTCGCGGTTCTCGGCGAAGAACGCGAGCAGCCGCTCCGGGACGGTCTCGGCCGGGTTTTCGAGCGCGTCCGGGCGGACGCTCACGTCTCCCTCCACGTCGAGGCCGGCGAACGACTCGTCTAAGACGATCACGGACGCGTACGAGCGGCCCAGCTCGGAGACGTCGCGGGCGTCCTCGACGGTCTCGACGGAGAGCTCGGGGACCGCGGCCTCGGCGCGGGCGAGCGTCTCCGCGTCGGCGGTGGCGAGGCAGCGGTCGCGGACGCGGACGGTCGGGGGGTCGGCGAGGGGCGCGCAGTCCGCGAGCGCCTCGCGGACCGCCGGGTCGGGGTCGCGCGCCGTCGCGGCGGCGGCGAACGACTGCGCCTCCTCGATCCGCGAGGCGGACGCGCTGGGGTAGAACGTCTCCAGGCGCTTCGCCGCGTAGTCGGTGACGGTGCGCTCGCGCAGCAGGTCGATCGCTTCGCGGTACAGCTCGCGGGCGCGGTCGGTGGCGAGCACGCGCCCGTCGTCGCCGTGGCGGCGGCGGATCGCCCCGCGGGCGATGCGGGCCGCGCGGGCCTCGTTGACGCCCGGCGCGCGGGCGATGGCGGCCACGTCGCCGGACTCGACGGTCGCGGCCGGGTCGTCGAGCTCGCGCAGCGCCGCGGCCGTCTTGGCACCGACGCCGGGGATCGCCTCCAGCTCCATCTACTCGCGGGTATCGCGGCGACGGTCTAAAGCGTGCGGGTCGCTCCCGCGGTCCGGCGCCGCGCGTCTCCGGGCGAGGGGAGGCGTGTCGGGTGCGACGCCCTTTTTCGCGCCCGCCGCGAACGCCGGCCATGAGCCAGGACGCGCGTGCCGTCGGAGACGGGTCGCTCGCCCCCGAGACGGCGGCGAAGGCGGCGAGCGCCCGCGAGGCGCTCGGCGAGCGCGACGGGGTCGTGATCGCGTTCTCGGGCGGCGTCGACTCCGCGGTGGTGGCGGCGCTGGCGGCGGACGCGCTCGGCGACGACGCCGTGGCGTGTACCGCCCGCAGCGAGACGCTGCCGGCGGCGGAGCTCGACGACGCGAAACGGGTCGCCGCGGAGATCGGGGTCCGCCACGAGACGGTGACGTTCTCCGAGCTCGACGACCCGAACTTCGTCGCCAACGACGGCGACCGGTGTTACCACTGCCGCACGATGCGGCTCGGCCGGATGTACGAGACGGCCAAGGAGCTGGGGATCGGCACCGTCTGCGACGGGACGAACGCCGACGACCCCGGCGAGGGGCACCGACCCGGGCTCCGCGCGGTCGAGGAGCTCGACGTCTTCTCCCCGCTGCTCGACGCCGGAATAACGAAGGAGGAGGTCCGCGCGATCGCCGAGTCGTACGGCCTCTCCGTGGCCGACAAGCCGTCGATGGCGTGTCTCTCCTCGCGGATCCCGACCGGGCTGGAGGTGACCGAGGAGCGCCTGACCCGCGTCGAGAAGGCCGAGCGGGTCCTCCGCGAGTGGGGGTTCGAGGGGTTCCGCGTGCGCGACCACGACGGCCTCGCGCGCGTCGAGATCGCGCCCGACGAGCTGGAGCGCGCGCTCGACCCCGCCTTCGCCGACGCCGTCCACGAGCACCTCACCGACCTCGGCTTCGAGTACGTCACGCTCGACATGGCGGGGTACCGGACGGGCAGCGTGAGCCCGGGAGGAGACGGAGAGGAGAGCGCGGACGGCGAAGGGAACGCGGACGGCGACGACGGGGGCGGCGCGGACGGAGCGAACGACGACGACGGAGCGAGCCGGTCGCTGGACGACGAGGTCGACATCGGGCGACAGTACCCGCGCTGAGTCGCGGCGCTCGCCCGCTCGACGCCGGGACGCCGACGGTCGCTCACCGCGTTATCACCGGAGAGAACCCGGCGGGAACGCTTATAACCCGTGTTATTCAACCGACACCTATGCGCGAGGCGCAGACGCTGGCGGTGATCGCGGGCGGCGTCGGCGGAGCCGTCGGGGCCTTCGTCGGCGTCGCCGTCGGCGACTCCGTCATGTCGGTGACGCTGACGACCCTCGGAGTGGCGACCGTGGTCGGCGTCGGAGTCATCGCGAGCGCGGTCATCGCCGGGGACGTCCAGTTCCTCGCCGACGCCGACGGCGAGTGAGCCGGCGACCGCGCGCTTCAAGGCCCCGCCGCGACGAACGAGTCCCATGAGTCTCATCGCGTTCGACTTCGACGGGACGCTCTCCGACTCCGAGATGACGGTCCTGCTCGCCGAGCGGGCGGGCGTCGCCGACGAGGTGGCCGAGATCACCGAGCGGGCGATGAACGACGAACTCAGCTACGCCGAGAGCCTCTACCGGCGCGCGGCGCTGCTGGAGGGGCTCCCCGCGGCCGACGTCGAGGACGCGTTCGACGCGGTCCGGATCCGCCCCGGGGCCGCGCGCCTCATCGAACGGTTGCGCGACGAGGGACACCACGTCGCCGTGCTCACGGGCGGGTTCGAGCGCGGCGTCGAGGCGGCGCTGGCCCGCGAGGGCGTCTCCGTCGACACGATCGTCGCGAACCGGCTCCCGACCGACGCCGAGGGTGCGCTCGCCGGCGAGGCCGAGGGGCCGCTCATCGAGGGGACGAAGGACGACGCGCTCGCCGACCTCGCGGCGGAGGTCGGGGTCCCGACGGCCGAGACCGTGGCGGTCGGCGACGGCGCGAACGACCTCCCGATGCTGGAGGTCGCGGGGCTCGCCGTTGGCTTCGTCCCCAAGTCCGCGGTGCGACCGGTCTGCGACTCGGTCGTCGCCTCGATGTACCGGCTCGGGAAGGTGTTGGAGTCCCACGGCGTGCTCGCGGACGCGGCGTGAGGACGCGCCGAGACGCCCGACCGCGGCGGCGGGCCGGCCCCGCCCACAGCGTTCGATACCTGACCATGTTTGGCTCAAGGGTTAATGAACGACGCACCGAACGTATTGGCATGAGCGTCCTCGCCGGGGTGATCCGATGCTACCGACGCTGACGTATCTCCAGTTCCACCTCGTCTTCAGTCTCCCCGTGTTGGCCCTGCTGTGGTACCTCGCGCCGCGGTACGACGCCGTCCGGCGGCGACGCGCGACGGTCGGGATCGCGATCCTCGTCGCCATCGCGTACGTCTACACGACGCCGTGGATCAGCTACATGATCCGGCGGGGGGCGTGGTGGTACGCCGACGGCGCGGTGCTCGTCCGCGCGCTGTCGATCCCCCTCGGCGAGTACCTCTTCTTCGCCATCCAGACCGTCGTCACCGCGTTCGCGCTCCACCTGATCGGGTTCGACCCGACGTTCCGCGAGGGAGACTTCGACCGGAGGCCCCGGATCGCCGGGGTCGTCGCGGGGATCGCGATGGTCGTCGTGGGGCTCTGGCTCACGACCGTCGACCCCTCGTACCTCTACCTCGGCGGACTGATCGCGTGGGTCGGCCCCGTGTTCGCGCTCCAGTGGTCCGTCGGCGGCGGGTACCTCGTCCGCACGCCGCGGATGTGGCTCGCGGCGACGCTGATCCCGGCCGCGTACTTCTGGGTCGCGGACCGGATCGCGATCGCGATGGGGACCTGGCAGCTCTCGACCGAGTTCACCACCGGGATCGCGGTCCTCGGGCTGCCGATCGAGGAGATGCTCTTCTTCGCCTCGGCCGGCGTGATGACGGTCAACGGGCTCGTCCTCTTCGAGTGGGTACTCGACTGGAACGACGGCCGGGGCGAGGTCGCGGAGCCCACCCCGTCCGGCGACGCCGAGCGGGACGTGCCCGGCCCGGAGCCGCCGGCCGACCCGGACCCCGACGTGGTCGATGACTGAGACGTCGTCGACGGGCGCGACCGAGTCCCGCCGCGGAGCGGCCCGCGAGCGCGGCGCCGACGAGGAGACGGGCACGCGAGGGGGGCCCGGAACCGCGGAGCCGGGGGTCGGGTCCGCGGCCGCCGCAAAGCGCGTCGACCGTTGGTTCGCGCGCCGCCCGGCGGTGGCGCTGGCCGCGCTGTTGCCGATCGGGGCCGTGACCCCCCTGTTTCCGGTCGAAGTCGGCGTCGCGACGTTCGCGCTCGGCACCCTCGTCGTCGGGATGGCGCACGGCGCGGTCGACCACCTAGTCCCGCTCCGGGGCGCGCCGGACGTGTCGCTCCGGCGGTCGATCGTCGTCGTCTCCCTCGTCTACGCGGTGCTCGGCGGCGCGGTCGTCGCCGCGTTCTTCGCCGCGCCCGTCGCCGCGTTCGTCGGCTTCATCGCGCTCACGTGGCTCCACTGGGGGCAGGGCGACGTGGCGACGCTCGCCATCGCCGGCGTCGACCACCTCCCGTCGTCGGCGGAGCGGTGGCTGGCGCTCGCGGTCCGAGGCGGCCTGCCGATGGGCGTCCCCCTGCTCGCGCACCCGGAGGAGTACCGGCTGGTGGCCGAGTGGATCGTCGGGCTGTTCCTCGTCGACGCGGGCGCGGCCGCGACCGCGGTGGATCCGCTGTTCACGCCCGCGGTGCGGGTCGGCGTCGGCGTCGGGATGGCGGCCGCGACGCTGGCGTCCGTCGCCCTCGGCTACCGCCGGGTCCGAGACGGGCGCGACCCCGGCGGCTGGCACCGCGACGTCGGCGAGCTCGCGGTCCTGTGGGCGTGGTTCCTGCTCGCCGCGCCGGTGTTCGCGATCGGGGTGTACTTCGCGCTGTGGCACGCGCTCCGCCACGTCGGGCGGCTCGTGTTAGTCGACCCCGAGGCCGCGGGCGCGGCGTCGGCCGGCGACGCGGTCGGCGCGCTCGCCCGCTTCGGTCGGGACGCCGCGCCGCTGACGCTCGGCGGGTTCCTCGTGGTCGCCGCGGTCGGGGTCTCGGTGCCCGCCGGCGTGGCGGCGCCCGGCGACCTGCTGGCGGTGTCGCTGGTCGCCATCGCCGCGATGACGCTGCCCCACGTGGTCGTCGTGGCGTGGCTCGACCGGCGGCAGGGCGTCTGGCGGCCGGGCGCCGGCGCGTGAGGCGAGCGGAACGCGCGGTGCCGACACCGCACCGTTCTTTGTCGGCGGCGGCGTCTCTCCGATAGATGGACGATATCGCGATCCGCGACCCCCGGCCGGCGGACGCCGAGCCGCTGGAGGAGCTCATCACCTCGCACTTCAGCGAGGGGAGCTCCTACGGCGTCGACCTCGGGATCGGCGACCCGACGTACCACGTGCTGGTCGCGGTCGAGGCGGACGCGGGCGGCGGCGCCGAGGGGGCCGAAGTCGAGAGCGACGGGGACGGCGAAGGCGACGACGCGATCCTCGGCGTCATGGCGCTCCGCGAGTTCGACGACCCGACCGACGTGGCCGAGGAGATGTACTTCTTCGACGACCCCGACCTGCTCCCCGCCGCGGCGCTGTACGGGCACCTGGAGATGGGGTACGTCCGGGACGGCGCGACCGGTCGCGGGCTCGGGAGCCGGCTGCTCGGGCGGCTCCACGAGACCGGCGCGGAACGGGGCGTCGACCTGTTCCTCGCGGACTCGTGGTACCACGGCGGCGACGACTCGCCGGAGCGGCTGTTCGACGCGCACGGCTACGAGACGGTCCACCGCGAGCCGATCGAGCGCCCCGCGGCGGAGTGTCCGAAGTGCGAGGAGACGTGTACCTGCGAGGGCGCGCTCGCCGTGCGGCGCGTCGACGGGGGAGGAAGTGCGGGCGCAGCCGAGGCGGGCAAATGAACCACGACCGCGTCCACGCCCGGGAGCCGTCGCACCACGTCGACCGGTGGACGGTCGGCGTCGTCGAGTCGATGGGCGAGCGCGACGGCCACTGCGTCGTGACGGTCCGACCGGTCGCGCCGGAGGGTGAAGCGGGAGACGAGCCAGCGGAGGACGCGGACCGCGGAGAGCCGGTCGAGCTGACGCTCACGCTCGCCGTGCGGGACCTGTTCGTGAGCCGGCTCCCGATCGACGACGGCGAGTCGCCGGTCGGCGAGCGCGTCTGGTATCGGAAGCGGGGCGGGTGAACGGGCTGGGTAGGTGAGCGGATAGAGCGAGTCCCCGCCGGCGTCGACGCCGCTACTCCAGCTGGTGGTAGTCCAGCTCGTGGCCTTCGTCGAGGGCGGCCTGAACGGCCTCGCTCGGCTCGTCGACCGGTTCGGTGCGGAGCGTCATGCCGCCGACGTCGGCCGCGTCGAAGTAGACGTTGCGCCGCCAGTCGGGGTCGACGTCGGGGAAGTCGGTGCGGTAGTGGGCGCCGCGCGACTCCTCGCGTTCGAGCGCGCCGCGGAGCACCGCCTCGGCGGCGACGAGCATGAAGCCGACGTCGACCGCGAGTTCGAACGACTCGCTGGTGACGGGGCCGACGCGCATGTCCGCCGCGCGGTCGCGCACGTCGGCGAGGCGGTCGAGCCCCTCGCGCAGCGACGCCTCGTCGCGGAGGATGCCCGCGTGCTCCCACATCAGCTCGCGCAGGTCGGCGAGCACCGCGTCCACGTCGTGGGCGCCGTCGTTGTCCGCCATCGCGCGCAGGTCGCGGAGGTGCGGTTCGACGAGCCCCTCGCGGAGGGCGTCGGGCACCGCGCCCGGGCCGTCAGCGCGGTCGGCGATCCGCTCGCCGGCGACGACGCCGTACGCGACGGTCTCGGCCAGCGAGTTGCCGCCGAGGCGGTTCGCGCCGTGGACGCCCGCCATCGTCTCGCCGATGGCGAAGAGGCCGTCCACGTCGGTTTCACCGTGATCGTCGACGGCGACGCCGCCCATCCCGTAGTGGGAGGTCGGCGCGACCTCGACGGGCTCTTCCGCCATGTCCACCCCGAGGTCGTCGAACCGCTCGTACATCCGGGGGAGCCGCTCCTCGATGAACTCGGCGTCGCGGTGGGAGATGTCGAGGTAGACGCCGCCGTTCTCCGTGCCGCGCCCCTCGGCGACCTCCCGCGCGATCGATCGCGCGACCACGTCGCGGGCGTCCAGCTCCATCTGGTCGGGCGAGTAGCGCTCCATGAAACGCTCGCCCTCGGCGTTGAACAGGCGGCCGCCCTCGCCGCGGACCGCCTCGGTCACGAGGCGGCCGCTCCACGGCTCCCACTCGGGGTCGTCCTCGTCGACGGCCATCCCGGTCGGGTGGAACTGCATGAACTCCATGTCCATCAGCGACGCCCCGGCGTCGGACGCCAGCGCCGCGCCGTCGCCGTTGTTCTCGTCGTCGCGGGAGGTGTGGCGGTCGTAGACGGCGGCGTGGCCGCCGGCGGCGAGGACGACCGTCCCCGCGTTGAACAGGACGAACTCGCCGTCGTCCATGTCGAAGCCGACCGCGCCGTGGACCGCCTCGCCGTCGGAGACCAGCTTCGTTATCATCACGTTCTCGCGGTAGGGGACCGACAGCTCCTGTGCGCGGCCGACGAGCGTGTCCAACAGCGACTCGCCGGTGTGGTCGCCCGCGAAGGCGGTCCGGCGGAACGACTGCGCGCCGAAGAAGCGCTGGTCGATCTCGCCGTCGTCGGTCCGGGAGTACTCCATCCCCCAGTCGTCGAGCTCGCGGAGCCGCTCGGGCATCTGTTCGGTCACGGTCTCGACCTTCGCGGGGTCGTTGACCATGTGGCCCTCGTTGAGGGTGTCCGCCGCGTGGATCGCGGGCGAGTCCTCGGGGTCGTGGGTCCCGAGCGCGCCGTTGATCCCGCCGCGGGCCCACGTGGTGTGAGCGTCGCCGTGCCCGCGCTTCCCGAGGACGAGCACGTCGTCGACGCCGCGCTCGGCGAGTTCGATCGCGGTGCGCGCGCCCGCCGCGCCGGCACCGACGACGAGGACGGACACGTCCTCGCGTGCGTACTCGACCGGCTCGTCGTCGACCGGTGTGCGTTCGGCCATGACGATAGATACGATCCACACACGGGTAAGCCTCACGCGTGTGCGCACGCTCGCGCACGCGAGGGCGAAACGCGTCGGTTCGAGCGCCGCTCCGCGGAAGGGGACCGCCGGCGTCTCGCTCCCGTCAGTCCCACCCGGGCGTGCCGGGCGCGCCGGCGTCGTCTTCGACCTCGCGGACGAGTCGGTCGCGCTCGTCGCCGTCGCGGTCGACGCGGTCCCCGTCGTCGCCGGCCCGGTCGGTCCACTCGCGGATCGCCGCCCCGACCCACGAGTCGGCGTCGCGGGCGCGAGCTCGGGCCTCGGCCATCCGGTCGCGGTTCACCGACAGCGATCCCGGACGGGAGCCGACCGCGGCACCGAGGAACCGAGCGCGGTCGTCCGCGTCGGCCGCGTCGTCGCGGAGCCGCGCGACGACGCCGTCGAGGGCCTCGGGGTCGGGGTACGCGAACACGGACGCCCCGAGCGCCTGCGGCCCGAACGCCGGGGCGGGGAGGTCCGCGGGCGGATCGTCGTCGAGCAGCCGGTCGCCGCCGCCGGCGGCCTCGACGCGCTCGCACTCGGTCTCGGCGCCGAGTTCGAGGTTGTGGCCGGGGTACGTCGCGCAGGTCCGGGGATACCGGTCCGAGCCGTGGATCCGGCACTGGAGCGTCGTCGGGTCGAGGAAGGCGCAGGCGTCGAGCCAGCGCGGCTCGTCGGTCCCGATCGGCGCGACGGGCTTCGGCGGCTTCCGGAGGCCGACGACGAAGACGGGGCGACCGTCGGCGGCGGCGAGGTCGACCCCGTCGACCCGGACGCTGTCGTCGCGCTCGGCCGGCTCGAACAGCCGCGGGACGAGGGCGTCGGCCAGCCCGTCGTCGACGAAGCGAGCGACCTCGTCGCGGGTGAGCGGCGCGAGGCCGTACACGTCGTCGAGCGGGGGGCGCGGTCCGGCGCGGTCGCCGTCGGCCGCCGCCGGGTCGAGCGGCCGCCAGTCGACGCAGCAGCCGGCACAGCCCTCACAACGGAGTTCCATACGACCGTGCTAGCGACTTCCACGGTGATAAGTGGTCGGCGGGAGCGCGCGAGCGCGGCCGGCGGCCGAGAGGCGCGACCGACGCGCGCTCAGAGTTCGCCCTTCGTGCTGGGCGTGTCGCTGCGGCGCTCGTCGAGGCGGGGGGCGTCGTCGAGCGCGCGCGCCAGCGCCTTGAAGAGCGCCTCGACCTCGTGGTGGGCGTTGTCGCCGCGTTCGACCGCCGCGTGGAGCGTGAGGCCGGCGTTGTGGGCCAGCGACAGGGCGAAGTGGTCGGCCATGACGCTCGTGAACTCCCCGACCGACTCCTGGGAGAACGCGCCGTCGAACTCGTAGTAGGGCCGCCCGGCCACGTCGACGACGACGCTCGCGACCGCCTCGTCGAGGGGGACGCGCCGGTCGGCGTAGCGCCGGATGCCGCGCTTGTCGCCGAGCGCCTCGTCGAACGCCTCGCCGAGGCAGATCGCCACGTCCTCGACCGTGTGGTGGTCGTCGATGTCCAAGTCGCCGTCACAGCGCACGGTCAGGTCGAAGAGGCCGTGCTTCGCGAACGATTCGAGCATGTGGTCGTAGAAGCCGATCCCCGTCGAGACCTCGCTGTCGCCGTCGCCGTCGACCGCGAGCGTGAGTTCGATGGTCGTCTCGCTCGTCTCGCGGGTGACGGCCGCGGTCCGGTCGTGGTCGCTCATACCGGCCCGTCGCGGGGGATTCGTAAGTCGGTTGCGGGTGGTCGACCGCCGAGGTCGTCCGAGCCGACAGCCGACGACGAATATTTGTCGCTACTCTGTGACGTGTTAGCACGAGATGGACGACTCCGAACCACCCGACGCCGATCCGTCGCTCCCTCCGGCGGCCGACGACGGCCCGTCACCGGCCGGTACCGGTCCGTCGCCGGCCGGCGTCGGAGAGCCGGAGGCCGTCAACGCGGCCGTCGACGCCGACACCGGGGAGGGAGAGCTCGAACGCACGATTGGTCTCGTGGGCGGCCTCGCCATCGGCGTCGGAACGATGATCGGCGCTGGGATCTTCGTCTTCCCGGGGTTGGCGGCCGAAAACGCCGGCCCGGCGGCGTCGCTCTCGTTCGCGATCGGGGCGGTCGTCGCGCTCCTCGTCGCGCTGCCGGCGTCGGAGCTCGCCACCGCGATGCCGCGCAGCGGTGGCGGCTACTTTTTCATCTCTCGGGGGCTCGGAACCGGCCCGGGCGCGATCGTCGGGATCGGGCTCTGGCTCGGCCTCGTGTTCGCCGCCGCGTTCTACCTGGTCGGCCTCGGCAGCTACGCCGGACAGGTGTTCCTCGAAGCGGGGATCACGCCTCCAGTCGACCCCGCGGTCCCCCTCGGGGTCGCCTTCGGTATCGGGCTGACCGTCCTCAGCCTCTTCGGGACGGAGAACACGGCGTCGCTACAAAACGGGATCGTCATCACGCTCCTCGTCATCCTCACCCTCTTTTTGAGCTACGGGACCCTCGACGCGCTCGGCGTGTTCGGCGTCGAGAGCGCGCCGGAGCGCTTCTTCCCGCCCGGCGGGGCCCTCCCGGTGCTCCAGACCGCCGCGCTCGTGTTCACCTCCTACCTCGGCTTCGCGCAGGTCGCGACCGTCGCCGGCGACATCAGGGAGCCGTCTCGGAACCTGCCGCTGGCGATGGTGGGCTCCGTGCTCCTCGTCGGCGTCTTCTACGTCGTCACGATCTTCGTCGCGACGAGCGCGTTCGGCAGCGCCCGCCTCGGCGAGTTCGGGGAGACCGCGATGGTCGAGGTCGCGCGGTCGTTCGTCGGACTCCCGGGAGCGCTCGCCATCGTCGTCGCCGGGCTGCTGGCGACGTTCTCCAGCGCGAACGCCTCCATCCTCAGCGCCTCCCGCGCGGTGTACGCCGTGAGCCGGGACGAACTCATCCCCGAGCGCGCGAGCCGGCTCAACCTCGCGTACGGGACTCCCCACGTCGCCCTCGGACTGGCCGGGGGCCCGATCGTCGTCCTGACCGCGACGGGGCAGGTCGCGCTGCTCGCGGAGGTCGCCTCCTTCCTCCACCTCGTGATGTACGGGCTGATCTGCGTCGCGTTGATCCGGCTCCGGCGGGAGCGCCCCGACTGGTACGCGCCCGCCTTCCGCTGTCCGGCCGGCTTCGCGGTCGCCGGCGTCGGCGGGCTCGCGAGCTTCGCGCTCATCGCGTTCATGCGGCCGGCGTCGATCGGCGTCGGCGCCGCGGTCATGGCCGCCGCGTACGGCTGGTATCGCTACTACGCGACCGACGTCGAACTCAGAGGTGACTTCTGAGATGACCGACACACCGACCGAAGACGACGGAGCATCGACCGACTCTGACCCCTCGACCGACTCCGATCCCCCGATTGACTCCGACCCCTCGGCCGGACCCCGAGACTCGGCGGCGGCCGCGGACCCACCGGAACCCGACGCGTCTCTCGGGCCCGGTCGCCCCACGGTGCTGGTTCCGCTGGCGGTGCTGGAGGGTGAATCGCTGCCCAACGGCACGGCGGAGCTACTCGCGAACGCCCGCGTCGTGCTGCTCGGCTATCACGTCATCCCCGAGCAGACGGCGACCGAGCAGGCGCGCGAGCAGTTCGGCGAGACGGCGATGTCGAAGCTCGAGGAGTTCGCGGCCGCGCTCGCCGCGGCGGGGGCCGACGTGGAGACGCGGCTCGTGTTCACCCACGACGAGGCGACCACGATCGACCGGCTCATCTACGAGCACGACTGCCTCGCGGTGTTGGTTCCGAACAGCGCGCCGCAGGTGGACTCGGTGCTCGTCGCGCTCCGCGGCACGGTCGGGATCGGGCGGAACACCCGTCTCGTCGCCGGGCTGTTCGCCGACGCGGGCGTCGCGGTGACGCTGTACCACGTGTCCGGCGAGGGCGAGTCCCCCGAGGACGGGGAGTCGTTCCTAGGCGGAGTGCGGTCCGACCTCGTCGAGCGGGGGATCGCGTCCGACCGGATCGAGACGCTCGTCGAGGACTCGGACGCCCCGCTCGACGCCATCGCTGACCGGGCCGAGTCACACGACGCGGTCGTGATGGGCGAGACGGACCCGTCGGTCACGACGTTCGTCTTCGGGATGCCGTCGGAGCAGATCGCCGAGCGCTTCCTCGGCCCGGTGTTGGTCGTCCAGCGGGCTCGCCCCGAGGAGTAGTCGGAGCCGGAGTCGACGGCGACTCGCGGAGACCTCGATTAAACGTCGTCAGCGGCCGCCTGCGCCTCCCGCAGCGTGAACTCGCCCTCGTACAGCGCCGTGCCGACCACGACCGCTGCCGCGCCCGCCGCCTTCAGCGCGACCACGTCATCGACGCTCGCGACGCCCCCGGAGGCGATCACCGGGACCTCGACCGCGTCGACCACGCTCGCGACCGCCTCGCGGTCGATCCCCTCCAGCTGCCCCTCCACGTCGACGTTCGTGAAGAGGATCGCGCCGGCCCCCAGTTCCTCGTAGCGCGCCGCGGCCTCGGCGGGGTCCAGTCCGGTCCCCTCGGTCCAGCCCGAGACGACGACCTCGCCGTCCTTCGCGTCGAGGCTGACGACGACGCTCCCCGGGTGCGTCTCGTCGATCTCGGCGACGATTTCCGGCGTCTCGACCGCCGCGGTCCCGAGGATGACGCGGTCGAGTCCCAGGTCGAGGAGCTCGCGCGCGCCCTCGGCGGCCCGGATGCCGCCGCCCAGTTGGAGGCCCACACCGTCCTCGTCGTCGCCGCCGACCGCCTCGACGACCGCCTCGATCGCGGCGGCGTTGACGCGCTCGCCCTCGAACGCGCCGTCGAGGTCGACGAGGTGGAGCGTCTCGGCACCCGCGTCGACCCACCGCTCGGCGGCCGCGACGGGGTCGCCGTAGCGTTTGCCCGTCCCGCGCTCGCCGCCGACCAGCTGGACGACCTCGCCGTCCTGGACGTCGACGGCGGGGATCACTTCGAACTCCGAAAAGTGGCTCATACGCCACGAGAGCCGGCGGCGGCGATTAAACCGGTCGGTTCGAGACGGAACGCGCGGAATCGACTCCGGCTACGTCAATGCGATCCCCGCGCCGACGGCGACGCACGTCAGCGCGAGCCCGGCGAGCGCGACGGTCGTCCGGCCGCGACGCCCGGCGTCGCCGTCGGAATCGAACCCGCGGAAGCCGGTCAGCACGCCGAGGCCGACCGCGACCGCGGAGAGGCCGCCGGCGAGCGCCAGCGTCGTCCAGGGTTCGAGTCCGTGCTGTACCGCGTCTCGCGCGGCCGTTCCGGCGAGCAGTACGCCGGTCGCTATCGGGGCCGCGGCCGTCGACGTGTCGGAGGGCACGGTTCGCGGTTGTAGTGTGAACGGCAAAAGCGGTGGGGTCTTCCGAACTCACGCGCTCACACCACCGAGATGAGCAGCTGCGAGACGTCCTCGTCGTAGGCCGCGGGGTCGGCGGCGAGCGTCTCGGCGGTCTCCGCGTCCGCGAGCTCCGTCACCGCGCGCTCGGCGTCGACCGAGTCGGGCAGCGACTCCTCGAAGACCGCGAGGAGCGGTTCGGTCGGGTACGCGCCGCCGGCGACGATCACGTCGGTCCCGTCGTGCCACACGCCGAGCCGGGCCCCGACCTGGAGGGGGCCCCCCACGTCGGCGGTGGAGCCGGTCGGGAGCGAGACCGCGCCGTCGACCGCGTACTCCGCGGTCAACCGCCACACGGTCGCCGTGTGGCCGGAGCGGACGGTGGAGATCCCCTCGTCGGCGATCTCGACGTCCTCGATCCCGGCGCTCCGGAGCTGCCCGTGGAAGGCGTCGGTCGCCGCCGTCTCCACCCGGCTCAGTATCCTGTCCCGGCCGATCTCGGCCGGGAGTTGGTCGACGGCGGGGCGGAGGTCGATCCGCGTCGCGAAGAAGACGACGGGCGACCCGTCGGCGTCGACCGTGGCGGCGAGCGCGTCCGCGACGGGCGCGTACTCGAAGACACGCGTGTGTTCGAGCGCCTGGACGGTGACGGGCCCGTACGACTCCGCGAACACGGCGCGTTCGGACTCGTCGGTCCGCCGCCACTCCTCGATCCGGTCGCTCGTCACCTCGGGGGCCGGCACGGGGCCGTCGCGGCCGCCGAGACAGCCGGCGAGCCCGGCGACGCCGACCGCCGCGCCGCCGGCGAGCAGGCGGCGTCGGGTGGTCCGCGTCGGCCGGGACCCGGTGTTCTCGTCCATGGACCGGGGTGGTCCGCGCGGAGTAAATGGATGTCGGCGGGCGAGCCGGGCGAGGCGGTCGACGCGCCCGCTGGGAGACGGCGCGGCGGACGAGGACGGATCCCTTATGTAACCACCGAGTACAACAACCGAGTGATGACCACCGACGAGAGCGAGACGCGGCGGCGACGCGCCCGACCACACACCCGACGGCGGTTCCTGACGGCGGCCGGGGCGGCGGGGGCCGTCGCGCTCGCCGGCTGTAGCGCGGAGCAGGTCGACGACGGGGGCGACGGCGGCGGCGGATCCGGAGACGGCGGAGACGGGTCCGGCGGCGGCGGAAACGAGACGGACGACGGCGACGACGGCACCGACGAGACCCCGACGCTGACCGTGGCGACGTACTCGAGCTTCATCGACGCGCCCTCCGTGAGCCCCGGCGAGTGGCTCAAAGAGGAGTTCGAGAGCCGGTACGACGCCACGCTGGAGTGGGCGACGCCCGACAACGAGGTGAACTACTACGTCGAGCGCGCGGCCTCCGGGGCCGGCATCGACGCCGACGTCTACGTCGGGCTCACCACCGAGGACCTCGTGCGCGTCGACGAACAGCTCGACGACGACCTCTTCGCCGAGGCGGGCGACGTCGACGGCCGCGACGCCGTCAAGGGGGGACTCCGGTTCGACCCGTTCGACCGGGCGGTCCCGTTCGACACCGGGTACGTGAGCCTCGTGTACGACAGCACGACCGCGGAGGCGCCCGAGACGTTCGACGGGCTCCTCGACGACGAACACGCGGGCGCGCTCATCGCGCAGAATCCCGGCGCCTCCTCCACCGGGCGCGCGTTCCTCCTCCACACGATCAACCGCTTCGGCGACGGCGGCGTCGCGAGCGACGGCGACGGGGAGGCGGTCGCGGGCGAGGACGGCGACCCCGACTACGACTACCTCGACTACTGGGCGGACCTCCAGGAGAACGAGGTGCGCGTGCTGGGGTCGTGGGACGACGCGTACGCGGCCTGGAGCGAGGGCGAGGCCCCGATGGTCGTCTCCTACTCCACCGACCAGGTGTTCGCGAACATGGAGGGCGCGGACCTCGACGAACACCAGATCCGCTTCCTGAACGACCAGGCGTACGCGAACCCCGAGGGGATGGCCGCGTTCGCCGACGCCGACGAGCCGGAGCTCGCCCGGCAGTTCATGTCGTTCATGCTGGAGCCGGACGTCCAAGGCGAGATCGCCCAGCGCAACGTGGCGTTCCCCGCGGTCGACGGCGCGGACCTGCCGAGCGACTACGCCGAGCTGGCCCAGGAGCCGGCCGACCCGGTGACGTTCACCTACGACGAGCTCCAGGGCTCGGTCGACGCGTGGGTCGAGGCCTGGGAGCGGCAGTTCGCCGGGAACTAAGCGCGTGGCAGACGAGGCGTCGAGCGCGTGACGGGAGCCGACGGCGAGCGGGCGACGGACGGTGACCGCGGGAGCCGCGCGGCCCGCCTGCGGGAGCGCGTCGAGTCGAACGCGCTGACCGCGCTCGCGGTCCTCACCAGCGCCGCGCTCGTCGTCGCCTTCTACTACCCGACCGCGACGGTCCTGGTCGAGGCGGTCGTCGTCGACGGCGTCGTCACCCTCGCCGTCTTCGCCGAGGTGCTCACCGACCCGTTCTACTTCGGCGAGCTGGCGCGGCTGCTCTCCGGCGAGTCGCCGGTCGCGGTCGCGCGCGCGCTGCTCTCGCCGGACCGCCGGCTGGGGATCGTCGGCTTCACCGCGTACCAGGCGGTCCTCTCGACGATCGCGAGCGTCGCCCTGGGGCTCCCGGCCGCCTACCTCCTCGCGCGGTTCGAGTTCCCCGGGCGGCGGACGCTGCGCTCGCTCACCATCGTCCCGTTCGTCCTGCCGTCGATCATGGTCGCGGTCGGGTTCGTCGCCACGTTCGGCGACAACGGCACGCTGAACGCCGCGCTGACGGCGCTCGGACTCCCGCCGGTCGACCTGCTGTTCACGCTCGAAGCGGTCGTGATCGCCCACGCGTTCTACAACGCGCCGCTCGTGGCGCGCGTGACGACCGCGGCGTGGGAGTCGGTGGACGCGAGCGCGGTCGAAACGGCTCGGAGCCTCGGGGCGGGCCCGGTCCGCGCGTTCGTCGACGTGGTCGCGCCGCAGGTGTACCCGGCCGTACTGACGGGCGCGGCGCTCACCTTCGTGTTCACCTTCGGCACCTTCCCCATCGTCCTCGCGCTCGGCGGGTTCCAGCTGGCGACCGTCGAGGTGTTCGTCTACCGGCTCGTGCGGGACCTGAGCTACGCCGAGGCGGCCGCGCTGGCGATCGTCGAGCTCGTCGTCTCGCTCGGCGTCCTCCTCGCGTACCTCCGGTACGAGGCCCGGAACAGGACGAGAACCCGCGGCGCGCGACCCCTGCCGCGGCGCTCGCTGGTCCCGCCCGCGCCGACGCTCCGGGAGCTGCTGCCGCGGGCGGGACTGGCGGCCTACGTCCTCGTCGCCGGCGTGATCTTCCTCGCGCCGATCGCGTCGATGATCCTCGCGTCGGCGACCGGCGGCGACGGGGCGCTCACGCTCGAGCACTACCGGTTCCTGATCGAGCGCCAGCAGACGGGGGCGGCGTTCCAGGTGCGGCCGTGGCCCGCGATCCGGAACTCGCTGGCGTTCGCGGCGGCCGCGACGCTGCTCGCGCTCCCGATGGGCGTCGTGGTCGCGGTGCTGACGACGCGACGCTACCGCGGGCGGACGCTGGTCGACGCGGCCGCGATGGCGCCGCTCGCGGTGTCGGGGATCATCGTCGGCCTCGGGCTCCTGCGGGGGCTCGTCTTCGGCGTCGAGGTCGCCGGGTGGCGGATCGCCGCGAGCGGTGCGGTCGCCATCGTGGTCGCGCACGCGGTCTCCGGGTACCCGTTCGTCGTGCGCACCGTCTCGCCCGGGCTCTCCGGGCTGGACCGCTCGCTCGTCGAGTCCGCGCGGGCGCTCGGGGCCTCGCGGGCGCGGGTGATCCGGGACGTGGAGCTCCCCTTGGTCTGGCCCGCGGTCGTCGCGGGCGCGGCGTTCGCGTTCGCCATCTCGATCGGCGAGTTCACCTCGACGGTGGTGCTGGCGACGGGCGCGGACGCGTACACGATGCCCGTCGCGATCGAACGGTTCATCGGCCGGCGGCTCGGACCGGCGACCGCCATGGGCGTCGTCCTGCTGGTCGTCACCGGGCTGAGCTTCGTCGTCATCGAGCGGCTCGGAGGTGAGACGCGTGGGCTCTGAGCGCGGAGCGGAGGTCGCGAGCGACGGCCCGGTCGCGGTCGAACTCGACGGCGTGAGCAAGCGCTACGGCGAGACGACCGCCGTCGACGACGTGAGCCTCCGGGTGCGCGAGGGGGAGTTCTTCACGCTCGTCGGGCCGTCGGGCTGCGGGAAGACGACCACACTCCGGCTGATCGCCGGGTTCGAGGAGCCGACGAGCGGGACCGTCCGGTTCGCCGGCGAGTCGGTCGCGGGCGTGCCCCCGGAGGACCGCGACGTGGGCGTCGTCTTCCAGAGCTACGCGCTGTTCCCGCACATGACCGTCGGCGAGAACGTCGCCTACGGGCTCAACTTCGCCGACCCGCCCGACGGCGTCACGCGCGACGAGCGCGTCGCCGAGCTGCTCGAGTTAGTCGACCTCCCCGACGCCGCCGACCGCGACCCGGAGAGCCTCTCGGGCGGGCAACAGCAGCGGATCGCGATGGCGCGGGCGCTCGCGCCCGGCCCCGACGTGCTCCTCTTGGACGAGCCGATGAGCGCGCTCGACGCGCGGCTCCGCGAGCGGCTCCGCGCGCAGGTGAAGCGGATCCAGTCCGAGCTGGGGATCACCACGATATACGTCACCCACGACCAGGAGGAGGCGCTGGCCGTCTCCGACCGCGTGGCGGTGATGAACGGCGGGACGCCCGAGCAGGTGGCGCCGCCGCGGACGGTGTACCGCGAGCCCGCGACGCGGTTCGTCGCGGAGTTCGTCGGCGACAACAACGTGTTCGCGGGCCGCGTCGCGGAGTCGCTCGGCGGAGGCGAACTCGCGGTCGACGTCGACGGCGGCGACGAGACCCTCCGCGTCGCCACGGACGGCGAGCAGGAAGCCGGCGAGCGGATCGCGTTCTGCGTCCGCCCGGAACACCTGCGCGTCGCGAGCGCCGCGGACGGAACGAGCGCCGGAGACGCTCCGGTCGGCGAGAACGCGCTGCGCGCGACGGTCGCCAGCGCGGAGTTCCTCGGCGAGACGACGCGCGTCACGCTCGACTGGGGCGACCGCGAGCTGCTCGTCCGGACCGTGGACCCCCTCGACGGCGCGGTCGCGGTCGGGTTCGACCCGAGCGACGCGCACGTGATCGAGGTCGAATCGCGGTGAACAGCGACGTTTATTTATAAATAGATGCGGTGGCGCGTGCCTCCGAGTGGCCGCCGAAGGCGGCCGCGAGGAGCACGCGCGAGGTCGTCGGGCTACGCCCGACTGCCAGAGGGACCGAAGGTCCCTCGCTGGAGTCGGTCGCCCGGAGCAGCGCGGAGGGCGACCGACGAGGCTGGGGAGGCGTGAGGCGCGGTTGCTGTGCGGGGCGGGACTCGAAGGGGCAGTCGCGAGGACGGCGCAGACGACCTAAGCACCGCAGGAACGAGCGCAGCGAGTGACGAGGAGCGCAACGAGTCGCGCCGTCCTCGCGGCTGGGGCTTCGGAGGTGTCCGTCGTCACTCCGGACTCAACGACGCGCCGTCCTCGCGGCCGGGGCTTCGGAGGTGTCCGCCGTCGCTGGGTGGTCTGTACCTGGTAGACAAGCGGGCGGAGACTCGGACCCGGTCTATCGCTACTCGCCCAGCGAGAGCGCCGCGAGCAGCGACTCCAACTGGACCTGCTCGTTCGCGCCCTCGGCGATCCGGTAGTCGGCCTCGCCGATGCGCTCCATGAGCCGCACCGCCTCGCGCTCGCTCAGGTCGAACTCCCACACGGAGCGGTGGAGCTGGTCGATCACGTCGCCGCCGGCCATCCCCGTCTCAGTGAGCAGCACGTCCAGCGTCGACCGGGCCCTGGCGAAGTCGCCGTCCAGCGCGTCGGTCACCATCGACTCGATCTCCTCCGGACGAGCGGTCGCCGTGATCGCGTACACCGCCTCCTCGTCGACGACGTCGCCGGTCGTCGCCGCCGCCTGGAGCGAGTTGATCGCGCGGCGCATGTCGCCGTCGGCCGCGTACACGAGGGCGTCGACGCCGGCGTCGGTGACCTCGATCTCCTCCGCGGCCGCGATCTCGCGGACCATCCCGCTCACCGCCTCGTCCGAGAGCGGCGAGAAGCGGAAGACGGCGCACCGCGACTGGATCGGGTCGATGATCTTCGACGAGTAGTTGCACGAGAGGATGAAGCGCGTGTTGTCGGAGAACTGCTCCATCGTCCGGCGGAGCGCCGACTGCGCGTCGTCCGTGAGCGAGTCCGCCTCGTCGAGGAACACGATCCGGAAGTCGCCGCCGAACGACGAGCGCGCGAACCCCTTGATCCGGTCCCGCACCACGTCGATGCCGCGCTGGTCGGAGGCGTTGAGCTCGAGGAAGTTGCCCCGCCAGTTGTCCTCGCCGTAGATCTCGCGGGCGATGGCGGTGGCCGCGGTCGTCTTGCCGATCCCCGCGGGACCCGAGAACAGCAGGTGGGGCACGTCGTCCTGCGCGATGTAGCTCTGGAGGCGCTCGACGATCGCCTCTTGCCCGTGGATGTCGTCGAGCGTCTGCGGCCGGTACTTCTCGATCCAGATCTCCCGCCCGGTCGCGGTCGCAGCCGCCTGCTCGTCGGCCTCGCTCATTGTCGGATCCGAGGGTCGGTGGGGTGATAAACGAACCGAGAACGGGACGCGACCGGCGCGCCGCGTCCCGCCGCTACGTCCGGCGCCGGGTCGCCTCGCTGAAGGCCCTCTCCACGCTCGCGTCGACCTCCGCGTCCCGCATGCGAGCGTGTTCGTCGGCGTCGACGTCGGGCGCGAGCAGGACCGCGGCGGCGCCCGTCGCGACGGTCTCCGTCCGCCAGTCGACGTACGGCTCGCCGGCCCACGCCGGGAGGTCGGCGCGCAACACGGCGTTCCGCCAGGCGAACTCCCGGAGCGCCTTCAGCCCCAGCAGCGCCAGCCGGTCGTCGAAGGGGTCGAGCAGCCGGTCGATCCCGGCGATCCCGACCGCGTCGTACGCCTCGACGAGCGCGTCCTGCGCCGTCTGGACGAGCCGCGCGAGGATCGCGTTTATCCGGTCGTGGTCCTCGCGCTTGACGCCGCGGTCGGAGTCGATCCCGACGTCGCCGAGCGTGTACGTGAGGTCGTACGCGATGTGTGCGTTGATCCCGAGCAGAGCGTCCTGCGCGACGAGCGTCTCGCCGCGGGCCGCCGCGGCGAAGGCGAGCAGCCACGGCCGCGGGAGCGACCCGAACGCGCGGCGCTCGAACGCGACCAGCGCCCGCCGGTAGCGCTCCGCGAAGGCGACGAGGTACGCGGCGGCCCACTCCGCGTCGACGAACGCCCCGCCGTCGATCGCGTCTCGGACCGTCGCCGTCATCCGGACGTACACCGTGAGGAACACCGCGCGCCGGTCGCCCCGCTCGCGGAGGTACGACTCGGTCCGCGCCAGCCGCTCGTCGACGTCGGCGACGGACGCGAACGGGGTCTCCACCAGTTCGAGCAGCGCCGCGTCGGGCTCGTCGCCGGCGAGTTCCGCGGCGATCGCGTCGGCGTCGGCCGTCCGTCGGAGCCCGCCGAGCAGGGCGCTGGCCTCCGCGGCGGTCGGGACGACGGTGCGGATCGGGATCATCGCGAGTCGGCGGCGTAGCGCCTGCCGCGCCGCTACACCGCCGGGGTCAAAGAACGTTGCTGCGGGCCGGCGGGCGTCGCCGCCGCGCGGACCGGGTTCCGCCTACGCGAACTCGTCGATGAGCTCGGGCACCACGTCGAAGAGGTCGCCGACGATCCCGTAGTCGGCGATGTCGAAGATCGGCGCGTTCGGGTCGGTGTTGATCGCGACGATCGTGTCCGACCCCTTCATGCCGGCGACGTGCTGAACCGCGCCGGAGATGCCGACCGCGATGTACACGTCGGGCGTGACGACCTTCCCGCTCTGCCCCACCTGCCGGTTCTTCGGTAGCCAGCCGTTGTCGACGATCGGCCGGGAGGCGGACAGCGTCGCGCCCAGCGCGTCGGCGAGGTCCTCGATGAGCTCGATGTTCTCCTCCTCCTCGATCCCGCGGCCGACCGAGACGAGCACGTCCGCGTCCGCGATGTCGACGTCGCCGCCGCCGACCTCCTCGAAGCCGGTGACGCGGGCCCCCGACTCGGGGACGTCGACGTCGACCGACTCGATCGCCGCGTCGCCGACGCCCTCCGCGGGCGGCCACTCGCCGCCGCGGACCGTGAGGACGAACCGGTCGCCGGCGACGTCGACGGTCGTCTCGACCTTCGATCCGTACATCTCGCGGGTGACGGTGAGCCCGTCGTCGTACGCCATCCCGACGGCGTCGGTCACGATCGGGACGCCGAGGGCCTCCGCGAGCGCGGGGGCGTAGTCGAGCCCGTTGACGGAGTTCGGCAGCACCACCGCGCCGGCGTCGATCCCGTCGGCGAGCTGCGAGAGCGCCGCCTGGTAGGCGTTGTGGTCGAACTCCTCGCCGTCGGCGACGGTGTGGATCGCGTCGACGCCGTCGCGGTTCAGGTCCTCCGCGAACCCGTCGACGTCGCCGCCGATCACGGCGACGTGGAGGTCGGCGCCGCGCGCGTCGGCGAGCTCCCGGCCGGCCGTGATCGCCTCGTACGAGACGTCCCGGAGCGCTCCGCGACGGTGTTCCGCGGCGACGAGCACGCTCATCACGCGCTCACCCCCTTCTCGCGGAGGACCTCGGCGAGGCGATCCGCGGACTCGCCCGCGTCGCCCTCGATCATCTCCGCGTCGGACTCGCTCTCGGGCTCGTACATCGACGTGATCGTCAGCGAGCTCTCGACGTCGTCGGCGGTCAGGCCGAGGTCGGACAGGTCCTTCGCGGCGATCTCCTTGCGCTGGGCCTGTCGGATCCCGCGGAGGCTCGCGTACCGCGGCTCGTTGAGCCCGGTCTGGACGGTCAACACCGCCGGGAGGTCGACCTCGGTCAGCTCCTCGACGCCGCCCTCAAGCTCGCGGTGGACGTGCGCCACGCCCGCGTCGGCGTCCACGTCGAGGTCGTTGACGACCGCGGCGTGCTCGAAGCCGATCCGCTCCGCGAGCGCGACGCCGGTCGCGCCGAACCCGGTGTCGGCCGCTTGGACGCCGCCGAGGACGAGGTCCGGCTCCTCCTCCGCGACGACCGCCTCGAAGAGGTCGACCTTCGAGGCGACGTCGGCGAACGCGCCGTCGAGCGCCTCGTCCCAGACGCGGACCGCGCGGTCCGCGCCCTTCGCGAGCGCCATCCGGATCGTCTCCTCGGTGCGCTCCCGTCCGACGGTGACGGTCACGACCTCGTCGGCGATGCCCGCCTCGGCCAGTTGGACGGCGGCCTCGACGGCGTAGTCGTCCCACTCGTTGAGGTCGTACTCGAGGTCGGACTCGGCGATGTCGGTCCCCTCGATCGCGAAGTCGTCGTCCGCCTCCGCGACCTCCTTGACGGTCACCAGAACCTTCATGATCGTTACTCGGTCGCTCGCCCTGTAATGGTTTTCGGAACGGGCGAGGACGGACCGGCGGTTTCCGCTCCGCCCCGCCGGTTCGACGGCCCTCTCGCGCCGGAGCGGCGCTCGATCGCGGGCCGTCGCCGCGACCCCGGCCGGTCAGCGCCCGACGTCGCGTCCGTCGGTATCGCCGCCCACGTCGCCGCCGGCCTCCTCGTCGTCGGGCAGCGAGATGAGGTTCTCGCGGCCGAGCCGGAGCTTCTCGACGCGCTCCTCGTCGGCCATCGCCGAGAGCAGCTGCGACACCTTCGCGTCGGACCAGCCGGTCTCGGCGACGATGTCGGCCTGCCGCATCCGGCCGCCGTTCTCGCCGAGGAGCCGCTCGACGCGCTCCTCGTCCGACAGGAGCGAAAGGTCCGGCTCCTCGCCCTCCCCGTCGGCGGACCCGTCGGCCGCGCCGGAGTCTTCCGTCCCGCCCGCGTCGGGGTCGCCCGCGGAGCGCCGCTCGGTGCCGGCCGGCGCGTCGCCATCGCCGTTCGCGATCGGGTCGCCCGGCGCGTCCTCCTCGGCGCTGACACGGCGGTACCCGACGACGCTCCCGGCGACGAGGGCCGCGGCGAGCACGATCGCGGCCAGAAACATCCCCCACGGCGGCGAGGCCACCCCGGCGGGGCCGTACACTATCGCCACGGGCTCGCCGCCGTCGAACGTCTGCGGCCCCTCGATGATCACGTCGCCGTCGGAGAGCTGCGTCACCGCGGTGCTCGGCGTGCCCGTGACGGTGTACCCCTCGGGCGTCCGCACCTCCAGCGTCTGGTCCGCGCCGAGGCTGCGGAGCCACGTCGCGTTGTCCGGCGTCGTCAGCGCGTCGCCGAGGACGAGGTTCTCGCCGTCCTGCGCGAGGAAGGCGGTCCACGTGAACGTCAACCGGAGTTCGCCGACCGCGGCCGCGTCGTCCGTCGCGACGTCGAACTCGCTCGGGTCCTCGTGGACGACGACCTCGCGCTCGACGCCCTCGATGGCCATCGACCGGTCGACGTTCCGGTTCGCCTCGCGCCGGAACCCCTCGAACAGCTCGGCGTCGGGGCCGACCTCGCCGTCGCGGAAGCGGTCGCCGACGGTCCTGAACGTCGCCGTCTCGTTCTCGTCCGCGAGCGAGTACCGCACCGCGACGGTCCAGTCGGCGCTGCGGTCGGGGTTCAACGCGACTCGGATCCGCGTCGCAGACGGCGACGTGACGACGTCCTCGGTCTGCGGTCGGGCGGCCGTCGAGCGGTCGTTGACCGAGCCGCGAACCGGCGCGTCGGCCGCGGTGTGTACCACGGTGTCGTCCGCGTGGAGGGGAGAGGGGACGGTGGTCGCGCCGTCGACCGCGCCGCCGGCGCTCGCGACCAGCGCGAGCGCGACGGCCGCGACCAAGAGCGCGCGAAGGGCGGGGTTCCGCATACGTCTCGGGCCACTCGCGCGCCGGGCAAAACGCTTTCCATACGCTGTTTTTTGACAGGAAATCTGTACGAGTCCCCGGCGCGACCCCGCGGACCGCCCAGCCGCGGGCCCGAATCGCTCCGGTCGCGTCCTCCGACCGCAGTGGGTGGATTTTTTATATCGGGGGTCGAACGCCGAGACGATGAGAGCCCTCCAGATCGCCGTGGTCGCGGTCCTGCTGCTCGTGGCCCCGGTGGCCGGCGTCACCGCCCCGGGCGCCGCCCCGCAGCCCGCCGACTCCGCGGTCGCCGCCGACTCCGCGTCACCCGCCGACGCCGCGCCGTCCGTCGATATCGCACCTCCCGCCGGTTCCCCCGCCGCCGAACCGCTCTCCCTCACCGATCCGGCGTCGACCGCGACGCTCGCGCCGGCCGCCCCCGGGCAGACGACGACCCAGATCGACGCCGCGAACCTCACGCTCCGGACGCTGTCGACGCCGATCGGCGCGGAGACGCGGGTCAGCACGTACCGTCGCGGCCCGGACCTCGGCTCCGCGCTCGGGTTCGCCACCGCCGACGCGGACGCTGCCTTCGAGACCGCGGCCGTCGTCGACCGGATCGAGCGCGCGGAGCCGGGCGTCGAGCGCCAACAGCAGATCCTCGCGGAGATCAACCGCGTCGAGCGCGCGGAGGTCGCGCTGTCCAGCCGGCAGACGAACGCCTTCAGCGCGCACGCCGCCGGCGAGATCACCGACCGCGAACTCGTCGACGAACTCGTGCGCGTCGCCGCGACCGCCCGCGAGTACGACGACCGGCTCGACGAGATCGACGCCCTCGCCGAGTCCACCGACGGCTTCAGTTCCCCCGGCCGGCTCGACGAGCTTCAGGTGGCGCTCCAGGTGTACGAGGGGCCGGTCCGCGACCACGCGCTCGCGACCGCCCGCGGGCAGTCCGCCGCGAACAACGTCTACGTCGCGTCGACCTCGGGGGCCGTCGTGCTCGCGACCGTCGTCGACGGCCAGTACGTCCGCGAGGTGTTCCGGACCGACCGCTGGGACCGCGGCGGCGGCGACATCTCGAACGACGCGGCGATCGAGATAACCGAGGCGTCGTACCCCGAGACGGCGGCGCTCCGCGAGCCGGACGCGTTCGGCGCGGGCGCGGTCCAGCGGATCACGATCCCGCACGAGCTGGGGACCCTGCGCACCTTCGTCAGCGGCGGCACGGAGCAGGTGTTCGTCGAACACCAGCGCATCGACCTCGCGGCGTTCCCCGACAGCGAGCCGGTCACGGCGACCGGCGACGGGTTCAACGTCACCGTCGAGCGGACGTACCCCGGCGGCCCGGTGACCGTGACCGTCCGCAGCGAGGAGACGGGCGACCCGGTCTCGGACGTGACCGTCACGAAGTCCGTCGGCGGCGGCGACAGTCGGGCGATCGGAACGACCGACGAGAACGGCGTCGTCCGGACGCTCTCCCCGGCCGACACGTACCGCATCACGGTCGTCGACGAGCCCCGCGTCCTCGTGCTCGACGGCATCGAGCCGCTCACGACGCCGCGACCGGTCGAGGACGTGTGAGCGTCGGGCGCTGACCGGCCCCGTTCAGCGGCCACCGCTCCGACGCGTCAGGTTCCGGCCCGGGGACGCCCCCGCGCCGTCCGCGACGCGGCCGACCCTTTTACCCGAAGCCGCCGCAGCGCCGCCGTGTCACCACCAGTCCGTTCCGGCGATCGAGGCATGGCACCGGTCGCGGGTGTGCTCCTCCTCGCGATCACGGTCGTGCTGGCCGGCGGCGTCGCGGCCGCCGCGCTCGGCCCGTCGACCGCGACCGTGCCGCCTTCTGCGGTGCTGTCGCTGTCGGCGACCGACGACCGGATCGCGATCGATCACCGCGGCGGCGACCCGATCGACGTCGCGGCCGTGACGGTGCGCGTCAGCGTCGACGGCGAACCGCTCGCCGAGCAGCCGCCGGTCCCGTTCTTCTCCGCGGCCGGCTTCCGGCCCGGGCCGACCGGGCCGTTCAACTCCGCGAGCGACGACACGTGGCGCGTCGGCGAGACGGCGTCATTCCGCGTCGCGGACACCAACGACCCGACGCTCGAACCGGGTCGAACGGTCACGGTCGAGATCACGGCCGACGGACGACCGGTCGCGACGCTGGAGGCGTCCGTCGAAGCGGGGTGAGAAGCGTCCGCGGCGTCCGCGACGCTACTCGGCGTCGGGGACCGAGGGGTCCGCGTCGGCGACGGTCGACCGACCCTCGCCGTCCGTCTCCTCGCCGCCGGGGACGCGGGCGACGGTCGTGATCGCTCGCGGGCTCTGCGGCGTCGCCTGCTGGATGTGGTGCTCGAACTCCTCGTAGCCGGCCGCCTCGAACATCCGGTCGGCCTCGTCCGCGTCGTAGAACAGCATGATCGCGTCGGCGACCCGCTGGAGGATCGGGTTGTGCGGGTAGTCGGGCCCGACGACGAGGACCTGTCCGCCCGGCTTCGCGACGCGCCGGAGCTCGCGCAGCCCCTCGACGGGGTTGGGCCAGTACTCGATGGAGCCGGACGACCACACCACGTCGAACGCGTCGTCGCGGAACGGGAGCCGCTCGGCGTCGCCGCGGTAGAAGTTCACTCGATCGTGTCTCCCGAACTTCGCGAACGCCTTCTCCATCTGGTGGATGCTCTGATCGAGCCCGTGAACGTCGTCGGCGTGCTCCAGCAGTCCCTCGGTGCCGAACCCGGTGCCGCAGCCGACGTCGAGCACTTTCGGGTCGTCGCCGAACTCCAGCCACGAGAGCGCCTCCGCGCGCATCTCGTCGTTCCAATTGAAGGAGTTGATCTGGTCGTACACCTTCGAGAGGTACTTGTAAAAGAGCCGGGCGTTCGACTTGTCCTCGAGGATCCCCATTTACCGGTTCCTTGGGCCGGCGGCCCCATAACGACACGGATCCGCGACCGGTTCGACCGCCTCGGTGCGCCGCTTTCGACCGCCTTTTCCGCCCGCCGCCCCATCGAGGGGTATGGACCCGACGACGAGCGGCCGGTTCCGCGTCCACGACCGGCGCCAGCGGCCGGACATCGACGACGACGCGGCTCGGAGCGGCGACGACGCCGAGGAGTTCGTCCTCGTCGAGCTCGGCGACGAGCCGGTCGATCCGACCGACCCCGACGCCGCGGACCGGTACGACCCGCTCTACGCCACCGCGGAGGGGTACGAGGGCGACCTCGCGGACGCCGTCGACGCGCTCCGGCCCGGCTTCGTCGTCGACGCGACGCTGGCGTGGGCCGACGGCTCCGCGCGTTTCCGGGAGGTTGAGGTCGTCCGCGAGACCCGGTTCCGCTTCGCCGACGAGGTGGAGGGGATGTTCGAGGCGGCCGTCGAGACGTGGCGGCAGATCCGCGCGGAGGGGGAGCCGGTCGGCTCGATCACGACCCGGTCGAACGACGGGGACCCCAACGGCGCGCTGTACCTCTTCGCCGACGCGCCCGGCAGCGACACCTTCGACGAGGTCCGGACCGGGCGACTCCCGATCGAGCCGCTCGTCGCGCGGGTGAACGCCTCGCGGGACGACGACGACCCGCGGGAGGTGTTCGTGTTGCGCCCGGCGGCCCACGAGTTCGTCGCCGTCTACGTCGTCTTCGACCGCGACGGCGTCCTCGCGCAGACCGTCAGGGACACCTACGACCTCGGGGCCGGACTGGCGGCGGGGCTCGACGCGAGCTATCCCGACGGCGAAGACGGCGATTCCTCCCTCCTCGACGACTCGGGCGGACCGGACGACTCGGACGACTCGGACGACGACGACTTCGACGCCCTCGACCGCCTGTAGACCGGCGGCGCCCCGTCGCCGACCGCGCGGAGCTACAGCCAGTCGGCGTCGGGGTCGACGCGGCCCGCCGGCGTCTCGCCGTTCAATACGGCGGCCACGTCGCCCGCGCCGCTCCGGTTCAGGTCGTCTTTCGCCTCCTCGCTGTACCACGCCGCGTGCGGCGTGACGACCGTGTCGTCGCGCCCGACGAGCGGGTCGTCCTCCGGCGGTTCCTCGGCGAGCACGTCGAGGCCGGCGGCCTTTATCGCGTCCGCCTCGAGCGCGTCGAGCAGCGCGTCGGCGTCGACGACCGGGCCGCGGCTCACGTTGACCACGACCGAGTCCTCGTCGAGTCGCGCCAGCGCGTCGGCGTCGACCATCCCCCGCGTCGCGTCCGTCAGGGGCGCGTAGACCCCGACGTGGTCCGACCGGTCGAACAGCGCCTCGAACGCTACCTTCTCGACGCCGCAGTCGGCCATCTCGTCGGCGTCGACGAACGGATCGTGTGCGATCAGGTCGGCGTCGAAGCCGGAGAGCTGCTCGGCCGCCCGCTTGGCGATCGGCCCGAACGAGAGCAAGCCGATCGTCGACGCGCTGACGCGCCGGATCGGCGTGCCGGCCTCCCAGTCCCACCCGCCGGCGGCGACCGCGTCGTCGTACGGCTTCAGCGACCGCAGACACCCGAGGAGCAGCGAGACGGAGTGCGTCGCCACCTCGTCGGTGCAGTACTCCGGGACCCGGGTGACGGTGACGCCGCGCGCCGCGGCCGCCGCGACGTCGATGTTGTCGACGCCGACCGCCGACCGGACCACGACGTCGAGGTCCGTGGCCTCGAGCGCCGCCTCGGTGACGGGCGTGTTGATGTCGGTGACGACCGCGTCGGCGCCCGCGGCGGCGTCGATCAGTCGCTCGGTCGACCCCAGCTCCGCGACCTCGACGTCGACGGGCTCGTCGACCGCGTCGGCGAGGACCTCGCGGTACGTCTCCGGGTCTATCATCGGGAACGCCGACAGCACGACTCTGGGCATACGCGCCGTTTCTTCGCCCCACCACTTTACGGCTGTCACTGACGGTGTCAGGCCCTCGTACGTCCGTTTCGATCGTGATCGATCGGTCTCCGCGGCCGCGTTCCGATGGCTCTTTGCGCCCGCCGGTCGTACGGCGTCCCGTGAGCGACGAGCCCTCGAAACCGCCGATGCTGGTGCTGTTGGAGTCGCTGTCGTTCTACCGCAACGTCCGCGTCGGGGCGGCGGCGGGCGCCCTGCTCGCGGTGACGCTGTACCTCGTCCGGACGCTGGAGCTCCTCGGGCCGGTGATCGACACGCGCGACTACCCGCTGTTCGGGCCGGACGTGTGGTTCCTCCTGCTGGCGTTCGTGCTCGCCGCGACCTCGGCGCTGTCGGTCGCGGTCGCGCTCACGATCGCCGTGGCGGTCCGCGGCGCAGGCGAGGGCGATCCGGAGTCGGCCGAGTGACCGACGCGCCGCTAAGGGCGGTCAAAACGGGGCGTTGCGGGACGATCAGCGTGAAGACGGAGCGTCAGTCGGCGGTGCAGGAGGCCTCGCCCTCGTCACCGGTGAACTCCTGTGCCGGCTCCGTGAGCTTGTAGAGGTTCTGCCTGGCGTCCGCGAAGTAGACGTCCTCGTCGACGACGTCGATCCCTTCGAGCCGTTCGAGCGCGTATCGGACGGTGCGGGCCGACAGCATCGACTCTTGGACGATCCCCTTCTGGGTCAACGGTCCGTTGTACTCGAGCACCTTGAAGACGAGTTTGGCGCTCGGTGGGAGGTCGTCGAGGCCCTCCGTTTGGGTTCCTTCCATCGTTACGATTCGAAACCGTACACGCTCATAAATGTTGATGGAGCATCCGGGCAAAACCGCCATTTACCGGCGATTACGGCCGGTTCCCGTCGCATATACCGGCAACTATGGCCGCGTTCACCCCGCTGGACTGACCAGTCAGTCAGCGATTTCGCTCGCGCGCGCTTCGGCCGCGACGACGCGCGCCGGACGGACCGGGGAATCCACCCGCGGCGCTCCCGTCTCGGTCGCGGCCGGCGGCGGGAACGAACGGCTTTTCACGGGCGCTCGCGGATCCGAAGGCATGAGCGACGACTCGGGCCTCTCAGACCACGCGCGCGGCGTGGTCGTCACGACCATCTGCTGCCTCGCCGGGATCGCCGCCGGCGTCGTCTCGGCCGTCTACGTCGGCACCGATCCGGCGTCCGCCGCGAGCACCACCGCGGTGTTCGTGCTCGGCGCGTTCGTCATCGCACAGTACCCGGTGTTCAAGGCGGTCGGCGTCGGGGACTTCGGCGTCAAGGACAACCTCTACATCGCGTTCCTCACGTTCACCCTCTGGTTCATCAGCTACACCGTCCTCCTGACGTCCGGCGTCGAACTGGGGGTCTGAGATGGCCGACGACAGTATCGCGGTCGTGGACCTCGATCGGTGCCAGCCCGACCGCTGTAACTACGAGTGTATGAAGGACTGCCCGCCCAACCGGACGGGCAAGGAGTGTATCACCGAGCGCGGCGAGGACGCCGAGGAGGGCGACCCGGACCAGATCCACATCTCCGAGGAGATCTGTCTGGGCGAGAGCTGCGGCATCTGCGTCAACTCGTGTCCGTTCGACGCCATCGAGATCATCAACCTCCCCTCCGAGCTCGACGACGACCCGGTCCACCGCTACGGCGACAACGCGTTCTCGCTGTACGGCCTCCCGACCCCCCAGCCGGGCAGCGTCACCGGCATCCTCGGGCCGAACGGGATCGGGAAGTCGACCGCGGTCCACGCGCTCGCCGGCGAGATGGTCCCGAACCTCGGCGACCACGCCGCCGACGGCGACTGGGAGCGCGTCCTCGACCGCTTCCGCGGCACCGGCCTCCAGAACTACCTCGAATCGCTGAAGGACGGCGACGTGACGGTCGCGCGAAAGCCGCAGTACGTCGACCAGATCCCGAACCAGTTCGACGGCAACACCCGCGAACTGCTGGAGCGCACCGACGAGCGCGGCGCGCTCGACGACCTCGTCGACCGCCTCAACATCCGTCCGGTGATGGACCAGGACATCGACTCCATCTCCGGCGGCGAGCTCCAGCGCGTCGCCATCGCGGCGTGTCTCGCCCGCGACGCGGACTTCTACTTCCTCGACGAGATCACGCCGTACCTCGACATCGGCCAGCGGATGATCGTCGCCCGGCTCATCCGCGAGCTCGCGGACGACGACGCGGCCGACCGGTCGATGCTCGTCGTCGAGCACGACCTCGCCATCCTCGACCTGCTCGCGGACACCCTCCACGTCGCGTACGGTGAGCCCGGCGCGTATGGTGTCATCACCGACCCGAAGTCGGTCCGCAAGGGGATCAACGAGTACCTGAAGGGGTACCTCGACAACGAGAACATGCGGATCCGCCCGTCGGCGATCACCTTCGAGGAGCACGCGCCGCGGGTCGCCTCGCGGAGCGAGACGCTGATCGAGTACCCCGACCTGCGGAAGTCGTACGGCGACGGCGAGTTCGAACTTCACGTCGAGGGCGGCGAGATCAACCGCTCCGAGGTGCTCGGCGTCGTCGGTCCGAACGGGATCGGGAAGTCCACGCTCGCGGAGCTGTTCACGGGCGACTTAGAGCCCGACGAGGGCGAGCTCGACTTCGCGCTCGACATCTCCTACAAGCCGCAGTACATCGACATCGACCGGCACATGCGGGTCGACGCGTTCCTCTCGTCGATCACCGACGAGTTCGGCTCCTCCTACTGGAACACCGAGATCGCCCAGCCGCTCCAGTTGGAGCGCGTCATGGAGCAGAACCTCGCCGACCTCTCGGGCGGGGAGCGCCAGCGCGTCGCCATCGCCGCGTGCCTCTCCGACGACGCCGACCTCTACCTGCTCGACGAGCCCTCGGCTCACCTCGACGTGGAACAGCGCGTGCGGGCGACGACCGCGATCCGCCGGTACGCCGAGAACCACGACGCGACGGTGATGGTGATCGACCACGACATCTACATGATCGACCTGCTGGCCGACCGCCTGATGGTGTTCGACGGCGAGCCGGCCGAACGCGGGCGGGCGGCCCCGCCCCAGGACATGCGCGACGGGATGAACGAGTTCCTCGCCGACCTCGAGATCACCTTCCGCCGCGACGAGCGCACCGGACGCCCCCGGATCAACAAGCCGGGCTCGCAGCTCGACAGCCAGCAGAAGCGCGACGGCGAGTACTACTACTCCGGCTGACGCGGTCGCCGCTACCCCGAACCTTTCCTCGCCCGGCTCCGGATCGCCGCCATGCCCGAGACGGACGCCGACCTGTTCGGCATGACGTGGGAGGACGCCGCGGCCGCGATCGACGACGCCGACTTCGCGGTCCTCCCGACCGGCAGCATCGAGCAGCACGGGCCGCACCTCCCCGTGTCGACCGACACGCTCCGCGCGGACCACCTGACCGCGGAGCTCGTCGCCGCCGCCGGCGAGTTCGACCTCGACCTGCTGCGGCTCCCGCCGCTCCCGTACGGCCAGTCGGAACACCACATGCGGTTCCCGGGGACGGTAACCCTCTCGACGGAGACGTACGTCGACGTGGTCCGCGAGATCGGCGAGTCGATCGCGGAACACGGCGTCGAGCGGCTCCTCATCCTGAACACCCACGGGGGGAACCGGGAGCCGCTGTCGATCGCCGCCGACCGGCTGGGCCGCGACACCGACCTCACGGTCCACTTCGTCCACTGGACGGACTTCGCGCGAGAGGACCTGAAGGAGGCGTACGGCGAGGGGTGGGGCCACGCCGGCGACCACGAGACGAGCTTCGTCGAGCTGTACCGCCCGGACCTCGTTCGGACGGAGAAGAAGGAGCCGCAGGAAGCCGACGAGATGCCGCGCACCCGGAGCTACGAGTACTTCGATCAGGTGACCGAGCTGGGCGGGCTCGGCGACCCGACGAACAGCGACCCGGACGCGCTCGAACCGATCGTCGAGGCCACGACGCGGGAGATCCTGGGCGCGCTCGTCGACGACATCGACGCGGGGTGGTGAGCTCAAGTGGGACTCGGGCCCCCGCTCCCAACCTGCGGTATCGAAGCGATTAAGCCCGGAACACGCGAACCCCGGCGCATGAAACACCTCATCATCCGCGGCGACCCCGACATCCGGAAGGACGCGGTGATCGAGCACGACGGCGAGGAGCTGGTCTGTTTCGGCATCAACGTCCAGGGCGGCTGGCACGGCCCGGACGAGCCGCAGCTCTGGTGTACCGTCGGCACCGAGGACGAGCGCGAGGTCTACGACAAACGCGAGTACGTCCCCCACTGGCTCGACGTCGAGACGGTCGACGCCGAGGACCTCGACGTGATCAAGGCGAAGGGCGACCTCTCCGTCTGACGCGCTGATCCCTCTTCGCGGACGCTCCTACCCGTCCACCGGCGGGTCCGCCAGCCACGCCTCGATGGCGCCGGCCATCGCGCCGCGCCGGTGGATCGTCCCCGCCGCGGGGTCGACGACCGTGCTCTCGGTCCCGGGCGTCTCGCCGCCGTCGATCACGGCGGCGACCCCCTCGCTGACCCGCTCGCCGAGACCGCCGGGACTGGTGACGCTGCCGGTCCCGGAAACGTTGGCGCTCGTCGCCGTGAGGGGACCGGTCTCGGCCATGAGCGCCCGCGCGAGGTCGTGGTCCGGCACGCGGATCCCGACGCGGTCGCGGCCGGCGGTGAGCGCGTCCGGCACGCGGTCGCCGCGCTCGACGACGACGGTCACCGGTCCCGGGAGGAACGCCCGTGCGAACGCCACCGCCCGCTCCGTCGGGCGGGTGTAGCGGAGGGCGTCGTCGACGCTCGCGACGCCGAGCGAGAGCGGGTTCGACCGATCGCGACCCTTCAGGTCGAAGACGCGCTCGACGGCGGCCGCGTCGAGGGCGTCCGCGCCGAGCCCGTACACCGTCTCGGTCGGATAGACGACGAGCTCCCCGCGGTCGACGGCGGCGGCCGCCGCGCGCAGCTCGTCGGTTCGGTCCGAGTCGTCGCTCGTGTCGGCTGTCACGGCCGTCAGTTCGACCCGGAGTTGAAAAAGGGTGACGAGTGGGTGCGCGGCGCTCGCACCGCCGCGGGCGGTCGCGGCCGCGCGAGCGAGCGACGGGCAGCGATCGCGTCGGTCGGTGACGACCGGCGAGCGCGTCAGTCGACGAGGTCGGCGACCGCGTCGTCGATCGCTTCGGCGTCGGGGAACTCCGGGTGCTCGCTCGCGACCCACGCGTGCTCGACGGTGCGGTCGGCGTCGAGCAGGAGGACCGCGGGGCGGCTCTCCGTGACCCCGGTCATGCCGTCGATGTCGTGTGCGAGGCCGTACTCCTCGATCACGCCCGCGCCCGGGTCGGAGAAGATCCGCACGCCGTCGCCGCGATCGGCGAGCAGCCGCTTGTGGGCGTACGGCGTCGAGATGGAGACGCCGAGGACGTCGACGTCGTCGCTCCACCCGTGGTCGTCGACCGTGTTGTAGAGGTACGTCCCCTGGAACGCGCCGTCCATCGGGTGGAAGAGGAGGAGCGTCGGCCCGTCGACGACGTCGGCGAGCGCGCGGTCCTCCCAGTACTCGTCGCTCACGAGCGGACGCGTGAAGTCGGGCGCGGTGTCGCCCTCGGCGACGTGATCGGTCTCCGGGAGCGAGACGACGTCGAAGTCGACCATCTAGGCACCTCCCTCGCCGTAGGTCCCGTTCAGGTACTCGACGATGTTCGCGCTCTCGGACATGGTGACGCCGGTCTCGCGGTCGACGATCGCCGGGACGCTCCGCGCGCCGGAGACGCGCTTGACGACGTTGCGCTCGGAGTGCATCGGCTCGACGTACCGCGACCGGTACGACAGGTCGAGTTCGTCCAGCGTCCGGACCACGCGCTCGCAGAACGGACACGCCTGAAGCCGGTACAGGGTGATCTGTGGCTCGCTCATGTCCCGCGATTCGCCCGCGAGACGGGTAATCGTGTCGACAGCGGCACCCCGCGGTCGGGGCCGGCCCGAGCCGTCTCGGACCGGTCGCGCCGCTCGCGTGAGGGTTGCCGAAGGGAACGCTTTAATCGCGGGCCGACGGATGACAAACGAACATGGGCTTGTCGTCTAGCGCACCGGTGATCCACGTCCTCCAGATACCGATGCCGGGCCAGGACATCGTGACCGTTCTCGGCATCGCCGCGATCGCCGTGTTGGTCGGGCTCTCGGCGTTCTTCTCCTCGTCGGAGATCGCGATGTTCTCGCTACAGCAACACCGCATCGACAGCCTCGTCGACGAGGGGGTGACGGGGGCGGAGACGATCCGCGACATGAAACAGAACCCCCACCGACTGCTGGTGACGATCCTCGTCGGCAACAACATCGTCAACGTGGCGATGACCTCGATCGCCACCGCGCTGTTCGGGATCTACCTCTCGCGGGGGCAGTCGGTGCTGGCGACGACGTTCGGGATCACGACGCTCGTGCTGATCTTCGGCGAGAGCGCGCCGAAGTCGTACGCCGTCGAGAACACCGAGTCGTGGGCGCTCCGCATCGCCCGCCCGCTGAAGGCCTCGGAGTACGCGCTCTACCCGCTCGTCGTCCTCTTCGACTACATCGTCAAGGGGGTCAACAGCGTCATCGGCGGCTCGGCCGCCATCGAGTCGACGTACGTCACCCGCGACGAGATCCAGGACATCATCGAGACGGGCGAGCGCGAGGGCGTCATCGAGGAGGAGGAGCGGGAGATGCTCGACCGCATCTTCCGGTTCAACAACACCATCGCCAAGGAGGTGATGACGCCGCGGCTCGACGTCACGGCGGTCGCGAAGGCGGAGTCCGTCGAGGAGGCGATCGAGACGTGCATCCAGGCCGACCACGAGCGCGTCCCGGTGTACGAGGGGAACCTCGACAACATCATCGGCGTGGTGACCGTGCGCGACCTGGTGCGCGAGCTGCGCTACTCCGAGGGGCAGCCCTCCCTCGAACGGGTCGTCAAGCCCACGCTCCACGTCCCCGAGTCGAAGAACGCGGACGAGCTGCTCGCGGAGATGCAGGACAACCGCCTCCAGATGGTGACCGTCATCGACGAGTTCGGCACCACCGAGGGGATCATCACCTTAGAGGACATGGTCGAGGAGATCGTCGGCGAGATCCTGGAGGGCGACGAGGAGGCACCGGTGGAGTTCGTCGACGACAACGTCGCGGTCGTCCAGGGCGAGGTGAACATCGACGAGGTCAACGAGATCCTCGGGATCGACCTCCCGGAAGGCGAGGAGTTCGAGACGCTCGCCGGCTTCGTGTTCAACCGCGCCGGGCGGCTCGTCGAGGAGGGCGAGGAGATCGAGTTCGACAGCATCCGGATCCGGATCGAGCGCGTCGACAACACGCGGATCATGTCCGCGCGGGTGACGGTCCTCGACGGGACCCCCGTGGCGGCGGACTCGACCGCGCCGGTGGAGGCCACGGACTCGACCGACGAGAGCGGGGCGGCGGAGACGGACGCGGGCGGCGACGCCGCGCAGAACGACTCGCCGTGAGTCGCCGGTAGGCGGTTTTCCGAGTTCGTCGAGACGCCGACGAATCTGTCTCAGACCGCGTACGCGCGGGCGGCCGCGACGAGCGCCTTCCGGTAGTCGCTCTCCGAGGGGTCGTGTCCGAGGTCGAGGAACCGCTCTTTGAACGCGTCGACGTCGACGGCGTCCGTGTCGCTGCCGGCCGCCCGCGCCAGGTCGTAGATGCGGTGGTCGGGGCCGGCGATGTCGTGTCGCTCCACCAGCGCGAGCGCGAACGCGGCGTTGACGGCCGTTATCTCCGGGTCGGCTCCCGCCGTCACCGGGGGCGACCCGGTCCGCGACACGTCGGGGCGGTCCGCGACCGCGGCCGCCAGCGTCGACTCGAGGAAGCCGAGCAGCTTGTCCGCGGGCGCCACGGAGAGCGTGATGTCGTCGGCGTAGATGTCTTTCATGTGGTTCGCGATCTGGTAACAGTGCGCGAGCTTTCGCCGCTCGACAGACTCGCCCGCGAGCCCGAGGTACAGCGCCTCCTCCGTGGACTGGAGGTGCGAGGGGTGGCCCTCCTCGTAGCGGGCCATGTGCGAGAGCTCGTGGATCGCCAGTTCGCGCGCCATCGCGCTCGTGGCGGCCCGTCGGGAGACGTTCAGGACGTGGTGGTCGTCGTAGTGGCCGGCCCAGGTCCGCTCGTCGGGGTCGTCGCGGACCACGACGCGGACCGGCGCGTCGACGGAGCGCTCGGTCTCGAAGAGGTCCGCCGCGCCGAGAAACGGGTCTGGGGGAACGTCCCCCTGAACGCGAAGATCCATGCGTACAGTTCACACGGGAACCGGCGGTAAGTCTCTTGCGCTCGTGGAACCCGGCCGCCGACGCCAGCCGTGCCGATGCGTCGCGGGCGTCGGCCCCCGCGGCGCCCCGGCGTACGCTTTTCACCCCGCTGTCCGAACGCCGAGATATGCGCATCTACGCGGCCTACGACGACGGGGTCCGGGTCGTCGACCCCGCGACCGGCGCGGTCGAGACGCGCCTCTCCGGCCAGCGCGTCGAGTGCCTCTCCGCGACGCCCGGCGCGGCCCGGGGCGACGTCGACGACGAAACCGACGCGAGCGGCCCGGCGCGCGTCCTCGCGGGGACGTCCGAGGCGGGACTGTTCCGCTCCGTCGACGGCGGCGAGCGGTTCACGCGCGCAGCCGCCTCGACGCTCGGCCCCGAGGGGTCCGGACCGGACGCGGTGACCGCGGTCGCGACGAGCCCGCACGACCCCGCGATCGTCTGGATCGGCACGGAGCCCTCGCGGGTGTACCGCTCCGCGGACGGCGGGGAGACCGCGAGGCGGGTCGGCGGGCTCACCGACCTCCCGTCGGCGTCCGAGTGGTCGTTCCCGCCGCGACCCGACACGCACCACGTGCGGTGGATCGAGCCCTGCCAGGCCGATCCGGAGCGGTGGCTCGTCGGCATCGAGGCGGGCGCGCTCGCCGTGACGGCCGACGGCGGCGAGACGTGGACCGACCGACCGCCGGGGTCGCGCCGCGACACGCACGCGATGGCGACCCACCCCGACGCCCCCGACCGCGTCTACGCCGCCGCTGGCGACGGCTTCGCCGAGAGCGACGACCGCGGCGACTCGTGGCGCGTCCGCGACGCCGGCCTCGACCACGGGTACGTCTGGGGGCTCGCGGTCGACCCCGGCGGCCCCGATACCGCCTTGGTCAGCGCGGCCGAGAGCGCGACTGCGGCCCACCGCCGCGGCGAGGCGTACCTGTACCGGTACCGCCGGGACGGGGAGGGAGACGGCGGATCCGCGGCTGACGCGGGCGCGTTCGAGCGCCTCGACGACCGCGGGTTCCCGACGGGTGCGGGGACGTACCGCGCGGTCCTCGCGCCGGGCCGAACCACCGGGGCGGTCTGGGCGCTCTCGAACCGCGGGCTCTTCGTCACCCGCGACGCGGGCGACTCCTTCGAGCAGGTCCCGGTCGACCTCCCCGACCGTCCGGCGCGGGCGCTCGCGGTCGCGTGAACAGCGAGCGAAGCGGAGTCGACGCCGGACGCGGTCGGCCCGGTCAGTTCCGGACCGCGCCGACGATCAGGTAGACGAGCGGCGTGTCGAGGAGGGCGATCGCGAGCTTCAGCAGGTACTGGCCCAGGCCGAGCGCGAGCAGCGCCGCCGGGTCGAACACCGGCCCGACGCCGAGCAGGAGCGGGGCGGCGTAGAAGGCGACGCCGACGAAGATGGCGGTGTCTATCGCCTGGCTCGTGGCGGTCGAGCCGATGTTGCGGAGCCACAGCATCGCCTCGCCCGTGCGGTCGCGGATGGCGTGGAAGACGAACACGTCCCAGTTCTGGCTCACGACGTACGCCAGCAGGCTGCCCGCGACGACGTTCGTCGCCGGTCCGAGCGCCGTCTGGAAGGCGGCGGACACCTCGGGGTCGACCCCGGGCGCCGCGAGCGTCGACCACACCAGCGCCAGCACGAGGAAGTTCGCGAGGAACGCGACGTTGACGACCACCTGCGTCGCCCGCCGGCCGTACAGTTCCGCGTAGCAGTCGGAGGCGAGGAACGTGAGCGCGTACGCGAGCGCGGCGCCCGGCAGCAGGATCTCCGCGCCGACCACCGGCAGCGAGACCGGGAGCGGCAGCGCGAGCACCTTCGCGGCGGTGAGCTGTGCGGTCCCGAGCGCGACCGTGAACAGCGTGACGAGCGCCACCGCCGCGACCGCCGACCGGTCCAGCGGGTCGGTCCGGAACGGGCCGGCGTCGTCGGCCGCCGTCCGGCTACTCATCGGTCTCCTCCGCCGACTCGCTCCCTCCGGACCCCGCCGCGGTCGACGGGAAATCGTCGTCGAGGCGGTCGTGTCGGGCGTCGATCTCGTCGAGCAGGTCGAGCGTCTTCCGGATCGACGCGCGGACCGCGTCGCTGCGGTTCACGAACTTTCCGTCGTCGCCGACGTGCTCGTCGAGGTCTCCGAGCAGCTCCGCCGGGATTTCGACGCTTATCTTCGGCATACTCGCGTCGTGAACGCCGAGCGGGGATGAACGTTATTATCCGAGGATTATCGGTGGGCACTCCCGGTACTCGTTCGATCAACCCGGTCGCCCCGCACCGTCTCGCACAGAACTCGTAAACCGCTACGTTGAAGTGGGTTTACGAAACCGTTCAGGCATGGCAACGAACACGGAGTCCGTCGATCTCGTCGGCGACGAGGCGGCGACGAACCTCGCCCGCGCCGCGCTGTTCGCGGCCCTGGTCGGCGCGTTCGCGTACGTATCCTTCCCGTTCCCGGTGTCGCCCGCGCCGGTCACGCTCCAGGTGCTCGGCGTGTTCCTCGCCGGGATCTTCCTCGGCCCGGTCTGGGGCGGCGCGGCGCTCGTCCTCTACCTCGCGGCCGGCGCGCTCGGCGCGCCGGTGTTCTCCGGCGGCGCCGCCGGCTTCGGGGAACTCGTGGGCTCGACCGCCGGGTACCTCTGGTCGTACCCGATCGCCGCCGCGCTCGTGGGCGCGATCGTCCACCGCGGCGCCGGTCTCCGCGACCTCGACGCCGTCTCCGCGCCGGTCCTCGTGGGCGCGATGGCCGCGGGAACGGTCGCCGTCTACGCGATGGGCGTCGTCGGCCTCTACCTGACGCTGAACCTCACCCTCGCCGAGGCGTTCGTCCAGGGGGCCGTCGTCTTCCTCCCGGCAGAGGGCGCGAAGATGGCCGCGGCGGTCGGTATCGTCCGGTCCGACGCGATCGCGGCCGCGTGAGGTGACGCCGTGATCGAGGTCGACGGCGTCACCTGCCGGTACGGCGGCTCGGACGGCGGCGACGGCGTCACCGCCGTCGACGACGTCTCGCTGTCGATCCCCGACGGGGAGTTCCTGATCGTCGCGGGCGCGAACGGGTCTGGCAAGACGACGCTGGTGCGGACGTTCAACGGCCTCGTCGAGCCCGACGCCGGCCGCGTCGCGGTCAACGGGACCCCCGTCGAGGCCGACCTCGTCGCGGCCCGGACCGCGGTCGGCATGGTGTTTCAGGACCCGCGCGACCAGTTCGTCGCGGCGACGGTCGGCGCGGACGTCGCCTTCGGCCCGGAGAACCTCGGGCTCTCACACGCCGAGATCGACCGCCGCGTCGAGACCGCGCTCGCCGCCGTCAACATGGCCGGTCGCGAGGGGGACCGGATCGCGTCGCTGTCGGGCGGCGAGCGCGAGCGCGTCGCGATCGCCGGCGCGCTGGCGATGGAGCCGGACCACCTCGTCTTGGACGAGCCGTTCACCGGGCTCGACGAGCCCGCCCGGCGCTCGGTCGTGGAGCGGCTCCGCGGGCTCCGCCGCGAGGGGACCGGCGTCGTCGTCGTCACCCACGACCTCCGGGACGTGTTCCGGGTCGCCGACCGCGTGGTCGGGCTGGCCGACGGGGGCGTCGCCGTCGACGCTCCGCCGGACGAGGCGGCCGACTCGCTGCCCGGACTCGACGTGCGCGTCCCGGACCGCGCCGCCGACGGGCCGCGCCCGGGCCGCCGATGACGCTCTCGTACGTCCCCGGCGACTCCGTCGGCCACCGGCTCGACCCGCGCTCGAAGCTCCTCGTCCAGGTCGCCTTCGCGGCGGCGGCGTACGCGTACACCACGCCGCGGGGACTCGCCGTCCTCACGGTCGCCGCCGCCGCCTGCCTCCTCGCGGCCGACGGCGGCCTCCGCGACCTGTGGACCTACCGGGTCGCGCTCCCGTTCCTGCTCGTCGCGCCCGTCGTGGCCGGCGCGACCGTCGGCGCGCCGTGGTTTCGGGTCGAGCGCGCGACCGACACGGCGCTCGCGAGCTACCGCGTCCTCCTCATCCTGGTCGTCGCGGCCGCCTACGTCCGATCGACGCCGGTCCGCGAGTCGCGCGCGGCGCTCCAGCGGACGGTCCCGGGCCGACCGGGCGTCTTCCTCGGCGCGGGCGTCGCGCTCGTCTTCCGGTTCCTCCCCCTCCTGCGGCGAGACCTGCTCACGGCGCGCGCGGCGATGCGGGCGCGGCTCGGCGACGAGCGCCCCGTCCGAGACCGGATGCGGATCGTCGCCGTCGCGGGGATCGACCGCGCGTTCTCCCGGGCCGACCGCCTCGGGACCGCGCTCGTCGCCCGCTGTTTCGCGTGGAACCCGACGCTCCCGCGGCTGGCGTTCCGCCGCGTCGACGCCCCGGCGCTGGCCTTCGCCGCGGCCCTGATCGCGGCGACCCTCGTCCGGATCGCGTGACCCCGCGCCGTCCGGCGGTCGCGTCGCGTGAACGCAGCGCGACGAACTCCTCGTTGTGGCAAGTTTTAACCCGACTCTATCCCGGTGATCGATCATGACTCCCTTACAGGCGGCCACCCGCGAGACCTTCTGGACCATCGGTCCGGTGGGGAAGGCCGCGTTCTACTGGCTCGCCGCCGTCGCGGTCCTCGTCTTCCTGTACGGCGTGTACGCGCGGTTCGCGGCGTACGCGCGCGGGAGCGCGGACCCCCGCGACCGGCTGTCGAACCTCCCCGGCCGGGTGGTCGGGGCGACGAAGACCGTCCTCACGAACGAGAACCAGTTCGACGGAGACCTCTACACCGGCGTGATGCACACGTTCGTGCTGTGGGGCTTCCTCACCCTGCTCGTCGCGACGACCATCCTCGGGATCGACATCGACGTCTACCGCCCGCTCACGGGCGAGTCGTTCTGGGTCGGCGACTTCTATCTGGCCTACCAGTTCGCCGTCGACGCGTTCGGGCTGCTGTTCGTCGTCGGCGTCGGGATGGCGGGCTACCGCCGCTACCGGACCCGCGAGGGGCGGCTGTGGAGCAAACACAGCTCCTTCGAGGACGCGGCGTTCCTCTGGACCCTCTTCCTGCTCGGGGTCGGCGGCTTCGTCGTCGAGGGCGTGAGCATGGTCGGCCAGCCGCAGCGGGCGACCGAGACGGTGAGCTTCGTCGGGATGGCGCTCGCGACCGCGTTCCGGACGGCCGGGCTCACGGCCGCGGGCGCCGAGGCGGCGTACGGCGTCCTCTGGTGGAGCCACTCGCTGCTGGCGTTCGCGTTCGTCGCGTGGATCCCGTACGCGAAGCCGTTCCACATGCTCTCCTCGTTCGCGAACGTCGTCGCCCGCGACGAGAAGGCGGGCGCGCGGCTCCCGAACGTCCCGGCCGACCTCGACCACACGAACGCGGAGTCGCTCGACGACTTCACGTGGAAGGAGCTGATGGACGGCGACGCCTGTACGAAGTGCGGGCGGTGTACCGACGCCTGTCCCGCCGACACGGTCGGCCGCAACCTCGACCCCCGGAACGTCATCCTCGATTTGAAGGCGTACCGCGAGTCGGTGAGCGACGACCCGGTGGCCGGCTCCGGCGGCGGCGCGGTGGCGACGGACGGCGGGACCGTCCCCATCGTCGCCGACGAGGGCGGCGTCATCGACGCCGAGTCGATGGAGTCGTGTATGTCCTGTATGGCGTGTATGGACGCCTGCCCGGTCGACATCGAACACCTCACCTCCTTCACGAAGATGAATCGCCAGCTCGTCGACGAGGGGGCGGTCGACTCGAACCTCCAGGACGTGTTCCAAGACGTGATGGGGAAGGGGAACACCTTCGGCGAGTCGCAGTCGACGCGGGGCGACTGGGCCGACGACCTCGACGACGTCCCGGTCCCGGACGCCCGCGAGACCGAGGTGGAGTACCTCTGGTACGTCGGCGACTACCCGAGCTTCGACGACCGGAACAAGAAGGTGGCGCGGGCGCTCGCCCGCCTCTTCGACGAGGCCGACGTCTCCTTCGGCATCCTCTTCGACGACGAGAAGACGGACGGCAACGACATCCGGCGCATCGGCGAGGAGTTCCTCTACCTCGAGCTCGCCGGCCACCACGTCGAGACGTTCGCGGACTGCGAGTTCGAGAACATCGTCTGTACCGACCCGCACTCGTACAACACGATCAAAAACGAGTACCCCGAGGTCGACTTCGCGGAGTTCGCGGACGACCCGATGATGCCGTTCGACCGCGAGGAGCCGTGGAACGCCGACGGCGCGGTCGACGTCTTCCACTGGACGCAGGTGGTCGAGGAGCTGGTGAGCGAGGGGCGGCTCGGCCTCTCCGGCGACGAGCTCGACTACACCGTCACCTACCACGACCCCTGTCACCTCGGGCGGTACAACGACGAGTACGAGGCCCCTCGCGAGCTGATCAGAGCGACCGGCGCCGACCTCCACGAGATGCCCCGCTCGCGGGACGACTCGTTCTGCTGCGGCGGCGGCGGCGGCGGCCTCTGGACCGAACACGAGGAGGAGGTCAAGCCGAGCGAGGAGCGCCTGCGCGAGGCGGTCGAGGACACGGACGCGGGCGCGGCCGTCGAGAAGTTCGTCGTCGCCTGCCCGATGTGTACGACGATGTTCGAGGACGGGCGGAAGACGGGGGACTTCGAGGACCAGATCGAGATCGTCGACGTGGCGGAGCTGCTGATCGAGGCGGTCGACGCCGGTCGCTGACGCTCGGCCGCTCCCGTTCGGGACCGGCGACCTACGCGCGTCGCGACTGCGCGCCCGCCTCGTCCGTGCGCCGCAACAGCGCCCGCCCGGGGGCGCGGTCGCGGACCGGCGCGTCGCCGAGGTAGTCGACGAGCGCGTCACGGAGCAGGGCGACGCCCTCGTCGTCGAGCGCCGCGCCCCGCTCTAGGGACTCGATCGGGCGGCGGTACGCGGGGTCCTCGTCGGTCGCGTTCCGCGCGGCGTCGAGCAGCGCCGCGTGAGCCACCCACGCCTCTTCCCGGGTGGCCGTCGGCGCCGGCGGCTCGTCTGTCGTGGGAGGGGTCATTCGTCCGGGTTCTCCCGGCACGGGGACTTAAAACCACGTCCCCGTTCGCGGTCGGAGCCGCCGCCGCGAGGCCGTTGGAACCCGTTCGCTTCCGTCTCACGGCCGTATTCCGCCGAATTACATAGCTCTATATAGAATATGTATCGACGCATAGCGCTACCGGGTCATATGCGCCCCCTTGTACCGCTCATAGCATACTACTTAACCGGAACTCGCCCAGACACGGGTGATGGCTTCTAGCCACGACGCGGACACCGCGGGGATCACACGGCGGAAATCGCTCTCGGCGCTCGCCGGCGCGGGGGCGCTGGCCCTCGCCGGCTGTACCCAGAGCGGGAACGGCGGCGACGGCGGTGACGAGCTCTCCGGCCCGATCAACATCGCCGGGTCGAGCACCGTCTTCCCGCTGATGAGCGCCGTCATGGAGGACTTCGCCGCGGAGCATCCGGGCGTCGACCCCGACATCAGCTCCACGGGTTCGGGCGGCGGCTTCTCGAACTTCTTCTGTACGGGCGACACCGACTTCAACAACGCGAGCCGCCCGATCCAGCCCGAGGAGGAGGAGCTGTGCGCGGACAACGGCGTCGAGTTCGTCGAGCTGATCGCGGCGACCGACGCGCTCACCGTCGTCGTCAACCCCGAGGCCGACTGGATCGACTCGCTCACGACCGAGGAGCTCGCCCAGATCTGGAAGTCCGACCCCGTCCAGACGTGGGACGAGGTCCGCGACGAGTTCCCGAACGAGGAGATCGAGCGGTTCGGCGCCGCCGACACCTCCGGCACGTACGACTACTTCATCGAGGCGATCCTCGAAGACGAGGGCCACACCAGCGAGTACCAGGCGACCGAGCAGGACAACACGATCGCCCAAGGCGTCTCCGGTAGCGAGTACGCGATCGGCTACTTCGGCTTCGCGTACTACTTCCAGAACCCCGACCAGCTGAAGGCGCTCGGGATCGACGACGGCGACGGGCCGGTCGAGCCGAGCCTCGAGACCGCCTCCTCCGGCGAGTACACGCCGCTCTCCCGGCCGCTGTTCACCTACCCGTCCATCTCCTCGCTGGGCGAGGAGCACATCGCGGAGTTCGCCCGCTACTTCGTCGAGCAGACGACGAACGAGGAGCTCGTCGCCAACGACGTCGGGTACGTGCCCGCGACCGAGGAGACGCAGGAAGAGCAGATGCAGAAGCTCGAAGACGCGATCGAACAGGCGCAGGGCTGAGCCGGCGCGATGAACCGGTGTATTGATTTACGACAGCGTTCGATACCCCACCGTTCGTGACTGACAGCACAGAGAGTCCGGACCTGACCCGGCGGGACGGGCTCAAACGACTGAGGGAGGGTACCTACGGCGGGCTGTTCGCGGCGTGCGCCGCGATCACGCTGCTCACGACGGCCGCGATCTTCGTCACGCTCCTGTCGGACGCGGTGGTGTTCTTCCGATCGATCTCGATTCTCGAGTTCCTCACCGGTACCAACTGGAGCCCGAACCCCGCCGGCGGCGGCCAGGCGTTCGGCATCATTCCGCTCCTGATCGGGACGCTCGTCGTGACGGCCACGGCGGCGCTCATCTCGATCCCGGTCGGAACGCTGACCGCCATCTACCTCAGCGAGTACGCCACGCCGAACGCCCGGTCGATCCTGAAACCCCTCTTGGAGATCCTCGCCGGTATCCCGACGGTCGTGTACGGGTACTTCGCGCTCGTGTACGTCACCCCGGCGCTGAAGGCGACGCTGTTCCCGGAGATGAGCACCTTCAACGCGCTGTCGGCGTCGATCATGGTCGGCATCATGACGATCCCGATGGTGTCGTCGATCTCCGAGGACGCGATGAGCGCCGTGCCGGACGAGCTCCGGCAGGCCGGCTACGGGCTCGGCGCGACCAAGTTCGAGGTGTCGACCGGGATCGTCGTTCCGGCGTCGATCTCCGGGATCGCCTCCTCGTACATCCTCGCCGTGTCCCGCGCCATCGGCGAGACGATGATCGTCGTCGTCGCGATGGGCGCGCAGGCGCGGATGCCCGAGGTCCAGCAGGCGCTCTTCGGGATCCCCTTCGTCAACCCCGCCGACGTCCTCTTGGAGTCCGGGATGACCATCACGGTCGCGATGGTCCAGATCACCGGCGGCGACCTCACCGGCGGGACGCTCCCGTACAACTCGATGTTCGCGCTCGGCCTCGCGCTGTTCGCGGTCACGCTCGTTATGAACATACTCAGTGACATCATCGCGCAACGCTACCGGGAGGAGTACTGATGGCGACCGACAACGCGAACGCGGGCGGCTTCGGCGAGGTCAGCCGGGTCCGCGGGATCGTCTTCGAGTACCTCTCGTTCGGCGCGAGCGTGTTCGGCCTCGTCGCCCTCGGCGTCCTCCTAGTGTACGTCGCGATCGACGCCTTCGACCTCGCGAACGCCAGCCCCGAGTGGCTGCTCACGTACTTCCTCACGCTCGTCGTGCCCTTCCTCGCGTTCTGCCTGTACAGCGCGAGCGACCGCGACGTCACCCGGCGCGCGCTCGGCGCGCTCGGCGGCGGCCTCGTCGCCGTCGCCGCGCTGTTCACCGCGGTCGAGGCGTTCGTCGCGCCGATCCCCCGACTCAACTGGCAGCTCGCGTACCTCTTCGTCGTCGCCGCACCGGTCTCGGCGTACCTCGCGTACGTCGGGAGCGGCGGCCGCGTCGGGGCGGTCGGCTTCGGGCTCCTCGGTCGGCTCGTCGGCGGCGTCGCCATCGGGCTCGCGGTCGGCACGCTGTTCCTCGTGTTCGACCCGCTGCTGTGGTTCCTCGCGTACACGCTCGGCGTCCTCCCGGCGGTCGGGCTGTACGCGGTCGGCCGACGCCGGTCGACGCCCCGGGCGCAGACCGCGGCGGTCCCGGTCGCCCTCGCCGGGCTGATCGCCGCGGTGGTCCTCCGCGACGTGGTCGCCACGTACCCGTCCGACCTCATCATCTACCTCTGGACGGTCGCGGTCCCGGTCGCGGCCGCCGGGGGGCTCCTCGTCGCCGGTCGCAGCGGCCGCACCGTCGCGGCCCTCGTCGCCGGCCTCCCCCTCGCCGCCGCGGCCGCCGGCGGGTTCCTCGCCGCGGGCGTCGGGCTCCCGGGCCCCACGGTCCTCCTCGTCCTCGTCCTGACCGGCGTGCCGACCGCGGTGTACGTCTCGCGCGTGGCCGACGCCGGCGAGGGGCTCGCCGGCCTCGGGCTCCCGCTCCTCCTCGGCGCGGGCGTGATCGCCGGCGCCCTGATCGTCGAGGCGTGGGGCGTCCCGGCCCCCGACCCGTGGCTCGACGGGTCGTTCCTCACCGCCGCACCCTCTCGGACGCCGGTCGAAGCCGGGCTGTATCCGGCCATCGTCGGCTCCGTCATCATCATCGCGCTGGTCGCCGTGCTGTCGTTCGCGCTCGGCGTCGGCACGTCCGTCTTCTTAGAGGAGTACACGCCGGAGAGCGGGGCGCTCGGGACGCTGACGCGGATCCTCCAGGTGAACGTCGCGAACCTCGCGGCGGTCCCGTCGGTCGTCTACGGCCTCCTCGGCTTGGGCCTGTTCGCGAACCTCCTCGGGCTCGGCATCGGGACGGCCGTGACGGCGGCGCTGACGCTCTCGCTGCTCATCCTCCCGATCACGATCATCTCCGCGCAGGAGGCGATCCGGTCGGTCCCGGACGACCTCCGGCGCGGCTCCGACGCCATGGGCGCGACGCGCTGGCAGACGACGAAGAACGTCGTGCTCCCCGAGGCGATGCCGGGGATCCTCACCGGGACGATCCTGGCCCTCGGTCGGGCCATCGGGGAGACCGCCCCGCTGATCATGATCGGTGCGGCGACGACCGTGTTCCGAGCGCCGGACAGCCTGTTCAGCCGGTTCAGCGCCATGCCGATGCAGATCTACACGTGGGCCGGCTTCCCGCAGGCGGACTTCCGGTACGGCGTCGTCGCCGCAGGCGTTATCACGCTGCTTCTCATCCTCGTCGGCATGAACGGGACGGCGATTCTGCTGCGCAATCGCGCGGAACGGGGGAGCTAACATGAGTAACACCACATCAGACGACTCGCTCATCACGACGGAGGTACAGGCGGACTCGAACGACGACCGCGCGGCGGCGGCCGCCGGCACCGCGGTGGCGGCGCGGAACCTGAACGTCTACTACGGCGACGAGCAGGCGATCGACGACGTGACGATGGAGATCCCCGAGAAGCGCGTCACCGCGCTCATCGGCCCCTCCGGCTGCGGGAAGTCGACGTTCCTCCGGTGTATCAACCGGATGAATGACATGATCGAGATCTGCCGGGTCGACGGCGACGTCGAGTTCGGCGGCAAGAACGTGTACGACGCCGACGTCGACCCCGTCGCCCTGCGCCGCAAGATCGGGATGGTGTTCCAGAAACCGAACCCGTTCCCGAAGTCGATCCGCGACAACGTCGCGTACGGGCTGAAGATCCAGGGGTTCGACGGCGACGTCGACGAGCGCGTCGAGGAGTCCCTGAAGGGCGCGGCGCTGTGGGACGAGGTGAAAGACCAGCTCGACTCCTCGGGGCTCGAACTCTCCGGCGGGCAACAGCAGCGGCTCTGTATCGCCCGCGCCATCGCGCCGGACCCGGAGGTCATCCTGATGGACGAGCCGACCTCCGCGCTGGACCCGGTCGCGGCCTCGAAGATCGAGGACCTGATCGACGACCTCGCGGAGGAGTACACCGTCATCATCGTCACGCACAACATGCAGCAGGCGGCGCGGATCTCCGACCGGACCGCCGTGTTCCTCACGGGCGGCGAACTGGTCGAGTACGACGACACCGCGAAGATCTTCGAGGACCCCGAAGAGCAGCGCGTCGAGGACTACATCACGGGCAAGTTCGGATAGCGTTCCTCGACATCCTTCCGGGGACCCGGAACGACCCCCGACGCGGCGCGGTCGCCGCGTGCGGCAGGCGCCGCACGCCGGACTGACGCATCGGATCGCCCCGGGCGCTTCCGGAATCACTAATCGGCTCCGTGCGCACTGATCGCACGGTGACGCTACTCTACGAGCTCATCGGCGACCAGTCGCTCGCCGTCTGGATCGCGCTCGGCCTGATCGGCTTCCTGTTGACTTGGAAGGGCGCGAACGTCGTCGAGTCCACGACCTCGAAGATCAGCGACCACTTCGGCGTCTCGCAGGCGATCCAGGGCGGCCTGATCGTCGCGGCCGCGACGTCGTTCCCCGAGCTCGCGATCATCGTGATCTCCGTCCTAGTACTCGGGGAGTTCGGCGTCGGCGCCGGCGCGCTCATCGGCACGGCGGTGTTCAACATCTTGGTCATCCCGGCCGCCGTCGCCATCACGAGCGGCGACACGACGACGACGCAGGGGATCGTCTACCGCGACGCCATCTTCTACACCGTCGCGGTCCTCGCCCTCTTCGGCGTGATCGCCCTCGGCGTCCTCGGAACCGACGGGCGGGAGCTCGCCCGGATCACGCCGCAGATGGGCGTCGGACTCCTGGTGCTGTACGGCGTGTACGTCGTCCTGCTCGTCGGCGGCAAGAGCGGCGCGTCGGACCGGAAGCGGGCGGAGTCGACGAACGTCCCGAAGCAGCTCGGCCTGTTCGCGGGCGGGCTGGCCGTCGTGCTCGTCGGCGTCGAGTCGATGATCGGCATGACGCTCCAGGTCGCCGACGCGCTCGGCGCGCCGCCGTTCCTGATCTCCGTGACCGTGCTGTCGGTGCTGAGTTCGTTCCCGGACCTCCTCGTCGGCGTGAAGATGGGACAGGCGGGCGACAAGCGGGCGGCGGTCGCGAACGTCTTCGGGACGAACACGTTCAATCTCGTCGCGGCGCTGCCGATCGGCGTCATCCTCGCCGGCGGAGTGTCGATCGGGTTCCTCACCTCCGTCCCCCTGCTCCTGTTCCTGTTCTACACGACGCTCGTCGTCGTGGTGCTGTCCGCGACGGACTTCGAGATATCCACCGAGGAGGGGTACGTCTTCCTCGCGATGTACGCCGTGTTCCTCGGCTGGATGACGGCCGAGGCGCTCGGGGTCACCGCCTTCCTGACCGAGTCGACGCTGCGGACGATCGTCGGCTGATCGGCCCGCGCTCGCCTCCGAGAACTTTCCTGTTCTTCCGTTAGAATCAAACCGGCACGCGACCCATCGTATGGCATGAGCGCCGAACAGCAGGAACGGGCCGTCCGGTGTCTGGTCGCGAAGGTCGGGCTCGACGGCCACGACCGGGGCGCACACGTGATCGCGCGGGCGTTCCGCGACGCCGGCTTCGAGGTCGTCTACTCCGGGCTCCACCGGGCGCCGGAGGACATCGTCCAGGCGGCGGTCCAGGAGGACGTCGACGTGCTCGGCATCTCGATCCTCTCGGGCGCGCACAACACGCTCATCCCGAAGGTTATCGAGGGGCTCAAAGAGTACGACGCGTTCGACGACACGCTGGTCCTCGTCGGGGGGATCGTCCCGGACGAGGACGAGGCCGACCTGAAGGAGCTCGGCGTCGCCGAGGTGTTCGGCCCCGGGACGCCGATGGAGGAGACGATCGAGTTCATCCGGAACAACGTCCCGGAGCGCGCGTAGATGGGCGGGCCGGACGCACCCGCGTTCGCCGACGCGCCGACGCTCTCCGACGCGGACGCCGCGCTCGTCGAGGACCTCCTCTCCGGGAGCCACCGCGCCCTCGCCCGCGTGATCACGAAGATCGAGAACCGGACCCCCGGGTACCGGGCGATCGTCTCCGCGCTCCACGAGCACACCGGCGGCGCGGACGTGATCGGGATCACGGGCTCGCCCGGCGCGGGGAAGTCGACGCTCGTCGACAAGCTGGCGGCGACCTACCGCGAGCGCGGCGACACGGTCGGCGTGATCGCGGTCGACCCCTCCTCGCCGTACACCGGCGGGGCCGTCCTCGGCGACCGCATCCGCATGGGGTCGAACGTCGGCGACATGGACGTGTTCTTCCGCTCGATGAGCGCGCGCGGCCAGCTCGGGGGCCTCTCGACCGCGACCGCGGACGCGGTGAAGGCGCTCGACGCGTTCGGGAAGGACGTCGTCGTGCTGGAGACCGTCGGCGCCGGCCAGAACGAGGTCGACGTGGTCCGCACGGCCGACACGGTCGCCGTGCTGGTCCAGCCCGGCTCCGGCGACGACGTCCAGACGCTGAAGGCCGGAATCTTAGAGATCGGCGACGTCTTCGTCGTCAACAAGGCCGACATGGACGGCGCACAGCGGACCGTCGCCGAGTTAGAGGAGATGGTCCACCGCCGCGAGGGGGGCACGACGGGCCGCGGCGCCGGCCATCACGGCGCGACCTCGACGGCCCCGACCGGCGGCGGTCACGCGGCGGAGTCTCACGACGGCGGTCACGCGGCCGCCGAGGGGGACCGCCCCGGAGACGCCGACGACTCGTGGACGCCCGAGGTGTTAGAGACCGTCGCGAACAGCGGCGACGGCGTCGACTCGCTGATCGAGGCGTTCGACGCGCACGCGACGTACCTGCGCGACTCCGGCGAGATCGAGACGACCGAGCGCCGCCGGTACGCCGAGGAGATCCGCACGCTCGTCCGGGCCGACGTGGGGGCGCTCGCGACCGCCGAGATCGAGCGCCGCGGCGGGATCGACCGCCTCGCGGAGCGGGTCCGCGACCGCGAGACGGACCCGTACGCGGTCGCGGAGGCGATAGTGGGGCCGATCGCCGACTGCGTCGACGACGCGACCGACGGCGACCGCGACGACCGGGCCGACTGACCGCCTCGGTGCGGGTCGAATCCGGCCGCGGTCGCCCCCTCCGCACCGCCGCGTCCCACGGGTATAAGTCGCCAGCGAACCAACAGTTTCGCATGAAGCTCAGGAACCTCCTCGGAAGCGCCGCCCTCGGCGTCGGCGCGGTCGCCGCGATCAACACTGGCCTCCAGTACGAGGGCGAGCTGGAGTCCCCGCTCGACGGCGACGACGGCACCTTCCGCTGGCGCGGGATGAACGTCGCCTACACCGAAGCGGGCGACCCGGACGACCGGACGCTCGTGTTACTCCACGGGATCAACGCCGCCGGCTCTTCCGGCGAGTGGCGCGCGGTGTTCGACGACCTGGCGGCCGACTACCACGTCGTCGCGCCCGACTTCCCCGGGTACGGGCGCTCCGACCGACCGCCGCTGCGGTACTCCGCCGCGCTGTACGAGGACTTCGTCCACGACTTCCTCGCCGAGTTCGACGAGCCGGCGGTCGTCGCCTCCTCGCTGTCGGCCGCGTACGCGGCCGCCGCGGTCGACGACGCGGACGGCGTCGAACTGAGCGGGTTCCTCGGGGTCTGCCCGACCGCGACCGCCGGGCCGAGCCCGGCGAAGGGGTGGCTCCGCGAACTGCTCCGCGCGCCCCTCGTCGGGCGGGCGCTGTTCAACGTCATCACCGCGAAGCCGTCGATCCGCTACTTCAACGCCGACCACGGCTACGACGACCCCGCGAACCCGAGCGCGGAGTGGACCGACTACGAGTGGCGCACGACCCACGTCGAGAACGCGCGGTTCGCGCCTGCGTCGTTCGTCTCCGGCACGCTCAACAGCGAGATCGACCTCGCCGCGGCGCTCGCCGACTTCGACGTGCCGCCGACGATCGTCTGGGGCCGGGAGGCGACCGTGAGCCCCCTGACGGACGGCCGCGAACTCGCCGACGCGGCGGACGCGCGGCTCGTCGTCTTCGACCGCGCGCGGCTGCTCCCGCACGTCGAACACCCCGACCGCTTCGTCGAGACGGTCGAGGAGGCGCTCGTCGCCGGCGCGACGGCGTAGCGACCGGTCTCCCCCGCGATTCTCAGTCCTGAACATCGAACGATCACCGATAAGTACGCCACTCGCCGAGGGCTCGCTATGACGGACACGTTTCGTCTCCTGTGCGTCGACGACGAACCGGGGCTGGCCCGGCTCGTCGCGACGTACCTCGAACGAGACGACGACCTCGGCTGCGAGACCGCGGTCGAGACGGACCCCCGCGAGGCGCTCCGCCGCGTCGAGCGCGAGTCGTTCGACTGCGTCGTCAGCGACTACGACATGCCCGGCCTGACGGGCGTCGAACTGCTCTCGGCGGCGCGCGAGGTCGAACCGGAGCTCCCCTTCCTCCTCTTCTCGGCGACCGGCCCCGACGAGATCGCGGCCGAGATGGTCCGCGCGGGCGTCAGCGACTACGTCTCGAAACACGGGGGAGCGGACGGCTACACCGCGCTGCTCCGACGCGTCAAGCGCGCCGAAGCGGGCGAGTCCGGGCGCTTCGACGCCGGCTTCGAGGACGGCCGCCTCCGAGACGTCGCCCTCGACGGCGTCTGTACCGTGAGCCCGGACGGGACCTTCGAGTTCGTCGGCGAGGAGTACAGCGAGCTGTACGGGTACGACCCCGAGGAGCTCGAGGGCGAGCCGTGGCAGCGGCTCCACCCCGACGCCGAGGTCGAACACATCCGCACGCACGTCATCCCGGCCGTGACCGAAGGAGAGCGATGGAGCGGAACGAGCACGGGGCTCCGAGCGGACGGGAGCCGCTTCGCCGAGTCGAAGACGGTCAGCACCACCGCGGACGACCGGCTGGTCATCTCGGTGTCGCCGCTCGATACCGTCGCGCGCACCGCTGACGACTGAGCCGATCCCGCCCCGACTCCCGACGGTCTCTCACTCGTTGCGGCGGACGTACAGCGTCTTCTCGCACGCGGCGTGGACCGCCCCGTCCTCGTCGACGAGCGAGACGAGGTACTCGCGGTCGGTCGACTCGCCCGGGTCGAGCGCCTCGCGGATCGACTCGGTCTCGGCCGCCGGCAGCTCGAACTCCGCGTACAGCGTGTCGCGCCCGGGCTCGATGAACTCCAGCGCGGCCGACTTGTCCCACACGGTGAACCCGTCGCCGAGGACCCGGCGGAGCATCATCATGTACACCGGGTCGACGGCGGCGTAGATGCTGCCGCCGAAGATGGTGCCGACCGCGTTGCGGGTGCGCCAGTTCAGCGGGACGCGGATCCGGACGTACCGCCAACCGGCGGCGATGTGGTCGACCCGGGCCCCGGTGCCCCGGTACGCGGGGAGGAGGTTGAACCCGTACCGCCAGAGCCGCGTCCGGCGGCTCTCCGCCGGCGGGTCCTCGCGCAGGGGTCGCGGGTCGGGGTCGCGGTCGACCCCGGTCGGGGAATCGCTCACGGGGATCCGCGGCGGGCCGGCGACAAACCGGTGTCGGAACCGGCGACAACCGACCGGCGGTTGTACGGCGCGACCGTCCGACGGAGCCCGAAACGGGTATCCCCGCGCGACCGCAACCCGACACCGATGGAGTGCGACAAGTGCGGGGCCGACGCGATCCACCACGCCGCCTACTCCGGGGCCCACCTCTGTGGCGAACACCTCCGGCAGTCGGTCGAAAAGCGCGTGAAGCGTCGGGTCCGCGAGGACGGTCTCCTCGACCCGGACGCGACGCCCGACGACCCCGACCGCTGGGTGATCGGCCTCTCCGGCGGGAAAGACAGCGTCGCGCTGACGACGATCCTGGACGACGTGTTCGGCCGGGACCCCCGCGTCGAGATGCTCGCCCTGACCATCCACGAGGGGATCGAGGGCTACCGCGACGCCAGCGTCGACGCCTGCGTGGAGCTGGCCGACGACCTCTCGATGCGCCACGAGCTCGTGTCTTACGAGGAGGAGTTCGACGTCCGGATGGACGACGTGGTCGAGGACGACCCCGAGAATATGGCGGCGTGTGCGTACTGCGGCGTGTTCCGCCGCGACCTCCTGGAGAACTACGCCGCCGAGTTCGACGCGGACAAACTGCTCACCGGCCACAACCTCGACGACGAGGCCCAGACCGCGATGATGAACTTCCTCGAGGGCGACGTCCGACAGGTCGCGAAACACTTCGACGCCTCGCTCGGCCCCTTCGACGAGCGCGGGGACACCGACGCGTTCGTCCCGCGCGCCAAGCCCCTCCGCGACGTGCCCGAGAAGGAGATCGCGCTGTACTGCCACGCCCGCGACCTCCCCACGCACATGGCGGAGTGCCCCCACGCCGAGGAGGCGTACCGCGGCGAGATCCAGTCGACGATTCACGCCCTAGAGGAGAACCACCCTGGCGCCCGTCACTCGATCATGGCCGGCTACGAGGAGTTGTCCGCGCTCGCGGCCGACGCCTACCGCGGGGACGGCGACGGCGAGAACCCGGGCCTCTCGGAGTGCGAGCGCTGCGGCTCCAAGACGAGCCGCGACGTCTGCCGGAAGTGCCGACTGTTAGCGTCGATCGAAGCGGTGTAAGACACGCGTCGGCGCGCGAAAAAACGAACTGCGGTCGGTGTTCGGTCGACCGGGGTCAGCGGATGACGTCGAGCCCGTTGTTCTTCTCGATCTGGTCGCTGCCGCCGTCGGACTCCCACGCGCTGCGGTCGCCGCCGCCGGAGACCGCCGGCTCGCCGCGACCGCCCGCGGCCTCGTTCGCCTCGGCCGCCCGCGAGCGCGAGTCGCCGAGGTCCTCGCCGTTGACCGCGGCGCGGGACTTGTCGGCCTGCTTCTGGGTGGAGGGGCCGAGCACCTGCGCGCTCTGGACGCCCGTCATGATCGCCATGACGCGGACCTTCCCCTTGTACTCCTCCTGGATGCGTGCGCCCCAGATCACGTTGGCGCTCGCCTCAAGCCGCTCGGTGATGTTGTTCGCGATCCCCTCGGCCTCCTTCAGCGTGAGGTCCGGACCGCCCGTGATGTGGACGAGCCCGCCGGAGGCCCCGCGGTAGTCGACGTCGAGCAGCGGGTGGTTCATCGCGTCGTTGACCACCTCTTGGGTCTTGTTCTTGTCCTGCGTCTCGCCGACGAGCATGACCGCGACGCCGCCCTGGTTCATGATCGTCGACATGTCCGCGTAGTCGAGGTTGATCAGGCTCGGCTGGGTGATCGTCTCGGAGATCCCCTTCACCGTCTCCGCGATGATCTGGTCCATCACGGAGAACGCCTTGCCGATCGGCAGGTTCGGGACGTAATCGAGCAGCCGGTTGTTGTCGAGGACGATGATCGAGTCGGCCTCGTTGCGGAGCTTTTCGAGCCCCTCCTCGGCTTTCACCGTGCGGGCGCGCTCGACGTTGAACGGCGTCGA
>ERZ1034517.15-NODE-15-length-63980-cov-23.558780_pt1 | contig 63980 bp, 63 predicted proteins | sample MGYA00520599_ERZ1034517 | MGnify/ENA primary metagenome ERZ1034517 (study PRJEB33760, sample SAMEA4777701) | hypersaline lake metagenome | biome: hypersaline environment; feature: brines | place: Spain | collected 2012-08 | depth 0 m ...
CTGGGGATCGCCTTCGGCACGCTCCTGAGTGGCATCCTCGTCGGCTTCGGCTTCGCGGTCCCCTTCGTGATCGCCGCGGGGTTCGGGGTACTCGCGTTGGTGTTGGTCGTGCGGAGCATCGATGAGGATCCGGTCGGCGCGGCCGTAGGAGCGTGAGCAGCACGGGGCGTGCGCGCGGCGGGGCAGACCAGAAATGATTAATCCGGATGTCATCCTATGACAGATTGCCCGCTCTTAGCTCAGTCTGGCAGAGCAGCCGACTGTAGATCGGCTTGTCCCCCGTTCAAATCGGGGAGAGCGGACTCGGTGGCCCAGTCGGCGACAAGCAGACTCATGATGCCGTTGGGTGAACGTTCGCGTGAGGATGAGCGTACGCGAAGAGGTGTGGACGATCTACCGTCAGACCCTCCCCGTGATGTTCATCGCGCTCCTTGGTGGCCTCATCGCCGGGGTGTTGCTCGAGGAGGTGATCACGGTGATCGAACGCCTACCGGGGCTCTTGGTCATGATTCCAGTGTTCCTCGCCACGCGCGGCAACGTGTATGCGGCACTCGGTGGGCGAATCGCCAGCGGACTGCATCAGGGATTGATCGCCCCGCGCTTCCGGCGGGACCCGCGGCTCATCCAGGCGATCATCGGATCGTTCATCAACGCCATCGCGATCGCGATCGTGATCGCCATCATCAGCTGGATCAGCCTGCTGTTACTGGGGCGTCCCGCTGCATCACCCATCGAGCTGATCGCCATCATGCTGATCGCGAGCGGACTGGCTGCGAGCGTGCTGATCGTGGGACTGCTGTCGATCATCTTCACCGGGTACCGGCGGGGGATCGACCCTGACAATCTCGTCGGACCGGTCGTCACCACCCTAGGTGACATCTTCGGGATGGCGTTCATCGTGATTGCGGTGATGATTGTTGAGGGGGTGCAACTGTGACCACAGCGATGGACGCCTCATGGCGAGCCACGGGCATCATCCGACGTATGTTCCCGCTCCTGGTCGCCCTGTCGCTAATCGTGCTCATCGCAGGTATCCGGCTCGAACAGGCGGGCCCGTTCCTCCGCAGCTATGGAATGCTCGCGGTGATGCTTCCGACCATGGTCGGTACGGGCGGGAACCTGGGTGCGGTGCTGTCGTCGCGGCTGTCGACGCGGTTCCACCTCGGACTGTCCGTGACGAACCCGACCGACCGGGGGCTGTGGAGCAACATCATCGCCGTGGTCCTGCTGGGGATGACCATCTTCTCGGGGCTCGCTGTCGCGATATATCTGCTCGATACAGCTGCAGGAGGCCTGCTCGGCTGGCGGCCCATCGTGGTGATCACCGCCGTCAGCGGCTCGGCGATCATCCTCATCGCGATCTGCTTCAGCTTCCTCGCGACGTACCTTGCCTTCCGGTTCGGGATCGACCCTGATGACGTGACCATCCCCGTGGTGACGAACCTCGTGGACGTGTTGGGGATGGTCATCTTCCTCGCGACGGCCACGGCCGTCGTCGGGTAAGTCACGCTTTTGCAGCTGTGTGAGCAAGGGTTGTTATGTCAGAAATCGTTGTTATTGGCGGCGGTCCCGCAGGGCTGAGTGCGGCACTGTTCACCGCCAAGAACGGGCTCGAGACCACGGTATATGACACCGGGGAGACGTGGATGCACAAGGCGCATCTGTTCAACTACCTGGGGGTGGGCTCGATCGACGGATCGGCGTTCATGCAGACAGCCCATCAACAGGTGCGCGATTTCGGTGTTGAGGTGGTCGATGCAGTCGTTGAGGAGGTCGAGGCCGCAGACGGTTCGATCGTCGTCGAGACAGGAGATGCCCGCGTCACCCCCTCATACGTAGTGCTCGCGACGGGGGCGGACCGGAGTATAGCTGAGGCACTCGGCTGTGCCTTAACCGAGGAGGAGACCGTCGAGGTCGACCTCTCGATGGAGACCAGCATCGACGGTGTCTATGCGACGGGCGCGATGGTCCGCGCGCAGGAATGGCAGGCTGTCATCGCCGCAGGGGATGGGGCGACCGCAGCACTGGACATCCTCTCGAAGGAGGAGGGGGAACACTTCCATGATTTCGACGTGCCGGCGACCGCAGGCGACCTCTTCGAGAACCTGGTCGCTGAGTGATCACTCGAGTTCCGCGCGGGTCCGTCGATGGCGGTATCGGAACATCGGTGCGAGCCCGAACACGGTGAAGGGTGATATGACGCCAGCGAAGGGGCCACCCAGCCGGAGAGAGACCCTATCGTGAACCTGTGTGCCACCGTTTACAGCCTCGAAGGAGTGTTCATGCCGCCAGTGGTCGAAGGGGCCCCCGCGCATCACGTCGGTGAACCGACGGTGATCCCCGACATCTTCACGTTCTGTGATGATGGAGGTCCACTCGGTCGTTGGCAAGACACCGAGCGGGCGCATCTGTAGGTCGATCTCACTCGCTTGAACCAGGGTTCCGTTTTCATCACCACGGATCGCCTGCACCTGCAATCCCAACGGCCCAGGCGTGAGTGCGCGGAGACCGTCAATAGTCGAATGGAATGCCCACACCTGTTCGATGGGTGCGTCCACCCACACCGACCGGTGATATGTGGTCATTCGGGTTCATCGGACGGACGCTGGTCACGGGGGAACCACGCCAGACGATGGTCCGCATCGATCGAGACTGCAACGGAGCCTGTTCGTGGGATCTCCTCGTCATGATTGTGCATGCACTGGAGTGCCTCTCCGGTGCTAAGTTCAACCTCATACAGGAAGCTAGGGCCGAGGTAACGTCGTGCGACCACCCTCCCGCAAGCAGGCATCGCTGTATCCGGCGATGCGATGGAGACGTCATCTGGTCGCACCAACACGTCGATCGGCGTCTGATCGTACTCGGGGGCCAGCCCATAGATCTGCTCGCGAGGCAGATGTCCGACCGGGGTCCGCACCTCGTCCCCTTCGACATAGCCAGGTACGAAGCTGGCATAGCCCAAAAAGCCCGCCACGAATCGAGATCGGGGATGTTGGAAGATCTGCTCTGGGGTGTCGATCTGCTCGATCTGTCCGGCGTGCATCACCGCCACCCGGTCGGAGATCGACAGTGCCTCCTCCTGATCATGGGTCACAGATATGGCTGTGACGCCTGCTGCCTTCAGTATCTGCCGCACCTCCTCACGCATCTGGACACGAAGGTCCACATCCAGATTCGAGAACGGCTCATCCAACAGCAACACCGCCGGCTCCGGTGCGAGCGACCGTGCAAGGGCCACCCGTTGCTGCTGGCCTCCAGAGAGCTCATCCGGATAGTGCTCAGCATACCGTGACAGGCCCACGAGGTCGAGCATCTCTTGTACGATGGATGTCCTGCCAGCAGGATCGACATCCTCGAGCCCAAAGGCGATGTTCTCCGCTGCTGTGAGGTGTGGAAATAACGCGAACTCCTGGAACACCACCCCGACACCTCGCTCCTGCGGCGGGAGGCTGCGTTCACCGGTCACCTCTTGCCCGCCGATCGTGATCGTCCCCGAATCTGCCCGCTCGAGACCCGCGATCAATCTGAGCGTCGTCGTTTTACCACACCCCGAGGGACCCAATAACGTGAGGATTTCCCCCACACGCACATCAAAACTGATGGCCTCGAGGACCGTCTCCTCACCGAACCGTTTGCTCAGTCCGTCGACCGAGAGAATGACATCCGATCTCTCATGCTGCTCATCGACAGACGTGGTCTCCGGCATCGATCAGGACCCCCCTCGTGTCCGCATTAGGCCTCCCTAATCTTTCCACAGGCAAATAGGCCGCGGTCACCATCACCAGGTACCATGGAACGTGTCGAACCGTAGCGCATCCAGAGGTTCCTCTCCGATGGCGATACGGTACTCCTGTGGTGTCAGCATGGGCTTCTTGAAGCGCGGGCCGTCATCTGTGGTGATCCGCGGGCAGCCCGTGTTCACGAACGCATCAACATCGAAGTTGATCAGTCGGTCTGGGGTGACCTCGTCCATCGTGATCATGTACGCGTCCGCATTGGTCGCGAGGATCTCCTCGGCTTCCTCCATCCGGCCCTGTCCGATTTTTGTGCAGAAGATCACACCCCAGGTTTGTGCATCCATGGCTCGATGCACTGCGCCGTATCGCTGCTTCATGAACTGCTCGGTGTCTGCGATCGTCACCACATTGTTGACCGGATCGGCGATCACCACCGTCTTATCGGGATGTTCCATCGCAAGCCCAAGGGGGTGGAACTTCCCACCACCGACGTACAGCACCTGTTCAGCATCGATATCGGCTGATGCGTAGTTGCAACCCAACACCTGCCCCTCATACGTCAGTCTTTCATCTCCACGGCGGGTCTCGACCGGGTAGCCTGCGGCCTCGAGCCACTCCACCATCGCTTCGAAATGGTTCATATGCTGGGCAGTGGTGACAAGCCCGACCGGTTCCTCCGCCAATTCAGCACGGGCTGCATCCATGATCGGGAAGGGGTCCACATTCGAGAACAGAGGTACGTACAGGATCTTGTCTGACTGCTTCATCGGCGAGTGACCGAAATGTACGAACAGGTCGGTGCGTTGCATGAGAAACGTATCCAGATCACAAGCACCGTAGCATGGCTGTCCGGATAGGAAGAATCGGACGTCATCTGCCGCTCGGGCACGAAGGTCATCGACGACTGCGGGACCACGCCGCTTGAGTCCCTCAGGGAACTGCAGTCCAACCCGATGTGCGTCCCGGTCATCGATCGCCGTCAGGATTCGGTCGAGCTCATAGTCCCACTCACGGTCATGCTGTAGTGCCATGCCCGACCGACGCAAGTCGCCGGGGGTGGTCTCAGATTCGCCCATTATCGTTTTTCGTTGCCAGCGGACTTTAACGGGACCGGTACAGGGGGTTACTCTGCTTCAGCCGCTGGCTCATCCAGCTCTGCCGCCATCTCCTCGACCTCCGCTGCGCCTTCCATATCGAGATCGGACAGATCGCCCATCAGGTCTGCATACCCCTGGATGACCTCCTGCACCACGATGCGGTCGACCCCGATCCGGGAGATGATGTCATCGGCGATCTGATGTTTCGAGAACAACCACTGCTGGTTCAGGGTCATCTGCGGCGTCGCCTCAATGTACAGTGACTCCTTCTCAACCTCCTCTTCATCACCATCTTCGGATGTCTCTGTCACGATGTCGGTGTCGACCCACATGTCCGGAACCGCTTGGACGTACAGGCTCAACATGCTTGCAGCCTGCTCGACAGGATCATTGACTACTTCGAGGACCTCATACGAGTATTCCATATCCTCGCCGGCCAGTGGATGGTTGAAATCGATTCGGGCTCGGCCACCGATGATTGTGATGACGCGTCCTTGTTGGCCATCGATTTGCACCTGAGCCCCGGGGAATCGGTCATCCTCTTCGATCTTCGAGGCACTGACAGTACGGACCTGTCCTTCCTCATACGTACCGAATGCATCCTCTGCTGGGATCGTGATCTCGCCTGTCGCACCGGGGGCGGCACCGATCAGTTCCTGTTCAACTGCCTCGAAGACATAGCCGCCATCGACGATGATGACGCGGGGTTCGATATCGAACTCCTCGACATCAATCTCGGCATCCTCTGCGACCTCCACATCGGTGGTGTCGACTACACGACCATCCTCAGCCGTCCGCATCGTGTATGCCAGCCTGATGAAATCGTCAGCCGCAATCGATCCATCATCCCCAGCGGACCCTGTTGTCTCAGTCTCCTGCGCATCTTCGTCGGCCATACCGGTCACACTGGAGACCGACGCTTAACAATCACGTTTCCTATGGAGGCAGTGTTTTGAGGTCGATGGGGCTACTGAAGGTATGATCGAAGTCGAGCGGAAGTACCGGTGCAGCTCTTCGGTGGTGGCCGCAGTGGAGACGGTCGCTGAGCGTGTCGCAGCACCTGTCGATCAGACAGATCTGTACCTCAACGCCCCGGACCGAGATTTCGCCGAGACCGATGAGGCCCTGCGGATCCGCTCAACGAGGACGGCCGAGGAGCACATCGAGGTGGTGATTACCTTCAAAGGGCCGAGGAGTCCTGGAGCGGCGAAGGCACGGCGGGAGCATGAGGTGGGTGTGGATGAGTTTGATGAGACGGCCGCCATCTTCGATGCACTCGGATACATCACAGTCGCGGAGGTGCAAAAGCACCGCAGGCAGTATGACTGGGCGGGCGTGGACGTCAGCATCGACACACTCGGCTCTGGGGACCGATACATCGAGCTTGAACGCACAGTCAAAGAGGCGGAGGCCGTCGATGAGGCAGATGCGGAGATCGTTGCCCGATCAGCGGAGCTTGGGCTCTCCCCTGATGACCTGGAGCCACGGTCGTATCTCGAGCTCACCCTCGAATATGAGCGTGAGTAATGAATCGTGGTGTAGAACTTTCCGCAAGTTATAGACCCGCCCACAATCTCGGTTCGGATATGACTGCGCGGAACATCGCCATCGAACCACTCGACCGGGTGGCACTCGAGGACCAGAAGGTCGAAATCGTCGAACGCAAGGGGCTAGGCCACCCAGACTCGATCTGCGATGGTATCGCCGAAGCTGTCTCGCGGGCGCTCTCACAGCTGTATCTTGAACGCGTTGACAGCGTATTACACTACAACACAGACGAGACACAGCTCGTCGCAGGAGAGTCAGCACCCCGATTCGCGGGAGGAGAGATTCTCAACCCCATCTATGTCCTGATCGTCGGGCGGGCGACGAAGACGTATGAGGGGGAACGGCTCCCGGTCGATGCGACGGCGATCGCCGCAGCACGCGCATACATCGAACAGACGGTGCCAGCGCTCACAGTCGGTGAGGACATCATCATTGATGTGAAGTTCGGGCAGGGGTCGGGAGACCTGACAGATGTGTTCGGTGACGGCGCACGCAAGATCCCGATGGCGAATGACACCTCATACGGGGTCGGGTTCGCACCGTTCACGGAGACCGAGGCGATCGTCAAAGCGACCGAGGAATCTTTGAATGGCCCATTCGCAGACCGGCATCCGGCGATCGGACCCGACATCAAGGTGATGGGCAAGCGCGAGGAGGACACGATCTCGATCACCACAGCGGTGGCGATGATCGATCGGTATGTCGAGGACCTGACGCAGTACCGGGCGATCAAAGACGAGATCGCAACACACATACAGACACTGGCTGCAGAGTATACGAATCGGGCGGTGCAGGTCGCGGTCAACACCGCAGACGATTACCAAACGGAATCGGTCTATCTGACGGTGTCGGGGACATCCGCAGAGATGGGTGATGATGGGTCAGTGGGACGGGGCAACCGATCGAACGGGCTGATCACACCGAACAGACCCATGAGCATGGAGGCCACATCAGGCAAGAACCCTGTCAACCACATCGGGAAGATCTACAATCTCCTGTCGACAGAGATCGCAGAATCGGTCGTAGCAGAGGTGCATACCGTCGATGAGGTGCAGGTACGGTTGGTCTCCCAGATCGGTAGTCCGATCGATCGACCACATCTCGCAGATATCCAGCTGCTCACAGATACGACAGATGAGTCGATCTATGCGGACGTCGAAGCCATCGTTGACCGGAAACTGGAGGCTGTCACGACGGTGACACAGCGCTGTATCGAGGGGGATGTGACGACCTTCTGATCTGATGGATGTCGTGGTCGCAGGGTATGCGGATCTGAGCGTCAAGAGCAGTGCTGTGCGCAGACGGATGATCGATCAGCTCGCGAGTGTCATCCGGGAGCTTTTGCCTGATTCTGCCGAGCTGCAAGGTGGTTTTGACCGGCTTGTGATCACTACCTCGACACCAGAATCGGTGTTGCCTGTCGTCACGACGACCCCCGGGATCGCGCATGCGATGGCAGCGACGAAGGTGCCGGCGACAGCCCCGGCCATCTGTGCGTGTGCACGAACAGCTGCGGAGGACCACCCCACAGATCACAGCTTCGCCGTATCGGTCCACCGCGGTGACGTGTCCGGTCATGTCCCGTCCTCACAGCAGCTCAAGCGGGCCGTCGGCACGACGGTCCAGGCAGCGACCGGTGCACCGGTAGATCTGGATGCCCCAGATCGGAGATACCACATCGATCTTCGGGGAGAGGCTGCGTTTGTGGGCAGGGATCGACAGCGGGGGGTAGGAGGCCTTCCACCGGGAGTGCAGGCACCGATCGTGGGGTTGGTGAGCGGAGGGATCGACTCACCTGTGGCGATGTGGCAGATACTACGTCGGGGCGCCCCCGTAATCCCGGTGCATTGCCAGCTTTCCGGCAGCGATGAGCCCGAAGCCTCGATACGAGCCGAGGTATGTGTTGATGAACTCAACACCCACGTCGGTCACGTCGCGCATGCGATGCGGAGTGTCGATCTCACCCCGGTCGTCGAACTGCTGTGCTCAGAGACAACAGATCTGCGGATGGTACACGTCCACCGTTCCCTGCTGCTGGTTGCCCGAGCCGTGATGGATGCGACAGATGCAGTGGGGATCGCCACCGGGGATGTGATTGGACAGAAGGCATCTCAGACGAGTCGAAACCTGCTGGTGATCGATGCGGCCATCGAAGCGCCAGTGTACAGACCCCTGATCGGCCTGGATAAGGCGACGATCGAAGAGGAGGCACGGTCACTGGGGACGTATGAGCCCGCCATCGGTCCAAGCGGTTGTGAGGCGGTCGCACCAGTACATCCTGAGACCGCAGCCGACCTGGAGGCTGTCATCGCTGATGAGCCCCCGGGCCTGTCCGACGCACTGCGGAGGGTCATCGAGGGCATTACATAATCCATATGCACTCCGAATCCCCTGTTGGAAGGTGTGACGACGGTCTGCCTGCTCGGTGATGCCGACGTGGTTCTCCAAGAAGAGTTGCTGAGCCGAGAGACCGCGGCGGATGCGCTGTCGTACTACAACTTGTCATCTCCATTTACAAACAGTGTCGCAGTGCAGACGGTGAGCTTAGGGACGGCAGTCTCGCTGTGTAACGACCTGGATTGGTACATCAGACGGTTCGTGGACCGGGCGATCATCATGGAAGAGTCGATCAGCCGATCTGAATGGCTGAGTCGATCACTGGCGATGACCGTACGTGATCAGGCCATCCAGCCAGAACAGACCCGGCGGTACCTCGCGATCTATGGGCTCATAGACCAGAAGCTGACCGACCCGCTGTACACGCAACTGCTCGAAGGGGGGACGTTGCCGCCGTATGACCTCGAACCGGTCGATGACATCATGATCGTCCGGATTACCGAAGAGGAATTCAAGCTGGGGTGAATCCACGTAGCCGGTCTACGAACAATTAAGAAGGATGCCTCCATTTGCGGGATTATGAACGGTAGCCCCGAACAGATCACCACACTCGTGGGCCGAGAGGTCTACTCGAACAATGGGGTCTTTGTCGGTGAGGTCGAAGACATCCGCATCGATCTCCGAGAGCGACAAGCCGTCACCGCATTGGCGGTACATCAGCTCAATCATGAACTGTTCGAGGGGCGTATCGAAGCCGGAAAGGGTGTGCTGATACCCTACCGCTGGGTGAGGGCGGTCGGTGATGTGATATTGATCAACGATGTCATCGAGCGGTTGAAAGACCCAGAAGAAGAACGTGGTTCGATCTCTGCCTGAGTTCACGAGCCATTCGCTGCGTCTGACCCCTCGACACCCAACTCCCGGAACATCGCGCGGGAGACAGCTTCCTCAGTGAGCGTGAGCAGGGTCTCTCGGTTCGTGTCACTCGCCCCACCGAATATCCCCAGCGGGATCTCGACGTCTCCCTGTGTGGAGTGGCCAGAGGGGGTACCGATGTCGCTGAAGGCATCCTCTAGCACGGACCCGATATTTACCCGGATGTCCTTCGAGCGTGCGGCGAGGAAGATACGGTCATCTGCGATACCGAACACCGCGGTGGTGGTGATCCCTTCCAGTTTGAGCAGGTGCTGTGCTGCCTCCCCGAGCGCATCCTGGTTCCGAATGAACCCCGCATTCGAGATCAGGTGACTGCCCTGCACCTCCCGGTTCTGGATTGCCTCAGCGAGGATGTCCAGTGTCTCTGGTGACATCGATGGCGACTCCACCTGCTCGAGCGTATCATGATCTGCGAACGGGTAGAGGTATGCCGCTGCGGTCAAATCTGCCGGCGTCGTCTCGCGCTTGAAATCGACAGTCTCACTCCGTATCCCATACAGCAAGGCGGTCGCGATGACCTCGGTGGGGGTGAGATCGAACTCCTGGAGGTATTTGGTGAGGATGGTCGATGTTGATGAGATGTTCGGACGCACATCTGCGAATGCTGGTTCAATCTCCTCTGAATGTTCATCATGGTCGATGAGGATGTCCACCTGTTTCAGATCGATAGCATCTCCCGAGGGGATGTGGTCGACGAGGGCGACGAGGTCATACGCACCCAAGTCGGGTTCACCTTCGACATGCTCCAGTTCGATACCGAGCAGATTCACGAATGCGCGGTTCTCCTGCTGACCGATCTCTCCGCCGTAGAGAATCTCTGCCTCCGCACCGACCGCCTCCACGATGGCCTGCAGAGCCACCGCAGACGCGATTGAATCTGGGTCAGGATTGTCCTGTGTGACGATGGCCACCTGTCCATCTGTCCCATCGATCAGTTCCCGCAGCTGTGCGGCCTTGTACTCGAGCTCCCCCGACTCCAGTCGGCGTAGTGCGGAGTCGGCGATCACTTCAGCCGGATTGATGACGACATCAGCACCCAGTTCTGCGAACTCATCGGCAGAGACCGGATCAGACGCCCTCACCACAACGAAGCGACTGACGTCATCCGTACGAAGCGTCTCGAGCGCAGCGCGGTTGGCATCGATGTCGGACGACATGATGACGATCACCTCACGGTCTGCCAGCAGTTCCTCAATCGCATCATCACCGATATCAGCCTCGGTTGCATTGAGGTCTTGATCTCTGAGACTCTCCACCCGGCCCGGGTCGTGGTCGATGATGAGCACGTCTTTGTCCGCTTCGACGAGCTCCTCGACGACCGCATAGCCAACACTCCCACAGCCAAGTATCGCGTAGGTGGCTGTCGAAGCCCCGCTGGCTCCAGCGCTCATAGTGCTGGGTGTGTGGGCCTGTTTGACTTAAACTCACGTGTTGTCGAATCGCAGGACCTGAGCCAACAGAAACGGCTTTACGGGTCGCTCGGAGTGAATTAGCGAGGGCCGGTAGCTCAGTCCGGCAGAGCATCTGACTCTTAATCAGACGGTCGCGCGTTCAAATCGCGTCCGGCCCGTCAATCGGTGAACCGCTCGAGTAGCATCTCCAGGGAGTAAGCCGCGAGTGGGGTCCTCGCTGTTCGGACGGACGAAATAACGAATGTGGAGTTCGTGCGGCGGACTTCATCGATGGTCTCGATGCGGGTGATCAGATCTTCAACATCGTCCACACTGGGAAGCTGTGCGATGATGATGAAGTCCGTCTGCCCCATGGTGAAGTAGACCTGCGTAACACCCGGGATATCCGCGAGGCGTTGTTCCAGCTCATGATGCGATCCGGTGTACTCTGCCAAGATCTCGATGAGGATTGTCACTTCGAACCCGGCTGTCTCTGGGTCGATATCGTACAGATCAGAGGTGATCACGCCCGCCTCGCGCAACTTGTTGAGGCGGTAATGAATCGTCGAAACGGGGATATCGGTCAGATCATGCAACAGGTCGGGGCTGCCCGTCCGGTGGTCGGCGATCGCCTTCAACAGTCGAATGTCACGGATGTCCATGATGGGAGTCCCAGACTATCGGTCTAGATGTTTGTATAACAGAGATGCATATCATAAATGATGATGGTTCAATACGATTCTTCTAAATACTCACAATTGATTGTAGAAGTGTACAAACTAAATGCGATACATGAGATTCATCTGGCGAACCCCGGTCCTGTTCATACTGCTAGGGACCATCTGGGGTTCATCGTTCCTCGCCATCGATGTCGGTCTCCAGGTCGCACCACCGCTCACATTCGCTGCCTTTCGATACCTGCTCGCGGGGACTCTACTCGTTGGGTACAGTGCGTACAGGACAGGTCGTTGGTTGCCGCAATCGAGCCGTGCGGCGACAGAGATAGGCATCATCGCGGTGTTCCTGATAGCCGCCTACCATGCTCTGTTGTACACGGGGCAGGTGACGGTCGCTGCACCCGTAGCTGCTGTGCTCGTGAACCTATCTCCCATCTTCACAGCTATCATCGCCGTGCTCTGGATGGGCCAACGGTACGATTCTGCAGCCATAGCTGGATTCATCATCGGGCTCATCGGAGTCGCGATTGTCGCGATCAGCCCGGGGGTGGGCCTTCGTGTCGATGGGGTCGGTATGCTGTTGATCATCGGCGCCGGATTGAGCTTCGCGGTGGGGTCGTTGCTCACATCCGTGCGGACCGATGACACCCCGCTGGTCACGATTCATGCCTGGGGGATGCTGGTTGGTGCGGGAATGTTGTTTGTCGCTGGAATCATCGGGGGAGAGCCACTGATGCCGACGTCTTGGGGCCCGTCAGGCCTGCTTGCGCTGGTGTATCTCGCCATCGCTTCGAGCATCTTTGGTTTCCTGATGTTCTTTGAGCTGCTCACACGCATGCCCACGGCAGAGCTGAATCTGATCGGGTACATCCAGCCTATCGCCGCTGCGATGCTAGGCTGGATCATCTTCGGTCACAGCGTTGCGCCGACGACCGTCGTCGGGTTCGGCGTGATCGTCCTCGGCTTCGTGCTGGTACATCATACGAGTGTGGAGACCGTCCTCGCAGCCCACCGGCGACGATTCAGACTGGGTGAGCCGGTGAGCATCTACGCGATCGATCCCGTCGAACACACGCACGATCAGTCTTCGAATGTGGGAAGCTCCAGGGCTCGCGCTGAAACGGCAGACTGAATTTTGTCGCGGAACACGCCGACAGAGACTCCGTCGACCTCACGTTCCTGTCGGTCACGGACGGAGACCGTCTCGGCATCGACCTCATCATCACCAACGATCAACATGAAGGGGATCTTCGCCTCTTGGGCATCGCGGATCTTGCGGCCAAGTGTCCATGAACGATCCTCGACGGTGACCTGCAGTGGATCGAGCGCTGCAGCGACTGACTTCGCATAAGGGATATGCGCATCCGTTATCGGTAGTACCCGCACCTGTTCTGGCGCGAGCCACAGGGGGAAGCGGCCGTTGAAGTGCTCGATGAGCACCATGAAGAATCGCTCATACGATCCGTACAAGGCCCGGTGGATCATCACCGGCCGATGGTCGGCATTATCGGAGCCCGTGTAAGTCAGACCGAAGCGCTCGGGCATGTTGAAATCGAGCTGGACCGTCGGCCCATCCCAACGTCGACCCAGGGCATCGGTGAACGCGAAGTCGATCTTTGGGCCGTAGAATGCCCCATCACCCGCCGCGGTAGAGTAAGTCGCCTCCCTGGCATCGAGGACCTGTCGGAGTTGATCTTCTGCCTCCTCCCAGATCGCATCACCACCCACGGACTTCTCGGGACGGGTCGCGAGTGCGACCTCCGCTTCGAGCCCGAATGTCTCGAGCACCGACTCGATCATCGAGATGATCGACTCTACCTCACCTTCGATCTGGTCTGGACGACAGAAGATATGACCATCATCGATGGTGAATGCCCACACCCGAGAGAGCCCTGAGAGTTCCCCCCGCTGTTCGCGGCGATAGACCTTGCCGTTCTCATAGTACCGGACTGGGAGGTCACGATACGACCATGCATGCTGGTCGTAGATCGTGGCATGCCCCGGGCAGTTCATTGGCTTCAGCCCATACTCCTCATCATTGACGTCGAGCAGGAACATGTCCTCTGCATAGTTGTCATAGTGACCGGAGACCTTCCACAGCTCTGTGCGGAACAGATGCGGGGTCTCGGTGGGTGCGTACCCCGCGGCCTCGTTCAGCTCGTCTGCAAAACCACGGAGTGCGTTCAACACCCGCTTGCCGTTCGGATGGTACAATGGCAGCCCTGGTCCGGTCACCTCAGCGATCGAGAAGAGATCGAGCTGCTGTCCGAGTTTCCGGTGATCGCGTTCGGCGGCGGCCGCACGCTGGTCGAGATACTGCTCAAGAGCAGCATCATCCCGGAAGGCGGTACCGTACACACGCGTCAACATGGGATTGTCCTCATCTCCACGCCAGTATGCCGAAGACATCTCCAGCAGGGCCACAGCTCCGATCGCACCTGTGGAATCGACATGTGGCCCCTGACAGAGGTCTGCGAACTCCGCCTGTGTGTACACCGAAAGTGGATCCTCACCGGCCGCCTCAGTCTGGAGGATGTCCTGCTTGTATGGGTTCGATGCATACCGATCATCCAGCTCCTCGCGCGCGATGAGCTCCCGCTCGATCGCATAGTCTGCGTCGATGATAGCCTGCATCTCCGTCTCCAGGTCCCGCAGGTCACCCTCGGTGAGTTCGACCCCATCCACATCATAGTAGAATCCTTCATCGGTAGCAGGGCCGATCGCCAGTTTCGCATCCGGATACGACCGAAGCAAGGCCTGCGCGAAGACATGCGCTGCGGAGTGTCGCACCACCCGGCGGTACGCATCACTTTGCTCGGTGACGATCTCGACTGCAGCTCCATCTGCGACCTCATGAGACCTGTCGACGAGCTCACCATCCACGATCCCCGCCACGGTGTCGCGTCCGAGTCCCGGCCCGATCGCGTAAGCCACGTCTTGTACGGTCGCATCCGCAGGCACCGTTAGGTTCGAGCCATCTGGGAGCCTGACCGCGATGTCCTCCATAGACCGTCCTCGGATGGTGGTGAATAAGGGTTTTCGACTCCCCACCCACCGCCAGAGCTTAACACAGGGCGGTATCCGGTTGAGATGTGAGCGCACCGGTCCGAGGACTGATTGAACCGACATCGTGGTCCGGGCCGTTGGACCTGTTCGCGACGCTTGAATGCGGTCAGACCTACTGCTGGCGTCGGAGCGACGGGCAGATGTTCTCCGGTGACCCGCCGGCTGCGGATGCGTGGTATGAGACGGTCGTCGGGGCCGATGACCCGCGTGTTGATGTGCCTGTCACCCTCCGAGTGCGCCAGCAGCCCGATGGACTGGTATATGAGGCCTCAGAGGATGCAGAGGACCTGGTCCGGTCGCTGATCGGATTGGACGATCCGCTCGAGGAGATCTATGCAGCGATGCCGCCACATCCACTCATTACGACTGCTGTGGAGCGATATCCCGGGCTCCGCATCGTCGCAGACCCGCCAGTGGCGTGTCTCCTCTCGTTCATCTGCTCTGCACAGATGCGGGTCGCTCGCACGTATCAGCTGCAGCTGGAAATCGCGGAGTCGTTCGGGCAGCCATGGGGCTGGGATGAGGTGCAACTGATGGCATTTCCGACCGCAGAGCGCCTCGCCGAGGCGAGTGAGGCAGAGCTACGTGAGCTGGGATTGGGGTACCGCGCGCCGTATGTCGCAGACAGCGCACGGATGATCGCGACGGATGAGCTTCATCCTGCGGATGTGTGCGGCCTGCCGTATGAACAGGCGCGAACGGAGCTGACGAGATTCATCGGGGTGGGTGAGAAGGTGGCAGATTGTGTTCTCCTGTTCGCACTTGGATATCACGAGGCGGTTCCGCTTGACACATGGATGCGCAAGGTGATCACCTCATACCTTCCCCACATCGAAGACGGAAGCTACACAGACCTGTCTGAAGGAATCCGTCAGAGCTTCGGCGGCGACATCGCGGGGTACACCCAGACCCATGTGTTTCACTTGCTCAGACAAACCCCCACGCAGGACCTACCACCGGGTGTGACCTGAAGCTCACCGGGATTCGTGGACATCAAAGGACAGCTTCGTTCGCGTTAGTCGGCGGTTGCTGGGACCGATTCTGGCTCGCGGGAGACGACCTCGTCACAGATGCCGCTGATCAGATCGAAGACGGCGACCTTGTGGTCGGTCTTCGATTTGTGGATTGATGTTGGTCGTACACCGAGTTGCTCGTAAGATGTCAGATCGATGGTGCATCCATCCCACTCCTCGATTTGGGCCTCCACTTCTGCCAGGAGACCGTGAAGATGGATGAGTTCCTGCTTTTTCATGGACACTCCAGTTTTGCTATTGAGGGGTTATATTGTTACCTTGAGCCACGTTAGCACGGGACGGCCGAAATCTGCGCCGTCAGGGCCAATGCACCCGTAATCACTGATGGACCATCATGAATGTCCATGTATGATACGACCGACTTCTTCCGAGAGTTGTCATTCTCTTGATATGGTCGTGCGTCACTGAAATTCCTTCACGATGTTGAGGTCGTGATCGGTGCGCAGCAACTCGGCGACCCGACGTTCAGCGTCGCAGTTTGGACAGGCCATCTCCGAGCGGATGGGAGCGACCTCATGTGGCCGACCTTCCCACGCATGATCACAGCTGGGGCACAGGAACCGAACAAAGCTCTCTGCCATGGGCTGATGTGACGGTTCGGATGCTAGAGACTAGTGGCCTCAGGCGGTGACCGAATCCGGCTCCACCTCGAGCAGCTCTTTGTAGCGATTCCTGATCGTGACCTCTGAGACATCCGCCACCTCGCTGACCTGGTTCTGTGTGACCTTCTCGTTCGTCAGGAGAGCCGCAGCATACACCGCAGCGGCCGCCAATCCAACCGGGGACTTGCCCGAATGAATCGCCGCAGCCTTTGCATTCCGGAGGAGAATCCGTGCTTGCCGCTCGGCCTCATCACTCAGGCCGAGGTCCGATGCGAAGCGGGGGACATACTGCTCAGGGTCAGCAGGTTCAATCTCGAGTTTCAGCTCTCGGACAACATATCGGTACGTGCGAGTGAGCTCCATCTTGTCCACCCGTGAAACCCGTTCGATCTCATCGAGCGACCGAGGTGTCCCCGCCTGTCGTGCCGCTGCATACAACGCAGCTGTCGAGACCCCCTCAATCGATCGTCCAGGAAGCAGGTCCTCATTCAACGCGCGGCGGTAAATGACTGAGGCGGTCTCACGAACGGTCTCCGGCAGCCCCAGCGCGGATGCCATGCGGTCGATCTCGCCCAGGGCTTGCTTCAGGTTCCGTTCCTTCGAATCGCGGGTACGGAAGCGTTCATTCCACGTACGCAGCCGTTGCATCTGCTCGCGCTGGCGCGAGGACAACGCGCGTCCATACGCATCCTTGTTCTGCCAACCGATGTTCGTCGACAGCCCCTTATCATGCATCAGATTCGTCGTCGGCGCACCCACACGGGATTTTTTATCACGCTCCGCGCTGTCGAAGGCACGCCATTCCGGGCCGCGATCGATGCTGTCCTCATCTACGACCAGACCGCAGTCACGGCAGACAGTCTCACCACGGGTCTCGTCGGTGACAAGTTGTCCGCCACACTCAGGGCACCGATGCCGCTCGATGGCACGAGCCTCCTCGCGCTCGCTCTCGTTCTCGTCAGCCTCGGCCTGGCGAATCCGATGTCGCTCGGCCGTGGACGCACTCTCCTCCTCTGTTGCCGCGGTCTCTGTGATACGTGAATCAGTCATTTTACGTCGGGGAACCGCTGATATCTTTGGTAACGGTTATTCAGCGGCGAAGCCTTACTGTAAGTGATATTTCCCAAATATTTAAATGCACTTGTTGTGCGCCCCGCACGATGGCGAACTGATTTTACCCGGGTCACCCGGAGGATGGTTATGCACGGTGAAGCCCCTGTACCATGGTATGTCACTGATGGGCAGGGGGACTCCACCGAGACGCGAGGGGCGATACCACAGCGATGGCCTGCATTGGCGGTCGCGGCAGGGGTATCTGATAGCGTGGATGGGTATTATGATACGTTGCATTCGCATCTGCGCTCCCGGCTGCGGACCGAGATCCGGGAGGTGTCCGAAGCGGAGGATGTAGAACTGTTGCGGACAGAACGACTCTTACAGGCGGTCGAGGCGGCAGTCGATGATGTCAGTGACCGCCGGTCCGACCTCGCACCACCGGATGGGATGGATGCCCCACCCGCATTCACAGCAGGTGAGGTTGTCGAGGTGGCGCTGCGTGATCAGGCAGAGGCTCTGAGGGAACTGATCGACCATCTCACACGGCGTGTCGCACCCAACCTCCGGGCCATCGCGGGGCCACGGTTGAGTGCCAGGCTCATCGAGGAGGCGGGTGGTCTTCAGCGGCTTGCGCGCAAGCCCTCGGGGACCGTCCAGGTATTGGGTGCAGAGAGTGCACTCTTCGCGCATCTGCAGGGACGAGGGACATCACCGAAGCATGGCGTGATCTACACCCATCCTGCGGTCCGGCACGCATCGCATGCGGACCGGGGGGCCGTCGCACGCATGCTGTCGGGGAAGCTGTCGATCGCAGCACGCATCGATTACTACCGTGGCAGCCCCGATGAGGAGTTCATCGCTGACGTCGGCAAACGACTGCGTGAGGTACGGACATGAGTGACCTCCCAGAGGGAGTTCAGTGGAGACAGTTCGGCGGCAGACAACGACTCGCGACACGAGGTGACCCCGTGTATGGAGAGCCTGTCGATGCTGAGGGATGGCGGGTCTGGGACACCAACCGTTCGAAGGTGGGCGCGTTACTGGAGACACACGGTGACCCCGGGTTCGAGCCTGACTCAGGGGTGCTCTATCTCGGGGCAGCAACAGGTACCACGGTTTCTCACCTCGCAGACATGGGTCTGCTCGTGTACGCGGTTGAGCTATCAGCATATGCTGCGGACGCGCTGCTAGAGGTCTCACGGAGCCGTCCGCGTCTGTTTCCCATCATCGCAGATGCCCGACATCCAGCGCGGTACGCTGGGACAGTCGAGGCAGACCTCTCATGGCTCATCCAGGATGTCGCGAGTGCAGAACAGGCACAGATTGCCACCGCCAATCGACGATTCCTTGCGGATGATGGGATGTCGATGATCTTCATCAAAGCCAGGAGCATCGATGCGACGGCCTCCCCATCGACCGTCTTTGCGGATGTCGAAGCAGAGCTCACCGATACGTATGAGATCACAGCACGGGTGTCGATGGACACCACACATGAGGACCACCGTGCGATTATCGCAAAGGTGCGCTGAGCACAATCGCAGTGACGCTTTATATCAAGCTCTCACATGAAAATCAACGCAATGTCTGAGAGGTGGAACTGCTGGTGTGTCCAGATCCAAGACGTCGGGTCCTGGTGATGTCAACCGAGCGACGGGGACCCGACCAGTTCGATCGATTCGGCAGCATCGGGATCGAAGAGGAATTTTACTTTGTGGACGGGACGGGGGCGCCGGCGCAGGATATCGGCAACCTGCTGGAAGCATCACCACCGACGGGCATTCTGGCTGGTCGGATCGATCATGAGCTCTTTGAGTTCACTGTCGAAACTCAGACCCCGGTCATCGAGGAGCTCAGTGCTGTCGAATCGACCATCACAGAGGTGCGGAGAGCGTTGATCACATATGCAGCATCGCACGGATACCACATCCTCTGTGCAGGCCTGCATCCGACGGCTCGGTGGTGGGAGCTGTCCCACACTGACAAGCCCCGCTATCGGTCGCAGTTAGAACGCATCCAGTATCCACAGCATCGCAATCTCACCTCTGGGCTGCACATTCATATCGGAGTGGATGCCCCTGATGCGGCGGTATGGATCGCGAACCATCTCCGGTGGTATGTGGCACCTATCCTGGCGATCAGTGCGAACTCCCCGTTCTGGTGTGGTGCAGATACGGGGCTTGCGAGCGCTCGCGCGAGCATCTTCGAGGCACTCCCGAATACAGGGATGCCAGGGGCATTCGACTCGTTCGAAAGCTTCGATCGGTTCGAGCGCAGGATGGTCGAGAGTGGGCAAATCCGCGATCGGGGCGAGCTGTGGTTCGATGTGCGCCCACACACCGCCTACGGAACCGTCGAACTGCGTGCGCCAGACGTCCAGATGGATCCCAGCAGGACCGTGGCCATCATCGAGTACGTCCATGCGTTGGTGGAGGAACTGCGTGGCGCGTTCGATGCCGGAGACCACCGGCAGATGCTTCGCAGGGAGGAGCTCGCAGCGAACAAGTGGCAGGCGATCCGCTACGGTGCAGAGGCATCGTTGATCACCACCGCCGACCGTGGCCCGGTCGCTGTCCGCGATCTGCTGCATGCAGATGCGGAACGCTTCGGACTCGCAGGGCTGGAGGCGATCATAGATGCACCGACCGGGGCAGAGACCCAACAGAGGGTACGTGATGCTGATGGGTTCGATGAGCTCTTGCAGCAGCTCATTCTCGATGGCTCGGACTCGGGAAAGGGTTAAACGCGCCAGTCTGATGCTGACTGGTATGCCATCGACCGGAGAGTCAGCCACAGACGAACAACCGGGGCAGCCGGACGCAGCTGGTCCTGGGGGAGCTGACCAACGCGTCGTCGATGCGCTTGCTCGCATCCTGCAGACGGAGACGAAGGCCCGCGTGTACGTGGGGTTACGTCAGAGGCCGCATGTGACGAGTGAGGAGCTCGCCACACTGACCGGACTGTACCCATCGACTGTCCGGGAGGTGTTAGCACAGATGCATGATGAGGACATCGTCTCCCGGCGCAAGCGTGACCGACAGGGTGCAGGGAACAATCCGTTCGAGTACGATGCGATCGCACCTGCACAGCTCGTGCGACGGAAGGTCGATGACCTCCAGGAGGAGCTCAACTCCATCTGCCTGCTGGACGATCTCTTGGGACGTGGACAGTCACAGCCACGTGATGGACCAGTGCGGATCAGCATCGATGAGGACTGAACCGGAGAGCGTGGAGCTGCATGTCGCGCTGGGAGGGACATTCGATCCAGTGCATGATGGACACCTAGCACTGATCGAACAGGCACTGGCGATGGGCCAGCTGACTGTGGGGTTGACCAGCGATGGACTGGCCCCTGAGACACGGTTGGTTGATCGACCCATCACCCCGTACAAGCAGCGTCATCAACAGCTCACAGAGGCAGTCGACCCAATTGCGAGGTGCTTCGATCGACCCTATTCGATTGAGCGGCTCACCGAGCCGACCGGCATCGCCACAGCTCCACAGTTCGACGTCCTGATCGTCTCACCTGAGACGCGAAGTGGCGGGGATCGAATCAACGCATTACGAGCGGCTGCTGGGGACTCACCTCTCCGGATCCGCGTGATCGACCACGTGGATGCGATCGATGGCGCTCGGATTTCTTCGACCCGCATCGTCGCTGGTGAGATCGATGTTCACGGCAACCGTCAACCGTCCGGCCGATAGGCACGAGTCACCAACCAGGTGGATCGAACCCCGCATCTTCCAACAGTGGTTTCCATCGCTGTTGGACGCTCAACCGACTGACACCCACTGCGCCCGCAATCGCACCCTGAGAGCGGCCGTCGCCGCTGATGAGACATCCCGCATAGAGACTCGCTGCGACGAGGGGTGGCTTGGAGCGCTCCGCGGTCGGGAGCTGAGACAAGAAGAGGTCTATCGCCGCGGCTTGTGCGTGCTTCGAGATTCCCAACTGCTCTGCTGCTGCCACCAGGGCATCGACCCATCGGCGCTCCTCCAGCTGAGCTCGGGCGGGGTACACGGCCGAAGTAGACAGGGTCATGTAAATAGCTGTATCGCCCAGATCGAGGCGAGCGCGGGTAGCCAAGCCAGGTCAACGGCGCAGCGCTTAGGACGCTGTCCCATAGGGGTCCGCCGGTTCGAATCCGGTCCCGCGCATCGGTAGCACACACAGGTGTACACCGGTGTGGGTGCGGTGCCGTGGTTGAAGCATCATTTATCAGACGGGCTGTCATATCTCCGTTGATGGAGGGGACCTGGGAGGCATTTTCATGGATGGGGACGGACGTGGACGACATTTTGCTGTTCGAACCGTCTCCAGCCAGGTTCAGTACGGTTTCCGAGGCGCTTGAGGGGACAGGACATGCACTCACAGTGATCGCTGGGGCGAATGATGTCGGTGCAGAGCAATTCGTGGAGCTTCCGCTTCAGTTCGATGAGACAAGACAGATGATCCGATTTGGGATCGAAGGTGCGGTCGAGCAAGAGCTCGTAGAGGTCGGCGATCATGTCCTATGTCTGATCCCGATGTTCGATGGGGATGGCGACACCCTCTCACGGGTACGAGTCACAGAGAAGGGTCGTTCAGGTGTGTACGACCTCTTCGTCCACTCTGAGTCGCAGCCAGGAGTCATCAGAGATGTCTTTGAGGTCGCCATCGAGCTGGGTAAGAAGGGGCAGAAGGGGTCACCAGTGGGCGCGCTGTTCGTCGTCGGGGATGCGGAGGCCGTCTTGAGCCATTCGCGAGCGCTGTCATACAACCCGTTCGAGCGGTCTCGTGTGTATGTAGGCGATCAGATCGTGACGGTGATGCTCAAGGAGTTCTCGAAACTGGATGGCGCGTTTGTCGTCGGTGATGATGGAAAGATCGAGAGTGCATACCGGTATCTGGAGGCATCAGCAGCAGAGGTGACCATCCCGAAGGGGCTGGGGGCACGGCATATGTCTGCAGCTGCGATCACCGCGGAGACCAACGCTACGGCCATCGTGCTCTCAGAGTCCGATGGGCTGGTCCGAGCGTTCAAAGACGGGGCGATCATCATGGAGATCGACCCCGACCGCTACTGACGCCTGACCTCTTTTGCAGGTACTCCCATCACAGTCGTGTTCGCGGGCACGTCCTCGGCAACGAGTGAATTCGCCGCCACCTGGGCGCCGGCGCCGATCGTCACACCGGGGAGCACCACAGCTTTCGCGCCCACCATCGCACCGGGACCAATCCGGATCTCCCCAGTACGATACTCATCGGTGAGGAACTCATGTGCGAGCAGAACCGCGTCATATCCCACGGTGACATCTGGGCCAAGGGTGATCAATTCTGGGAAGAACACGTCCGCCGTCGCCTCGAGGCCCCAGCACACCCGTGCGCCGACTCGCACACCCATCACGCGGAGGGCGATACGCCGCACCCGCAGGGACGGAGCGATCCGGGCGACGGTGACCCACACATAGTTCCACACGATACGCAGCGGAGAGCGGATATCGGTCCAACGTGTTAGGGCTGGACCTGGGGACGGATCTGGATGCCGTCTCACCGCACGCTTCGCATGCGGACTGGGGCGGTCACTTGGCATCTGACTTGATCTCCTGTATGCGATGTGTCCGCTCGCGGACCGCTGCAGGGGTTCCGATATCTTCGCGCCACCGGAGGCCGTCAGACCCGATCTGCTCCGGGTCGAATGTCGCCGATGCTGCAGCCTGCTCGAGCGTCGCCGCGATACCGACGACTGCCACCGCACGAGACGTCGTCGTCCGCACACGGCCATCATCGTCGGCATGTACACTCGCAACGTACAGCCGACTGACCGCCGCTTCGAGCTCGCTGATGTCCACAATCGTACCAGCGTTCGGATCAGTCGGGTATCCAGCAGGGACGAGATATCGTACGACTGTGGCATGGGGCGTGAACATCGGCTCTGGGAGTGGATCGCCTGCTTCTGCAGCTGCGATCAGGTCTATCATCGAACCCTCCATGACCGACAGCACGTTCATAGCCTCCGGATCACCGAAGCGAGCGTTGAACTCGATCACGTACAGCCCTGCTGCGGTGGTCATGAACTGGCCATACAGGACGCCGGTGTACCCCGGCAGGGCCGCTACGGTCTGTTCGAGGATATCGACCGCTGCGGTGTAATCTGTCTCACTGACGAACGGGAGACGGCCATCTGCCATGCTGTACGCGCCCATCCCGCCGGTGTTGGGCCCTCGGTCGCCTGCGTACGCTCGTTTGTGATCTTGGACCAGCGGTGTCGGTATGAGGGATCCATTGGCGACGAACGCCTGCAGTGTGAACTCCTCACCGATGAGCCGCTCTTCGAGCACAACTCGTTCATACGCGGAGGTGCGCAGGTGATCGACCGCCTCCGCATGTGTCAGATGCTCCCCGATCACCAACACGCCCTTGCCGCCGGTCAGCCCTGCTGGCTTGATGACCATGGGGGTCTCCGCTGCTTGCAAGAATGCAGCGGCCTCCTGTGGGTCTGAGAAGGTCTCGAATCGGGGACAGCCGGGGATTGCCGCATCCGTCATGAGCTGGCGTTGATACGATTTGTCGGTCTCGATGCGCGCTAACGCCTGCGAGGGCCCGAAGCAGAAGACCCCGTCCTGAGTGAGGGCATCGACGACCCCCGCTGCGAGTGCACGTTCGGGGCCGATCACCGCTGTATCGACGGCCCACGAGGAGGCTGCGCTCAGGATCGCTGCGGTGTCCGTCTCATCGACCTCCTCATGATCCTCCACGAGGTTGATGATCGCGGGGTTCCGGTTGTGAGCTGCATTGAACACGAGGCACCGGTCGTCGGATGCGAGGTTGGCCACGATGGCATGCTCGCGACCTCCCCCGCCGACGACGAGCACACGCCTGCTCATGGCACGACCTCTGAAGGCCGGTTGTGCTGCATTAGGCCGCAGTAGTGGGGATGTCGGTTTCAATCTATGCACCGCGACCCGGCGACTTTTGCGAATCCACCGCCGACATCTGGTGATGGACACCATCGTCGAGGCCAACCGGCTCGCAGACAGTGGCAGCCCGTACCTCGAGCAGCACGCGGAGAATCCAGTGCGATGGCAGCCCTGGGATGCAGATGCGCTTGAAGCGGCCGTCGCCGCGGACGTCCCGATCTTCCTGTCTGTGGGGTATGCGGCGTGCCACTGGTGCCACGTGATGGCTGACGAGAGCTTTGAGGACCCCGCGGTGGCGGAGCTGCTCAACACCGCATTCGTCCCGATCAAGGTCGACCGCGAGGAGCGGCCGGACATCGATCGGGTGTACCAGACCATCTGTCAGCTGGTCACCGGTGGTGGGGGATGGCCGCTGTCGGTGTGGCTGACGCCAGAGCTGGAGCCGTTCTACGTGGGCACGTACTTCCCCCGTGACCCTGATCCGCAGCGTCGGATTCCTGGGTTCATCGAGGTGTGTGAATCGATCAGCCGGTCATGGGCGAGCGACCGATCTGCGCTGGAGGAGCGGGCAGGCCAGTGGGTCGATGCGATCGAGCAGCACAGCCGGCCCGTGACGGATGGACAGTCGCAGGCGGATGGGGTGTCTGCCGACGCCGATACGGACCGCACCGTGCGGACCCTGCTGCGTTCGATGGACACGGTACATGGGGGCTTCGGCTCAAGCGGCCCGAAGTTCCCCCAAGCCAGACGCCTCCGCTACCTCATGGCCCAGTCACGATGGCGGGAGGACCCGGCGGTGGATGAGGCCGTCAGACGCACCCTGGATGCGATGGCCGCGGGCGGCCTGTATGACCAACTCGGTGGTGGGTTCCACCGCTACACCGTCGACCGGTCCTGGACGGTCCCACATTTCGAGAAGATGCTCTACGACAACGCGGAGCTGCTTGCAGTCTACAGCCTCGCTGCGGATGCGTATGATGACCCAGAGTACGAGCGGGTCGCTGTGGGCACAGCAGAGGCTCTGCTGGGTGCGTTCATGGATCCCGACGGGGGATTCTACAGCTCCTTCGATGCACAGAGTGAGGGAGCAGAGGGTAGCTACTACGTCTGGACACCAGAGACCCTCGATGAAGCGGTCGAGGACCCTGATGATGCAGCGATCGCTGGGGCATTCTACGGCATCACCGACGGGGGGAACTTCGAGGGCAAGACCGTGTTGACCCGACGGCGGTCCGAAGCAGAGGTCGCAGAGGCGGTGGGGGTCGAGGTGGAGGAGGTCGCACCCGCTGTCGAGCGTGCTGAAGCGGCGATGCTGGACGCCCGTACTCAGCGGCCCGCACCACGGACGGACACGAAGGTGATCGCTGCATGGAACGGACTCGCGATCGATGCGTTGACGCTAGCAGGGGGTATGCTGCAACGGCCCGCGTACATCGAAGCCGCTGCAGCAGCCCTCGATCGGGTCAGACGGGACCTGGTGGATGGTGGTGTCGTTGGCCGCCGTGTACGGGATGGGGTGGTGCAGTCAGACGGGTTTGTGGATGACCACGCCTTCGTCGGGATGGCCGCCTTGCGTCTGCATGCGGCAACTGGCCGGCCGGCGGACCTGCAGACGGCGGCCGAGGTCGCGATGCGGCTCGAGGACGCATTCTACGATCCTGGTGTGGGCACGTTCACACTGCGATCTACGGATGACGAGCAGATCGTGACGGCGACGGAGGAGGTGGTCGACCGGTCGATACCTGCGGCATCGGCGGTAGCGGCGGACCTGCTGTATCGCTTGGACCCGGTGCTACCTGCGACCGACGGGGTTGAGATCGCACAGACGCTCCTTGCCCAGCACCGGAAGCAGCTCACCGCACAGCCAGCACAGCATGTGACACTGCACCTTCTGCGGGAGGTGCTCGAACGATCCTCACGTGAACTGGTCATCTCGGGCGCAGAATCGCCACAACCGATCTGGTCACAGGTCGCAGACCTGAGCACGCGCGGGCTGCGTGTGCTGCACCGACCTGCAGATGATGCGGCCACAGCGGTGCTGGCAGAGGCACTGGGCTTCGATGCCATCCCGCCGATCTGGCGCGGGCGGGCGACGGATGATGGCGTCGAGCTGTTCGCCTGCAAGCAGATGGTCTGTGCACAGCCCACGAGCGATCCGGTCACCGCTCGTGGGGCACTCCGCTATGATTCGAGCTGATCCGCGAGGGCTGCAGCGAGTGACTGTGGTGCATCCTCGACCACACGGGCGACCTCGGTGCCCCCACGTTCGATGACCACCGTTGGGATCAACTCGACTCCGTAGGCGTCCACCTCCGGTCCCGCCTTCGATCCGTCAGACCGCTTCGTCACCGGATAGACCGAGAGTCGCTCAGCGGGGACCTCTGCCGCCGCAAGCGCGGCGCCGAGCTTCGGAAGGAGACTCCGGCAGTCCCCACACCAATCAGCCCCCCAGACATGGAAGTGCAACGCAGGATCCGACAGCACTTCCACGGACTCTGCGTGTGCTGCTTCATCCCACATCGGATCAGGGCGCATGGTCTCAAGGACGAGGTCTGTGCCGTTTCCCATGCAGACTGGAGGAGTCGCCAGCACATAGCCACTTCGTGCAGAGGCGTCACTATCATGTCTGTCCCCTCCAGACGCGACACATGTATCCCAATATCCTCGCGACCATCGGGTCTCCGTTGGTGCTGATCGATGGCCCACCTGGGGTGGCCATCGCCGCGAAGATCGAGTCGTTCAATCCGGGGGGGTCTGCGAAAGATCGACCGGCGATCGCGATGATCGAGGCCGCAGAGGCGGCGGGCGAGCTCCTACCGGGGGATACCATCGTCGAGCCGACGAGCGGGAACACGGGCATCGGATTGGCCATGGCTGCTGCTGTCAAGGGGTACCGGCTGGTGGTCGTCATGCCCGCGAGCAAATCCCCTGAGCGGCGCGCGGTGATGGAGGCATACGGAGCCGACATCGAGCTGGTCGACGGTGAGATCTCCGCCGCCAAGGACCAAGCGGATGCTCTGAGTGAGGCGGAAGGGATGATCCAACTCGGCCAGTTCGAGAACCCCGCGAACCCCGATGCGCACTATCGAACGACCGCGGCGGAGATCCTCGATGCTGTCGGAGACCGACGCATCGATGCGCTGGTCGCCGGGGTCGGCACCGGTGGGACGATCACCGGTATCGGTCGCCGGCTGCGCGAGACACATCCGTCCATGGCGGTCGTCGCAGTCGAGCCCGAGGCCAACGCGGTCATCTCCGGCGATCCTCCTGGGAGAGACGGGTATCAAGGGATGGGTGCTGGGTTCATCAGCCCCAATCTGGATGAGTCCCTGCTCGATGGCGTGGAGAAGGTTCCGATCGATGCGGCGGAGGCAGAGTGTCGGCGGCTGGCCACGGAGGAGGGCATTCTGGTGGGCCAATCATCTGGAGGATCCGCAGTGGCTGCCAAACGGGTCGCTGCCCGGCTGAGTGGGGACCCCAGTTGGGAGCGGCCGGCGGTGACGCCTGTCATCCAAGATGGGACGGTGCAGGACGTCATCATCCCAGAGTCCGTCCCGTTGGTGCTGACGGTGTTCTGGGATGGCGGGGAGCGTTACATGTCAACGGGGCTGTTCGATTAGCTGGTGATGTGGGCACTTATGCCCACCCGGGCGTGATGTGTCGGCACGAAGCATGGCAGCTGAAGGAGGCACCACTGGCGACACATACCGCAGCGAGATCGTCGAGGAGCCTGGCTTGGAGGCAGCAATCAACGAACGCATCGACGGAGAAGTACGGTTCGACTCGTACAGCCGTGAGCTGTATGCGACAGATGCGTCCGCATACCGCCGGGTGCCGATCGGGGTGGTGTTTCCGCAGCATGTCGAGGATGTCGTCGCAGTCATGCGGTACTGCGCATCAGAGCAGATCCCGGTGCTCCCGCGCGGTGGGGGAACATCACTCGCAGGGCAGGCGGTCAATGAGGCGGTGGTGCTCGATTTCACGAAGCACATGGCCATGGTCGATCCGGTGGACGTGGAACAGCAGGTGGTCAGAGCGGAGGCGGGGGTCATCCTCGACGGGCTGAACGAACAGATCGCCCATACAGGGTTGAAGTTCCCCCCAGACCCATCATGGGGCGACAAATCCACGCTTGGTGGGGCGATCGGCAACAACTCGACGGGGTCGCACTCACTGCTGTACGGCAAGACCGACTACTACCTCGAGGAGGTCGAGGCCGTGCTGGCAGACGGTTCGACAGCGACCTTCGGTGAGATGACAATCGAGCAGCTTCGTGCTGAGGCCGATCCAGATGGGTCACTGCTGGAGGCGATCTATGCGCGTGTGCTGCAGGTCCTAGAGGAGCATGCAGAGTCGATCGACGAGCGATACCCTGACCTCAAACGCAACGTCTCAGGATACAACCTGGACATGCTGGTCGATTCGATGCGAGGACAGATGCGCTTGCCCGATGACTCAGGGGTTGACCCTGACCAGGAGCCGGGGAGCATCAACCTTGCACACCTGCTCGCGGGGTCGGAGGGGACACTCGCGATCATCACCGCGGCGACAGTCCATCTTGAGCCAGTCCCCGTCGAGAAGGGCGTGCTGCTGCTCACGTATGACGACATCATCGATGCCATGACGGATGTGGCACCGATCCTCGACCATGGTCCTGCTGCGGTCGAGGTGATGGATGATGTGCTCTTAGAGCTCGCCCGGGAGTCGCCCGAGTTTGGGCCCGTTGTGCGATTACTGCCGGAGGGGACGGACTCGGTGCTGCTGGTCGAGTTCTACGGGGAGACGACAGAGCACATCGAGGAGAAGATCGATGCACTGGCGATGGACCGCACCGGTGAACCGACGGCGGGTGGTGAGAAGCCGCTCGCGACACATGCGATGCCAGCGGTGGATGCGGAGACACAAGCGAAGTTCTGGAAGATGCGTAAATCAGGACTGCCGATCCTCCTGTCGCGCACGAGCGATGAGAAGCACATCGCCTACATCGAGGACACCGCCATCCCCGCTGATGCGTTGCCTGAGTACGTGGCCCGGTTCCAGGATATCCTCGCAGACTACGACACCTTCGCCTCGTACTATGCACATGCGGGTCCGGGTGTGTTGCACATCCGACCGCTGATCTCCACGAAGACACCAGAGGGACTCGAGGCGTTCGAGGCGATCGCCGACCGGGTCACCGATCTGGTGGTTGAACTGGGAGGATCGATCAGTGGTGAGCACGGGGACGGGCGGGCACGGACTCGCTGGAATCGCAAGCTGTACGGACAGGAGCTCTGGGATGTCTTCCGCCAGATCAAGCGGACGTTCGACCCGGATTGGCTGCTGAACCCCGGGAGCGTCTGTGGTGAGCATGACCTCACGGAACACCTCCGCTTCGACCCCGCGTACGAGTACACCGCAACACTGTCACCCACCCTAGAGTGGCCCAATGAGAACGGATTCGCGGGCATGGTCGAGCTGTGCCATGGGTGCGGTGGCTGCCGTGGAGAGCAGTCAACGACCGGCGGTGTGATGTGCCCGACCTACCGTGCCACAGGGGAGGAGATCCAATCGACCAGAGGCCGAGCGAACCTGTTGCGAGCGGCGATGTCTGGCGAGCTCAGACCCGAGGAGTACCTGTCGGAGACCTTCATCGAGGAGGTGCTGGACCTCTGTATCGGCTGCAAAGGCTGTGCCCATGACTGCCCGAGTGCGGTCGATATGGCCAAGATGAAAGCCGAGGTCACCCATGCATATCACAAGCGGCATGGCGCCTCCGTCCGCACACGCATGTTCGCGCAGTTCGGTAAAATCGCGCCGCTGGCTGCACGCGTTGCACCGGTGGTGAATCTGCTACAGCGAGCCCCTGGCGCATCGTTCTTGCAAGAGCACCTCTTGCAGATCGCACCTGAGCGGAAGCTCCCATACTTCGCATCACAGTCGCTGGTGCGGTGGTTCGATGCGCGCGGTGGCACGACCGTCGATCCCGCTGACGCGACGGACCATGTGGTGCTGTTCCCAGACACGTACACCATGTTCATCGAGCCGGAGAACGGCAAGGCCGCCATCCGGATCCTCGAGGCGGCTAACATCCATGTGACGATCGCACCGTACACCGGTGGCTCGGGGCGACCGCCCTTCTCGAAGGGGATGTTGGACATCGCGCGTGCGCGAGCTGAACAGACGGTGGAGTGCCTGATGCCGGAGGTCGAGGCGGGACGTTCGGTGGTGGTCGTCGAGCCGTCAGACGCGGTGATGTTGCAGTCTGACTACCTCGACATCCTCGGGGATTCTGCACGTGAGCTCAGTGACGCGACCTACGGTATCATGGAGTACCTGCAGGCAACGGATGCACTCGTAGGGTTGCCCGCAGCCGGTGAGACACGACAGGTACAGTATCATGGACACTGCCACCAGAAGGCGACCGGTCGCGCCGATGCCGCAGCAGCCGTGCTCTCCGCCGTGGGATATGATGTGGATACGATCGACTCCAGCTGCTGTGGCATGGCCGGCAGCTTCGGGTACGAGCGTGAGCACTATGATCTCTCACAAGCGATGGCGGACATCCTGGTCGATCAGCTGGAGCCGGCATCAGCGATCGTCGCCGCCTCGGGCACATCGTGCCGGACCCAGCTGGGTGACCGTGCACTGTCTGCAGAGCACCCTGTCCAGCTCGTGGCTGCGGCGCTCGATGCCGCAGCCAGGTGAGCGATCCCCACCACCTGACGAGTTTACTCAATCCGTGAATATAAGTAATGACAGTGATGATTTGCACAGGCCGGGGTGCCTCTGACAAACCGGCAATCTAACGCACCGGCCTTGCCCGGACCGGTGCAGGTGAGGGCTTTCCCTCACCTCGATTCGATCACTGAGCGACCGTCTCGTCTGGTCCAGCAGCACGGACGAGGTCATCGATGCAAGCGATCGCTCGATCCGTCAGATCGTAGTGCCCGCCGACATCATCCACCGCACGAGCTCTGCCAGACAGGCGGCCTACCGTCTCAGCGATGCGATCGTACTGTGTTCTGACGAGCGTACCCATGAGAGCCGGAGAACCTGCACGCATCGCCAATCGGGCCGCGGCGGCACGACCCATATGAACCTGCCCCTCATCTGACTCGATGAGTGCCATCGCAAACGGCACGTCTTCGAACTGCGCTTCGAGGAATCGCTGCGCCATGGGATCGTCCCACCCGATCAGCTGCAGATTGTCGATCCTCCTGAGTGTGGAAGCCGCGACTGTGCAGTAGGGGCATTCCGCATCGAAGATGAGCACATCCTGATCGGACACGACGGAGATGGCAACCGAGGGCATTAAACTCCCTCGTCGGTGGGAACGCTCTTACGGAAACGCGATGACGCTGACGCATGAGTGCAAGTAGTTGGGGGACATGGTTACTCGATGAGGTCGAGGCGACGGATTCGAGAGGTGTCGATATCTGGTATCTTGGCTGCAACGGCTTCATCATCAAAGGTGCAGATGGCACCACGCTGATGATCGACCCGTATCTCGGTACGGGCGACCCACCCCGGACCATCCGGATGATCCCAGTGCCCTTCGAGCCGGCTAGTGTCGAGTCACTTGATGCGATGCTACTCACACATGAGCACACAGACCACACGCATGGGCCATCTCAAGCCCCGATCCTGGAGGCGACGGGTGCCCGCTGCTACGCCCCTCCAACAGCCCATGAGAAGGCGATGGAGGCAGAGGCGTGGCCGACCCGTTTCGATGTGGCTCACGAGCAGATCTCGCAGGTCACACCGGGCGATAAACTAGAGATCGGCGATTTCGACATCTCCGTTATAGGGGTCAACGATCCGGATGCGGTCGACCCAGTGGGATATGTCATCGAACATCCACGCGGCACAATCGTCCACATCGGTGATGCCAGACCGAGCGATGAACTCCGTACCGTCACAGAGTCATTTGATGTCGATATCGCAATCGCGGCATTCGGCACGACTGGGATGATTCCGAATAAGCAATCAGGAGCGCTCGAACGCACGCAGTGGTATTCAGATGCAGACGACGTCATCGCGATCGCGCAACAGCTCGAGTGTCACCGCCTCATCCCGACGCACTGGGACATGTGGAAGGGGTTGACCGCCGATCCAAGGGGGCTCATCGATCATGCACGGAGCTTCCCTCATCCCCGGTATGTAGAGATCTTAGAGATCGGTGACTCGACAAGAGTGTGACCGAGGCCGCGTGTTCGTATCGCAGGATACAGTGTATAGATTGCGTCACGGACACGTATCCCGCATTCATAACAGTCGGTAGATGTGTTGGAGGTAGGTCTCACGCACACGGTCCCCCCAGTTGTGCGTGTAGGTATCAATGATATCGCCGCCTACATCGCCACGCAGGTATTTGACAATCCCGCGGTCTCCCGTCCGATCGCGAAGGTGTGTGGTGAAGAAATGCCGGAAGTAGTGTGGAGTGACGTTCTCTGCGGCGGAGGCGCCGACACGGTGCCATCCCATCCGATGCGCGTGTTGCTCGACGATGTGATGGACCATATCCGGACTCAACCGTGTCCCCCAGGCACCGGATGTGGAGGTGAACAATGGTTCCGCAGGCGAGAGGACGTCAGGGCGAATCCTGAGCCAACGCAGGAGTACGGCCTCTAGCTCATCATCCACCGGGATGACGGTCGCTCGTCGCCGTTTGTTCGATGCCGTACGGGACTCACCACCCAGCTCTTCGCCACGTGAGGGTATCGAATCGACGTACAGCGATGGACCACGCCCGTACAAGACAGCACGCGGTTCGACATCAGACCGCGCAACCTGGGTCAGGGCTTGAGTCCCCAGCGTGAGGTCACGAAGGTCGAGATTGCATAGTTCTCCAACACGCATGCCGGTCTTCAGCAGGGCCAGGATCACCGCCTGATCGAGCGGATGTCGGACAGAACGGGTGAACTCCCCCATCTCGGCGACATCAATATCACGGCGTGAGGGGTTGGTGTCGACCGATTCATCGATCTCTGCGAGTACCAGCGCCATCGGGTTAGATTCGAAGGCACCGACCTGGACCATGTACGCGAAGAACCGATGGAGATAGGACGCATATGTTGCGATCGTCGAGGGGGCGTTCTGTGCGCGACGCAGAGTATGAACGAAGGCCATGCAATCACGGTGTGATGCCTCTATGAGGGACCCATCCAGTTGATTCTCGAAATCCCGTAGCACCCGTTCATAAGCGTCATGGGTCCGCTGAGCCTTGCCGAGATACTCCATATCATCAAGGAAGTATCCGACCGGATCCTCCTCAACCGTGACGTGTTCACTCATCGGTGATGCTCACATATCCACCCTGCCTGCCATCATAGCGAATCTGGTTGGCAGATTGTAGGGCCGCAAGAACAGCCTCGAGCTCTGTTTCGATATCCCCTCGCACCTCCGCAAGGAGGTCATCCCAGTCCAAAACCTCCGCATCCCCGATGAGGGCCGCCACGCGCTGCTGTAGGCCGGCATCCCCAGGATTGGTATCATCCGACTCAGTTGGGAGATCCTCGAGGGACTCCACAGGAAAGTCCCGCCGCCCGGCTTGTACCATCGACCGCACGAACTCACTCTGGGACATCCCGAGGGCCGCGGCATGCTCAACCCAGATTTGTTTCTGGTACTGTGGGATGTAGGTCATGATGGACGCACGATCATGATCGTCGGTGCCGCTCATGTGTTAACCACCCCTGTCATATGTAAGATTACAACAGTTTCACAAATAAACATTGTTATCTGTGTGTCTGCCATTCAGATGAGGGCCTAATTGATATTATATTTGTATCAATACAATTTTTAACACATAGATTACTGCATGTGCACAAATCGTAATTATCGTATCCGTGATTTGGAGATTCAAGCACCATCCGTGTCAGTTCTGTGATATGTGTATGACGAACGCGTTGGACGGCAGTCTTCGACCCGATTATCCCAGATGTATTGAAGCATGATAGGGTGTCCTTCGGAAGCGCTTCCGTCCCGGTGTGGATCAAAAGGAATCCTCCAAACTCAGCCCGATCTCTGCGATCTGGATAATGGATGATACTTCATGAAGACTGATGCCCGTAGTTGCTAGCGGTGCCAGACAGTTCGCCCCTAGGACCGATCTCCTGCGTCCACCTGTACCGGCCCGCATCTGGACCACCGACATCGCACCATCTTGATACACACGACTACGCCACGCAGTTGCTCTTGGGGCAGAGGGACCAATCTGAACGAAATCGATGCGCTAACTCACTTTTCGCGGTGGGGCGATGATTTGTCGTTGTCCGAGAGACCCACCGCCACCTACGCGTACAACAGGAACAAAAATACTGGCGACGTTCGTGGCGGGTGCGGTAATACTGTGGTGGGTATCGACAGCCCAACCGGATGATTCGCCCGTGCAAGCAGGGGTCCTCTGGGTAACCGGAATCGTTCCGCCCACGTCCATCGACGAGTGGCGAGCAGCTCGGAATTAGTCCCTAGCGACGTGAGACCCCCCCCCTCGACCGTGATGAATACAGCATTCCGGAACGGACGCGTGGTACACTGGAATACTGACGTGAGACGTATCCAGCAACGAACCGACGACAGTCCCACATAGCAAGCGAGGGTGTCCGACGATGTACAACAACCCCCTAATCACAATATCACGAGAGCAGGTCCAACTTCCCCTGCCTTGACCTATCTTGCCGCTCGCGGCGTGGCCCAGTGATCAATCACCACTGGTACCCGGATGTGCTCGATCGTTATGCGTGCGGCATCCCGTTGAAAGCGGATGTGGAGACGGCTGCAGGGCCATGCTCGACCCGTCCACCTGATGAGACAGCGCTCCGCACAGTGTGGGCAGAGGGACGATGATATCAGACCCTGTCAAGAGGGGCCCAGAGATATCCGCTGTGGACGCTCGAAGGGGTACCACAGGACCGTTCGGCACAGATTAGTGCCGCACGCGTACACCGCCAGGGTGCAGCATGTGGCGGGCCTGCTACCGCGACCTGCTGATCACGCTATCCGTAAACCCCGGGGAGCGGTCGTGGAAGCGGCATCTCGCCCATCCCCACACCGTGCCAGGGGAGTTGTAGCTCGTAGCCTATGTCTGTTCCATGAGATGTGTCTGTCGACGCCTGCTGGTGGCGGATACTGAGTGATGAAATCCCGCTCTGAGAGGCGACTCAGCGGGAGGACGCATTCACCCTCGCCACAAATCCGTACCGTGATGCAGAATATCATGTTAGCGTGCGTATCTGTACACTGTATGTTGCGATATCAAATTGCAATGGCACATGGCCACCAGATTCCCAGAGATTAAGCCTGAAACGGCGCAAATTCAGTCAATGCGGCTCGAGCATAGCTTCCTGCCGGTCGAGGGCGTCGGTGAGACCCGTGAGCGGCGACTGTGGGAGGCAGGAGTCGAGCGCTGGGACCTCTTCGACCCTGCCGCGGCGCCGGTGGGGCCGACGACGGCCGAGCGGATCGTGGCATTCCTGCATGAGGCCCATGATCGCCTCCAGGATGGGGACACCCACTTCTTCGCTGAGCGACTGCCGACATCTGAGACATGGCGGCTGTACGAGGATTTCCGCGATGAGACGGTCTACTTCGACATCGAGACCACCGGGCTTGACAGCCACCGCGCAGTCGTCACCACCCTCTCTGCGTACCAGGGTGGGCAGATGCGGACGCTCGTCCGGGACCACGACCTCACAGCCACACGGGTCGAGCAGCTGCTGAACGAGGCACCACTGATCGCCTCCTTCAACGGTGTGCAGTTCGACGTCCCGTTCCTCGAGGACAGCCTGGGGATCACGATCGAGACCCCGCATCTCGACCTGCGCTACCCCTGTTCCCGCCTGGGGTTGAAGGGGGGCCTCAAGCGCATCGAGCAGCTGCTGGGGATCAGCAGAGGGTCCAGCGGTGTCGACGGTCGGGATGCGATCCGACTGTGGCGCATGTACGACCGTCGTGGCGATGGCGAAGCGCTTGACCGGCTGATCGCGTACAATCAGGATGACACCGAGAACCTCCAGCTGCTCGCTGATGTGGTCGCCCACGAGCTGCATGAGACCACAGCAGGGACGCTGCTGTCGGAGCTCCCCCACTTCAGCGATCCCAGACAGCGTTCAGGCTGAGTTACGGAGGATGTCGCCGATCTGCCGGGGCTGCGCGGGGATCGCAGGGTCGGGGTCGACCATCCGCAGCACGTCAGCATCGGTCGCCGAGGGGTAGGGTTTGCCCGTCGCCTCCTCGATGAGCGCGCGCTCCAGCAGGAACGTTGTGCCCTGATAGGTAACCTCGACACCCTGGTCGGTGAAGCGGAGATCAGTCATGCACGGCGATGTCCCTCGGGGCTACTTCATGCTGGTGTGACACTGGCCAACTCGCAACCTACTTGCGACGCGTGGGGGTCCACCCGGTATGCGACGGATCGCGCTGGCAGGCAAGCCCAATGCAGGCAAGTCGACCTTCTTCTCTGCGGCGACGATGAGCGACGTCGAGATGGCGAACTACCCATTCACGACGATCGACCCGAACCGGGGGGTCGCACACGCACGGACCCGATGTCCCTGCACCGACCGTGATGCGGACTGCGGCATCTGTCGGGAGGGGGCCCGGTACGTGCCCGTGGAGCTCGTCGACATCGCAGGGCTGGTGCCCGGTGCACACACGGGGCGGGGACTGGGCAACCAGTTCCTCGATGCGCTGACGACCGCCGAGGCGATCGTGACCGTCATCGATGCGGCGGGTGCGACCACCGCAGAGGGTGAGCCGGTGGCGGTGGGGACCACCGACCCACTCGAGGAGGTGGCGTTCATCGAGGACGAGTTGGAGGCGTGGATGGCGCAGATCATCGCCGACAACTGGGCTGGGGTGCGCCGAAGCGCACGCGCCCCAGGCTTCGACCTGGATGGGGCGCTGGCCGATGTCCTCAGCGGCCTCGGCATCACCGACCACGTCATCACCGCCGTGCTGCGGGAGGCTGAGTACCCCACCCAGGTGGATGCGTGGGGGGACGGGGAGTTCACCATGCTCGCAGCGGCGGTCAGACAGCGGGCGAAGCCGATCGTCGTGTGTGCGAACAAGGTGGATATCGCACCGGCGGAGACCGTGGCTGCCCTCGAGGACGAGACAGATGCAGTGATGACCGCAGCGATCGCCGAGCGGACACTGCGGCGCGGTGTCGATGCGGGCGTGCTCGACTACCGGCCCGGTGATGATAGCTTCCGGGTGACACAGGATCTCGATGCGCAACAGCGCGCGGGACTGGATGCGATCGCAGAGCTGCTGACCCGCTACGGATCGACCGGGGTGCAGGCGACGATCGATCGCGCGGTCTACGACCGCTTGGAGCTGATCACGGTCTACCCCGTCCAGAACGAGACGCGCTGGACGGACGCCGGCGGACAGATGCTGCCGGATGCGCTGTTGTTGCCCGCGGGGTCGACACCGCGGGACCTCGCGTACGCCGTACACTCGGACATCGGAGACGGGTACCTGCACGCCGTCGACGCACGCACCCAGCGGCGGATCGGCGATGCGACCACGCTCGAGGAGGGTGCGGTCATCAAGATCGTCTCGACCGCCGACTGATCAGAGCGATGCGAGCGCCGTCTCCATCCGGTCGAGGCCCTCCTCGAGGGTCGCCATATCGGTCGCATAGCTGATGCGCACGCGGTCGGCACCTGCGGCGCCGAAGGCGTCGCCGGGGACGACGAGCACGTCGTTCTCGATGCACGCCTGTGCGAACCCCTCGGGGACCTGCGGCATCGCGTAGAACGCCCCGCCCGGTGTGGGGACCGACAGGCCCATGTCCTCGAGCCGCTCGACGACGACGTCCCGCCGTCTGGCGAACGTCGTCGTCATCTCCGTGACGATGTCCTGCGGCCCCTCCAGGGCTGCCCGGAGTGCGACCTGCGAGACGGCGGTCGCACACGCCTGGGCGTACTGGTGCACCCGGAGCATGCGTGTGACCCGGTCGGGGGAGCCGATGACCCACCCGATGCGCCACCCGGTCATCGAGAACAGCTTCGACGCGGAGTTCACGACCACGACGTGCCCGGCCGCGTCCCCCTCGAGGGCCGAGCGGAATGTGCCGTCGAAGACGGTGTACTCATACACCTCATCCGAGATGCAGAGGGTGTCCGTCTCCGCTGCGAGTGCGGCGAAGGCATCGATGTCCGCGGGAGGCGAGACCGCCCCCGTGGGGTTGCCCGGTGAGTTGATGATGAACGCCACGGTGTCATCTGTGATCGCCGACGCGACGGCTTCGGGCGCAAGTGTGAGGTCCTCCTGCAGGGGGACCGGGACAGGGGTCCCACCCGCAAGCCGGACGAGTGCATCGTACGAGACGAAGCCAGGGTCGGGGATGAGCACCTCATCGCCAGGACTCACGTGCGCCATGATCGCGATGTGCAGCGCCTCCGACCCGCCGGCGGTCAGGATGATCCGGTCGGGCTCGATGGGGACCCCCTGGTCACGGCGGCTCTTCGCGGCGATCGCCTGGCGGGTCGCCAGCTGCCCGTTGTTCGGTGTGTAAGCGTCGACCTCTCCGGCGTCGATCGCCGCACTGGCGGCCGCCCGCACGTGTGCAGGGGTCGGGAAGTCCGGCTGGCCGATCCCCAGATTGATCGAGTCAGGGCCTGCGACCTCGAAGAGCTCCCGGATCGCGCTGATGGAGATCGACTCCACCCGCGGGGCGAACTGGACCATATGGGTAGCAGCGGGGTGGTGGGCATAGCTGTTGGCCATCCAGAGGCGAGGGTTCATGCACACAGCGCGCTAGGGAACCGCCATGCACACCGCTGCTGTGAGCTGGGGGGAGCACCGGTGAGCCTCGGCGGCCCGGCCCGGTCGGGTGACCGTCGGCTGCTGCCGATCATCGTGGTGATCCTACTGGTCGTCAACGGTGGACTGATCGCGGGGGTGTTGCTGAGTCCATCCGCGAGCGCCCCCGACACCGCTGCGGTGTACGCAGAAGCGGCACCGTCGGTCGCGACCATCTACGTGATGGAACCTGGTGGTGAGCGACAGGGGTCGGGATGGGTGTACGATGAGGAGCACCTCGTGACGAACCAGCATGTCGTGGGGTCGGACCCGACACGGATCTTCGTCCGGTTCCAAGACGATGCGTGGTCGGAGGCGACGCTTGTGGGCGCGGATGTGTACACCGACCTGGCGGTCGTGACAGTCGAGGAGATGCCGGCGGCAGCGGCCCCACTCCCGCTTGCTGCGGCACCGCCGGCGATCGGGGAGCATTCGGTCGCGATCGGATCGCCGGAGGGGACCAAGCAGACGGTGACAGCGGGGGTCATCAGCGGCCTGCACCGCTCGAATGCGGCGCCGACACAGTTCCTCGTGACCGATATGATCCAGACGGAGGCCTCGCTCAACAACGGTGACAGTGGGGGACCGCTGCTGGATGCGGAGGGTCGTGTGATCGGTGTGGTCCGCGCGACGTTCGGGGAGAACATCGGCTATGCGGTGTCTGCGGCGACGGTGGCAGAGGTCGTCCCGGAGCTGATCACCGATGGGGAGTACCTCCATCCGTACCTGGGTGTCGAGACGGTGCCGATGACCGCCCCACTGGCCATTGCGAACGACCGACCGTACCACGCCGGGGTGGGTGTGGTCCAGACGATCCCCGACACGCCAGCCGCTGCGGTCCTGCTGGGCGGTGGTGGGGGGTCCGTCACGAGCGATGGCATCACCCGGCCGGCGATCGGCGATATCATCGTGGGGGTCGCAGGTCGTCCGGTGCGGGACAACGAACGGCTGGGGACGCTCCTGCGCCGGCATGGGCAGCCGGGGGAGCCGGTCACGCTGACGATCATCCGTGATGGGACCGAGCGGACGGTGACGATCACCCCTGCGGTGCGACCACCACCGGGCTAGAGGCTGCGCTGTCGGCCCTTGGGGACTGTCGAGCGGAGCTCGCCATGCAGGTACAGCCCCACACCCAGGGGGATGTCCCGGCCCGCGACCGCCGTCGCCGCGATCAGGTACCCCCAGTCCCCCTCCCACGCCGGGCGATCGATCGACTCGCCTGCGACGAAGCGGCGGGTCTCCGCATCGGAGAGGCGGACGACGTTCCGGGTCGCGTGGTGTCCGAAGCGCTGGACGGCGTTCGTCGACGGCTTCCAGTGCTCCTGGCGGACCCGCATGAAGCGCATGCCGAGTGCCTCGACGGGGGTGGGGTCGACAGCATCCCCAGCGAAGACCCACAGCTTGCCGTTGCCCTTCTCCCAGAAGCTGTGGCCACTCCAGACGTCCGCTGCGACCCCGAACCGATCGGCCCACCACGCGCAGATCGCCGCCCGATCCGGGCGATCGGGGTCGGTCTGCTGGGTGGCATCGGGGGCGACACGGTCGAACCGTCCACCGTCGTTCTGCGTCATCCCTCCACCCGCAGGCGGGCGACATAGAAGCCACCGGTGTCGTTCTGGTGAGGGTAGATCCGGATGGTCTCACGCAGGCTGTCGTCGAACCGCATCGTGTCATACCGCTGGAGCCCTGGGGCCGCCTCCAGCCCCGCCGGCAGCGTGATCCTGTCGATGCTGCAGGGGTGACTGCTGAGGATGCTGTCGACGACGGCCTCGTTCTCCTCGGGCGCGAACGTGCAGGTGGCGTAGACGACCACACCACCAGGGCGGGTCATCTCGACCGCACGGCCCAGCAGGTCGGTCTGCACCGGCTGCAGCCCCCGGTGGCCGTGTGGATCCCACTCGGCGACGATGTGCGGGCTCTTCCGGAGGGTCCCCTCACACGAGCAGGGGGCATCGACGAGCACACGGTCGACGGCATCGGCGCTGCCGAGGGGTTTCTGCGAGAAGTGTCGGCCGTCCTGATGGGTCACGACGAGGTTCGTCACCCCCAAGCGTTCGCTGTTGTGTCGCAGCGCTGACAGCCGTCCGAGGTTCACGTCGTTGGCGATCACCGTCCCGGTATCATCCATCAGGTCCGCCAGCTGCGTCGCCTTCCCACCCGGGGCCGCAGCGAGGTCGACGATCGTCTCCCCAGGCTGGGGGTCAAGGATGTGTGCCGGCAGGCAGCTGACTTCCTCTTGGCCATGGATCCAGCCGAGATAGTACGGGAGTGTCCCACCGGCAGATTCGGTGTCGAGCCGAAGCACAGACCGACTCCAGGTGCACGGGGTTGTGGTGACGCCCGCATCGGCGAGTGCCGCTGTCGCCGCTGCCGGCGTTGTCTTGAGTCCGTTCACCCGGACGGTCGTCGGCAGTGGACGGCGGCATGCTGCCCGGAACGCATCGGGGTCGTCCGTCACCGGCGCGTAGCGGTCGACCAGTCCCATGCACACCCCACCAGCAGGGTGTGTTTGTGCATGTCGGTCCCGCCAGGATGCTTTTGTGCACTTCTGGCCTCGATGATGCATGGCGATCATCGAACAGGTTGATGAGGGAGCTGAGATCGAGGAGATGACGTTGATCGAGGGGTTCCCCGGGGTGGGGTTGGTGGGTAAGATCGCCGCGGACCACCTGATCGAGGTCTTCGAGATGCGACATCATGCGAACGTCTACTGTGCGGACCTGCCGGCGGTGGCGGTCTACCACGAGGGCGATGGTGCACTGCGGCCACCGATGCGGTTGTATGTGGATGAGGAGCGGGGCCTCCTCGTGTTGCAAAGCGACGTGCCCGTCGGCGCAGCAGCCGCTGCAGATATCGCCGAGACACTCGATAGCTGGACCTCTGACCATGCGATCCGACCGATCTACCTGTCGGGGATCCCACGGGAGTCGGACGACGAGAGCCCGACACTCTATGGTGTCGGGAACGCCCGCGGGATGCAGCGGCTGTCGGATGCTGGCATCGATGTTCCGACGGAGACGGGACTGATATCGGGACCAACAGGCGTGATGCTGTACCATGCCGTCCGACAGGAGCAGTCCGTCGTCGGCCTCGTTGTCGGATCAGACCCCCGCTTCCCCGATCCCGAGGCAGCAGAGGTGCTCGTCCGCACCGGGATCGCACCACTCGTCGACGTGGAGATACCGGTGGATGAGCTGGTGAACTCCGCAGAGCAGATCCGGCATGCCAAGCAGCGTCTGGCACAGCAGATGCAGGAGGCACAGGAGGAGTCGACCCAGGCCCGGCCGATCGGGATGTACCAGTGAATCACACCGGATGTGGTCAGGCTTAATCCGCCGGCGCGACAAGCTGCTGCTATGACGAACGAGGCCTCAGAGACCGACGGGCCAGATGGGAATCTATCCGACGCGGATGCGGATGAGTCACCACAGGAGCGAGAGGAGCAGACGGCCGCCGCATTGATCGCAGAGGGCGAATATGAGGCGGTCGCAGACCGCATCGAGACCGATACGATGGTGGGCGCGGAGGCGTTGCGTGCGGTCGCGAGTGAGTTGGCGGCGGCGCATGACCGGATCGACGAGTTGGAGTCATCGGTGAAGCGGTCGCGGGCGGACTTCCAGAACTACAAGAAGCGGATGGCCGATCGCGAGGCGCAAGTGCAGAAGCAGGCGACCGCCGCTGCCATCGAGCGGGTGGTGGAGGTCCGCGACAACCTCATGCGCGCGCTCGCGCAGGATGTCGCATCGGACATCCGCCCGGGCGTCGAATCCACCCTGGAGGCGTTCGACCGGGCGCTCGACGCTTTGGGGGTGGAGGTCATCGCACCGACGCCTGGGGAGGCTGTAGATCCACACCGCCATGAGGTGCTCGCGAGGGTGCCCGCGGACACGGAGGCAGGGACCGTCGCCGATGTGGCACGGCAGGGGTATCTCCTCGATGAGAAGATCATCCAGACGGCACAGGTCACCGTGAGCGAGGATGCGTGACAGCAGGGGGCGACTGACACGCTCAAACCCACGGAAACCGTCATCTGCGGGCAGCGTGTGGCAATCGGAACCTAGTAACCTTTAACCGATTTAGCCCGGTAAAAAATCACAGATGGTTAGCAACAAGATCCTGGGTATCGATCTCGGTACCACCAACAGCGCGTTCGCGGTGATGGAGGGCGGCGATCCAGAGATCATCGTCAACGCCGAGGGGGATCGAACCACACCGTCGGTGGTCGCATTCACCGATGAGGGTGAGCGGCTGATCGGACGACCGGCGAAGAATCAGGTGATCCAGAACCCCGACCAGACGATCCGGTCGATCAAGCGGCACATGGGTGACCAGGAGTACGAGGTGGAGCTGCAGGACACGACGTACTCACCTGAGCAGATCTCTGCGATGATCCTGCAGAAGATCAAACGAGACGCAGAGGAGTATCTGGGCGATACCGTCGAACGAGCGGTCATCACCGTTCCCGCGTACTTCAACGACCGACAGCGGCAGGCGACGAAGGATGCCGGTGAGATCGCCGGCTTCACGGTCGAGCGCATCGTCAACGAGCCGACCGCTGCGTCGATGGCGTATGGCCTGGATAACGATGCGGACCAGACCGTCCTGGTGTACGACCTCGGTGGTGGGACCTTCGATGTGAGTGTGCTCGACCTCGGTGGCGGGGTGTATGAGGTGGTCGCGACCAACGGAGACAACGACCTGGGCGGAGACGACTGGGATGATGCGATCATCGACTGGCTGGCTGGTGAGTTCGAGGATGACCACGGCATCGACCTCCGGTCAGACAAGCAGGCGCTTCAACGCCTGAAGGACGCCGCGGAGGGGGCGAAGATCGAGCTCTCCTCCCGCAAGGAGACGACGATCAATCTCCCGTTCATCACCGCCACAGATACCGGCCCCGTGCATCTCGAACAGAAGCTGTCACAAGCGAAGTTCGAGTCCCTCACTGCAGCGCTGATCGAGCGGACGGTGGGACCGACCGAACAGGCGCTGAGCGATGCTGGATACGATGCCGACGAGATCGATGAGGTGATCCTGGTCGGTGGATCGACGCGGATGCCCCAGGTGCATGCGAAGGTCGAAGAGACGCTCGGGACCGCACCAAAGAAGAACGTGAACCCAGACGAGGCGGTGGCACTCGGTGCGGCAATCCAGGGTGGGGTGCTTGGCGGCGAGGTGGACGACATCGTCCTGCTCGATGTGACCCCACTGAGCCTCGGGATCGAGGTGAAGGGTGGACTCTTCGAGCGACTCATCGACAAGAACACGACCATCCCGACGGAGGAGTCGAAGGTCTTCACGACCGCCGCGGACAACCAGACATCTGTGCAGGTGCGGGTGTTCCAGGGCGAACGGGAGATTGCCGAGAAGAACGAGCTGCTCGGTGAGTTCCAGCTTGGGGGGATACCACCATCCCCAGCAGGGATGCCCCAGATCGAGGTGACGTTCAACATCGATGAGAACGGTATCGTGAGCGTCGAAGCAGAGGACCAGGCATCAGGCTCCGCAGAGTCGATCACCATCGAGGGCGGCGCAGGACTCAGTGATGAGGAGATCGAGCAGATGCAGGCGGAGGCCGAAGAACATGCGGAGGAAGACCGGAACCGACGTGAGCGGATCGAGGCGCGGAACGGGGCGGAGAGTGCCCTCCAGCGCGCAGAGACGCTGCTGGAGGAGAACGAGGAGCATGTGGATGATGCGTTGCGTTCGTCGATCGAGGATGCGATGGCCGAGGTGGAGACGGTCCTCGAGGATGAGGAGGCGACGACCGAGGCGTATGAGGAGGCGACGGTGACGCTGTCGAAGGAACTGCAGGAGATCGGCAAACGCATGCATGAGGCTGAGCAGGCGGCAGGAGGTGCCGGCATGGGTGGTGACGGCGCCGATGGTGCACCGGAAGACGAGTACGTCGATGCTGACGTCGAGGACGTCGACGAGACGGACACGGACTGATCGGTGGTGAGCGACGGGTCGCCCCATCTCCCATCATCTCATGAGTGAGGACTACTACCGCATCCTCGGTGTCGACCGAGACGCATCCGCGAAGGAGATCAAGCGTGCATACCGGAAGCAGGCAGCCCAGCATCATCCCGATGTGTCCGATGCAGCCGATGCGGAAGAGCGGTTCAAGCGCATCCAGAAGGCCAAGGAGGTCCTCACCGACCCCGATGAGCGGGCACGGTACGATCAGCTCGGCCATGACCAGTACGAGCAAGCAGCGAAGCACGGTGCGACCGGTGGCGGTGCGAGAGATGGCTTCGGGGGGATGGGCGGATTCGGTGACATCTTCGATCAGTTCTTCGGTGGTGGCCAAGGCGGGCGAGGTGGCCCACGCCGTGGACAGCACATCAGGACAGCGGTCTCACTGGATCTGGAGGAGGCCCACAGCGGGGTGCGCAAACGGATCTCGATCACACGACCGGAACGCTGCCCGGAGTGTGACGGTCGGGGCCACCCAGCGGATGCGGAGGTGCGGACATGTCCGCAGTGTCAGGGATCCGGCCAGGAACGGATCGTCCAGAACACCCCCTTCGGCCGCATCCAACAGACACAGACCTGCCGGCGCTGTGATGGGGCAGGTGAGACCTACAGCGAGGTGTGTCAGCGGTGTGGCGGATCGGGTGTCTCACGGGAACAGGCGCGACTGACAGTGGAGATCCCTGCGGGCATCGAATCGGGGCAGACACTGCGCATGCAGGGCGAGGGTGCCCCAGGGAGTGATGGTGGACCCAACGGCGATCTGCTCATCGACGTCGAGGTGGCCGAGCACCCAGTGTTCCAGCGAGATGGCGCCGATCTACACCGACAGGTGCCGATCTCATTCCCACGTGCGGTCTTCGGTGCGACGATCGATGTTGAGACATTGGACGGGGAGACACCACTTGAGGTCCCTCCAGGTACCCAATCAGGCGAGCGGATGCGGATCGCGGACGCGGGGATGCCACGCATGCGCCGCCGGGGGCATGGCGACCTGATCGCACACATCCAGGTGGTCACCCCAGAGGCACTGAGTACCGAAGAGCGGGAGGCACTGGAGGCGTTCGCGGCCGCAGGTGGTGAGGAGGTCGATGTCTCGAAAGGGCTCTTCGAGAAGCTACGCAGATCACTGTGACGACGCCTGTCGATACTGCGGCGACGACCGTGGCCGCGATCTGTGCACGATCCAGACGGAGCAGCAGTCCAGCGCTCCGGACCCCAGACCGAACGGTGTCGTACCATACACTGATCACGGACTCATATCGCGCAGGCAATGCGTTGCGGTACCTCGGTGTGGACACCGGCGATGCGGTGGCGGTCGACACGGCTGACCCACTGCGGGCGATCCCGATCATGCTCGGGGCGGCACAGCTTGGCGCGGTCTGCGCCATCGGTGGTGCTGAGCTGGAGGCTACGGTGGCCGTGGTGCAGGCACCGGTGGCCGATGCGGACACGTATGAGCGGATCGCGGTGTACGGAGCCCCACCGTCTGTACCGACAGCAGTGCACTGGGAGGCGACGATGTGGAGCGAGAACCCAGCGATCCATCCGGTGGCTGTCCAGCAGGATTGGCCGGTCCTCGCAGACGGTGAATCCACCTGGACGCAGGCAGAGGTCATGCAGCGGGTGTCGGCTGCCGCTCCTGGACTACCAGCAGGGCTGGGCCCATACGAGTCGGGCGGGCGGGTGATCGATGCGATCTTTGCACCGCTTGCGCGGGGGCACTGTGTCGAGCTGACCTCCTGAGTGGTCGGAAGGTCCTTGACGGTCCCCCACCAGCAGGAGGTATGTACGTCCGGGATGCAAAGAATCGCGATGAGGTCTGGCTGCTCGACCAGATCGACGCTGCCGCGATCGACGATCCCGCGTTCCGTTCCCGCGACTATGTGATTGCACTGGATGAGGACACCGGCGAGAAGGTGGGATTCGGCCGGATCCGCGTGCACGCAGAGGGGGAGGAGGAGAACTGCGAACTCGCATTCGTCTACACGCTTGAGGAGTGGCGAGAGCACGGGGTCGGAGCGCACATTATCGAGCGGCTGATCGCCGAGGCCGGCGATGCAGGATTCGGGTATGTGTACACATTCACAGAGCAACCGGAGTACTTCAGCACCTTCGGATTCGAGACGGTCGAGGGCTCCTCGGTCCCGGCGGGCCTCCGCGAGCGACTCGCAGAGGTACAGCGCGAGCGGGATGAGGCTGCACCGATGGTCATCATCCCGTCTGCATTCAAGATGCCACCGTCTGCTCGACGCGCCTTCAAGCAGGTCGACACCGTCGCCGATGATGCTGTGGAGGTCAAGGAGACACCGGAGGATTTCGGCTACGACCCAGAGACGACGACACACAAGTACGACGTCCGCTAATCGCGGTCTGCGAGGAAATCGGTCGCGAAGACGACGTACGCGAGCACGCTACAGAAGATGATCGGGGGGAGGATCGCGAATGCCCAGAGTGGTTCGAGGCCCCATCCGACGAGCAGTACCACATTGAACAGCCCGAGTGCGAGGAAAGGGGCCACCGCAAGCACCGCACGACGGCGATGACGGCGACCAGCACGACCCAATGGGTCGAGCGGATCGAAGCCGTCGTTATCAGTAGCCATAGCAGCCATTGACGACGGCCGGATATCAGAGCTTTGCCTGGACGTCGCGCGTGCTGACGAGCCGAACCAGTAGGTACACGATCGAAAGCACACCCGCCGACACCACACCACCGTACGCTGCGAGATGCAGAGGGGTGATCGGGACCGTGAGCATCCCTCCGAACAGGGTGAAACGGTCGGTCACGGCCTGTGCGTTGTCTCCGATGACCAGTCCCACGACCATCGAGACCACCACCACGACCAGGGCGATGCCCACGAGGAGTTTGCGGGTCTGTTGTGTACCAAGTGGCTGCACGCCTGTTCTTCCGCGGGGGGCGCTCAAACCAGCGTCGGTCGGGGTCATGCATTCCGCAGTCGCTTTATGACACACACACCGACTGTCCATATGCCAACACGTGTGGTCGTCCTCGGTGCAGGTTATGCCGGCACCGGTGCTGTGAAAACGATCGAGCGGACAGCACCTGATGATGTCGAGCTCACCTGGATCGCCGACGTCGACTATCATCTGGTCCTTCATGAAGTCCACCGGGTGATACGCGATCCCGCGGTCGCCGATGATATCGCCATCCCCATCGAGGAGGTTTCGACGGGAGACACGGAGTTCATCCGAGCAGCGGTCACCGGCATCGACACAGCAGGACAGACCGTCCAGCTGGATGACGCCACCGTGGAGTACGACTATCTCCTCGTCGCCATCGGAACCGGGACCGCGTTCTATGGGATCGATGGGCTTGATGAACACGCGTTCGAGCTGAAGTCGCTGGCTGACGCACAGGCGATCCACACAGCGATGGTCGACGCCGCAACAGCGGCGACACCCCGCGCACCAGCGGAGGTGGTCATCGGGGGTGCAGGGCTTAGTGGGATCCAGACCGCCGGGGAGGTCGCCGCATACCGCGATGCCCACGCGGCACCCTTGTCGATCACGCTGATCGAGGGGCTCGATGAGGTGTTCCCAGGTAGCGATCCGACGCTGCAGGGGGCGCTCCGGCGACGACTAGAGGATCGAGGCGTGGGGATACTGACGGGGGAGTTCATCTCATCAGTCGATGCGGACGCGGTGACCGTTGGGGAGGGAGATGCAGCGGAGACGGTCCCGTACGATGTGCTAGTGTGGACGGGTGGTATCACCGGGCGGCCACCCGCAGAGACCGCGGCGGTCGAGCAGGATGAGCGATCCCACCGGTTCACGGTGGATGCGACCTTCCAGACCTCTGATCCCCGGGTGTTCGCTGTCGGCGATGCTGCGATCATCGACCAGCCGGAGGACGACACAGCACCGCCGACGGCCCAGGCCGCCTGGCAGGCTGCGGACGTCGCAGGCGAGAATCTGGTCCGTGCCATCGAGGGGCGTGAACTGCGCACATGGCGGTTCAATGACCACGGGACCGTCATCTCGGTGGGGAGTGACGCGGTCGCACACGATATCGAGATGCCCGTCATCGGGTCGGTACCCGCGGGGACCTTCGGTGGTGTGCTGGCACGGAACCTCAAGAAGGTGATCGCAGCACGTTGGATCGCCGATGTTGCCTCCTACGGACGGGCGATGCGGGCGTGGTCGAGTCTCTGAACCGCGCGTTTAGTGCGCGACATCCCCGACCGGTGCCTGCATGTCCTCGATCGTCAGGATGAGGATGCTCTGAGTCTCGTCCTTCCCATCGACGGCACCTGAGACCACCAGCCGAGACAGAGGGGTCGGACCCACCGTCACGGAATCACCCTCGTGAAACGACCGGACGGACCCCCGGATGTGGACCTCAGCACGGCAGAGCTCGGGGTGATGGACCGACGAGAGGTCGATCTCCTCGACATTAGCATGCTCGACGAGCTCGCCATCATGGTACATCGGGACCGATGCGGGTTCATCGAGTGTCTCGACATCGAGTGCCTCATACGCGTTCGCGGTGGGCTTGTACCCGCCCTTCGGTCCCGGCACACCCTCGACCAGCTGCAGCGCCTTCAGCGACTGCATCTGATTCCGGATGGTCCCCGGATTCCGATCGACCTCCCCAGCGATGTCCTCGCCCTTGATCGCCTCCTCACTGTGCCCGTACAGGTTGATCAGCGCAGAGAGGATCGTCTTCTGGCTGGAGGTCAATTCGATGGTTGACATTAATTAAAATAGCTCATATATCCACATAAATCCGGTGGATAGACCAACGTCGAGTCTACTCTCTCAGATGTCACCTTGTCACTGGTGGGTCTTCCGCCACGGCTAAACCGGCCGCTGTGATTGCATGCCTATGCAGGATCAACGGGTCCTCGTCACCGGTGGTGCGGGCTTCATCGGATCGAACCTGGCGAACCACCTGGCCGGCCAGAACACGGTCATCGCGGTCGATGATGGACATCTCGGGACACCGTCACACCTCGATGCAGCGGTGGAGTTCCACGAACGGTCCGTCCTGGATTCGGACCTACCGCTCGACGATGTGGACGTGGTGTTCCACCTCGCTGCGTACTCATCGTACACGATGGTCGAGGAGGCGAAGCAGGCGGCAACACGGGTGAACGTGGAGGGGTTCGTGAACGTGGTCGAGCAGGCCCGTCTCGCCGGATGCCGACAGGTCGTCTATGCGTCGACCTCATCGATCTATGGGTCGCAGACGGAGCCGTCCTCAGAATCGATGCCTGTGACGGTCAGGACGGCCTACGAGGCGTCGAAGCGGGCCCGTGAGGTGTATGCGGAGTACTTCAGGTCGCACTACGACCTCGCGCTCGCTGGCATGCGCTTTTTCAGCGTGTATCAGGGCTATGGCGGCGCCGAGGCACACAAAGGGGAGTACGCCAACACCGTCGCCCAGTTCGCAGATGCGATGGCGAAGGGTGAGCGACCAGAGGTGTTCGGTGACGGATCACAGACTCGGGACTTCACGCATGTCGATGACGTCGTCGCTGCGCTGGAACTGACGGCCGAGGCGGGGCTCTCCGGCATCTACAACGTTGGCACAGGGGTCGCCACCTCGTTCAACACGATGATCGAGATGATCAACGAGACGCTCGGTCGCACCATCGACCCGGTGTACGTCGAGAACCCCCTACCGGTGTATGTCCACGACACGTGTGCTGACGCATCGAAACTGGAGGCGGCCACGGGATGGCAACCCACGGTTGACTTCTCAGATGGCGTCCAGCGAGTCTGTCGCCCGTATCAGTGATCGCTAGCGGCCAACGCGACCGCGGCGACCTCGTCCGGCTCGTCAATCCGCATGACGACAACCCCCTTGGTGTTCCGACCGACCGATGAGATCTCCCCGACCCGTGTCCGCATGAGCTGACCCTCACGGCTCATCACGACGAGGTCCTCGCTGCCATCGACCGCACAGATCGCGGTGACCGCACCGTTCCGTGTATCGGTCTTGATGTCGATAAGCCCCTTGCCGTACCGTGACTGTGCCCGGTATGCCGCGATCGGGGTCCGCTTGCCGTACCCGCGCTCGGTGACGCTCAAGATCTGCACATCATCGTCACCATTGGTGTGCGTCACCCCCACGACATGATCACCACTGGACAGCTGGATTGCATGCACCCCACGGGCCGTCCGACCCATCGCGCGGACCTCCGTTTCCGCGAAGCGGATGGCCATGCCCCCTGCGGTCCCGACGATGAGGTCTGAGTCGCCGGTGGTGATCTCGACATCGACCAGGGCGTCCCCCTCGCCGAGTCGTGTCGCGATGATACCTCGGCCGTAGATGTGCTGAAACGCATCCACATGGGTGCGCTTGATGTATCCATCTGCGGTGACCATCGTGAGGAACTGTTGCGACTCGGGGTCGAGGTCGCTGGTGTTGACCACCGCGGTGATCTCCTCATCGGCCTCCAGGTCGAGCAGATTCACCGCTGACTTGCCGCGAGCGGTTCGAGAGACCTCAGGCACCTCATAGGTCTTCAGCTGATGGATCTTCCCGTGGGAGGTGAAGTACAGGAGGTAGTCATGCGTCGATGCGATGTAGACGGACGCCACCTGGTCGTCGTCCTTGAGTCCGGTGCCGATGATTCCCTTGCCCCCACGCTGCTGTGCGGAGAACGTCGACAGTGGCATCCGTTTGAGGTAATCGTCCTCGGTCACCACCACCACGACGTCCTCCTCAGCGATCAGGTCCTCATGGGTCACGACCCCATCGTCCTCGATGATGGTCGTCCGGCGTTCGGATGCGTACGACTCACGCAAGGCCAGCAGTTCGCTGCGGACGACACCATCGAGCTCTGCCGGGTCACCGAGGATCGTCTCCAACCGCTCGATGCGTGCGACGATGCGCTCGTACTCATCCTCGATATCGGCGGCCTCCATCGCTGTCAGTGAGCCCAGCTGCATCGCCACGATGTGTGCGGCTTGCTCCTCAGAGAAGTCGAACGTGGGAACGGGCTCGACATCGACCTCGATCGCGACCTCACCGCGGAGTGCCGACTGTGCCTCCGTACGGTCATTGGAGTTGCGGATCGTCGCGACAACCGCGTCGATCATCTCCAGTGCCTTCAGCCGCCCCTCGAGGATGTGTGCCCGCGCCCGTTTCTCCTCCAGCTCGAACGCAGACCGACGACGGACCACCTCACGGCGATGATCGAGGTACGCCATGAGCGTCTCCTTCAGGTCGAGCACCTGCGGCCGACCATCGACCAGTGCGAGGTTGATGACCCCGAAGGTCACCTCAAGATGGTGCTGAAGAAGCTGGTTCTCGACGAGCTCAGCGTTCGCACCTTGCTTGAGCTCGATGACGACACGAATGCCGTCGCGGTCAGACTCATCACGGAGGTCACGGATGCCCTCGATCACCCCGGCATTCACGTCATCGGCGAGCTTTCGGATCATCCGAGCCTTGTTCATCTGGTAGGGTAACGCGGAGATGATGATCGCTGAGTCTGTGATTTCATACTCCGCGCGCACACGCAATCGGCCCCGCCCGGTGGTGTATGCCTTGTAGATGGGGTTGCGCCCGACGATGGTCGCCCCCGTGGGGAAGTCTGGCCCAGAGATGTGGTGCATGAGCCCATCGATGCTGATCGCGGCATCATCGATGCATGCGACGGTGGCGTCGATCACCTCACCCAGGTTGTGCGGTGGGATGTTCGTCGACATCCCCACCGCGATCCCTGAGGAGCCGTTGACGAGGAGGTTCGGGTATGCGGCCGGAAGCACCGATGGTTCGGTCTCGCGGTCATCGTAGTTCGGGACGAACTCGACGGTGTCCATCTCGAGGTCTGCGAGCAGCTCCTCGGCGATCGGTGCCATCCGCGCCTCGGTGTACCGCATCGCCGCCGGCGGGTCGCCGTCGATCGAGCCGAAGTTCCCCTGTCCATCGATGAGCGGCTCGCGCATCGAGAAGTCCTGCGCCATACGGGCGAGTGCATCATAGATGGCTGAGTCCCCATGTGGGTGGTAGTCCCCCATCGTCTCGCCCACGATCGAGGAGGACTTTCGATGGGAGGCCCGTGCGGTGACACCCGCCTCATGCATCGCGTACAGGATACGGCGATGCACCGGCTTGAGGCCATCTCGCACATCTGGCAGCGCCCGACCCGCGATGACGGACATCGCATAATCGATGTACGACTGCTCCATCTCCTGCTCGATGCGGGCGGTCTCGACACCGGCTGCAGGTGGCCCGTCCTCGGGCGCATCCGTGCTCATATGTCCACCCACTCAGCCTCGGTGGCATGTGCCTTGATGAACTCCTTGCGGGGCTCGACCGCATCACCCATCAGCACCGAGAACATGCGGTCTGCAGCCGCCGCATCATCGATGGTGATGCGCTTGAGGATGCGGTTCTCGGGGTTCATCGTCGACTCCCACAGCTGGTCGGGGTTCATCTCTCCCAATCCCTTGAACCGCTGGACCTGGGTGGGGTTGCCATCACATACCTCGGCGATGATCCGGTCCCGCTCTTGTTCATCCATCGCATCGTACGTCTCACCACGGTAGCGGATACGGTACAACGGCGGCTGTGCCGCATAGACGTACCCCGCCTCGATTAGCGGTTTCATATGGCGGTACAGCAGTGTCAACAGCAGCGTCCGGATGTGTGCCCCGTCCACATCGGCGTCAGTCATCAGGATCAGCCGATGGTAGCGCGCATCGTCGATGTCGAACTCGTCGCCGATCCCCGCCCCGATCGCAGTGATCAGTGCCCGGATCTCCTCGTTCTCCAAGATCCGGTTGAGACGGTGCCGCTCGACGTTGAGGATCTTCCCGCGCAACGGCAGGATCGCCTGGAAGTGACGGTCCCGGCCCTGCTTCCCGCTACCGCCCGCACTGTCCCCCTCCACGATGAACAGCTCTGACTCCGCAGGGTCGCGGCTCTGGCAGTCAGCCAACTTCCCAGGCAGGGAGGTGGATGACAGCGCGGACTTCCGACGGGTCAGCTCCTCCGCCTGCTTGGCCGCATGGCGGGCCTTGGCGGCCTCATGCGCCTTCTCGACGATCGCCTTCGCCGTCTCCGGATGCTCCTCGAAGTAGGTCTGCAGCTGTGCGTGGGTGATGGATTCCGTGATACCTCGGACATCTGAGTTGCCGAGCTTCGTCTTCGTCTGGCCCTCAAACTGCGGGTCAGGGTGCTTCACCGAGATCACGGCAGTCATGCCCTCACGCACGTCATCGCCCGTGAGAGAGTCGACCTCATCCAGCAGGTCATGGCGCTTCGCATAGTCATTGACGACGCGGGTCAGGGCCGTCTTGAACCCTGTCAGGTGGGTCCCGCCCTCGCGGGTGTTGATGTTGTTCGCGAACGCATGCACCGACCCCTGGATATCCGTCGTCGCCTGCAGGGCGACGCTCACCTCGATGCCATCTGAGGTGTCGCTGTAGCTGATCACCTCCTCATGCATCGGCCGCTTCGACTCGTTGAGGTATCCGACGAACGCCTCCAGCCCACCCTCGTAGTAGAAGGTCGCCGAGGCCCCGTCGCGATGGTCACTGAGGGTGATCGTGACGCCAGCGTTGAGGAAGGCCAGCTCCCTGAGCCGTCCCTCCAGGGTCTCGAAGGCGATCGTGGTCGTCTCGAAGATCTGCGAGTCCGGCCAGAACCGCACAGTGGTCCCCGTCTCTTCGGCTGGGGCCAGCTCCCGCTTCTGTTCGAACGCATCGGCATCCGGTTCACCACGCTGGAAGCTGTGGTGCCACACCCCACCATCCCGGCGGATGTCCACCTCCAGTCGCTCTGAGAGGGCGTTGACGACGGAGACCCCCACCCCGTGCAGGCCGCCGGAGACCTGGTAGGACTTCGAGTCGAACTTGCCCCCCGCGTGTAACACGGTCATGATGACCTCCACTGCGGGCCGGTTGTAGTCCGGATGCGGGTCGACGGGGATCCCCCTACCGTTGTCTGCCACCGCGACCGAGCCATCCTCGAACAGCTGAACATCGATGGCATCGCAGTAGCCCGCCAGCGCCTCGTCGATCGCGTTGTCGACCACCTCATAGACGAGGTGATGCAGCCCACGCTGGTCGGTCGATCCGATGTACATCGCCGGTCGGGTGCGGACGGCCTCGAGTCCCTCGAGCACCTGTATCTGCCCCGCAGCGTACGCTGGTTCATCGGTCATGTGAGATATCGGATTAACGCTTGTATCCGGTATAAACCCTCGCACGCGCGCGAGCGCGCGAGTGCCACCCGAGGCGGTGGTCCGCACGTGGACCGCCGAGGCAGCGGACCCCCGTGTCTTTACTTCCACCATGGCTCCGAACGGTTCATACGGTCACATCGGGTAGCCAGCGCTGATGACGACGTACCAGGCGGCCCTCGGGGATGATGATGCCCCCACCATCGCTGAGGAGCTGGCGGCCAACCAGCGGGCGATCTCGATCGCGGAGTTCTTTGAGAAGAACAAGCACATGCTCGGGTTCGATTCGGGTGCCCGTGGGTTGGTGACCGCGGTCAAGGAGGCGGTCGATAACGCGCTGGATGCCACAGAGGAGGCGGGCATCAAGCCGGACATCTCTGTGCGGATCGAAGAGGCCGGCGACTACTATCGGCTGATCATCGAGGACAACGGGCCGGGGATCACGAAGGAGCAGATCCCCAAGGTCTTCGGGAAACTGCTGTACGGGTCGCGGTTCCACGCCCGCATGCAATCGCGTGGACAGCAGGGCATCGGAATCTCTGCTGCGGTGCTGTACGCACAGCTGACATCTGGCAAACCCGTGCAGATCACCTCACGGACACAGGGGGCACCACATGCGGAGTACTTCGAGCTGATCATCGACACGGACACCAACGAGCCGGACATCCAGACCGCCGAGACACGCGACCCCGGGGAGGTCGCGCTGTCATCGACGCACGGGACCCGCATCGCGCTCGAGTTCGAGGCGAACATGCGGGCACGACAACAGCTACACGATTACATCAAGCACACCGCGGTCGTCAATCCACATGCGCGGATCGTGCTGGACGAACCAGGCATCGATGCACCGATGCGGTACGATCGTGTCGTGGGCGCGGACCTGCCAGCGCCCACACGGGCGATCCGACCACATCCGCACGGTGTCGAGCTGGGGACGCTGATCAAGATGCTCGAGGCGACCGACTCGTACTCTGTATCTGGGTTCCTCAAGGAGGAGTTCACACGGGTGGGCGCGAAGACCGCCGCTCGGATCATCGATGGCTTCCGGGACATCGCCCTGGGGCGCGAACTCGCACTCCGGATGAGCCTCGATGCAGGGACGGTGGAGGAGACGGTCGTGTCGGCGGTGGCCAACAAACCCGCCGAGGTGACCGACCAGTTCGCCTCCCAGATCGCAGAGGTGCTGATCGGACGCGAGGCGACCGCCCACCAGCAGCTACACGGACTGATCGACGAGATCGCATCGGAGTTGGAGGATACGGAGGTCAGACTGGGCTCGACGGTGCGTGAGCACGTCCATGAGGCGGTCTGGAACCGGTATGAGCAGCAGCTCGCACCGTCGGTGTATCACATCATCGACGGGGCGACGTCTGCACAGAAGGATGATGCGACCGTCGAGGCCCTCACCGACCGGATCATCACCCGACTCACGGAGTTCGCCCCCGCGTACCGACTGCGACGTGAGCAGATCGTGGAGTTCGTCGATCGGGCCGCTGAGATGCAGGGCGATGAGCAGGAGGCCGTCGGCTCGACAGCGCGGGAGAACATCACCGACGCGCTCTGGTCGATGATGGTCCCGGTGACAGATGATCCGCCTGCGGTCAAGGCCGTCGCGGCGAACCGCGACTTGGCGTCTGCACTGTTGATGGGGATGCGCGCGGCGGACATCCTCGCCCCGCCGACCGACTGCCTCTCACCGATCGGAGCGGAGCTCGTCGAAGCAGGGCTCCGCAAGGAGTTCGACGCCGAGTTCTTCGCAGCGGCGACACGGGATGCGGGGGTCGCAGGGGGAGACCCGTTCATCGTCGAGGCAGGGATCGCCTACGGCGGGTCGCTCACGGAGGAGGGGTCGATCGACCTGTTGCGGTTCGCGAACCGGGTCCCGCTCGTGTACCAGCAGGGTGCGTGCGCGATCACCGATGTCATCCGAGATATCGGCTGGCGGAACTATGGGTTGGACCAGCCGGGCGGACGTGGTCTCCCGAGTGGGCCCGCGGTGGTCATGGTGCATGTCGCATCGACGAACGTCCCGTTCACAAGCGAGTCGAAGGATGCCCTGGCGAACATCCCCGAGATCGAAGATGAGATCGAGCTCGCCGTGCGGGAGGCAGCACGCGAACTGAAGCGGTTCATCAACCGTAGGAAATCGATGCAGAAGCGACGGCGCAAGCAGGATGTGCTGGGACGGATCCTGCCGGCGATGGCGACGAAGCTCGCGCAGATGACCGACCGTGAGCAACCGACGATCGATGGCGCACTCGCGCGCATCATGAACAACGTCCGGATCGACCGGCGGCGGTCGGGGTCGGCGGTGCGGCTGACACTCCGGAACTTCACGGACCGCAAGGTCGACCCGATGGTGACCGAGATCGTCGATGGCCCCGTCGAGGTGGAAGATCCGGCAGCAGAGGTCGTCGAGATGGACGGGGAATGGTTCATCCGGTGGCACCCCACGGCCGCTGCAGGGGAGGCTGCCACCCTCGAGTACTCCGCCGCGGCCGCCGAGGGGATCGAGGGGACCGTCGATGGGATCGATCCTGAGCTGGTGACCTGGATGGAGGAGCGTGCCGATGCGTGATCCCACCGAGGCACAGCACCGCCTCATCGAGCTCGCAGAGCAGTTCTATGACCAGTTCGCCAGCGGTGACATCCCCGAGATGCAAATCCCCACACGGACGAAGGCGAACATCGTCTTCGATGAGGAGACACAGGTGTGGGTCTATGGCGACCGGCGCTCCGCCCGCACGGCCAACACCGTCGCCGGTGCCCAGAAGCTGCTGAAGACGACGTATGCGATCGAATTCCTCATCGACCAGCTCGATGAGGACCGCTCATCCACCCTGCGTGAGCTGTACTACCTCTCTGAATCCTGGGACAACGATGATGCACAGTTCAGTGACCAGGACGAGTCGAACCAGCTGATCGAGGACCTCGAGATCGTCGCGACGATCACCCGGGAGGACCTCCACATGCGTCCAGAGGAGTCCGGGGCGACCCTCATGGGCCCCCTTCGGTTGCGCGAGCAGACACGGCGGGGGGAGCGCGAGATCCACTGTCAGGAGGACGTCGGCGAGGGGGGCTATCAGATCCCCAACAACCCCGACACCATCGAGTTCCTCGAGGATGACATCGGCTTCGTGCTGTGTGTCGAGACCGGTGGGATGCGCGATCGGCTCATCGAGAACGGGTTCGACGAGGCGCATGATGCGATGATCGTGCACCTGAAGGGACAGCCAGCACGGGCGACCCGTCGGATCATCAAGCGCTTCCGGGATGAACTGGACGTCCCGGTTGCGGTGTTCACCGATGGGGACCCCTGGTCGTATCGCATCTACGGGTCCGTCGCGTATGGGTCGATCAAATCCGCTCACCTCTCGGAGTACCTCGCGACCCCCGAGGCCCAGTTCGTGGGGATCCAACCCGCGGACATCGTCGAGTATGACCTGCCGACGGACCCGTTGAGCGACTCAGATGTGAACGCACTCGAATCCGAGCTCGATGACCCCCGATTCCGCTCGGCATACTGGACCGAGCAGATCGAGCTCCAGCTGGAGATCGAGCAGAAAGCAGAGCAGCAGGCGCTGGCATCTCGGGGCCTGGACTTCGTGACCGATACGTACCTGCCAGAGCGCCTGGAGACGATGGGCATCATCTGACTGGACCGCAGCAGTTAGGCGTGACCACCGGGTAATATTCACCATGGATACCGACCTATCGACGTACCTGGTGACCGAGGAGGCGCTCGCGGTGACTGGCGAGACACCTGCGGTCGTCGAAGCAGCGGTCACAGCCGGGGTCGACGTCGTCCAGCTGCGGGAGAAGGGGCGCACCGCGCGTGAACGGTATGCGATCGGCGAGGCCGTCCGGGACATCTGCACCGCTGCAGACGTGCCGCTGCTCGTCAACGACCGCATCGACCTCGCGCTGGCGCTGGGCGCCGATGGAGTCCACCTCGGCGCAGAGGACCTCCCCGTCCGTGTCGCTCGTGACCTGTTGGGGCCGTCGGCGATCATCGGCCGGTCGGTGACCGGTGCTGATGCGGCCGCCGCAGCTGCCTCAGAGGGTGCGGACTACGTGGGGGTCGGGGCGGTGTATGAGACCCAGACGAAGGCAGTCGCCGATGCACAGCAGGCGGTCGGACCTGCACGCATCGCCGCGATCGCCGAGCAGGTCGACATCCCGGTCGTCGGGATCGGTGGCATCACCGCATCAGGTGCCCCGGCGGTGATTGAGGCGGGGGCTGCGGGGGTGGCGGTCGTCTCAGCGATCATGGCTGCTCCCGATCCACAGGTCGCGACCCGCGAGCTCGCTGCGGCTGTCTCGGAGGCACGATGATCACCGGTGAGGAGGTCGATGCGCTGGTGGCGGCGGTGGACGATGAGAGCCCACTGGTCGAATCGGTGACGAACACCGTGACGATCGCAGACGTCGCCGCCGTGATCAGACAGTGGGGTGCACTGCCGGTGATGGCGGCCGATACGCGTGAGATCGACGCGATGGTTGCTGCCGCAGATGGGGTGCACCTCAACATGGGGACGGTCGATGTGGACGGAGAGGCGGCATTGGTGACCGCAGCGACCGCAGCCCAGAGCCAGGGCATCCCATCCGTCTTCGACCCCGTCGGTGTCGGGGCGACGCCGACGCGGACTGCCGTCGCGACGCGGATCGTCGAGGCGGCAGCGCCGACGATCATCAAGGGGAATCACGCGGAGGTGACCGCACTCGCGGGTGCAGACGCGGAGGTCCGTGGTGTCGAGTCGGTCGGGCGATATGCGGACATCACCGACACCGCACAGCGGTGTGCGGAGCTGATGGACGCGGTGGTCGTCGCCTCCGGTGCGACCGACGTGGTCGCTAGCGCCGACACGGTGGTCACGATCGAGGGGGGAGACCCCATGCTAGGTCGCGTCGTGGGGACGGGGTGTATGCTGGGGGCGACACTCGCCGCATTCGCTCCGGTCGCACCGTCACCCATGGAGGCAGCCGTCGCAGGCACCATCAGCTTCGGGCAGGCAGCAGAGCGTGCGATGAGCGGGCGCTTCGGGCCGATCGCCGGACCCGCTTCGTTCAAGATCCGCTTCATCGATGCGGTGGCGGGGATGCGAGAGCTGTCTGTGGGATCACTCGCAGAGCGGGTCACGGAGGTACGATGACACCCGCAGCACCACGGACACCGCCCTACGCACTCACGATCGCCTCCAGCGATGCGAGTGGAGGTGCGGGAATCCAGGCCGATCTGAAGGCGATGAGCGCCTTCGGTGTCTACGGTGGCAGCGTCATCGTCGGGGTGACCGCGCAGAACACACGGGGGGTGACAGCCACAGAGGTCCTCCCACTGGAGATCATCGACGCGCAGTTCACCGCGGTGATGCAGGACCTCCCCGTCGCGGCCATCAAGCTGGGCATGCTCGCGACCCGTGAGGTGGTCACGTGGGCGACCGACGTGGTGGCCGCAGCTGGATGCCCTGTGGTGGTCGACCCGGTCATGGTCGCCACCAGTGGAGACCAGCTGTTAGCGGATGATGCGGTCGAAGCCTACCGCGAGCTGATCGGGGCGGCGACCGTCATCACCCCCAATGCTGATGAGACGGTCGCTTTGACCGGTATCGCACCCACCGGGGCCAACGAGCGGGCTGCTGCAGCCGCGCAGTACCTCGAGTGGGGGACAGATGCGGTGCTGTTCAAGGGTGGACACGTGGACGTCGCCGGCGAGACGGTGGTCGATGTGCTGGTCACCAGCGGTGGCGAGGAGCACTTCACGCATCCTCGCATCGCTGAGGCGATGACGCACGGGTCCGGGTGCACCCTCGCCAGCGCCATCACCGCCGGGCTCGCCAGTGGAGACGGGCTGAGATCCGCTGTCGCCGCGGCGACGGACTACGTCCACCGTGCGGTCGCAGCTCCGGCCGACCTGGGTGCCAACGGGAGCGTGAACCACCTCGTCACGCCACCCTCAGAGTAGCTCGTCGATCTCGCTGTGCTGGGTGATCTCCACACCATCATCGGTGACGACACAGAGGTTGATGCCGTTGCCCGATGCGAGGTCTCGCTCGACGGCTGACTGGATGGCCTTCGCCGCTGCGGTCGTAGCCTCCTCGATGTTCATCGACGCGTCGTACTCCTGCTCGAGCACACCCAATGCGTACTGACTGCCCGACCCACTCACGGTGTACTCCTCCTCGAGGATGGAGCCCAGCGGGTCGATCGAGTACACGTGTGGTCCGTCGTCATCGACGCCACCGAGGATGGGTTGGACGATCAGGAACGCACCAGAGCGCAGGAAATTGCCGAGGAGTGTCGACAGCGCCTGCATGCTCATGTCCTCTCCCCGACGGGACTCGTACAGGCGGACCTCCGCGCGGATCGAACTGATCAGTGACTGCGCCGCAGAGACCGATCCCGCGATCGTCAGTGCACCTGTCGGGTGGATTTCTTCGACCTTCTGGACGGTCTTCGAGGAGACCATGTAGCCCATGCTCGCCCGCATGTCCGTCGCCAGGACGACGCCCTCCTCGGTCGTGAGGCCGACGGTCGTCGTCCCGGTCTTGACCTCTCCCTCGCCGACGCTCTGCTCGCGGGCGACGGGGTGGCCGCCGAGCTCTGGCGCGAAGATCGGTTGGTGATCGGGGAACATCGGATCTGCAGGCGTGCTCATCGCATCACGCGTCGGTGGCAGCATACGAGAGGGAGGAGATTGTGCGGTATAAGTGACACCCTTCCTGCCCTCCAGACCAGAAGCTACGTCACACCCCACGACATAGCGGGAGCATGACCGATTATGCGGTCGCGCTCGAGGCGGCGTGGCTGGTCCGCGATGTGGCGGCGGTGGATGATGCGATCGGGGTCGCAGTCAGTGAGGCGGGCAAGCGACTCAACGGCGCAGGGAAGTCGTATGTAGACGTCTCCGTGGGCGCAACCAGCTGTCCGGCATGCGGTGAGGCCTTCGAGGCCGCATTCGTCACCGCCGAGACCGCCCTCGTCGGGCTGATCTTGGAGCTGGATGTCTTCGATGCCGAGAGCGTCGAACACGCGACGCGCATCGCGAAGAAGGAGGTGGGTGGAGCGCTCCGGCAGGTACCGCTTGGTGTGCTCGACGTCGAGGCGGTCGAGGAGAGCGATACGGTTTAGTATAACTCTGGGTTATCCCCGCAGGATGGACCTGCCCACCCCCGCCGAGCTCAGGGAGCGTCGGACCGCCGCCGGGCTGACCCAGAGTGCGCTGGCGGATGCAGCGGACGTCTCCCAGCCGCTGATCGCCCGCATCGAAGGTGGCGATGTGGACCCACGGCTGTCGACGCTCCGGCGGATCGTCGCCGCACTCGACGCAGCGGAAGGGGAGATCGTGCGGGCCGCAGATGTCATGACGACCGATGTGGTGTCGGTCGCGCCCGATGATGCGGTCCGGACCGCCCGTGACCGCATGATCGATGCCGGATTCTCGCAGGTGCCGGTCGTCGATGGTGGCAGGCCGGTTGGGATCGTCGCGAACAGCGATGTCCGGCAGGTCGCCGATCCTGCCCGACTGCGGGGGTTGGATGTGGCCGCGATCATGCAGGAGGCGATCTCGACGACGGAACCAGCGACGCCGCTCGTCGAGCTCGAGGCGAGCTTGGACCACCATGCGGCCGTGCTGGTCGTCTCCGCCGGTCAGCTGGTCGGGATCATCACCGACGCAGACCTCGCTGCCAGGCTATGAGTGCAGGGTGACGGAGGGGTCACGCAGCATGACCCCGCCGGAGGCCTCGACAGTCCCCAGCCGGAAACCACCAGTCGATGCACAGAGCGTCTCAGCATCCGCCGCAGCGACCGCCGCAACGAAGCCGACGCCCATGTTGAAGGTACGGAACATCTCCGCATCGCTCACGCCGCCTGCGCGCTGAATCAGCTCGAAGATCGGGGGGGTGACCGGCCGCTGGTCGATCTGGAATCCCTCAGCGCCCATCCGGAACAGGTTCCGCCAGCCACCGCCGGTGATGTGTGCTGCAGCGTGGACATCGACGGCCTGCAGTGGGTCGTACAGGTCGACGTAGATGGCGGTGGGGCGCAGCAGCACCTCACCGATCGTCACCGTGGGGTCGAAGGGTGCGGGATCTGTGAGCGCATGTGCTCTGGCGATGGCCTTCCGTGCGAGCGTGAGCCCGTTGGCATGCACCCCCGTCGCAGGGAACCCCACGAGCACATCGCCCACGGCCGCACCGGCATCGAACAGTGCATCCGGTGGGGCCACACCGGCGGCGGTGCCGGCGATGTCCAGATCCGAGATCACCTCGGGCATCACCGCTGTCTCCCCCCCGATGAGGGGGATGTCCGCTGCGGCGACCCCCCGGTCGAGCCCACGGCCGATGGCCTCGGCGACAGAAGGGTCAGGTGTCTCAACGGCGAGGTAGTCCACGAACGCGATCGGCCGCAGGCCGGCGGCGATGAGGTCGTTCACGTTCATCGCCACGCAGTCGATGCCGATGGTGTCGTAGGTGTCCATCGCCTTCGCGACGAGCAGCTTCGTGCCCACGCCGTCGGTCACGAGCCCCAGCAATTGGTCTCCAATCGGCACCGTCCCTGCGTAGCCGGCGATGTCCGTCGTGACCGCATCCACCAGCGCCGCCGTCGCATCCTCAGACGCAGCGATGTCGACCCCCGCGTCTGCATAGCTCATCGGATCGTCGTCGGTCAT